>Ga0075418_10001089_pt1 | contig 30265 bp, 20 predicted proteins | sample SoiMetdeltSBSDD2_FD_81776 | JGI IMG/M metagenome (GOLD analysis project Ga0075418, IMG submission 81776) | Bulk soil microbial communities from a Populus tree surrounding site in Tennessee, USA - Soil MetaG P. deltoides SBSDD2 | ecosystem: Environmental > Terrestrial > Soil > Tree plantation... | reverse complement strand
GCCCAACGGGAGCCCGTTGGCGTCGGGCCAAGGGAGGCCAGTAAGCGTCAGGTCAAGGGGCAGGCCGGCGGCATGGTCGCCAGCTTCTTCTCGATGATGCCACTCGAGTACTTGCCGGCGTAGTGAACGATGGTCTCGACGCGGATCCGGATCGACCCGGCGGGCTTGGTGGCGTCGAGGTCGCCAAACTTGAAGAACAAGGTGCCGGAGGCCTCGATAATCTTCTGCGTCGGCGTGTAGGTGGGCTGATCCATGCCGCACTCGTAGCTCGAGAAACGGATGACGCAGGTGATCCAAGGGCAGCGCGCCGCGACCTTGGCGCCCCAGAGGATCTCGTTGGTGTTGCTACTGTACGACGAGCTCCACACGTCCGAGATGTCGAACGGGCTCTTGATGCGCCCGGCGCGGATCTCTTCACCGAAGAGCCACTGCATCAGGTCGTCGTCGACGGGGAAGTACTGCATCCAGAGCATGGGATAGCCGTGCGCTTGCAGCTCGGCCTCGATCTCGTGGCCGATGCCGGTATCCATGTGGTAGGGCCTGCCGAGCACCAGCATGCAGGCCCGTTTCTCGCGCACGCACCACTCGAGCACGTCGCGCGATTGTTTGCGCGCCTTGAGATTGAACTCGTTCAGGGCATCGTATCCGGCGCGCACCGCCCGTTCGGTCTCGGCGTAGTTGATCTGCAGGGCCTGCCCCAACGACTCGTGCAGCTGGGAGGGGACGACCTCAGGCTCGGCGAAAGACACGAAGGGCGACGTGTAGACGATACCGGCCTCGGCGAACAGGTCGCGTTCCTTCATGAAGCCGGCCTTGATGTTCTCCGGACCCGCCATGACGCGCGTGCAGGTGAGAGTGTCCTTGACGTGGCCCTGCAGCATCGAAGGCAAGGAGTAGATCATTGGGCTCAGCAGCACGTCGATCTTCTGCTTCTGGCCGAAGACGAGCTCGCCATAGTGTCCGGCGATGACCTTGACCGGGTAGCAACAATCGACAGTCACGCGGCCCTTGCCGAAGTCGCGGAACTGCTCCTCCGAGGAGTCGGAGCTGAAGACGATGTTGTGCGCCTTGATGCCCAAATCCTGCAGGAAGCCCATCCAGAACTGGTGTGTGCTCCAGACGTTGAGCGCCTTGGGAATTCCGACGCGCAGTTTCGAGCGATCAGGCGTTCGCGAGGACGCGCCGGAACGCATCTTTGCGAACCAGGTCGGCAACGTTCGGGAAATCATGGCGTGTTTTTTCCATCTCGGTCTTGATGACGCGCATCTCGTTGGCGTCTTCCACCAGACCCTTGGGGCACGAATTGTTGACGATGACCCGTTCCCAACCCCGCTCCAGCTTGACATTGCTCCACTCGCGGCCGCCTCCACCCTCGAGCTCGACGTCGATGAAGCTGCGCTGACAATTCACCGGACACCAGTGGCACACCGTGTCGGTGGATGTCGTGGTCTTGTAGTTGAGCTCCTGGATGGTGTCGAAGCCACGGAAGGCGCTCTGGCCGCCGTTCTCCCACCAGTCGAGCGCGACGAGCGCCGCGCCGATGGCACCGGCCTCGCCGGAATACGGGTGCACGAAGATCTCGGCGTCCGGCACCTTCGACTTGAGGAAGTCCACCTGGGTCTTCACGACCGCCAGGTTCTTGTGCGTGCCACCCTGGAGAATGAACTTGCGGCCGGCTTGGCCGACGTTGTTGAGGCCGCCAGCATAGATCCACACGTTGAGCGGCAGGATGGCGCAGAGCCCGCCCAGAATCTCCTCGGCCTGCCAGCCCTTGCGCTGCTGGTTGACGATGTCGCTCTGCAAGAAGACGCCGCATCCCATGGAAAGTTGCGGCACGGCCTCGGCACGGAACGCGCCATCGGCCATCTCCGTCAGCGGGATGCCGAAGCGCTCGGCGACACCTTGCAAGAAGGCGCCGTTCCCCGACGAACACTGCGAGTTCAAGCGGAAATCGGACACCGTGCCGTTGCGCAAGATCATGATCTTGACGTCGACGCCGCCCACGTCGCAGATGCAGTCGGCATCGGGGAAGTAACGCAGGCCCGCCGACGCGTGCGCGATGGTCTCGACCACGGCGCAGTCGGCACCGACGATCGTCTTGAGCAGATCCTTGCCGTAGCCGGTGATTCCGAGACCTGCGATGCGTGCGCCGTCGATTCCCGCTTCGATCTGCTGGAACAGCGACTTGGCGTCCTCGATTGGATTGCCCTTGCTCAAGGCGTAACAGGAGAAAACGATCTCCTTGTCCGGCCCCAGGCAGACCGCTTTCGCCGTCGTCGAACCAAAATCGCAACCGACGACGATCTCGGCAACGCGAGTCTTCTTGGTCTCGACCGGACTGCGAGCGCCGCTGTCTTGCTCGACATGCGCTACGGGATGACCATGACCGTTGCCGTTGGCTCCGTTGCCGTTGCTGGCGACCGCATGGCCGTTGCCGTTGGGGGCGACCGCATGGCCGTTCCCGTTGCCGTTGCCATGGCCAGCTTCGTGACCGTTGCCGTTGGAGCCGTTGCCGTTGCCGGCAGTCTGGCCGTTACCGCTGCCGCCCTCGCCATAATGCGCTTTGAAGGCCTCGAGCTCTTCTGTCGTGGTCCACAGACCACCGCGGCCCGACTTCTTCTTCTCTTCGTGCTGTCCGACCTCGATCCACCACTGCAGCTTGTCGGCGCCGCTGTAGAGCCCGACATGTGCTGGTTCACGCATTCCGGTCTCGACGCAGCCGAGAGCCGCGTAGTAGAGCGCCTCTTGCGGCACCAGGATCGCGTCCTCGGGGGAAGTCCCCGCGGGCAGCTCGATCTTGCGCTCCTCCCACAGACGGGTCAGATGGTGGCGCCAGGCTTCCTGCAATCCCTTGAAGAAGAGATTGGGGCCACCGAGGAGCAGGATCTGTGGCAGCGGCGTGTTGCCGCGCGTGAGCGAAGACAGGTTCTGGTACACCACGGCCTCGAACAACGAGGCGATGATCTCCTCCACGGGCACGCCGGCCTTGAGCAAGGTGTTGGAGTCGGCTTCGGCGAAAATGCCGCACTTGCTGCTCACCTTGTGCAAGGTGTGACCGGTGTAGCGCATGTCGGAGAGCTGCTCGATCGGGATGTCCAGCTTGCGCGCGGTCTTTTCGACGAATGTCCCGGTGCCGCCGGAGCAGGCGCTCTGCATGAGCACCTGCTTGCTGCGCATCGAGCCCTGGCCGGTGAAGAAGATCGTCTTCATGTCCTCGCCGCCGATTTCGCTGACGAAGGACACCGCCGGATGCAAACGCTCGACGGCGGCCGCCACCGCGACCACCTCCTGCACGATCTTTCCGCCCACGAGCGGTGCGATCAGCCCGGCGCCGGAGCCGGTGAAGAAAACGTGATCGCGCCCTGCAGTTAGGCCGTGTTCCTGCTCGAGCCGCCGGAGGAACTCGAGCACCTTTTCGGCCTGGCGGGTGTTGTGGCGTTCATAGGCCTGGGCCACGGTCTCGCCCTTGGATGTCGCGAGCAAGTACTTACACGTGGTGCTGCCGACATCGATGCCACAGATCATCGCCGTCGCGCTCGGCGTCCCGGATGCGACATGACGCGCGGGGTCGCCGACGGTCGTGGCAGCGAGAGTCCCGACAGCGGTCGCGCTGTTGCAGCACGTGGCGGCGGGTGCGTTCTCTGCGGGCGCGACCGCGGCGCCCGCGATGCGGGCGATGGATTTCACGCGCGGCCTCGCTTCGCCAAATGCATCGCGTAGTTCGCCGCCATGCCGGAATAGCCGTGGTGCGGGATGCGCGTGGAGGCTCGACGCAGCTCCGGGCGGCGCGCCTCGAGCCGGCGCAGGTCCTCGACCGACAGCCCCGTCTTCTGCAGCACCTCCTCGAAGTCGCTCTGCGCGCGTTTCTTCGCTTCGGTCAGGATCATCTGACAACGCGACAAGGCATGGACCTCGGCGTCGCCCTTGACCTCGATCGGTGCATAGAGCAGGTCGGGGTAGCGGCCCTGCACGTTCGCCATGGCGCCCACCGACATCGTGTTCGGCATGCACGAATACGGCGACAGCTCGCACACCATGTGCGCCTTCTTGTGGTGATAGACGTAGAGCGCCTTGCCGACCAGCATGTGGCCCTCGCCGCCGCGCAGCTCGTGGTGGAAGTACGGCGACGCCAGCTCTTTGAGCTCTTCCTGGTCCGGCAGCTGGTTGGGCACGCCGCCGAGCGCCTTGCGGAAGCCGTTGTAGTTGTGGTTGTAGAGCTTCTCGAAGCCGCGCACCATCGCCATCTTGAGCGGAATCTTCTTGTCCAGGTGGCGCTTCTTCTCCATGCGCCAGAGCGGCGTGTGCAGCAGATACGCCAGCCAGATGGCGATGGGCGGCGGGATGGTCTCGGCGCCCTCCTGCTCCAGCCAGCGTTTGATGTTGTAGTTGCCGTCGCCCTCGTGCGTCTGCAGCCAGAACTCGCCGGTCACCTTCACCTTGGGCTTGACCTGCAGGCGGTCGACTTCGACCTCGTCCCACTTCTTGCGCACTTCGCGCAACGCGTTCTTGAAGTACGGCGTGGCGAAATGCCAGGCGACGGCGCCCCATTTCTTGCCCTTGAGCGGCCGCTTGTGGAAGACGTCGTAGAGAATCTCGACGCTTTCCTTCATGACCGCATCCGTCTGGCCGGGGTTCACTTCGTACGGTCGCGTCGCGTACTCCATGTCGGTGAGAACGTCGGCGCAGAGAATCGCCCACACGATCCCGAGGCTGAGCGGCAGGTTGATGTCGAGACCGCCGCCTTCCTCCTTGCTGTCCATCTTGTTGTCGTCGAGGAGGAGAAGACGGAAGTCCTTCAATCCGAGGCCGTCGAGGGCCATTTCGTAGGATTGATGGTATTGGCCGAAGCGGCAGGGGCCGCAGGCGCCGGCGGTCAAGAACAGATAGTTGTTCACGATGTCTTCGCGGCCCTTGGCGGCGACTTCCGACTTGAGGAAGTTCACCAGGCTGCCGGTGGTGAAGATCGTCGGGCAGCAAGCGCCGACGTCGATCAGCTCTTTCCCGGCCTCGAGATCGGCGCGCTGGATGTTGGGAATCGGCTGCGCCTTGTAGCTCATGTTGTGGAAGGCGCCTTGCACCAGACGTTCGTGCTTCCACGTGAGCCCGCCGAAGAGAATCGTGACCTTGTCGCGCTCTTCGCGTTTGAATGGGCGTGCTTTGTAGGAAGTGTAGTGCTCGACCGCGGTGGCCACGGCATCCTCCTTGTTGCTCGATCTCGCGAGCGGTTCCTCGCGAGTGTGTGGAACCAAGCAGGCGGCCCGCCGGCGCTCCATCGCGAGGGCTGATCCTCGGACGCTCTGCACGTGTCGGACTCGACGAACGGACAAATACTAGACTGACGTGTCAGTCCAGTTCAAGAGCTTTTGGATTGTGTAACAATCAGTGAATGAATACTTTATCTATGTCAACCGACGGTGGGCTCCGTAGAGTTCGCGAGGTGTCGGGAAAACAATTGGTCGGTTCGAGAACGAAATAACCGAATCCGTTCACGGCGCTGCGATTGTGCCGTGCATCAGATGCGCAGGAACCCGCGCAAGTTGTAACGCAGAACCTCGTCCACCATGGGTTCGAGAGCGCGCCGGGCGAAGGAGCCGGATTGCAAGCCGTGGAAGACGATCTCCTTGACGCTGCCGAAGATGCATTGGGCCACGAGCTCGTCATCCAATTGGCGCACGACACCGATCTGTTGGCCGCGTTGCAGGGCACGACGGATGAGGTCGATGATGCTTTCGATGAAGTCCTGGACCTTCTGATCTGCCTCGGGGTCGATGCCCTGACCGGTGCGGAAGAGGATTCCCATCAGGTTCTCGTTCTGCGCCACCACGCGCAGGGCGCAGGTCACATTGGCGCGCAGCTGCTCGAGCGGGCTCGGGGCGCCCGGCTCGAGGTCCACCGGGCGCACGCAAGCGGCGAGCTTGAAGAAGAGAGAATCCAGCAGCTCGCTGAAGATGACACGCTTGCTGTCGAAGTAGAGATAGAAAGTGCCGCGCGAGACCCCGGCCGCCTGGATGACATCGGTGATGCTCGCGGCATGGAAGCCCTTGTCGGCGAACACGCCCTCCGCGGCGCGCAAGATCTGCTCGCGGCGCGCCTGACGCTGGTCACTGGCGCGCGCCGAACGCCGGTCATTGCGCGGCGCCGGCCGCGCCTTCTGCGGCGCGGACTTGCGTTTGCTGCGTCCGGCGCGGTCGACAGGAACCAAGAGAGACTGGCCTCCGCTCAGAGCATCTGTCGCAGCACGTATTGGAGGATGCCGCCGTGGCGGTAGTACTCCAGCTCGAGCGGCGTATCGATGCGGCACACCACGCTGAATTGCTTCGGGGGGTCGTCGGCAGCAGCAGACAGTGCGACGACGTCGAGCCGTTTGCCCGGCAGCAGGTCGCGCGCGATGCCGCGGATGGAGTAAATCTCTTCGCCGGTGAGATCGAGGCTGTGACGTGTCTCGCCGTCGGCGAACTGCAGCGGCAGCACCCCCATGCCGATGAGGTTGCTGCGATGGATGCGCTCGAAGGATTCGGCGATCACGGCGCGCACGCCGAGCAGTGCGGTGCCCTTGGCGGCCCAGTCGCGCGACGAGCCGGAGCCGTACTCTTTGCCGGCGATCACGAGCAGCGGGACGCGATGAGCGATGTAGCGCATCGCAGCGTCGTAGATCGTGCTCACGGTCCCGTCGGGGAAGTGTCGCGTCCAGCCGCCTTCGGTGCCGGGCGCGAGCTCGTTGCGCAAGCGCACGTTGCCGAAAGTGCCGCGGATCATGACCTCGTGGTTGCCGCGCCGCGCGCCGAAGGAATTGAAGTCCTCGAAGCGCACGCCGTGCTCGAGGAGGTAACGCGCGGCCGGCATGTCCTTCGGGATCGAGCCCGCCGGTGAGATGTGGTCGGTGGTGACCGAGTCGCCCAGCATGGCGAGGACCTGGGCATTCTCGATGTCGGTCGGCGGCACAGGATCGCGCGGCATGGCATCGAAGAACGTCGGACGGCGCACATAGGTGGAGGCGGGGTCCCAGGTGAAGCGCACGCCTTCAGGCGCCTGGATGGCGCGCCAGTTGTCGTCGCCGGTGTAGACGTCGGCGTACTGGCGCGTGAACATCGCCGGCGAGAGCGCCGACTGCACCGCGGCCTGAATCTCGGCATTGCTGGGCCAGATGTCGCGCAAGTGGACGTCGCGCCCGCCGGCGTCCTGGCCCAGCGGTTCGCGTTGCAGATCCACATCGATGCGTCCGGCGAGTGCATAGGCCACCACGAGCGGCGGGCTGGCGAGATAGTTGGCGCGGACGAGCGGATTGATGCGGCCCTCGAAGTTGCGGTTCCCCGACAGCACCGCCACCGCGACGAGCCGGCCGTCTTCGATGGCGTGGGCGACCGGTTCCGGCACGGGACCGCTGTTGCCGATGCACGTGGTGCAGCCGTAGCCGACGACGTGGAAGCGCAACGCCTCGAGCGCAGGCATCAGGCCCGCGGCGTTCAGATAATCGGTCACGACCTTCGATCCCGGCGCGAGACTCGTCTTCACCCACGGCTTCACCCGCAAACCGCGCGCGACGGCCTTCTTCGCCAACAACCCCGCGGCCATCAGCACCGCCGGGTTCGACGTGTTCGTGCACGAGGTGATCGCGGCGATGACGACGCTGCCGTGCCCGAGCTCGAATTCCTCGCCATCGAGCAGCGCTTGCACCCGTGGGCTCGGTGCCGCTTCCGTCGCCGTAGCACGCGCCGCCGCCGCTCCACGCGCGGCCGGCAGCATTTCCGGCAACGCGGCGGCGAACTGGCCTTTGACGTCGGCGAGCGCGACACGATCATGCGGCCGCCGTGGCCCCGCCAACGTCGGCACGACGGTGGCGAGATCGAGATCCATGCGCTCGCTGTACTCCGGCGCCGATGCAGACGCTGAGCGGAACAAGCCTTGTTCCTTGGCGTACGCTTCGACCAGTGCGATTTGATCGGCACTGCGCCCCGTGAGCCGCAAGTAGTCGAGAGTCTTGGCGTCGATCGGAAACATGCCGCAAGTGGAACCGAACTCCGGTGTCATGTTGGCGATGGTGGCGCGGTCGGCGAGGGTGAGCGCATCGAGTCCATCGCCGTAGAACTCGACGAATTTTCCCACCACGCCTTTGCGGCGCAGCATCTGGGCCACCGTCAACACCAGATCCGTCGCGGTCGCGCCCTCGGGCATCTCACCGCGCAGTTCGAAGCCGAGAACGGGCGGCACGAGCATCGTCACCGGCTGGCCGAGCATCGCCGCTTCGGCCTCGATGCCGCCGACACCCCATCCGAGCACGCCGAGGCCGTTGATCATCGTCGTGTGGCTGTCGGTACCGAGCACCGAATCCGGATAGGCCAACACGCCTTCCGCCGTCTCCTGCGTGAAGACCACGCGCGCCAGGTACTCGAGGTTGACTTGATGCACGATCCCCGTGTTCGGCGGCACGACACGGAAGTTGTCGAATGCGCCTTGGCCCCAGCGCAAGAAGGCATAGCGTTCGCGATTGCGCGCGTACTCGTGGCGGGCATTCACCTGCAGCGCTTGCGGCGTGCCGAAAGCATCGACCTGAATCGAATGATCGATGACCAATTCCGACGGCAACGAAGGGTTGATTTGGCGGGGATCGCCGCCCAGAGCGGCGAGCGCATCGCGCATCGCCGCCAGATCCACGACCGCGGGCACGCCGGTGAAGTCCTGCAGGATGACGCGCGCCGGCATGAAGGCGATCTCGCGCTCCGACGCGGTGCCCGGTCGCCAGCGGCTGAGCGCCTCGATATCGCCGGGCTGCACCGAGCGGCCGTCTTCGCAGCGCAGCAGATTCTCGAGCAGGATACGCAGCGAGTACGGCAAGTGGGCTATCGGAAACCCGGCGGCCTCGAGCTTCTGCAAGCTGTAGTAGGCGTATTTCTTCCCGGCGACGTCGAGCGTGGCGCGGGTCCGAAACGTGTCGCGGCTCGCGGTCATGATTCGCTCCCACTCTGAGGTGGCGTCACCGCGGCGCCGACAGGCGATGTCGCGGCGGTCCACTCCCGGAAGTCCGTGCGAGGCGGCAGATTAACACTTGTCGAGGAGACGATGGAAGCACGACGCACGAGCAGCAGGACGACGACGAAGCCGAGGGTGCCGAGCACGAAAGTGCCGGCAGCGATGTCCATGCCACGGAGCAGCCCCCAGCGGTCGGCAATGGCACCGATCACGAGGGGCGCCCAGGTGACGGCGACCAGATGCACGATGGCGTTGTACAAACCCATCGCTGTCGCGTGGGCGCGTTCCGGCGTCATGTCGTGCAGAACCGCGGTGAGCGGGCCGTGGTACCAGCTGAGGAAGAAGCCCGAAGTGAAAAAGGTGGCGAGGAAGACCATCCGGTTCGGCGTATGCACCGCCCACACCAAGAAAGGAATGCCGAGCGCCAGACCCGCGACGATGACTGCGACACGCCCCCAGGCAACGCGGCGCATGAGCCGGTCGGCGAGCCAGGCACCGACGATGATTCCGAGCACGCCGGCTACGCCTAAGCTGGCGCCCAAGATGAGGCCGGCTTCGCCCAGCCCGAAGCCCTTGTGACGCACGACGAACGTGGTGCCCCAGAAAATCAACGCATAGGCCGAGAAAGTGACGAAGCAGCCGCTCACGACGGCCGCGGCATAGGCCGGCAAGCGCAACAGATTGCGCAAAGGCACGGGGCGCGGGGCAGTCTCCACCCGCGGTTCATGCAACGACACGATCTTCCACGCCAGCAGGATACCGGGGATCGCGACGATGAAGAGCGTCGGGCGCCAGCCGATCGAGGACGCGAGCGCTCCTCCCAGACCGAGCCCGACACAGCCGCCGATGAACATCCCGGCGTTGAACGTTCCCTGCACGCGGGCACGGACCGCGGCGGGAAAACTGCGGGTGATGATCGCCGTCGCGGCCGGTGTGAAGGCGGCCTCCCCGAGCCCGACCAGGGAGCGCGCGACCAGCAACAAGCGGAACGAACGCGCCAGCCCCGTGACGAATGTCGCCAGGCTCCAGAACAGCACGGCGGCCGCCATGACGTTCTTGCGCGAGGTCCGGTCGGCGAGCATCCCGAGCGGCAAGGTGAATATCGAGTGCATGAGGGCGAATGCGGTGCCGAGCAACGCCGCCTGCGAGTGAGACAGGGAGAAGTCGTCCTGGAGCAGCGGCAGAATGGCGCCGATGATCTGCCGGTCGACGAAGTTCATGAAGTTGACCAGGGAGAGAATCGCCAATACCTGGAACTGGTGCTTGTCGAGCGGCTGGCGCATTCTGACTCCGGGTTGCGACACGCGTCACACTACACGCTCTCCCCTCGGCCGGCGCGCCCACAGGGGCCGCTTTCCGACGCTCTGGGGGGGGTTCTTTCGCCTCGTGGGTGGTGTAGGATATTCAGGCTATTGCGCCTATTGCGCCTGGCAAGGATCCAAGGTCCGCCATGCGTCCCTCGAGCACTCCTCGCCGATACTCTGGAGGTCGTTGGCCGTGAAGCGCTTCATGGTCCTGTTGCTCACCCTCGTTCTGGCCGTTCCCTCTGCATCGGCGTGGGCCGCGAAGAAGCCCAAGAAGTCCGAGGACGCCAAAAGCGAGCAGAAAGAAGAAGGAAACAAGAAGAAGGGGTCGTTCAAGGAGTTCTCGGAGGTCACCGAAGACGCGAAGCTCCTGGAAGGCTTCTTCGACGTCTATCAGAAACCCGACCAATTGTTGTTGGCCGTTCCCGAAAACCGTTTGGATGAAGATTTCCTGATGAACTTCACCCTCGCCCAGGGCGTGGGAACCGGCTGGCTCATCGGTGGCTCCATGATGAACTGGGAGGCGTTGCTCGTCTGCTTCGAACGTCACGGCAATACCGTGTATCTGGTGTCGAAGCCGACGCATTACAAGGCCAGCGATCCCGGCTACAAGGACATGGTCGATTTCGCCTTCGGATCCTCGGTGCTGGCCTCGGCCGAGATCCTCAGCCTTCGCGACAAGGACAAGGCACTCGTGATCGATGTCGACAAGTGGTTCCTCTCCGACCTGTCGGGTGTGGGGGAGGTGTTGCGTTTCACGTTGTCGCCGGCCCCCGGGCAGCGCGGCAACGCGCAGCTCGAATCGGACAAGAGCTTCATCGAGGAAGTCAAAGTCTTCCCGGAGAACGTCAACGTCCTGGCCAAGCTCTCCTTCAGGCCGGGAGAACCCGTGGATTGGGATGCCGTGCCGGACGGCAGGTCGGTGCCGCTGTCGGTGCACTGCGTGATGGCGCGGCTGCCCGAAGTACCCATGGAACCCCGACTTGCCGACGATCGCATGGGTTACTTCCTGCTGGCGCAGAAGGACTTCGCTCAGCAGGAGAAGTCTTTCTTCACCCGGTACGTCCGCAAGTGGAGGCTCGAGCCCGACCGCAAGCGCGACGAGTTGTTCATTCCCAAGAAGCCGATCACCTACTACATCGACTCGAGCGTGCCGCCGGAGCTTCGGCCTTACGTGCAGGCCGGAATCGAGGAATGGAACCGCGCGTTCGAAGCAGCGGGATTCGAGAACGCCATGCGCGCCGATCTGTTGCCGCGCGATGCCGATCCCGAAGACCTGCGCTATGCCACGATTCGCTGGGTCGCGACCGATGTGCCGAGCTATGGCGCCATCGGGCCTTCGGTCGTCGATCCGAGGACGGGTGAAGTTCTCGACGCCGACGTGCTGTTCGACGCATCGATCACGCTATGGGCGCGCAACACCTGGCGCAATTTTGCCGACCCGGCGCGCACGATCGAAAACGCCTTGGGCATCTCGGCGGAGCTGCCGGCGCCGTTTGGCCCCAACTACGAGCATGCCGGCTTCGTCGACGCGCTGACCATGCAAATGGGGCTCGTGCGTGCGAGCCTCCTCCTGAGTGGCGACATCACACCGCAGGATCCCGTGCCGATCGAATTCGTCGGTGAGTTCCTGAAGTTCGTCACCATGCACGAGGTCGGGCACACGCTGGGTTTGCGGCACAACTTCCGCGGTTCCACCGACACACCGATGCTCAAGTTACACGATCGCGTGTGGACGGGGGAAAACGGCCTGGTGAACTCGGTGATGGAGTATCCGGCGCCGAATCTCGCCGTCGACGGCAAGCCCAACGGCCACTACTACACGCCCACGGTCGGCACGTGGGATAAGTGGGCGATCTCCTTCGGCTACATGCCCGACGCGGCCAAGGCCGCGACGCTGGCGCGTCAGGCGGCGCAGGACGGCAATCTGTATGGCACCGACGAAGATGCCGGCGGGATCGCTGCCCTCGACCCGACCGTCAACGTCTGGGACCTGGGTGACGACCCGTTGGCCTGGAGCAAGGAACGGTCGCAGCTCATTCGCGGCATCTGGTCCCGGTTGCCGTCGGTGGTGCTCTACGACGGCCAGCCGCACTACGAGCTGACCAACTCGCTGATGACCTTGATGGTTGGTTACGTGCAAGCACTGGCACCGGCGGTGAAGTACATCGGCGGCCAAGAGGTGAACCGGGATCACTTCGGGGATCCACAAGCTCGCGCGCCATTCGTCGTGGTGCCGAAGGCCAAGCAGCGCGAGGCGCTCGATCACGTGGTGCAGAGCGCCTTCAGCGAAACGGCCTTCGTCCTGCCGCGCGAGGTCCTGACCCAGCTGGGCTCGAATCGCTGGAGCCATTGGGGACAGCCGAACACCATCCTCGGACGCGTGGAGATTCCGCTGCAAGAGCTGGTGCTCTTGATGCAAGGCGGGCTGTTCGACTTGATGACGAACCCGGTGCGGCTGTCGCGCCTGGTGGAGAACGAGAGTCTGGTCGGAGCGCAGAACGTGCTCTCGATTCCGGAAATGATGGATGCGCTGAGCGGTGCGGTGTGGAGCGAGGTTTGGGGAGCGCAGCCCCGCAACGTCACCAGCATGCGGCGCAATCTCCAGCGCCTGTACGTCGACCGGATGACGACGATCATCGCCCATCCACCGGCCCGGATGCCGGAGGATGCGCGTGCGGTGACGCGCGCGCAGCTGCGCGACTTGCAGACCCGACTGCAGCGCGCCGTTGCAGCCGGCACCACTCTCGACGCGTACACCCGTGCCCATCTCGCCGAGATCCAAGAAAGGGTCGAGAAGGCGCTCGACGCCGGCCTCGAAGCGGAGCTGTTGGGCAGGCGCGGCTGAGTGCGCCGTACGCGGGCAAGTGTCTTATCGGGTCTCCTGGCGGCGGGGCTTGGCCTCGCCGCCTGTGAGCCCGACGGCGCTCCTGCACCGCGGCTCGTCGTGCTCGTCGTCGTCGATCAGCTGCGTGGCGATCTCCTGCAACGCTACGCCGATTGTTGGCGTGGCGGCTTCCGACGTCTTCTCGACCAGGGCGCCTGTTTCACCAAGGCCGTGCAAGACCATGCGGTGACCAACACGGGTCCTGGCCATGCGACTCTCGCCACCGGTGTTTTTCCAGCCCGGCATGGCATCGTCGACAATTCTTGGTGCGAGCGCATCGCTCAAGACATCGTCGTCGTTCCCTGCGTCGCCGATTCGACGACGCATGTCGTCGGCTCCTCGCTCGCGGGCGCATCCCCGCACCGATTGTTGTCTCCGACGCTCGCCGAGTGGATGCAAGCTGCGGACGCGCGATCGCATGTCGTGGCGCTCGGCGGCAAGGATCGCGCCAGCATCCTGCTGGCGGGGAAAGCACGCGGCGACGTCTATTGGTTCTCGCGCCAAGACGGGCGCTTCGTCACCTCGAGCTGGTATGCAGCGTCGGATCCGGACTGGCTGCAACAGTTCAATGCCAGCCAGTGGCAGACGCTGTGCCGCGATTCCACCTGGATGTGCGAGGTGCCGGTGGCGGATCGGTCCCGGGCGCGTGTCGCCGCGTCGAGCGAGGGTGACGGGACACGAGCGCATGCCGTCGGTGGAGGTGGACCCGACTCGAACCGTCTCGACTTCGTGCATCGATTCGACGCCGTCCAAGGCGGCTTCTGGGAATGGTGGAATGATACGCCGTTCCCTGACGCTGCGATTCTGTCCTTGGCGGCGGCGGCGGTGTCGGCGCGAGGTTTGGGCGAGGACGATGCGCCGGACCTGCTGGCCCTAGGGCTGTCGCAGACGGACCTTGTCGGTCACGAGTACGGTCCGCTGAGCCTCGAACAGCTCGACAACTTGCTCCGGCTCGACCGCGCTCTCGGCACATTCCTCGAATTCTTGGATACCGAGGTCGGCCGCGATCGCTGGGTGATGGCCTTGAGCGCCGATCATGGCGTCACGGACTTGGGCGTCAATCGACGGGAGGACGGCATCCCCGTCCAAAAGGTTTCCGCCGCCAGTGTCGATTCACTGTTCGACGAGTTGCGCGGGATGGAGGCGAACGCGAGTCAGGCAGCGGAACGTGAACAGCTCGTAGCAGCGCGTGTCGCACAACATGGCTTCATAGCCGAGGTCTTCACCTATTCCGCACTCGAGAGCGCGGTCACAGCAGAGGACTCGTTCCTGCTGTTGTTTCGCCACTCGCATCATCCCGGCCGCTTTCCGCTCGCGCCGCTGGGGTCGGGCTCGCGGCGGCGGACGCTCGGCGTCTATGGCATCGAAGCCCGGTTGCAACCGTGGGCGGTGCGATCCGAGGCTGGCGCTGCGCACGGGTCGCCGAGCTTCGACGATCGGCATGTGCCGATCCTCTTCCTCGGCGCACGAATCCCCGCCGGCTCGTCGGCACGTCGGATTCGAAGCGTCGATGTCGCGCCGACCCTGGCGCAAATGGCGCGCATTCCGGCGCCCGCCGGTTTGGACGGGAACGTCCTGGAGCTTGCGCCCTGATGGCTTGCGGCGCATCGCCGATCTGACGCACTGCAGCGCATCCGCCTCGATCCCGTGCCTCTCGGAACGCCTACCGTTGGCCCCACCTGGGATGCGGACAATGGCCGCGTCAAATCGCAGGGTCGTCGCGAGGCAACGGCAGTCCGAACGATGTCGGCACGCCGGCACCCGCGCCTGCACCAGGGGAAACCTCCAGAGCGTGCGTTCCAGCAATGCAGCCCGAACACACGAGCGTTTCCGCAGAGGCATCGGGATCTTCTACATCGACAAGTGAACAATGACAGCGACATGGCATGAATGCACACTAAGTTTGTCTGCGGAAAAGGTTCTCCTTGAATGAAGACAGCCTCGATGCCAACTCGCGTGCGGCCGTGGGAGGCGTTGTCATTCGCTGTGGTGCGGGCGCAGCCATTCCAGCAGCAAGGAGTAACTCTGTGGCAGGAGGTTGCCTTCGCTGTCGGTGATGGGGAGGGTGCGCTGGTGACGGACGAGCGCTTCGAGGGCCAGTCCGGTGGCGAGCTTCGATGGCCGCCACGGCTGGAGCTCGGGGCATGTCGCAGCGAGCGCCCTCGCGATGTCGTCCATGGTCGAGTCGTCCGTGCGCATGGCGGCCTCGATCTCGACCTCGTGGTGCCGAAAAGGTGTCCCTTCCACCACGTAGATCACGGTGTCGATGGCGAGCACGGCCAAGGCTTCGTTTCCATTGCCGAGAACGTCGCGCGGGCGACGGAGCGTGCGCCGGTCCTGAATGGGTGAAAACCCAGCGCTCTGCAACGCCGGCAGCGGACCGGCGGAGCGATCGCCCATCGCCGCGTTTGTGGGTGCCAGCGCTGCGGGCCAATCGTTGCCGAGCTCGTCGCGAATGCGCGTCCTGAGCTCGGGGTCCGTCGGGTCGCCTTCCAGCTCGAGCCGCTGCACTGCTATCCCGCGGTGGCGCGAACGGCCCTTCAAACACAGAAGCCAGCGATCGCCCAGGTGGCGCACGCGCAGCGCATACCCGCGCTGGCGCAAGCGGCGCTCGGGTAGATCGAGATAGACATCCCGGAGGTCTTCGGGGGCTCGATGCCGCAGCGAGAAATCGGCGAGGCGATTGGCGGTTTCGAGACGCGCGAGAACAGCCATGGGCTCGACTGTGGCGAGGACGAAGGTGATCTCGATCTCGTGGTTGAGAGAGGGCATCGTTGCAGCTCTTCGCGGCGGAGATTGGGGCCCGGGGCATGGTAGCATGCCGGCTCGTCTCTGCCGCACAGCGAGTCTCGATCGAGACATCGAAAGTGGGCACCGGGCCGATCGCAACCAAGGAGACCGATGGCGCGCAAATGGGTCGTATTCGCGATTGTCGTCGTGGTTCTCGTGTTGCTCGATCAGGGGACGAAACGCTGGGCGCTGGAGACGCTGGAGCGGGGCATGACACAGCACGCGTGGGGTGGCGCGCTCCTTCTCACGCTCAGCTTCAATCGGGGTGCCGCCTTCGGCCTCGACCTGGGCCCGGCATCCCGGCCGCTTTTCATTCTTTTGTCTCTCGTCGTGCTGATCTGGCTCGGCACCGTCTACCAACGCACGCCTGCGGGATCTCGATCACGCGCCGCGGGTGTGGCGCTCGTGAGCGGTGGGGCCATCGGGAACTTGATCGATCGAGTGCTGTCGGGCCGCGGCGTGGTGGATTTTCTCGGGCCTTACGATCTCGGCATCATGGTGTGGCCGATCTTCAACCTGGCGGACTGCTGGGTGGTCGCCGGGATCGCACTCCTCGTGCTCTCCATGCGGCGAGGGCACCTGACGACCGGAGAGCTCAAGGCAGACGCACGATCTTGACGCTCCGCGCCGGGGCGTCGTCGACCCGCACATCCACGAAGTAGACACCGGGCGGCACGGTGTCGCCATCGACACGTGTTCCATCCCAGTCCAGTGCATGATCTCCGGCAGGCATCGTGCCGGCGTACAACGTCTGCACCAGCCTGCCCGCGCTGTCGTAGACCCGGGCTGAGACGCGATGATCACGCGCGCCAGCCAAGTCGGAGCCAGCGAAACCGAAGCGGACCCAGGTCGAGCCGCGCGTGGGATTCGGAGACACGAGCAACGTCGTGAGCAATGCCGTTTGCGGGCCGGCGCTGGTCGTCGCGGTGCTCGAGAACTTCTGAATGCGGTGGTTCTGGCTATCGGAAACGAAGACATCGCCGTCGGTATGGTCGATCGCGATCCCGAGCGGGAAATAGAACTGACCATCGCCCAATGCAAGCGGGCCGGGGGGGTCGACGCATCCGCTGCCATCGGAGAGACGGCACTGGCTGCCACTCGTTTCCTGGAAGGCACCCGAAGCTCCGAACATCTGCACCCGATGGTTGTTCGTATCGACCACGAACACCTCGACCCCGACCACCTGGCCCGTCGAAACGGCCAGTCCTCCCGGGAACTGGAACTGCCCGTTCCCTGCGCCCATGGATCCCCAGGTCACCAGGAATTGCCCGGTCGACGTGAACTTCTGCACCCGGTTGTTGATCGTGTCCACGACGTAGACCTGATTGCTGTCATTCACCGTGACGCTGCGCGGCGACTGGAACTGGCCGTTTCCCGTTCCGAGCGTGCCCCAGGTGGCGATGAACACACCCGTGCTGGTGAACTTCTGAACCCGCTTGTTCGGGAAGCCGTCCTCGGAGACGAAGACATGAAAGCTGTCGTCGACAACGATGCCGCGCGGGGATTTGAACTGCCCGATTCCAGTGCCCGTGGTGCCCCACTGTCGCAGGTACGTTCCCGTGCTCGAGAACACCTGCACCCGATCGTTGAAGAAGTCGGTGACGTAGACCTGACCGTTCGCATCGACCGCGACATCGCGCGGCGAATTGAACTGGCCGTTGCCGACGCCTGAGTCCCCCCAGGTCGACACGAAGGCCCCATCGTTGGAGAAGACCTGAATCCGGTGGTTGGCCCGGTCGGCGACGTAGAGGTTGCCCCCTGCTCCGACCACCAGGCCGCTCGGCTCGCGGAACTGGCCGTTCGCGGAGCCCTGGCTGCCCCATTTGGTGACGAACTGCAGGGCGGCAGACGCAATGGCCGGGAGTGCGGCGAGGCAACATCCCGTGAGGATTGCCCGCGTGACCACGAGACGAAGAGACGGAGCTTTATGCGCGAAACACGCGGCGGTCATGGAAGGCCTCCAGGATACGCATAGTTTAGCACGCGGAAGCACATTCCAGACAGATGTTTACGCCTACGTGCCCGGCGCCGCAGTGCCAGCCAGGGTTAACGGCTCGAGGGGTGTCGAATTGTGTCAAGACGCCCGACGATGGAGGCACGTTCGCCGTCCCCTCGTCTTCGAAGGCATACACGCCAGACCGGAACCTGTTGTGGGAGCGCTGGATGCTTGCCGCGCCCAAGGCGTGGCGGAAATCGTCAAATAATCGACACTGCGTCTCGAGCGGCCTGTCCGAGTCGGCTACGAGCGGCGCTTGCGCCAGAACATCGAGGTGCCGAGCAACCCCGCTCCGAGCAGCATCAAGGTGCCGGGCTCAGGGGTGGCCACTCCGGCGTCATGAGAGAAGGGAGCCTTGATCGCATGGACGGACCCTTCGACATGGTTGAAGGCGTCGAAGTGGACCATCGAGAACCCCGTGATCGCGACGTCGTAGACGTTGATCTGGCCTGTCGACGGGAAGACCCCCGGGAAGCTGTTGACGAAGTCCCCAACGGGGGAATCCGTCTGGTCGAAGTCCCCGAGCTCCCACTGAAGGAAGCTCGTGCCGGCCCCATAGATGCCATGAGCGGGAAGGGAGTGGCCATCGCTCATCACGGGCAACGTGCCATCTGCGCCAACACCAAGGGTTTGCGTCGGCGCTTGGGGCAGGGATGGGTCGGTGACCAGCGTCGCCGTGGACGATGAGAGAGAGATCGACCCGCTCTCGCTCGTCAAGAAGGCGGCGGAGAGCTTGACGTCCTGAATGGTGCCATGCTGGGCCACGTTCCCGATCACCCAGAGACGCATGTTGTTCGACTGAATGACCCAGCTCTCCGAGTCGGTGTCGTACGTAGCGCCTTCGATGTAGAGCTGGAGAACGGGCTGTGCCTGAACGGCGGTCCCGGCCAGTGCGACGAGAAGTATGGTCAACAGCTTGAGTTTCATTGCAGGCCCAGACCTTTCAGTTGCTCCGAATGACCGCCCAGCAAACACAGGGCGTCTCGCAAGGGGCGTTCCAGTGCTGATTCCGTTGATTTAAAACATGTTACATCAAGTTAATCAAACGGAACTGTAGTTCTTTCCGACGCCAGTAGCCCCAGGTATCGCCTAACCCCTGCTGCCCTGTCGGGTTCTTCGTACCCGACGCAGCCGTTGGAGGACCCAACGCCTCTCGTTCACGTCGATCGCCACGTACCACGCAAGTGGCAAGTATGCCACAACGGTGGCGACACCGCAGGAAAGAAGGGTTGGAAAGGTTTCCGCCCCGATGCCTCGCACCAGCCACCACCCAAGCACGAAGAGCAGACCCCCTGCGGCGAGAGGCCGCAGATGGACGCACCGGAAGAGCCCCCAGCCGCCGATTTCAAGAAATCGACAGGCATGGCGGGCGAACACCAGCTGTGAAACCAGCGAACCGACCAGAACTCCCGCAGCGACACCCGCAATCCCCAGCGGCACGACGAGCGCGATGCCGATGAGAATGACCAGCCCTGATGTGAGCGCCGACACCCGGACCAGGACTCCGAGCTGGCCGACGCCGATGAAGAAGCGCCAAAGCAAAGGCTGGAGACTCTCCACCAACGTGCTGGCGGCGAGGAGCCACAAGACCGGTCGGCCGCGAGCGGCGTATTCGGGCCCGATCCAGAGCGAGATGAACGGGGTGCCGAGGAGGAACAACAGGACCAGGACCGGCAAGGTCGAGAGCAGAACGTAACGCGAATAACGCAGGTAGATGGATTTCAGCAAGGCGAGTTCCTGCCGGCTCGCCAGCTCGCTGAACATCGGCATGAACCCAGTAGTCAGTCCCCACGAGACCTGGCGACTGTAGTCGACGAGACGCGAGGGGATGGCGTAGAACGCGGTCGCGGCCGATGAAAGGCCCGTGCTGATGATGATCGGTTGGGCGTGAGTCATGAGCCGTGTGGTGGTGGCGGAAACGAAGATGCGGCTGCCGAAGCCGAGCAGCTCACGGAAAGAGCTGCGCTGCAGCCCTCGCCACCGCAGGCGCAGCGACGGGAAGGCACGCCGGCACACCAGGATCGTGGCGGAGAGGGCGCAGACATCCGTCGTCAGCTTGCTGGCGGCGAGGGCCAGCATGCCACCGCGGGGGAGGAACAGCACCAAGAGCGCAGCGTTCGCAATCCAGGTGCCGATGTCGATCAAGTTCTTGGCGTAATACATCTGCCAGCCGAACAGAATGCCCGCGAACAAGTAGTTCATGAACATGATCAGGGCGTCGGCCGCGAGGACCGTGAACACCCAACGCAAGTGCGGCACTTGCGCCAAATCTTCGATGAAGCGCGGCACCAGTGGCGGCAACACGAGCGCGAATATCACGACGGTCATCCCGCCAACCGCAAGGAAGAAGTAGAAGGCGGCGCTCAGCAGCTCGCGCAGCTTTGCTTCGTCGCCACGAGCCTTGTATTGCCCCACCAGCTTCACCACGGCCGGCTGCACGCCCATCTCCAGAATGCTGGCGTAGCCGATGAAAGACATGAGCAGTACCCAGAAGCCGTACAGGGAATCACCCAGTGTGCGCACGATGAACGGCGTGAGTGCGAAACCAATCGCGAGCGAAACGGCGTAGCCCGAGACGTTGGAGAGCGAATTCACCGTGAGCCGGCGATGCATACCCGGGCGCGAGGAAGGCTCTGACGCTGGCCGTGGGGAGTCCGGGGCGACCGGAGCTGCGCCTGACCGAGGTTGCATGAAAACCTGCCTGGTACGAGCAATGAGGTGGCGAGGTCGCGGCACAGGTTGCCCAAATCGGGGTCGCCAGCGTGGATCTAAACAGAGAGTGACAGAAGCTGGACGCGTCGCCAAGGCGGTTGTCAGCGCGCGCGGGAATGGTGTCTAATCGGGACCACCTGTGATCGCGGTTGTTGAAAAGCCGAGGTCTGGGTCCCCGCCCGGCCGCGCGGTCGCACGCTTGGAGGAGCAGAGAATGCCGAGCTCGACATCGAGGCGCTTGCGCTTGGCATTCGCCGTCCTTGGCGTGCTTGTCCTCGACCGCGCCTGGGCTGGGAATGGGGAGAACGCGGAGCTCGAGGTGGCGGCGGCATGGCTCGACCCAAGCTGGGAATACCGCATGAAGTTCACGGTTGTCGGGGCCAAGATCGCCGGCACCTCGACGTTGACCGACTTCCCGCTCCTGCTGCACCTCGACGACGAGCGCGCCAGTGTCTTCGACAAGGCCAAGCCCGACGCGAGCGACATCGTGATCACCAGCGCCGATGGCACCACACCCCTTTCACGCCAGGTCGTGAGCTGGAACCGCGACGTGCACGACGCCGAGATCTGGTTCCGAGCCGACGCGTTGTCCAAGACATCGCGCGAGTTCTACCTCTACTACGGCAATGCCGACACCAGCCTGGCGGTGCACGATGGCAGCGTCTGGTCGCCGGAGTATCTCGGTGTCTATCACTTCGCCGAGGATCCGGGCGCCGGTGTGCTGCGGGATTACGGACCGCACGCGAACGACGCCAGGGCCGGGACCAATGCCGCGTTCACCAGCGCCGACACCATCGCCGGCGCCGCAGGCCAGGGGTGGCGCTTCAACGGCACCACGCACTGGATCGACGGCGATGCGGTGCAGTCGTCGGACAGCAGCCATACCATCAGCGCCTGGTTCGCCTGCTGGAATCAGTTGCGTCCGGATGACGCCGACTTCGCCTTCTCGGTGGAGGAAGGCTTCTGGCACCTGTCGGCCAAGCGCAACAGCCAGCAGCGCCGGCCCGACTTCGCGCAAGGCGGATTCTTCACCTGGCACCCGGCGACGTTGGACACGCTCTTGCACCAATTCGTTTGGGCGATGGACGGCGTGGCCGATACCATCCGCTTCTACTTCGACGGCGTCGAAGCGGACATCCTTTTGCGCGCGGCGCCGCCCAACTCGCGCGTCTATCGCGGGCTGCGGCTGAAAGGGGAAATCGGGATCGCGAGCCCCTTGTTCGGCAATCACTTCGATCTGATGGAAGGCATCGTCGACGAGTTTCGCATCCAAACGGGTGTGCGACGCCCGAACTGGGTGGCGACCGAATACAACAACATTTCCGATCCAGCGAGCTTCTATGTCTTCGGCACCGAAGACAACGGCACACCCGTGCACTTGTTGTCGTTCACGGCGTCGAGGGAACCGCAGCGCGCCGTCTTGCAATGGAGCGTGCGAGAATGGACTGCGGACGTGCGGGGTTTCCACGTCCATCGGGGTGACGACGCGGCCTCTTCGCAGCGACTGACGACCGCGCTGCTCGCGGGCGAGCGCGACTATGTATGGGTCGATGACGAGCCTCCCGCCGGCCCGACGCGTTACTGGCTGCAGGAATGGCTGCACGACGGCACGGCGATCTGGCATGGACCGGCACTCCTGGTGGAGGCGCGGCCCCTGACGTTGTTCCTGGGCGCGAACACGCCGAACCCGTTCGGCACGCGCACGCAGATCGGGTTCCAATTGGATTCACCGGGTGCGGTGCGACTCGATGTGTACGATGCCGCGGGCCGGTTCGTGGCGCGACTCGTGAGCGCGACGTTGCCGGCGGGCGCGCACTCGATCGACTGGGACGGGCGCGATGATTCTGGAGTGCGCGCGCCCTCCGGTGTGTACTTCACCCGGCTGCAAAGCGGCGGCGCCGTGGTCACGCGCAAGCTATTGCTCAACCGGTAGACTCACAGGAAGCCTGGCTAGTCGTTCTGGGTCGCTCGCGGACCCCGCCGCGGAGCGGCCGCGCGCAAAGCAGGAGGCATGCGTCGTTGGATCCGTGTTTGAGCATCCGCATCGCCGGCGATCGCTACGAAGGCTTCGTCGTCGTCGACAGCCTCGTCGGTGACACGAGCGCCGGGGGCGTGCGGATCTACGACGATCTCGAGCTGGCCGAGATCGGCGACTTGGCGCGTGAGATGAGTCTCAAGTACGCCTTGTTTCGCCTGCCACGCGGCGGCGCGAAAGCCGGCCTGCGCCTCGCGCCCGGTTTATCGGGAGAAGAACGCTTGCACGCTCTGCGCGACTTCGGCCGCAAGCTGGGCCCGATCGTGCGCAATGGGATTTACAACCCCGGCATGGACATGAACTGCGGTCCGACCGAGCTGCGCGCCATCTATGCCGGCGCCGGCATCCCCCTGGGTCCCGTCACGGATACATCGTGGTTCACTGCGCTCGGAGTCTTCCACGCACTCGAAGCATGTGCCGCGGCTCTCGGCCGCGAGCAGGGCCGTGTCACCGTCGCCGTCGAAGGTTTCGGCAGCGTGGCGAGACATCTTGCCGCACGCCTGCCCGACCGCTATCGCATCGTCGCTTTGTCCACCGTGGCCGGAGCGGTCCGGCATCCCACCGGCTTCGAACCCCAGCGCGTGATGGCGCAGCGCGACGCGCACGGGGATGATCTGGTGACCCAGTTGGACGGCGAGTCCATCGACCTGAGCGCCGTGTTCGCGGCTCCCGTCGACATCCTGATCCCAGCCGCGCGCACGCGCAGCCTCACGGCGGAACTAGCGGGAACGGTCGCGGCGCGCGCCGTCGTGCCGATCGCCAACGCTCCGTATGGAGATGGTGCGGTGGATGTGCTGCACGCGCGTGGCATCGTCTGTCTACCGGGTTACGTCGTCAATGTGGGGGGAGTGCTCGCCTCGTCGCTGTACGACCAGGGAGTGCCGCGACCCGCGATCGAAAAGCTGTTCGCCACCCGTTACCGCGATGTGGTGGCGCAGCTCGTGCACGTGGCCGCGAGCCGCAGGCTCCCGGTCACCGTCCTGGCGCAGGAGCTCGCCACACGAACGATCGCGGCGCGGGCAACGTTTCGCCCGCGCTCCCTTCCGGAGCGCATCTACGAGCGCTTCCTGCGCCATCGATTGCCGCGTCGTTGGCGCGGCGCACAGGCAAGGCGGCGCTGCGTGCGTGCGTTCGATGACTTGCGCGTTTCGATCGACGCCGCCGGACGGAACGCATGAATGTGATGCACGACAAGCTGCGCGTCGAAGTGGCACGGTCCGTCCCGGAGACGGAATGGCAACGTCGGGTCGAACAGTGTGGCGGCAATGCGTTGCACCTGTCCGCGCCGCATCGTGCCGAGCAAGATCCCCGCGACCAGCGCTTCCTCATCTTCACCCGCGATCAGGAGATCGTGGCGTGCGCCATCGCCTTCGAACGGCGGCGCCGTCTTTGGGGGCGGGTGCCGCAAGGCCCGCCGACCTTATGGATGCCGACGGCCCCGGCAATGCTGGATGGCGGCTTGGCGCCGCATGTGCTCGATGCGCTCGTCACCCATGCACGGCAGAGTGGCTGTGCGCGTCTCGTCATCCAACCCGCGTCGAGCGAGCATCTCGATCGGCACGATCTCTTGGCCCGGCATACGACGGCGGCCTTGGTCGAATTCGTCCTCGACTTGCGCCGCCCCTTCGCGGACATCCTGGCCGGGATGCACAAGTACCATCGCAAGAACATGCGGCGCGCCGAAGCACGCGGTCTGGTGGTCACGGAAGACACGAGCCTCGACGGTCTGCTGCGCTTGCGGCAAATGCAGGCCGTATCGGCCCAGCGAGCCAGCGAAAAGGAGCACGGCTTCAGCGTGCGTGACGAGGCCTATTTCAAACAGCTCTTCGCCCACGTGTATGCGGCCGGTCTGGGTCAGGTGCTCTTCGCTCACCTGGGGGACAAGCCGCTCGCGGCGCTGGCATTCTTGACCACGGCGGGCCGCGCACTCACGGTGCGATCGGGTTCGCTGCCGGAGGGGTACGACACTTACGCGATGTATCTGCTGCATCATGAATTGATTCGTTCCTTGCTGGCACGTGGTGTCGTCGAGCTCAATCTGGGCGGCGTGCCGGCGGCCGCGTCCGATCCCAAGCATCCGCAGTTCGGCTTGTACGAGTTCAAGCAGGGTTTCGGCGGCCGCGCGGTGACGCGCCTCGCGGTCGACATGCCCCTGGGGGCGGCGTCGTGATCTTGCAACGTCTGAGCGAGCGAGTGCGCGAGCGGCGCCGCAGCCCGGCAGCGGAGCCAGCGACGCATGCGGCCGAAGCGGTGGCCTGGGTGCATCGGGCTCAGGACGCCAACGGCGATGGCGGTGTCAGCCACAGCTATCTCATCGGCAAGGGATGGATGCGGTCGTATCCGGAGACGACGGGATACATCATCCCGACGTTGCTCAATTGGAGCGCGACGACGGCCGATGACGAGTCACGCCGCCGGGCATTGGAGATGGCGCGCTGGGAGATGACAATCCAGCTCGCCGGCGGCGCCATTCCCAATTTGACGGACGGGCAACCGACGGTGTTCGATACGGGCCAAGTTCTCTTCGGCTGGATGAGCGCGCACGCGGCGAACGGTGAAGCGGAGTTCATGCAGGCGGCCTGCCGTGCAGCCGATTGGTTGATCCAAGCGCAAGACGGATCTGGGGTGTGGCGACACGCCTCCGATTCGGGCGGCGCGGGGCGCGTCTACAATGTGTGCGTCTCTTGGGCGCTGGTGGAGCTCGCGCGCCGCTCGGGCGAGGCGCGCTACCGGGATGCGTGCCGTGCGTTTCTGGACTGGACGCTGACGCAAGAGCGCGAACAGGGTTGGTTCGATCGCAACTGTCTGACCGACGACACCGCACCCCTGCTGCACACCATCGCCTACACCGCACGCGGTCAGCTTGAGTGTGGCGTGCTCCTCGATGATCCGGCGCTGATCGCGGCGGCCGCGCGCACGTCGGTTGCGCTCGCAGCGCTCGTGGAGCCAGGCGGGCGCATGTCCGGGCGTTTCGCGCGCGGCTGGCGGCCGGCCGTATCTTGGGCCTGCCTCACCGGCATGGCGCAGATGTCCATCGTCTGGCGCCGGCTGCAAGAAATCCCGGCCGCGTTGCCGGCGACGGAAAGCGAAGCGTGTCTGGCGGCGTCGAAGCGCGTCAACGAGTTCCTGTGTAGCCGGCAGGATCGCTCGAGCAAGAACCCGGGGCTGCGCGGAGGGATCCGCGGTTCCTACCCGGTGGACGGGGCCTATGGACGTTATCGAGTGCTCAATTGGGCCACCAAGTATTTCATCGATGCCATGATGTACACGTTGCCGCAGCGGTCGATGCCGTTTCCGTACTGAGTCGAGTGGATGGATCCGCATGGCGGAGCGGTCGAAGCGGCGAACCATGGAGCGCAGCCGATGACAGCAAAACGCAAGATCCTGGCGATCTTCGGCACGCGCCCCGAGGTCATCAAGATGGGGCCGGTGCTCACGGCTTTGCGCGCCGATGGTGCCTTCGACGTCGTGACGCTCGCTACCGCCCAGCATCGCGAGATGCTCGACGACATGTTGCGCGTCTTCGGCATCGTGCCCGATCACGATCTGGATGTCATGACCGCCGATCAAAGAGTCGTCGACGTGACGGCGAAGTGTCTCTTGGGCATCGATGCGGTGCTGCGGCAGGAATCGCCGGATCTGGCGCTGGTGCAAGGCGACACCACGACGGTGCTGGCGGCGTCGCTCGCCTGTCACTACAACCGGATTCTCGTCGGCCACGTAGAGGCAGGCCTGCGCACGGCCGACAAGTACGCGCCGTTCCCGGAAGAAATGAACCGGCGTGTCGCCGGTGTGTTGGCCGATCTGCACTTCGCGCCCACGGCGAAGGCACGGGAGAATCTACGGCGCGAGGGCGTGCCCGAATCCGCCATCCATGTCACCGGCAACACCGTCGTGGATGCGGTGCTCCGCATCGCAGCCACCCCAGTCGATCCGACAGACACGCAGCTCGCCCAAATCCTGCAATTCACCGACACGATCGGCCGACTGCTCCTGGTGACCGCCCACCGGCGTGAGAGCTTCGGTGCGCCGTTGCGCGCCGTGTGCGAGGCGCTGGCCGCGATCGTGGAGGCGCATCCGGACACGGGAATCGTCTTCCCGGTGCATCCGAATCCGAACGTGCGCGAGGCCGTGCACGAAATCCTCGGCGACCGGCCGCGTGTGCTCCTGGTGCAACCTTTCGACTACGTGCAGTTCGTGCACGTCATGCAGCGCGCGACGTTGATCCTCACCGATTCGGGCGGAGTGCAGGAGGAAGCGCCGTCGCTCGGCAAGCCGGTGTTGGTGTTGCGTGACAAGACCGAGCGGCCCGAAGGGGTCGAAGCCGGTGTTGCGGAGATCGTCGGCACCGATCCGGTGCGCATTCGCGCCGCAGCCGACCGGCTGCTCGCATCACCGCGAAGCCATGAGGTGGAGGTGCGCCGGCACAATCCATACGGAGATGGCCGTGCGGCCGAGCGCATCGTGGACGCGATTCGAGCCGCCTTGAAGGTCATGTGATGCGCGTACTCGCCATCTTGTACTGCTATCCACCGCTCCTCGTCCCCGCCGCGATCTGTTACCTCAAGCTCGTGCTCGGCCTGCGCCAAAAGGGCGTGGACGTGGAGATCCTGACCATCACCCCCGAATCGTTCAGTGCCCCGGGAGGTGTGGTGCTGCGCGACACGGAGCTCGCGCGCGTGGCGCCGGCCGATGTCGTCGAACATCGATTCACCTCGCCCGAAACCTCCCTGGGCGTGCGCGCGCTCAAGCGCTTCGACCGCCGGCGGCGCGTCGTCTATCGCTGGCTCGAGCCGAAGAAGCGCGAGTGGTTGTGGCCGGCGGCGCGCTTCCTGCGCCGCCAGGATCTACGCCGCTTCGACGTCATCCTGAGCTGCTCGCAACCGCATGCGAACCACCTCCTCGGTATGGATCTGCAACGGCGCACCGGGCTGCCTTGGGTGGCGTACTTCAGCGATCCATGGTCGGACAATCCCTACGCCATGTTCGCTTCGGAGAATGCGGCACGGCACAACCGTAAGCTGGAGGACCGCGTCCTGGCCTCGGCGGATCGCGTGCTGTTCACGTCGGACGAGATGCGGAAACTGGTGCTCGCGAGACACCCGGTGCTCGAAGAGCGCAAGACGGGTGTCTTGCCACATGCATTCGTGCCCGAGTGGTACGGGCCCGAGACGCAGCTGGCGGGCAATGGCAAGCACGTGCGCATGCTGCACACCGGGCACTTCTACGGCCCGCGCACGCCGGCACCGCTCTTCGAGGCGCTGGCGCGCCTACGGGCTCGAAAGGACCTGGCGCACGAGCTAGTGCTCACTTCGTACGGCACGATGCCCGACGAACACATCGAGCGCGCCCGCAAGTTGGGCTTGGAGCAGACGTTGCGACTCGAAGCCACCGTGCCGTATCTCGAATCGCTGGCCCTCATGCGCGCCCACGACATCCTGTTGCTCGTGGACGCGAAGCTGAGCCACTGGTCGGAGAGCGTGTTCTTGCCGTCCAAGCTGGTGGATTACCTCGGTGCGGGCAAACCCGTCGTCGCCATCACGCCGCGTGAAGGGGCGTCGGCGCGCGTGGTGCGCGAAACGGGCGGAACCGTTTGCGATATCGAGGATCCGGCAGGCATCGATCGCGCCCTGGCGGCGATCGTGACTGCTCCCGCCGCCGTGGAGCGCCCGTGCGCAACGGCGGTGCAGGAATATGCCCTTTCCCATGTCGCCGGTCGTTTCGTCGGCATGCTCGATGACTTGATCCGGGAACGGTGCGATTCCAGGTGAGGCCGAAGCGGAAGTTCTGCGGATAGCGCGATCGCCGCGCCATTTTTTCTCGCCGTCGCCGACTTTCTCTGGCATCCCTCGGAGGGTCGAAGTTATCATGCCCCGTAGCCTGCGTCTCCGGCTCGCCCGACGAGGTTCCCTCTGACGGTCGACACCGTGACGCCGCCCGTCCCCAGGATCGAGGTTTTCTTCGCATGCTGCCCCGAGCCGCGTCCATCCGCGCGGTGTTGCCGATCTTTCTCCTCGTCGTTGCGGCCATGGACACCGCGGCAGCGCCATTGAGACATGCATTGCTGTGGTACTCGAACACGCAGAGCCAGCAGATCTTGCAGACCGCGGTCGGACGTTACGAAGCCGGCATCACCGGCAAGAACGACTCTGGTGACGCACAACGGTTGCAGATCAAGGCGCTCGACCCTGCCTTCCGTTGGTATGTGTACAACTCCGGGACCGACAACTACGTGTCAGGGCCCACGGGGACCCCGGAGCACGACCTGCTGGTGTCGTTGGCGGCGAGCCGGGGCTGGGACGTGGAGGAAGCGTACCTTCACTACTGGGACGACACGCAGGTGATCATCGAAGACGAAACCTTGCTGATTCCGGGTTGGGGTGGCGGCACCGCCACGAATCCGGCGCAGGCACGGATCCCGGTCTATTACAGCAACTTGAGCCGGCGGATCACGAATTTTTCGACCCCGCGCGCGGCGCAGCTGCACCGCGAGGTGATCGTGCGTCTGGCGTTCGAGACGCCATTCGATGGCTCGAGCGTCTATCCTGATGGCCTCTTCATGGATAATTCGACCGCCGAGATCTTCAACTATGGGACGATCCTGAGCGGCGGCCACGTGCGCGAGGCCTCCGATCACGCGCTGCTCGGGAGCTTCGATTTCGCCGATTGGCATTGGAATGCGAACTATGGCCCGTTCTTGACCACGCTGAAGGACACGTTGCAGGCGGCGTCGAACTGGGCGGGGGATGGACGACGCAAGTACTTGATGCTGAACGTGGCGAACATCTGGGACGACGGTTACGTCAACCGCGATGCAGCGGACGTGCTGTTCATGGAGTTTCAGTACAACCCGGTGCGGAGCTTCGGGGTGGATATGGTGGACGAGGCGTACCGGCGCGACACGCTGGCGGCGTCGGCGGGGATCGCGTGCTTCTACTCGGCGACGATGACACGGACGGTATCGGGTCACGTGGGCGAGTACAGCTACGCGGAGACGCTTCTGGGGAACCTGACTTGGTATCTGATGACGCGGACGCCGGGCACTTTGTTCTACGAGATGGGGACGAGTGCGCCGAGCGCGGCGGGTTGGGACACGCTGACGTGGCGCGGGTGCATCGACGTGGCGAACGAAGAGCTGGGCGTCGTGGCCAGTGCGCCATACACGCTGGCGAGTGGCACGGATCCGTTGGGGAACGCGTACGTAGTGAAGGCACGCAATTACGAGCGTGGTCTGGTGGTGCTGCGCAACCGCGGCGACTGGGACGAAGGCATCGAGCCGCAGTCGGCGGTGACGGTGCAGCTGCCGCGATCGCTGACGGTAGTGAGCCCGGAGGGCGTGACGTCACCGACTTTCGTCAACAGCCTGTCGATCCGGAGCGGGCAAGGGTATTTGCTGCTGGATCACACGGTGGCGGTGGAGCTGGAAGACTTCGAGGTGGGCTGGTTGCCCGGCGGCGGCGCGGCGTTACGCTGGGTGGTGCGCGAGTCGAGCAGCGATCACGTCGGGTTCCATGTGTACCGCGGCGATGCGCGCGGTCCGCAAGAGCGGCTGACAACGTCGGTGCTGCAAGGTT
>Ga0075418_10001087_pt1 | contig 30312 bp, 22 predicted proteins | sample SoiMetdeltSBSDD2_FD_81776 | JGI IMG/M metagenome (GOLD analysis project Ga0075418, IMG submission 81776) | Bulk soil microbial communities from a Populus tree surrounding site in Tennessee, USA - Soil MetaG P. deltoides SBSDD2 | ecosystem: Environmental > Terrestrial > Soil > Tree plantation... | reverse complement strand
GTGACCTCGAACCAGGCCGGATGGGGACGAGGACTCCTCGATCCGGGCGCTATGCGGCTGGCACCGCGCGCCGGGTTTGCGCTCACCCTCGATGACTCGCGCGCGGTCATCCGCGGCGGCTACGGCGTCTTCCTGAACCAGTGGGCGTACAGCGTCCAGACCGCGTTCGCTCGCAACCTGCCATTTTTCTTCACCAAGCAGGTTGACGTACCGATCCAGCAGCAAGTGCCCAGCTCGACCACACGCGACATTCTGACGGTACCTGCGACCGGCACGATCGGCGGCAGCATCATGGACTTCGACTACAACGTCGAGTACAGCCAGACGTGGAGCGGCGGGCTGCAGTATGAACTGCGGGGGGCAACCATGCTGGAACTGTCGTACATGGGCACGTGGACGCTCGGCGCCGACAATGCCACCGTCCGCAACGTGCCGGAGCCGGGGCCCGGACCGATCCAGCTGCGCCGGCCGGTTCCGGCGTTGAGCCGCATCAACGCCATCCGGTTCGACGGCAAATCGATCTATCACGGCGCGACGATCAAGCTCGAGCGCCGTCTCCGCAATCATTACGCCTACAACGCCAGCTACACGCTGTCTCGCTCGAAGGACGATGCCTCGAGCCCGGGGGCGACGGAGTCGGAGGCCAATGTGCCGCAGAACGTCCGGAACGTCTTCGGCGACACCGGCGAATGGGCGCGTTCGAGCTTCGACCACCGGCACCAGCTCGTTGCCAGCGGCGTCGTCGAGCTGCCGTTCTTCGCCGGAACGGGCGGATTGATCGAAGCCGCGCTGGGCGGCTGGCGTGTCAACGCCATCGCCGTCGCGCAGAGCGGCGCTCCGTTCACCGTGAACCTCGGCATCGATCGCGCCAACATCGGCGCGGGGCCCGCGCAGCGGCCCGATCAGCTGCGCGATCCGAACCTCGCTGGCGGCGAGCGCACGGCGGATCGCTGGTTCGACACCGGCGCCTTCGCGCTGCAGGCGCCGTTCACGTTCGGCAGCGCACTTCGCAACAGCGTCATTGGTCCGGGCTTCGCCAACGTCGACCTCGCGTTCGCCAAGACCTGGCGGCTGCCGCGGACCTCCCAGCTCGAACTGCGATGGGAGATCTTCAACGTCCTCAATCGCGCGAATCTCGATGTGCCGAACCGCATCTTTGGAAGTCCGGACTTCGGCCGCGTGTCCAGCGCGAAAAACCCGCGCGAAATGCAGTTCGGCGCTCGAGTGGTCTTCTAGCCCGCGTTCACACGTACGTAGTGTCCGCCTTCAGGCGGACCGGTAAGTCCGGCTAAGTCCGGCTAAAGCCGGACACTTCGTACTGTCGAAAAACGTCCTAGAGTTTAGAAGCGGAATCGCAGACCGGCGTTGATCGTGCGCCCCTCGAGCGGCGCCCACGCATCCGTGGACCATCGACCGTCTGATGCGCGCTGCTGCAGCAGCAGGCGTTCCGACTTCGTCTGCCGCACGTCCCCCAGGTTCTCGGCATTCACATAGAGTTGTGCCCGTCCGAGGCGGTGCATGAACAGACCTCCCCACAGCACATAGGGGGAGCCGCGCTCGCGAAAGGGGTTCCCTTCGAGCGCTTGATGACCTGTATAGAACGCTTCCACGCCGATCTGTGAGGCGCCAAATCGCCACAGGAGATCGAACGAACCGCTGTGGCGCGGATTGAGCGGCACCTCGCCTATTCCACCGCCGTCTGCCGCTTCCGTGGACCACACGTACATGTGCGTGACGATGACGTCGAGAGTGTCCTCGTGATGGCGGGCGATGAATTCCGTCCCGCGCGTGCGCGTCGGCTGCGCGGCGTTCACGATCCGGCCGACAAAGAGCTCGGACTGTTCGCTGAACATCAGCGCGTTTTCAACCCGCGAATGAAACAGCGTGGCGGTGACCTCGACGGAGGCCCGGGTCCAGGTCACGTCGCCTGACAGCGTGTTGGCATGCTCCGGTTTCAGCACGCCGAGCGGAGCGATCGACGTCAATCCGATGGCGTCGGTCTCGTCGGTAAAGGGCAGCGGCGCGAAATGTCCGCGGCCCGCGGAGACGCGCATCGTCATCGAGCCGACCGGGCGCACCAGCGCCGAGACGCGCGGGCTGAAAAAGGCGCCGAATTCGCTGTGAACGTCGGCGCGCCCGCTGCCTGATACCGTGAAGCGCGGTGTCACGGCGTATTCGTCCTGGGCGAAGATCCCTGGCGTCGTGTAGGCGAAATTGAACCGCGGCACGCTCGCGGAATCGAACGTATCCCGCTGAAGCGCCGCGCCGGCCACCCAGGTGTGTGGTCCGGATGCGCCGGTGACAGACGACTCGCCGAACCAGGTGCCCGATCGGTCCTGCTCGGGCGCGGCGCCAAAAGTTCGATCCCGGCGCTGCGTCATGCCGCTCGCCCGGACCGCCAGCACGCGGCCGCCCGCCGTCAGGAAGCGGCCGACGAGACCGCCGTCCCGCCGCGTCGTGTCGAGGTTCTCGGCGTGAGGGTTGCCGTCCGGAGCAGCGGCCCCCGGCATCGTGCCGCCGCGCCGCTTTTCCGTCATGCCGCCGGCGGTGAGGAGCAGCGACCGGCCGCCGCCGTTGTCCCACATGAAGCGGGCGCGCCCCTGGCCGCGCCGGTAGAACGGCAGATCCGTCCAGCCGTCATCGTCGAGGTCCGAGCGATCCTGCGTATGCACGCCTGTGAGGACGCTGACGCCCCACTGCTCGTTGAGCGCACGCGCCACCCACAGCGCCGCATCCATGCCTTGATGACTCGTCGCGTTCAGCAGAATCTCCCGCTCCGGGGCGTCCACGCGCGGCCGCCGTGACACCAGGTTCACGACGCCGCCGATCGCCGACATGCCGTACAGTGCGGACGCAACCCCCTTGATCACTTCGACCTGCGCGAGGTCGATCGGCGGGATCTGGAGAATGCCGACTGCGCCGGACTGGCCGCCGTAGAGCGGCAGGCCGTCGGACAGGATTTGCGTATAGCGGCCATTCAGACCCTGGATGCGGATGTTGGCGCCGCCGATCGAAGGGGAGGTTGCCTGCACCCTGAGCCCGTTGGTTTCGGCGAGCAGCATCGACACGTCGCCGGGGGTCATCGCGATCTTCTCCTGCACCTCCTCCTCGGGCACGACCTCCACGCGAAGCGGCTCGTCCTCGATGCGGCGCTCCGACCGGGTTGCCGAAACGATGATGGTCTCCTCGATTTCGGATTGCGGCTGCATCTCAATCGCCACGCGCGTCTGTTCGCCCGCCCTTGCTTCCACCGACGCCGCAGCCGCGTCGTAGCCCGTGCGCGTGACGACGACGTCGACTCGCCCGGCGGGAACCGACAGCGAGGCGATACCATCGGACCCGGTTGTCGCGCTGACGCTGCCGGCGCGCACCTCGGCCTTCTCGACGACCCCGTCGGCGCTCGTGACGACGACCTCGATCATCCCCACGCCCTGTGCATGGATCAGGTTCGACACGACCAGGCACAGGACCAGGCAGGCCAGGGGGCGCCGCCGCGCGTCCAAGCTTCGAAGGAGGAATGCCGTGTCCAAGTCTGTTATCTCGATACTACTGCTGCTGACATGCGGCGCCGGCACCGCCACTGCCCAAACCTGCCTGCACGGGGCGAACGAAGCGCCGGCCCAGAAGACGCGCCGCGACGCGGCGATCCAGCTGGCGACGCGCATCAACCTGGCGCAGTCGATGACCATCGGACCCGGCCCGCGCAGCCGCTACCGCACGCTCCAGGAGCTGACCAACATCCCGCCGACGCCGCAGGGCTTCGAGCTGCAGTTCCACACCGACGGCGACACCTACAGCTTTTCCGTCAAGGACCGGATGGATCCCTGCCGCTACGTCGTCTTTTCTGATCAGGACAAATTCTTGTACGAAGCGATCGCGCGGCGTGACGCACCGGTGGTGGTGCCTCTGGATACGAGATGAGTCATTTCCAGGTCACTTCCATTCCGAAGAAGTGCATGAACACTTCCCGGTTGGGACGGTTGCGCGCATCCTGCTTCGGGCTGCGGATGTAGAAGTCGATCTGCTGGGTCGCCGGATTGACCTCACCGGCGGGTGACTTCTTGTTCGCCATCGGGTAATTGACGCGCAGCGTCTTCCGATCGCGGATGCCCTGGGTCACCATGAAGTGCATCTCGTAGTTGTCGTAGAGCGGCTTGCCGTTCAGCGTCGCGTGGCCGAAGCCCCACCCGGCGAGATAGACGAACGTCTTCGGCCAGTTGTTGTCGCCGCAGCCCGAGTCGCTGCCGTGCTCGTGCAGGTAGGCAACGATGCCGCCGTTCTGACAGGCGGCGAACTCGTTGAACCGATCGATCGCGAGGACGAGGTCGCCCTCGGGTATCTTCAGCGCGGCCTCGAACGTGCCGCTGTTCTGGATCTCGTTGACGTTGACGTTGACGACGCCGCCGACCGGCTTCACCGTCGCCGCGGCGTTGTCGATGTGATCCCAGCCCGGCGGATCGTTGACGGAGCCCACCATGTAGATGCGGTTCGCCGAGAGACTGAAGATACCGTCGTAGAGGTCGTGCTGTTCCGGCGCGTAGATCGTGATCGGCGCGCTCGGCTGCTGGCGGGGGTCTGGTTGCTGGGCGTCGCTCGCGACGCCCAGCAGCAGAATCGCGATCACGGACCATCGAGGCACCGAAGCACCGGGATACATCCTCAAAGTGTATCCCGGTGCCTCGGCTTTCTGACAAACGCCTGCGGCGTCGTTACGGAATGACGAGCACCTGCATGAAGTCACCCTGCGAGGACACTCCGACGACCTGGATCTTTACGCCCGTCGCCGGCAGCGGCACACTCGACCAGCCGAAGTTGCCAATGGCCGGATTCGGCGGCACCCAGTACGACTGCGTGTCGTCGAACAACGAGTTTGCCGGGAGGCTTCCGTAGCACTGGTTCACGCTGTTGGCATGGAGGCAGATCTGATCGGTCGGCTGGAGACCAAAGGTCGAATCGAACGACTGGATCCGCGGGCGCCATACCTTTCCGTTATCCGGCCGGATGAGCAGGTCCGGATGAGCGTCGACCGGCAGGAATAGACCTCCGCATCGGCCAGCGGCGCAGTGATCGCCAACCCCGTTGTCCGCGAAGGATTCATCGTAGTACCACACCAGCAGTCCATCCTGATACGGGAAGTGCTCGACCCAGTCGACGAGCGCGGGGTTGTTCAAGAATCCGAAGTTATAGGGCCCGGTGCGCAGCGACGAGTCATAGCCGCGGTACTGGCGGTACTCTGCGAAGTAGGCGTTGAAGAACGAGAGGGTCACCACGCCGGTCGTGCGACTGAACCCGTTGTACGCCCAGCCGGCTTCCGCTTCGGCCCCGTCGGTCGGCAATGCTGTGATCGCGATCTCGTCGACCCCGAACCCGGCCCCCGCTACTGCGCCATCCGTCCAGTACCGGAACCCCAGAGTCACCGTTTGGCCGGAAAACGCGCTGAGGTCGGCCGTCAGGTCGACCCATGTGCCGCTCGTCGATCCGGTGATGCCGTGTCCGAAGTTCTGGCCATTCGGATTGGTCGTGGTCGACAGGTTCGTTGACACCGACGTTCCGTTGACCGTCAGGTAGGCGTAATCCCAGTCGAGCTCGATCGCATAGCGAACCTTGGCCGTGAGCGACACCGCTCCGGCTGGAAGCGTCACCGAGCGGGTCATCGAGTGGTCGAGATTGTTGCCTGCTCCCGAGTGATAGAAAAACGCTCCCGCGAACGGAGTACCGACGTTGAAATCGACGGCCTTGTCGGGCAGCAGGACGACGAGCTGCTGCGCCTGTTTCGTATTGGTCTCCGCCGGACCGAGCCTGACCGCCCTCTGCACCTCACCGCCGGCCACCTCGTAGTTCGACCACCCGAGCATGATTTTTTCCAGCGCGCTCATGTGCGTCGGCCGCTGCCCGATCCCCTCGGCGGGCACACCGGAGCTGCCATACGAACCGCTCGAGTACAGCGTCCAGAAGCCGGTCGAATTCTCGGCGCCGCCGGTATTGCCCGAGGTGTCATAGAGGTCGGGCAGGCCGAGATCGTGCCCGAATTCGTGCGCGAACACGCCGACGCCGCCGTTCTCGGGCTCGATCGTGTAGTCGCCGATCCAGTACTTCGAGCCTGTGGCCCCCCCAATCTGCACGCCGCCAAGCTTGTTGAATGGCGGCCCGGTCACTCCGATGTTGTTGTAGAAGGCATACCAGCGATGGCTCCAGATCGCGTCTGTCCCCTGGGCGCCACCGCCGGTCTCCTCGCCTTCACCCGCGTGGACCGACTGGAAGTGATCGATGTAACCATCGGGCTCATTAAAATTTCCGTCGCCGTCGTAGTCGTACCGATCCCAGACGTCGTAACGGCTCAGATAGGCATCGATTTGCTCGGCGGTCCTTCCCGCCGCGACCTGTGAGGCGTACCACGCATTAACGGAGTCGCGAACAAACAGCCAGGTTCTGGCGCAGACGATGTCGCCGCAGTAGTTGGCGCCATAGTTGGCTTCGTTGAACGGCACGGTCACCCAGTCGCTGACGTCGCCAGTGACCGTGTACCGGTTCGACGACTGCTCGATGTAGTAATTGCGCATCGAGTTGGCACCCTTCGTTCCGTCGAATAACAGCTTTTCGAAGTAGGTGCGGCTGAAATCGGGCGCCCAGATCGTGGTGTTATCCACGGCTCGGTTGGGCTCGGGAATCTGGTTTCGCAGCGGCCCCGGGGCGCCGCCGTACGTCGGATTGATCTGGGTTCCGAACTGACCCAGGACCGTCCAGATCGAATCCTCGCCTTCGCGCGCGAGTTCCACATACTGGCCGCGAGCGACTTGATGTGTTTTGCCTTTCGCTTTGCCGTTCAGGCGAGCCTGTACGGCGGCGCGTTTGGCAGCCGCTTGCGCCTGGCCAAGCGGATGGGGTGGATTGTCCGACCGACCGGCGGTATTCGGGACCTCGTCGGACTGTCCTTGGCCGGCGAAGACTGGCGCAGCCGCCGCCGCGCCAACTACGGCGAGCATTGCTATGAAGCGAATCAATCGAAGCATGGTTCTTCCTCCTCCAGGCACACCGATCACCGGCGTGGCCGGAACACTCATGGAAAACAAGGCACAAGACCCAAGTCACAAGGACAACCGAACGTTGTGACTTGTGACTTGAGCCTTGTGACTTGTGACTTTACGGACTATTCCCTACGGATCGACCCTCACGATCGTCGGATTGACCGGCAGCGGATTCACCCCGTCGCCGTACGCGACCGACCCGAGGTACTTGCTTCCGGGTGTCAGGCCGGTGAACGTCAGCCCGATCGTGGCTGAACCGCCGGTCGTCGCCGTCGCAGGCGCGGACACGCTCATATTGCCCGCGGCGGCCGACCCCAGCACCCACGAGAAGAGCGTGAAGTTCGCCTTGTCCCCGGCCGCGCCCGGAACCGAGAAGCCATGGACGAACACCGTGTAAGTATCCGCGACCGGGTTCAACAGGTTCACTTCTTCATTCGACGTACCGCTGCCGCTGACGCCGACCAGCGCGCCGTCGCTGTTCCTGAACACGTACAGGTCCAGATCGCTCGGCGGCGAAACGTTGGCGTCGAACAGCGAGAACCGCGCATACGTCGTCCCCGCCGGAACAACGACCTCGAAGGACACCACACCCTCTCCTTCCGGATCGAAGTTGTCCGCCGGATCGTCGGCGACCGAGCCGTCGATGGTCGTCGCCGGAATCAACCCGCGCGGCGTCGCCGTGAAGGTCCCGTCGTAGCCGAACCTCACCGTGTAGTTGATCGGGCCGCCGGTTCCCGACACCTGCGCCGGCGCGGCCAGCGCAACCGGCCGGACCACGATCGGACTGCGCACGCTGTGCGTGCCGTCCGACCATGTGAGCGACCCGCCGGCATAGGCGTTCAGCGTTGCCGTCGTTCTGGTGAACGTCACCTCGTACGACGCGCTTTCTCCGGGACCGACATTCAGTGTGGCCGGCGAGACGCTGACGGTCACACCTGACGGCGCGGCAACCGACACGCTGTAGGTCGCCGCTCCGGCGCCGACGTTCGTAACCTTCCGCTTCACCTTCTGGACGCCGGCAAGGTCGCCGATAGCGATCGACGCGCCGTTGAAGTCGCTCGCGTCGAGCGAATACCCCCTGGCCTTGAGGGTGTTGCAGGAGGCCGGGTTCACTCCTGTCGTCGTCCCGCACAGGAACGCCAGCCAGTCGTTGAAGTTCGAGTCGTAGACAAGGCCGGGATCGGCGGCTCGATTCGGCACGACATGTCCCCCGCCCTGCCGGAAGGTGCGGGTCGCGCTGGAAATCGACGCATCGAGCACGTCCGCGGCTGACGTCATCAGCGCCGACTTGATCATCATCGGACTCCAGTCGGGGTGGAGGTCCTTCAACAGCGCCGCGAGCCCCGCCACATGAGGCGCCGACATCGACGTCCCGCTGTAGACGTTGAACGAGAGCCCATGGTTCCCCGGAGGCGCCACCGCGGCAAGGATGTCCTGGCCGGGCGCAATGACATCGGGCTTGAGAAGGTCGCCGCCGCCCGCGGCCAGCGGGCCTCGCGACGAGAACGTCGCGGTGAACGGCGCCGGGGCGTTGTAGATCAGCGTCGACTGGTTGATCCGCGCGGTCGCGCCTGACGTCGCCGCGTAGGCCTTGACCCCCGCGCGGTCGGTGTCGGGCAGGTGAACCGTCGGCACGAAGTGCAGATCGGCGTTGATCGAGTTCGGGCTCGTGTTCACGAGGATCATCCCGACGCCGCCCGCCTCCAGTACCGCGAAGCTCTTATCGGTGCGCCCCGTGACGCCGCGGTCGCAGACAACGACCTTGCCGGCCACTTTCGCGGGATCCAGGACCGGGTTGTGATCGGGCGTCGAGGATGTCGAGTAGCACAGCCTCACCATATCTGCGTTCGCACCCGGGAGCCCCGCGGCCTGCGCATCAATCAGCGGCGCCGGACCCACAGGCGACGCGACCGACGCGCCTGGCAGCGTCGTCCCGTTGCCGAGCGTCACCGAGCCGCGGCCGTCGCGGTTGTGCGTGCCGGCGGCAACAGTGGCAATCCACGGCGACGGGTGCGCGACGGTTCCCGCCCCCGGTCCGCTGTTGCCGGCCGAGGCCGACACGAACACGCCGGCGTCGGCGGCGAACAGAAATGCCACTTCGGCCGGGTCAAGGAAATTCGTCGTCGAGCCGGATATCGAATAATTGATGACGTCGACGCCGTCGGCGACCGCCTGATCGATGGCAGCCACGAGATCGGCGCTTTGTCCGCTCGCCGTCGAGCCATCCTCCGTCGACCACAGCGCCTTGTACATCGCGACTCGCGCACGCGGCGCGATGCCGGAAACGCGGCCGAACACCGACGCCGGGCCGGTGGCCGCGACGCCGTTGTTGCCGCCCGCGGTGGACGACGTGTGCGTCCCGTGGCCGTTGTAATCACGCGGCGACATGAACTCCCACGGGCGCTCCTCTTCGAGCGCCGCGTTTCCGCCCCACGCCTCGTTGTAATACCGCGCGCCAATCAGCTTCTGACCGCAGCTGTCATCCGGAAACGCTTCGCCCTCGATACAGTGGCCGTGCCATCCGGGGATACGGCGGTACGAGAGCTTGCCGCCTTTGCCGTTCGGGTTGCTGCCCGTCCGATCGGAGAAGCTCGCGCTCTCGGGCCAGATGCCGGAGTCGACGATGCCGATGATGATGTCCTCGCCGGCCGAGCCGACGCCGCCGAGCTGAGACCAGAGCCCGCCGGGCGCGTCGAGTCCGAGAAACGTCGGCGTGCTCGACGTATCCATCGTCACCAGTTCGTTCTTCGTCACGGCGACGACGCCCTCGACGTTCCTGAGCGCCTGCGCCTGGGCCTCGGTGAGCTCCGCGGCGAAGCCGTTGAACGCATACCGGTAGTCGTACACCTTGCGGCCGCCGACGCGGTTGAGCGCCGCCGTGTGCCGTCCGTCCAGGAAACCCGCGTAGCCGATCACGTTGGGATTGTTCGGGTCGAACTTCTGGCCGCGGCCCGGCTTGGTCGCCGCAAATCCGGGCTGGCCGCCCGTATACGAGGACACCGGAAATTCCGCGAGTTGGACGATGTAGAGATTGTTGGCGGCAGCTCCCGCCTGCGAGCCCTGCGCGGCCTGTATGTGCGCGGGGACTTGGGCTGCGGCGGCCAGAACGGCCAGTGCCGCAACGTACCGAATCATGCGAAACATGCTTTGCCTCCTCCAGGCACGCCGATCACGGGCGTGGCCGGAACCTCTTTTCCAAAGGGACAAAATGCAGCGAAATGGGGACGAAAGACTTTCCGTTGGATTCAGGAGGTTGTCAAGGAGGGGTGCTCACAAAAAAAGGCACAAGGCACAAGGCACAAGGCCCAATACAAGGCACAACTGACGAGGTTGTGCCTTGTGTTGGGACTTGTGACTTGTGACTTATGCCTTGTGCCTTGTGCCTTTGAGCTATTCGCCCCCGGCCGCCGGATAGAGGTTCGGCGTCCGCACCTCGACGCCCGTCGTCCCTTTCATGGCCGCGACGAATGCCTGCTGATTCTGCTCGGGCGTCGGCCCGCCCATCCCGCGGTAGTGATACGGATAGACGATCTTCGGCTTGAAAGCTTTCACACAGTCGGCCGCTTCGGTCGGCGGCATGGTATACGGCAGGTTCATCGTGACGAACGCGACGTCGATGTTGGTCAGCGCCTTGATTTCTGGCACGCACTCGGTGTCGCCCGAGAAGTAGAGGCGCTTGCCGCCGAGGGTCAGCACGTAGCCGTTGCCGCGTCCCTTGTCGTGGAACAGCTGGCCGGCCGCGGGTCCCCGCGTCAGGTTGTAGGAGCCGACCGCCATCACGCTGACGCCGTCGATCGTCCGCGTTTCGCCGTTCTTGATGATCTCCGTCTTGCCCGGGAACTTGCCGGCGAGCGCGTTGGGCGCGACGAAGATCGTCGAGGCCTTCTTGATCTTGTCGATCGCCGCCGGATCCATGTGATCGCCGTGGATGTCGGTGACCAGGATGATGTCGGCCGGTTTCGACGCCGCCAGGTTCGACTGGTTGGTCGGATCGATGTGGATCACCTTGCCGCCGAACTCAATCTGCACGTGCGCGTGCGTCATCGGCGTCAACGTGATGTTGCCGCCTGTTGCCGGAATGGTGTCGGCGGCCATCGTCGCGCCCAGTCCGGCGAGCAAAACGAACACTCCAAACCACAGTCGCATGGAATCTCCTCCTGAAGACTAAAGGCTAACGCTCAGAGGAGATAGATTAATGCCGTCGGCTTCGACCGTCCACTGCTCGCTCGCCGCGACGGGCTGAGCGGCGGTGAGTGTGCCCGTACTGACGAGCTCGTTCGCGGCCAGCGGCTCGGCGCCAGGCTGTGCGGCGATCGCGGAGGCCAGCTCGCCGAGGCACGCGGCGGGATTGCGGAGGGCATTCCTGCCCAAGCCTTCTTCCACCAGCGCGCCGTTCTTCGACAGCTTCACTTTCATCGCACCGAGCTGCTCGACGAGCGAGGGAATCTCCTCGTGCGTGATCGCGCGCGGCGCACCCACCACGAGCGCGGCATGCAACCCGAAGCAGGCGACGAAATCCACCGGCTGAAATTTCCAGTCGGGGAACGGGCAGTCCACGAACTCGAACCCGAGTGCGACCCACTCCACTGCCTCGAGAACAGCCGCCGGATCGGCCGAGGCCGGCGCCTGCCGCAGCTTGAACACGACCTCAGGTTCGATCCGCGGTGAAAACATGTTCGCGGTCGAAAGCGGCGCCTTGCCCTCGCGCGCGTAAACCACGGTGTCGTCGTAGATGTGCGCCCAGACGAGCGTCTGCAGCTTCAGCGCGCGCCACATGGCTTTGTTGGCGTAGCCGACCTTGCGGCCGACGGTCGTGTGGCCCTCGGCCCGGCGCATCCGCACCAGCTCCGCTTCCACCAGATACGCCCTCGTCAGATCGAGGCCGCCGTCCCGCGATGACGGCGCGGCTGGCACCGCGGTCCGATGGGCCCGCGCATCGAACAGCTCGCGGGCCAGCGTGGCCACCCCGGAATCGACCATCGTCATGAACGGCTCACCGCGGGAACGCCGGCGACCACCCGTCGCTCGGGCGCACCGGCGGCGTACAGGCCGCCGGCGAGCGCGGCAGCCACCAGCGCGAGCGCCGCGCTGCCGTAGAAACCGGCGGACCAGGTGCCGAACCGTTCGAAGAGCAGCGCGGCCATGCCGCCGCCGACGATCGACGCGGCCCCCTTGGCGGTGTAGAGCACAGCGTAGTTGGAGGTCGCGCACTTCGAGCCGAAGTAGTCGCCGACCATCGACGGGAAGAGCGAATAGATTTCTCCCCACGTGAAGTAGACCAGCACCAGCGTCGTCGCAAACCAGGCGGCCGACAGATGGCCGACGCCGAGCACGAGCAGCAACGCGACGGCCTGCAGCACGAAGGCGATGATCATCGAGCGTTCGCGCCCGATCCGATCCGAGGCCCAACCCCAGAAGATCCGGCTCGCGCCGTTGGCGATCGGGCTGACCGAGGCCGCCAGCGTCAATGCGGCGGCGCTGAGCCCCCACGACTGCGCCATCGGACCGGCCTGCGCGGTCACCATCAGGCCGCCGATCGCCATCAGCACGAACATCGCGTACATGACGTAGAAATGCGGCGTCCGCACCATCTCGGCGGTCGTGTACTGATGCTTGCCGACCCTGGCGCCGGCTTTCGCGGCGGCGACGGGGGCGCCGTGCGCAGGATGACGCAGGAACTGCGCGACGACAAAGATCACGATGCCCTGTGTCACGCCGGTCCAGAGGAACGCCGTGCGGTAGCCGTCGTTCCGGATGATCGACGCGATGATCGGAATGAACAGCGCCGTTCCGCCGCCGAAGCCGGCGGCAATGATCCCGGAGGCAAAGCCGCGGCGATCCTGGAACCACTTGAGGGCGGAGCCGATGCAGCCGCTGTAGACGAAGGCCGCGCCGGTGCCGGCGAGCGCATACAGCGCGTACAGCATCGGCAGCGACGTCGCGTAGGCCATGCCCGCCCAGCCGAAGCCGCAGAGCACGCCCGCGGCGGTGATGAACCCGCGCGGACCGAGGCGGTCGATCAGCCAGCCGTCGAGCGGCTGTACCCAGGTCTGGCACAGGATGAAGAGGGTGAACGCCCACTGTACGTCGGCGAGCGACCAGCCGTTGGCCTCCCGCATCGGGTTGACGAACAGCGTCCAGGCGTACTGAAGGTTGGCGATCATCACCATCGCGATCAGCGAGGCGACGAGCTGGAACCACCGGTTGTTGACGTTCATCATTTCCCCCGAGTCCGGCTAGCCGGACACCACGTACTACTGGACCGGAAACCTAAAGGTCTCCGGCTACCGCGGATGGTAGCCGGAAGCCTTCAGGCTTCCGGTCCGCCTTCAGGCGGACCTGATCGTTTAGCAGAGCCGCGCACGCATACACCGCACGCGTCGCCGGCATCGAAATTCCGAGGCGATCGCCGAGCTCGATGACGGCGCCGACCACCGCATCGAGCTCCATCGGACGCCCCGCCTCCACGTCCTGCAACATCGACGTCTTGTGCTCGCCCACTTTCGCCGCGCCGGCAATACGCTGGTCGATCGAAATCGGCAGCTCCAGGCCGAGGCGCTGCGCCACCGCTTCTGTCTCCTTCATGACGTCGCGGACCAGCGCCGACGTTTCCGGATGCGTCGCAATCCGCACCAGCGTGCCGCCGGTCAGCGCGCTGATCGGATTGAACGCAATATTGCCCAGCAGCTTCACCCAGATCTCCTGCCGGAACCGGGTTGACACCGGGCAGCGCAACCCGGCCGCGATCAGCGCCTGCGCAACGCGGGTGCACCGCTCCGACTTGGTCCCGTCCGGCTCGCCAAAGCTGATCCGGTTCCCTTCGATGTGGCGGACGACGCCCGGCTTCTCGATCTCGGTCGCAAAATACGCGATCGAGCCGATCACACGCCGCGCCTCGATCGCCGTCGCGATCACGCCTCCCGGATCCACGCGTTCGAGCGTGAGACCTTCCAGCTCCCCGCCGTGCCGCTGGAAATACCACCACGGGATGCCGTTCTGCGTGCTCACGACCACCGTGTCGTCGTGAAACAGCGGCGCGAGCCGCGGCGCCAGGTCCGTGAGGCTGTGCGCCTTGACCCCGAGGAAGACGACGTCGGCCGTGCCGATCGACTCGAGCGACCCGGTCACCTGCGGCCGGACCTCGAACGACTCCTCCGCGCCCTCCACTCGAAGTCCGTGGTCGCGCATCGCCTGCAGGTGCGGCCCCCTGGCAAACAGCGTGACGTCGGCGCCCGCCCTGGCGAGCCGCGCGCCGATGTAGCCGCCGATGGCGCCCGCCCCGGCGATGACGATCTTCACGCGCGCGCGCCCGAAAAGGCCTCGGCGACGACGCGGCGCTGGATTTTGCCCGTTGCCGTACGCGGAATCGCCGTCGTGATGTGAATCTGTTTGGGCCGCTTGAAATCGGCCATCCGCTCGCGGCAGTACGAGATCAGATCGGCTTCGGTCGCGTCCGACTTCAACACCACCGCCGCCGCCACTTCCTCGCCCCAGGTCGGGTGCGGCGTGCCGAACGCCACCGCTTCGGCGACGGCCGGGTGGCCGAGCAGCACCTCGTCGATCTCGCGCGGCGCGATCTTCTCGCCGCCGCGGTTGATCATCTCCTTCAGCCGTCCTGTCAGGAGCAGGTAGCCGTCTTCGTCGAGATAGCCCTGGTCGCCGGTGCGGAACCAGCCGTTGATGAACGAGGAGGCATTCGCTTCAGGGTTGTTCTCGTAGCCGCTGATGACGTTGGCGCCGCGGATCACCACCTCGCCGCGTTCGCCCGCCTCGAGGAGATTGCCTGCGCCATCCATGATCCCGATCGTCGTGGTACCCGTGTTGGGGCCCACCGACGCTGGCTTATGCGGAGCGGGCGGCAGCGGGTTCGACGCCATCTGGTGCGCCGCCTCGGTCATCCCGTAGGCCTCGAGCACCGGCGCGCCGAACGCCGCTTCGAGATCGCCCATCAGCTGCGGCGAAAGCGACGCGCTGCACGACCGGATGAAGCGCAGCTTCCCGGCGCCGGCCGGTTTCGCGCCCGGTTGCGCGCGCGCGGCGAGCAACTGGTGCAGCGTCGGCACCGCCGAGTACCACGTCGCGCCGTAATCGCCGGCGACGCGCCAGAACGACAGCGGGTTGAATTTGGCGGGCACCACCACCGTGCCGCCGGTCGCCAGCGTCGCTAACGTGGACGCGACCAGCCCGTGCACGTGGAAGAGCGGCATGACGCAGAGCGAGACGTCCCGCGGCGTCAGTTGATAGGTCTGCGCCACGTTGCGCGCCGAGATCGACAGCTGCGCGTGCGTCAGCGGCACACGCTTGGGCCGCCCCGTGCTGCCGCTCGTGTGCAGAATCAGGGCGACATCCTCCACTGACGGCGGTGTAAACGCCTTCCTGCCCCGGGTCGACAACCTGACGTTCCCGGCCTCGTCGAGCTCGACCGCGATGATCGGTACCTTGTCGCCCGCGGCGCGCCTCGCGTCTTCTGCCCCGTCCGGCGGCAGCAGCAGGAACTTCGCGTTCGTGTCCTCCAGGTAGAACCGGAAGTCGTCTTCCTTGTAGGCCGGATTCAGCGGCGCCGCGGTGCCCACCATCGACGCCGCGAGAAACGTCACGACGTTCGGCAGACCGTTGGGGAGCGCGGTCCCGATTCGATCGCCGCGCTTGACGCCCGCCGCCGCGAGCGCCTCGGCAACCTCGACCACCTGCGCGTTCAGCGTCGCATAGCTGACCCGCAGATCTTTTTCGGGAACGATGATCGCGGTGCTCTCGGGCGCGCCGCCAAGCAAATCAAGAAGCGTGTTCATAAGTCACCAATTATGTAATGGGGTCGGGAGTCATTTAACGAGGACACTCCCGGCGCACGAGATGATAGTCCGTGAGTGTCCTCGTTAAATGACTCCCGACCCCCTTACCTAAATTGCCGGCTCCAGAGATTCCGGCATGATGTCGTAGACGTAGTCATGGGCCTGGAGCGCCTTGTCCATGCGGAGGCGCGCGGCCGGATCGCTCGCGGTGGCCAGCTTCGCCAGCGCCGCAGGCCGCGGGCTGAAGATCGCGTCCAGGATCGCGGTGCGGTCGGCTTCCGGCTGTTCGATGATCGACAGCAGGACGCGCGACCCGTACTTGATCCAGCGAGGCTGCGCGATCAGCTTGCCGTCCGGCCCCGCGGTTACGACCTGGCGCTTCAGGACGGCGAGCACCAGCTCGGCGTCAGTCTTGTCGTACTCGACCCCCAGCTTCGCGAACAGCTGCTTCACTTCCTCGCGCCGCGCGTCCAGCAGCCGCACGAACAGCTCAGGCGTGACCCGATCGCCCTTCTTCGTCGTCTGGCCGTCTGCCGTGAGCTCGATGCGGTGGAAGACCGTGAGATAGAGGAAGTGCCAGAAGATCTCGTAGGTCGCGAGATCGTTCATGAAGCGAAGGCCGGTGCGCGGGTCGTAGATGGCCGCGGCGTTGTTACCCTGGAGCTGCTGATACATGAACTCGGTGGCCATGTACATCGCGTAGCGAAGGCCGTCTTCGGTCGTCGGCCCCTGCGGCCGCGCGAGCAGCCGCTGGCGCGCCTCGTCCGAGAAGAGCTTCTCCACTGTCAAGTCCGCTTCCGTCAGATCGAGCGGCTTGATGCGCCCTTCCTTCAGCAGTCCCAACCCTTCGAGCCGCGCCCGTTCGTCGGGGCGAAGCTTGTCGACGACCCCCTGAAGCGCGTTGACGTCCGTGACGAGCGGCTCGCGGCCAGCCTCGACGTAGTCGGGCGCAACGGTGGCAACCCAGCTCTGTCGATAGGTGTCGTGCAGGGTGCCGTTGATCCGGATCAGTCCGGTCAGACGCTCGCGGAGCTTGTCGAACCAGATGTCGCGCAGCGCCTTGGCGTCGTTCTCGGGCGCGCGCGGGTTCTGCATCTGCGCCGCCATGCCGCCGATCGGCATGCCGCCCGCCAGCAGCGCCAGCAGCGCGTTGCGCATCGTGTAGTAGCTCATCGACGACTCGGTCATCGTGATGGTGTTCGGATCGGGAATCACCATCGCCGGGTCGTGGCGGAACATTTCCTCGCGGCTGTTGATGTAGTCCCACCGGCCGACGTTCGGTCCGATCAGGTTCTCGCGCAGGACCCACATGATCACTTCCTGCTGCAGCGCGTACTCGGCACGCTCGTTCAGCATCTTGATCTTCAGGGTGCCGCGACGGGCGCCGATCGCCGCCTCGAGCTCTTTCAGCAGCGTCGCGACCAGGCGAGCTTCCTGCCAGGTCTCGATCTTCGGGACGTAGTAGTAGATCCCCGAGCCGTTGCGCTGCTGCGCGTCGAAATTGTTCAGCGCATGGATGACCAGCGCCGGCACGATCGCCGGGACCGGCTCCCCGGCCAGCGAGATCTGCCGATTGCGCAGGTGCAGGCCGGGCACGCGGTGGAAGATCGTCGGCCACGTCGCGAACGGCCCGTCGATCTTGTAGGTTCGCTGCTTACCGGGATGCTCGTACGGCCTGCCGTCCCATGTGTGCGCGAGGATGTCCCTCAGGTTCTGCCACGCGCGATACAGCTGGTCCTTGTAGTCGCCGCCGGCGTCTTCCCAGTCCCACATCCACGACGCCGCACCGGTGTTCAGCGCGCTCATCGCCATGCCGAGATCGATCGCCGGCCCGGTCCCCTCGAGGCCGGGGCGCATGGTGTCGGCCGGGATCGGAACGGTCGGATTCAGCCGCCAGGCGTCGGGCGTCGAGCGACCGAAGAAGCCGTCGAGCATCCCGCGGCGGATCGATTCGACCGTGGTCGAATGGCCGTCGGCGTCGCTGATCTTTTCACCGGGAGGCAGGAAATCGTACCGGGCGCCGCTCCGCGCGACCTGTTCCTGGTAGGCATACCGTGCGGCGAGCAACTCCTGAAGCTCGGCGCCAATCGCCTGCACCAGGCGCTCAATCACGTCCTCCACGACCAGCGTGCGGCCATTGACCGGTTTCTCGCCAAACAGCGAGGCGTATGTGCGCTGAATATCAGAGCGGATCTGCAGGGCTGCCACGAGGACGCCTCCCAGGGTTCGATAAGGGCCGTCCTTTGTAGCACTTGCGACCGAGGGCCGTCAACGCGACGCGCGCGCCGGCGATGACCGATTCGGGATCGCGGGTGTCTCAGCGTCGCTCATGAACACCCGCAGCCGGCGCGGGGTAATGTAAAGGCGTTCGCCGACGATCGGCCGGAGCCTCTCGAACTGTTCGCGTCCCAGGTCTACCTGGATCAGCGAACCCTCTCCCTCCGAGAGCTCGAGCTTCGCAATCGCACCAGAGGTTCTAATATCCTGCACGCTCGCCCAGAGGCCGCCGCCCTGTTGGTCATTGCGGCTGACGTCGAGCTCGTGCGGCCGCGCGTACCCAGCCGCATTCCGCGGCGCCGTGTCCCGATGTTCCGGGTATTCCACAGCCAGCGGTCCGAGGAGCGCTTTCCCATCCTGCACCCGGCCATGAAAGATGTTCACGTTGCCGAGAAAGTGCAGCACGAACGGAGTGGCCGGGTGCTCGACGACCTGATCGGGGGTTCCTTGCTGCTCGATCACACCTTTGTTCATCACGACCACGCGGCTGGCGAGCTCCAACGCCTCCTCCTGGTCGTGAGTCACGAAGACGCTGGTGAGATGTATCTCGCCGTGCAGCCGGCGCAGCCAGCGTCGCAGCTCCTGCCGCACTTTGGCGTCGAGCGCACCGAACGGCTCGTCGAGCAGCAGCACCTTCGGTTCCACGGCGAGCGCGCGCGCCAGCGCGACCCGCTGGCGCTGCCCGCCCGAAAGCTGCGACGGATATCGCGATCCCAGGTAGTCGAGCTGCACCAGCGTGAGCAGCTCGTGAACCTTGCGGTCGATCTCCGCGTCCGGCAGTCGGTGTGCACGCGGGCGCACGCGCAGCCCGAACGCGACATTCTCGAACACCGACATGTGCCGGAACAATGCGTAGTGCTGGAAGACGAATCCGACGCGCCGATCCTTGGCGCTGCGCTGGCTGGCATCGGCGCCGTCAAAGAGCACGGCGCCCGCATCGGCGGTTTCGAGGCCGGCGATAATGCGAAGCAGCGTCGTCTTGCCGCACCCTGATGGTCCCAGGAGCGCCACCAGCTCGCCGTCGTTGACGGTGAAGCTGACATCGTTGAGCGCCATGAAGCTGCCGAACGCCTTTTTCATGCCGCGGACTTCAATGCCCATGTCTCTCTCCTGCCGCGAACTCCGCGGGCACAGTCTCATCCACCTTCTTGATTCCCTGTCTTTCGAGCCCAGCCTTGAGGACGAGGGTCACCAGCGCCAGCAGGGTCAACACCGACGCGACCGCGAAGGATCCTGGCAGGTTGTATTCCTGGAACAGCTTCTCAATCCGCAACGGCATGGTGTCGGTCTGGCCGGCGATGTGCCCGGAGACGACGTAAACAGCGCCGAACTCTCCCATCGCGCGAGCGTTGCAGAGAATGATCCCGTAAGCGAGGCCCCACTTGATGTTTGGCACGGTGATTCGCCAGAACATCTTCCAGCCGTTCGCGCCAAGACTTACTGCGGCAAGTTCTTCGTCCGCCCCGGTGGCTTCCATGACGGGAATCAACTCGCGCGCGACGAAAGGAAACGTCACGAAGGCGGTAGCGAGGATCAATCCCGGGGTTGCGAAGATAATCCGCAAGCTCTCATTTCGCGGCCACACTTCGAAGTACTGCTGGACGAAGACGAGCAGCGCGAACACGGCCGCGCCGCCCGCGAGTCTCACCAGCCAGGGATAGCTCCAGACGCCACGGCGGGCTGCCGGATTGGTTGGTCGAAAGAGCTGATACATCGCGAGCAACACGACCACCCCAAGGAACGCAAACAGATAGGGCATGATCGAGTAGCCGTCGCTTCGCAGAAACGGCCCGAAATATCCCTGGCGTCCAAAGATCAGCACGAAAATCAAACCGGCCACCACCGGTGAGACTGAGAACGGAAGATCAACCAGCGTGGTGAGCAGCGTGCGGCCAGGAAAACTGAAACGGGCGATCGCCCATGCTGCGGCGACGCCAAACAGCACGTTGGCGACCAGTGCGACAGGAACGACGGTGAGCGTCAGCAGAATCGAATGGAGTGTGTCGGGATCGTTGAACAGGTTGTCCCAGTACACTCCGACACCCTCGGCCAGCGCCTGCGAGAAGACGTGGACCACGGGGATGACGATCAGCACACCGACGACAACCAGCACGATCAGAGTCAGGCCCCAGCGTATCCAGGCAGGATCCTGCTGAATCCGCGGCTTTCTGATCGCCAGCGCCGAGATCGGCTGGTTCAACGATGCTTCAGGCTTCAACGAGGCTTCAGGCGGCACGGCGGCTGCTCCATCGTTCCAACACGTTGATCAGTACCAGCATGGAAAACGAAATCATCAGCAACACGACCGCAATCGCCGTCGCCTCTCCGTAGGCGAATTCCTCCAGACGCGCGACGATCAGGACAGGGGCAATCTCGGTATCAAAGGGCTTGTTCCCGGACACGAACACAACCGAGCCGTACTCGCCGAGACAGCGCGCGAACGTCAGGGCAAAACCGGTGATCAGTGCCGGATACAGCAGCGGGAGGATGACTCTCCGGAACACTTGCCAGCGCGTCGCCCCAAGTGAAGCCGCGGCTTCCTCCGGCTCAACGTCGACCTGCTCGAGCACGGCCTGCACGGTGCGCACCGCGAATGGCAGGCCGATAAAGGTCAACACCAGGACGATGGCCAGCCTGGAGTACGCCGCTTCAATCCCCATGGGCACGAGGTACTGCCCCAGCCAGCCGGTCGGAACGTAGAGGTTGGCATAGACAAGCCCGCCGACCGCCGTCGGCAGGGCCAGCGGCAGGTCGATGAGTGAATCCACTACCCGTTTGCCGGGGAATTCGTAGCGGACGAGGACCCAGGCGATCAGCAGCCCCAGGAACAAGTTGATGGACGCCGCGATAAATGAACTTCCAAACGTGACCAGATAGGCCGCGCGCGCCCGCTCGGTCCAGACGGCGTTCCAGAACTCATCGAATGAAAGCGAACCTGCCCTGAAAAAGCACGCCGCCAGCGGCAGCAGCACCAGGACGCTGAGGTAAAAGACTGAGTACCCCAGCGACAGCGAAAACCCAGGCAGCACTCTCCGATTCACGTTTGACATCCAGCCGCACCCTCCAACACGGTTGCGCTCCAGGCAATCCGGACCGTTTGAGCAGTCGGACTTAGCTGGGCTTGTAAATTCTGTCGAAGACGCCGCCCGTGCCTATGAACTGCTTGTGGGCATCCGCAAAGTCCTTGGCGATCTCCGTGATCGCGAACAGTCTGATGCTCGGAAACATCGCCGCGTTCTTCTTCAGGATTGCCTGGTTGTAGGGGCGGTAAAAGTGTTTGGCAATGATTTCCTGCGCCGCGTCGGTGTACAGATATTTCAGGTACGACTCGGCGACGGCCCGGGTCTTCTTGCGGTCTACGACCTCGTCGACGACGGCGACATGAGGTTCGGCTCGCAGGCTGATCGGCGGGTAGATGATGTCCAGGTCACCCTTCGCCTCCTGTACCTCCAGCCTCGCTTCGTTCTCCCAGGCCAGGTGGACGTCGCCAATCTTTCGCTGCACGAAGGTCGTCGTCGCTCCCCGTGCACCCGAATCGAGGACCGGCACCTGTTTGTACAGCTTCGTCACGTAGTCGATCGCGTGCTGCCGGGAGCCGCCACGAAGAACCACGGAGCCCCATGCAGAGAAGAAACTCAGGTAGCCGTTGCCCGACGTCTTCGGGTTCGGGGTGATGATTTGAATGCCCGGCTTGACGAGATCCGGCCAATCTCTAATCCCCTTGGGATTTCCTTTCCGAACCACGAACACGATCGTCGACGTGTAGGGCAGCGACTTGTTGGGAAGCCGATCGACCCAACCCTGGTTGATCAGCCCGCTCTTGCTGATGGCGTCGGTATCGAGGATCGACGCCAGCGTGACAACGTCCGCTTCCAGTCCGTCGATGACGGCCCGAGCCTGTGTGCTCGAACCGCCGTGTGATTGACTGATGGACACTTTCCTGCCCGTCTCCTTCTGATGCAGGGCGATGAAATTGGCGTTGATGTCCCGCCAGAGCTCGCGGGTCGGGTCATAGGACACGTTGAGCAGTTCCTGCGCGATCGCGGGCCCCGCCATCGCCAGGAGCGCGGCACCCAGCACCGCGACACGAATAAGGTTTCGAACGGCCATGATCATCCTCCGGTAATGTCTCAGCTCTTGATGCCGAATCGGTTAATGCAGCTGGCCTTCTGATCTGAACCGCTTCAGAAGTTGACCTGCGTGCGGAAGACGAACCCGTTCTCAGGCTTGCGCGATCCATCGGGATCGCCGTCGAACACGGTTCGTTCGTAATTGAAGGTGTAGCGGAAGTTGCCGGTGAGGTACCAGTTCAACCCGACCGTCCAGGCGTCGGCCTTCTCGCTCGAGCCAGGCGCTGCCATGCCGAGCGTGAACGCACGATCGTCCACCTTGAGCATGTGGTACCGCGCAGCAATCTGAAAGGCCCCGAAGTTGCCGTTGCCGAAATCGAAATTCGCGCGCGGGCGGACGCCGATGCCGGCGTCGGTCGCCGTTTCGCCGGTCAGCACGTAAGAGGCCGCCAGCTGCCAGGCATCGTGACTGATCTCTTCTCGAACGAGTCCCTTGCGGACGGGCGTTTGCGTATGCACGTACTCGCCGAATCCGCCGAAGGCCTTGTAGTAGTAGAAAGCCTGCGGAGAGTAGCGGGTTCGCGTGCCGTCGGCCTCGGCGCCCGCGTACGAGAAATACGACTGCTCGAGAGATTGCGTCCTGAACGACGGCAGCGCGGCGGCGCCTGTCGCGCTCCCCGTGGATCCCGAGATGGCCAGCCCGAGCCCTTTCAGAGGGCTGGTTGCGAGCTTGTTGAAAGGACGAGCGACGAGGCGGCCCGACACATCTTTACTGTCGTTCGTGTCGATGTCACTGCTTCCACCATCGGTCACGCCGTTCATCGCGCCCAGCAGATAACTGATGGTGCCGCCCGAGATATCGCCCAGGACCTGGATTCCGAGATCACGGTTCGGCGCCAGTGCCGTGGGCAGCGCGCGATTGAAGAACAACAGGTTGGAGGCTGAATGCAGACGCTCGAGGCCAAACGGCGTCTTGCCCTTCCCCGCCCGGACACGAACCGCCGGCGCGAAGACCACGTCCACGTAGGCGTCCTGGATCACCAGCGTGCCGCCTGCGAAGTCCGGGTTGAAATAGAACTCGAAACGCCGGGAGAATCTGCCGCGGAGGTACGGACGCAGGCGACGGAAGGCGAAGGTGTCGACGACGGCGTGGTTGGAATCGTCCAGGCCGAAGCGACCGTCGGCGTGGACGAGCAGCCCCATCTGCAAACGAAAATCGCCGTTCGCTGATTGAACGGCGAATCCATCCTGTCCGGCCACGACTGGCGGCAGCGTCGGCGCTTCCACGCGTACGGGAGGAGCTGGTGTCTGCGCGGCGGGGGCGGCAACTGCCTGCAGGGGAACTGCTTGTTCAGGAGCCGAACCTGGCGCCTGAATGATCGCAGCCGACGTCTGGGCGCCTTCAGCGTTGCTGGTCTGCGCGGGCGCCGTGGCTGGCGCCAGACTTGTCACGATCCCTGCGATAATCCCCAACCTTTTCAGCATCCGACCACCCTCCGAAAAACTCTATAATTCATATAGAGTTCATATGGTATGTAGGGTATATCACATTTCGTGCCGGCTTTTTTCCGGACAATTCGGGCGTCCGAACACGAGAAGTCAGACGGGGGTCAGACTTAATATTTCCCCCAGCCTGACCCGTGCTGTTTTCGTTGACTTTCTTAGGAGGGGTCGGCGGATTGATCGATCCGCCTCTCAAGCGCGACCCGGGCGTTCAGATCCGAGAGCGTCGTGTTGTCAAGGATTCGAGCAGTGGCGTCCCGTACCTCCTTCATGGCAAGCCGGATTCCGCACGTCCGCTCGTCGACGCACTCCTCGCACTTCATATAGGCGGTCTGGCTCACACAGGGAATGAGCGCCAGCGGCCCCTCGAGCACGCGGATCACCTGGCCGACCGTGATGTCGGCGGGCTTCCGGCCCAGGACGTAGCCGCCCCCGCGGCCCTTCTTGCTCTGCAATAGCCCATGTCGCTTGAGTTCGAGGAGAATCGCCTCGAGAAACTTCTTGGGAAGTCCTTCGCGTTCAGCCAGTTCGGAAGTCTGAATCGGGCCCCGGCCTGCCTCGTCCGCGAGGACGAGCAGGGCCTTGAGGCCATATTTCGACTTCTTCGAAAGCATTTTTCTAAAGTCTATAGGATTTATGGGTTGAATGCGGATTCGAAGTAGATAGAATGTCGGGAACCGTGTTCTCCACCTGCGTCCGAGCCTGCGCCTGTTGTTGTACGGGGACCTGTCCGGTCCCGGCGCTCTCGGTCCCGCTGCATGGGTAACGCATAAAGACACCCAGATAACACGCGAAGATCGAAAGCCCGGGACCAAATCCCGGGCTTTTTTGTTTTCAGGAGCTCATGTCTACAGCCGTGCTGGAACCCAAAATCGCCGTGGCGCCGCGCCTCGATCATCTGCGCGCGCTGGAGGCGGAGAGCATCCACATCCTGCGCGAAGTGGTGATGGAGTTCGAGCGCCCGGTCATGCTCTATTCGATTGGCAAGGACTCGTCCGTGATGCTGCGGCTCGCGCAGAAAGCGTTCTACCCGGGACCGATCCCCTTTCCGCTCCTCCACGTCGACACCACCTACAAGTTCCGCGAAATGATCCAGTTTCGCGACGACATGGCGCGCGCAGTTGGTGCGCGGCTGATCGTCCATACGAACGAAGAGGCGATCGGCGAGGGCACGCAGCCGTTCAGGGTGGGCACGCAGCGCTGCTGCGGGCTCCTGAAGACGAAGGCGCTGCTCGACGCTCTTCAGGCGGGCAACTTTGACGCCGCCATCGGCGGCGCGCGCCGCGACGAGGAGCGCTCGCGTGCCAAGGAGCGGGTGTTCTCGGTTCGCGACGCCAACGGCCAGTGGGATCCCAAGCGCCAGCGGCCGGAGTTGTGGAACCTGCTCAACGGGCGGTTGCGCCCGGGCGAGAGCGTGCGCGTGTTCCCGCTGTCGAACTGGACCGAAATCGATGTCTGGCAGTACATCCACCTCGAGCAGATTCCGATCGTTCCGCTCTACTACGCGAAAGAGCGCGAAGTCATTGTCCGCGGCAATTCGCTGCTCGTGCAGGAGCAGCCGTTCGTGGTGACCATGCCCGGTGAAAAGCCGCAGGTGGTGAAGTGCCGCATGCGATCGCTGGGGTGCTCGCCATGCACCGGCGCCATCCGCTCCGAGGCCGACACGGTTCCCAGGATCATCGAAGAGCTGATCTCGACGCGCCAGTCCGAGCGGCAGCTTCGCGTCATCGATCACGATCAGGACGGATCGATGGAGCTGAAAAAGCGCGAAGGCTATTTCTGATGTCAGGCTTGCTTCGCATCTGCACGGCCGGCAGCGTCGACGACGGGAAGAGCACGCTGATCGGGCGGATGCTGCACGACTCGCAGTCGGTATTCGAGGACCAGGTCCATTCGGTACGCAACGCGTCCAAGAATCGCGGTGCCGGCCCGATCGATTTCTCGCTGTTCACCGACGGGCTGAAGGCGGAGCGCGAGCAGGGAATCACCATTGACGTTGCCTACCGCTACTTTGCAACGGCGCGGCGCAAGTTCATCCTGGCCGACACGCCGGGACACGAGCAGTACACGCGCAACATGGCGACCGGCGCGTCAACCGCCGATGTGGCCATCCTGCTGGTGGACGCGCGCCAGGGGATCAAGGCACAGTCGCGGCGCCACGCGCGCATCGCGCGGCTGCTTGGCATCTCGGATTTCGTGCTCGCCGTCAACAAGATGGATCTCGTCGACTTCGAACGCGAGGTATTCGACGGCATCTGCGACGAGTTCGAGGAGATTCTCGGTGGCGCGCGGTTTCACCCCATCCCGCTCAGCGCGCTCCATGGCGACAACGTGATTACGTCGAGCGAGCGGACGCCGTGGTTCGAGGGGCCGAGCCTGCTCGAATACCTCGAGACCGTCGACGTCACGCGCGACCTGACGTCGCTCCCTTTCCGGTTCCCGGTGCAGCTGGTGGCGCGGCCGAACGACGAGTTCCGCGGATATGCCGGGCAGATCGCGTCAGGCACGATCCGGGTGGGCGACCAGATCGTCCCCTGGCCGTCCGGGCGGAGCGCACGCGTGAAGCGGATCGTCACTTACGACGGCGACCTCGACATGGCGTTTGCGCCGATGTCGGTCACCCTCGCGCTGGACGACGAAATTGACATCAGTCGCGGCGATCTGCTGGCCAGGGGTCCTGACCCCGCAGGCAAGAGGCCGATGATTTACGAGTCGGCCCCCGCGGTCGGCCAGCGGTTTGACGCCGAAGTCGTGTGGATGGATGAGCGGCCGCTCGACCCGTCGCGCGTCTATCTGTTGAAGCACACCAGCCGCACGGTGACCGCGGAAGTCAGCCACGCCCTGCTGCTGAACCAGATCGGTACGGTGACGGTCTCGACCGCGCGACCGCTCGTCTTCGATCTCTACGAAAAGAATCGCGCCACCGGCAGCTTCATCCTGATTGATGCGGCGACGCAGTTCACCGCGGGCGCGGGCATGATCGTCGGCGCGGCGCGCGAAGCCACCACCACGGGACCGCGGGCGCCGGTGAGCGCGGCCGAGCGTCTGGCGCTGGCGGCGCGCCACGCGTCGTCCGACGCCGAGGCGATTGAAGCGGTCCGCAAGGCCCTCGAGGAGATGCTGGGATGAGCGCACCGTTTGAGACCATCACCACCGCGATCACGGCCGCGACCAAGCCGTGCATCACGTCCAGCTTCCAGGCCGAGTGCATGGTGCTCACGCACATGCTTCGCATCAAGCAGCCGGACATTCCGGTGCTCTTCCTCGACACGTGTCATCACTTCGCGGAAACGCTGAAGTATCGCGACGAGATGACGGAGGCGTGGGGACTGAACCTGGTCACCCTGCGCGCGCCGCAACCGCGGATTGGCCTGTGGGAGGCCGACAGCACCGAGGCGTGCTGCGCCCGCCACAAGGTGGGCCCGCTCTTCTCGGCCCTCGAGGGGTACGACGTCTGGTTCACCGCGCTGCGGCGCGATCAGTCGGCGTCGCGCGCCAAGCTGCAGGAGAGCGAATTGTTCCGGCTGCCGAGCGGCAAGATGATCCGGCGCGTGGCGCCGCTGGCCGCGTGGACGGCGAAAGACGTCTGGGGCTACGCGAAACAGCACGGCATCCCGCTGCTGCCGCTCTACGACCTTGGCTACACCAGCATCGGCTGCGAGCCGTGCACGTCGCTGCCAATCGATCCCGACAATCCGCGCTCGGGCCGCTGGCAGGGCCAGAAGCTGGAGTGCGGGATTCACATTCAGGCGAAATAGCCCGTCAAATCCAACTCCCGAACTTCCAATTCCCAAACGAATCCCAACTGGAATGGGTCCGGTCGGGTTGGGAGTCGGGACTTGGGTTTTGGGGTTTCACCGTTGTATCTTCGGCTGTTATGGGGACTCGCGTAAGCGCAGTCCAACGGTGGCTGGCCGGTATTCTTCAGGAGCGCATCGCTTCCGCCGCCGTACGCGTCGAGCTCGCCGACGGCAGCTCGGTGTATGCCGGACCCGAACCCGCCTCCGGCTCGCTCGTCGTCCGCGACGCACGCGTCATCCTCGGCCTGCTCGTCAACCCGCATCTGTATTTCGGCGAGGCCTATATGGCGGGCCGCCTCGACGTCCGCGGCGGCCTCGAGCGCGTCGTCGAGGCGGTGTCGCGACTGAGCCTGCTGCCGTCGCCAATCGAGCGCATCACGTCGCCGCTCAACGTCGCCAACGATCAGACCCGCGCGCGCCGCAACGTCCACCACCACTACGACCTGGGCAACGATTTCTACCAGTCGTGGCTCGACGACCAGCTGGTCTACACCTGCGCGTACTTCGAGCATCCCGACGTCTCGCTCGAGGAGGCGCAGCGCGCAAAACTCGATCTGGTGTGCCGGAAGCTGCGGCTGCAGCCGGGCGAAACCGTGGTCGAGGCAGGATGCGGCTGGGGGGCGCTGGCGCTGCACATGGCCCGCAGCTACGGCGTGCGCGTCAAGGCGTTCAACGTCTCGCGCGAGCAGATCGCCTACGCGCGCGAGCGGGCGGCGCGCGAAGGGCTGGCATCACACGTCGAGTTCATCGACGACGACTACCGCAACGTCAGCGGGGAGTACGACGCCTTCATGTCGGTCGGGATGCTCGAGCATGTCGGCCTGAAACACTTCGGCAGCCTGGCCGAGGTGCTGTCGCGCGTGCTGCGGCGCGGGCACGGCCGAGGACTGCTGCACTTCATCGGCCGCGACATCCCCCGTCCCCTGAATGCGTGGGTCGTGCGCCGCATCTTCCCCGGGGCCTATCCCCCGACGCTCGCGGAAGTGGCGACGCGGGTGCTCGGACCGGCGCGGATGTCGATCGTCGACGTCGAGAACCTGCGGCTGCACTATGCGCGCACGCTGGCACACTGGGGCGCGCGATTCGCCGCGATCGACGAGCAGGTGCGCGCGCGCTACGGCGAAACGTTCAGGCGCGCCTGGGAGCTGTACCTGGCGGGGTCCGAGGCCGCCTTTGCCGTCGGCAGCCTGCAGCTCTTTCAGATCGTCTTCTCGCCGATGGAGACTGCGCCCCCTTACTGGGCGCGCGCGCAGATGTACGCCGGGGCGACGCCCGATCAGAGCAGCCATCAGCCGACATGACCCGGTGCGACGCGCTGATCGTCGGCGGCGGACCGGCCGGATCGACCTGCGCGCGCGTGCTCCATCAGGCCGGCTGGCGCGTCATCGTCATGGATCGCGCGCGGTTTCCGCGCGACAAAGTCTGCGCCGGCTGGGTGACGCCCGGCGTCTTCCGTCTGCTGGACCTGGATCCGGCCGAATATCGCGCCACCGGACAGACCATTCAGACGGTCACCGGATTCCGCACCTCAGTGATGGGCGACCCTGCGATCGAGACGCGCTATGGGCGCACCATCAGCTACGCCATCCGCCGGTGTGAATTCGATACGTTCCTGCTGAACCGATCGCGCGCCGAGGTGCTCCACGAAACACCGTTGGCGTCGCTCGAACGGCGCGGGGACGAGTGGATTGCCAACGGAGACATCACCGCGCGGGTCGTCGTCGGCGCAGGCGGCCACTTCTGCCCCGTCGCGCGAATCCTTCGCGGCGAAACGCCGGATGGACGCCCGGTCGTGGCTCGTGAGGCGGAGTTCCGGATCGAAGGCGACGACACGGACGCGGACGGCGAGCTGCCCGAGCTCTTCTTCTGCCGCGACCTCGAAGGCTACGGCTGGTGCGTGCGTAAGGGCGCACACCTCAACATCGGGCTCGGGCGCCGCGAGCACGGCGATCTGAATCCCCACATCGACGACTTCAAGGCGTTTCTCGAGCGCACCGGCCTGGCCCGCCGCGCATCGCTCGTCAAGTGGCGAGGGCACGCCTACCTCGCGTCCGGCACCGGCGCGCGGCCGTTGATCGCCGATGGGGTGCTGGTCGCCGGCGATGCCGCCGGCCTTGCGTATCCGGAAAGCGGCGAAGGGATCAAACCGGCGGTCGAGTCCGGACGCCTTGCCGCCGAGACGCTCATCGCCACACGGGGACGAACCGGGATCGAGGATTTACGGCCGTACGAAGCGGAGTTGCGGCGCCGCTACCCGCCCGCGCCGCCCACCCCCGCGGCGCTCGCCGGCGTCACCAAGGCGCTCGGCCGCCTGTTGATGCGCTCGCCGCTGTTTACGCGACGAGTCGTGATCGACCGCTGGTTTCTACGGTCCGCCTGAAGGCGGACACTACGTACGAATCAAACCACGACGGGCACGACGGGCCACGAAAGACGTTCTTCAAAAAGTCGTGCTCGTCGTGCCGTCGTGGTTACGTGGGTAGGTAGTGTCCGGCTTTAGCCGGACCTCAATTCGTGGTGGCGATCGGTGTCACCACGAGTTGGTTCAGGATGTCAAAAACGACGCGGCGGTGGCCGCGGCGTTCCTCGCTGACGTCTGGTGACGAGGTCGTTACGACGACCAGATCGAGCGTCGGAAAGACGAACAGATACTGCCCGCCGTAGCCCCACGCAAAGCAGGTATCGACCCCGCCGATCTCGTACACCCACCAGCCGTAGCCGTACTGGCGATCGCGCATCGGATCGACAAAACCGTCGGCGTTCGGACCAGGATTGCCCGGCCGCCGGTTGCGCGTTCGGCCCTCGCACGACTGCTGAATCCAGCGCGCCGGCAGCACGCGCTGGCCGT
>Ga0075418_10001086_pt1 | contig 30319 bp, 27 predicted proteins | sample SoiMetdeltSBSDD2_FD_81776 | JGI IMG/M metagenome (GOLD analysis project Ga0075418, IMG submission 81776) | Bulk soil microbial communities from a Populus tree surrounding site in Tennessee, USA - Soil MetaG P. deltoides SBSDD2 | ecosystem: Environmental > Terrestrial > Soil > Tree plantation... | reverse complement strand
GCCATGGCCCCCAACGACATCGCCCGCCGCCACGACGCCCGCCAGACCCGGCCGAACTCCCGCACCACGCCGCCCCTGTCCCCAAGATCGGGCAATTTGCCGGATCTTGCACCGCCGGCGCGGCCCGATCCTGCGCCGCCGCCGAGGACGGCGAAGGCGGCCACGACCCCGGGCGCGCACAGCGGCGCGACCAGGGCGAGAAGTGGCCACGAACGGGTCGGGTCGGTCACCACGAGGCCCAGAATCAACGGCGCACAGCCGATCAGCAGCAGTGCGTTTGTCGCGAGGGCCAGGTACACCAGATGAAAAATGGCTGAATAGGTCTCATGCTTGATTCGCACGGTCCTCACCCCTTGAGTCCCGCTGTGGCCACGCCTTCGACGAAGTAGCGCTGGCCCAGCATGAAGATGAGCGCGATCGGCAGCACCGACAGCACCGAGCCCGTCATGATGAGGGCGTACTCGGCGTTGTAGGCGTCGATGAAGCGGCGCAGCCCGAGCTGGATGGTGCGGATGCTCGGATCCCGCAAGTAGATCAGCGGGCCGAGATAGTCGTTCCACGTATTGACAAACGTAAGCAAAGACAGTGATGCCACCGCCGGAAGCGACAGCGGCAGCATGATGCGCCGCCAGATGCCGTACTCGGAAAGGCCATCGATGCGGGCCGCCTCCGACAGCTCCTCCGGGATCGACTCGTAGTACTGCTTCATCAGGAACACGCCGAACGCCCCGAACGCTTGCAGCGCAACGATCGACCACAGGGTATTGGTCAGGTGGAACTGGGACATCAGGATGAACTGCGGGATCATGTAGGACTGCCACGGCACGGCGATGGTGCCGACATAGCTCAGGAACAGCAGGTCCCGCCCGGGGAAGCGCACCTTCGAGAAGCCGTAGGCGGCGAAGCTGCCGGTGAGCACCTGAAGGAGAGTCACCATCACCGACAGGAAGAGCGTGTTGCGCAGCCACGTCGTCATATCGGACTTCTGCCAGATGTCGAGGTAGTTCTGCCACACCAGGGTGTCGGGCCACCATTTGATCGGGATGGTGAAGACGTCGTTGCTGCGTTTGAGCGACGACACGATCATCCAGTAGAAGGGCAGCAGCAGCGCCGCCGCCGCGACAAGCAAGGAACCGTAGAGCAGGAAGCGTTTCAAAGTCGGTCTCATCACGCGGTCCCCCTCTTGTTCACCCGGTACTGGATGATGGTGACCAGGAAGCAGACGGCGAAGAGCACGATCGAGATCGCCGACGCGTAGCCGAACTCGTTCTCCTCGAAGCCCTTCCGGTAGATGTACTGCGACACCACGAGCGTGGACTGACCCGGACCGCCGTTGGTGAGCAACAGGATCAGGTCGAACACCTTGAACGAGCCGATGGTCAGCAGGACGCTCACGAGGAAGGTGGTGTGCCGCAGGCCCGGGATCGTGACATGCCAGAAGCGTTGCCAGGCGCTCGCGCCATCGACCTTCGCAGCCTCGTAGAGCTGCGACGGGATCGTCTGCAGGCCGGCGAGGTAGATCAGCATGTAGTAGCCCATCTCGCGCCACGTGCCGACGAGGATGACCGCCGGCATCGACCAGTCCGCCGAGACTGTCCAACCCGGAGGGTCGTCGATCCCGACGAGGCGCAGGAAGGCGTTGATCGGCCCGTACTCCGGGCTGAACAGCAGGTTCCACACATAGGTGAGGGCGACAATCGAGGTGATGTACGGGAAGAACGCGGCGGTGCGGAAGAACGCCACACCGCGCAGCTTGCTGTTGAGCAGCAGGGCCAGACCCAGGGCCGCGACCATGGTCATCGGGATATGGAAGATCGTGTAGTACACGGTGTTCCACATCGACGTCCAGAACAGGCTGTCGTTCCACATCTGGATGAAGTTCTTGGCACCGGTCCACGTCGCGGTGCGGCGGAAGACGTTCCACTTCGTGAACGCGATGTAGAAGAGCACTCCGACCGGCACCATGGTGAGCACAGCGAAGCCGATGAAGTTCGGCAGGATGAAGCTCCATCCCGCCACGGTGTTGCGCCACAATAGCCGGCTGCGCCGCCGCCGGGCGGGACCACCACGCCGGTCCGGCGCCGGAGCCGGCGCTTCCACCATCGTTGTCATGCGTTCTCCTGGCCGTTCTTCAGGCGAAGCCGTGCTCTGGGTCGTCTGGGGTTGGTCGCGGACCTTCGGCCGCAACCACAAGCTGGACAACTCCGTTCAGGCGCAGCCGTGCTTTGGGGCGTCGCCTGGGTTGAGCACGAAGTGGTCAACCCAGGCGGCTGCCTTGGAAACTGGTTTAACTCCGTTCAGGCGCAGCCGTGCTTTGGGGCGTCGCCTGGGTTGAGCACGAAGTGGTCAACCCAGGCGGCTGCCTTGGAAAACAGACTCACTGGTTGAGGACTGTGCTCTTGGCCTGGTTCTGCGCCTCGGTGATGGCGTCGTCGATGGTCTTGCTGTTGGACAGGACCGCCGAGTGCAGGATGTTGAGCAGGTTCTGCACGCCGACCGTGTACTTGCCCACCGGGTTCTCCAGCTTGGTTTCGTGCTTGGTCCAGGCGAACTTGGACAGCTCGTCGGTGGGGACACCGGCCAGCGAGAAGTAGGCCTGCGCCACGGCCGCCGAGGTGTCGGCCGGGGTGATGCCGATGCCGGCCAGCGCCTTGGCGCCGTCGGGGCCGGAAGCGTACTCCAGGAACGCCTTCGCCACCGTCACCTTGGCGCCGTCCTTGATGGCGCCGTTGATGGACATGCCGGTCGGGTCGCCGAAGGTGACCGGGGTGTTGGAGGTGCCGGCCGTGCTCTTGTCCAGCTGCGGCGCCGGAGCGATGCCCCAGTTGAACTTGTTGGCGTCGCCGCTCTTCTGCTGTGCGAGCAGCGTCGCCACGTACCACGTGCCCATCGGCAGCATCGCCGCCGACTGCTTGCCGAACTGCGCCTGGTAGGTCAGCTTGGCGGTGCTGGCGGTGCCGAAGGTCGGCTGCGCGCCCGCCGTCTGCAGGTCCAGCACCCTTGTGTAGTAAGGCTTCAGCCAGGAGTAGTCGGGCTTGGTCAGGTCCGCGCCCTTGCTCTGGGCCAGCGCGAAGCCCTGAACCGTTGACTGCCACAGGTGCTGGTAGGTGCCGACGGCGCTGGAGCCCGACGCCTTCAGCCCGGCGGTCAGGTCCTTGGCCGTCTTGGCGTAGTCGTCCCAGGTCCAGGCGCCGTCCGGGTACTTCACCCCGGCCTTGTCGAACAGGTCCTTGTCGTAGTACAGGACCCAGGAGTCCTGCCGGTAGGGCACGCCGTAGGTCTTGCCTTCGACCGTGTAAGCCGACTTGGCGCTCATGGTGGAGGGCAGCTTCTTGGCAACATCCGAGATGTCAAGCAGGGCACCGCCGGTGGCGTAGGCGTAGTAGTTCTTGAAGGTCTTCTGGGTGATGATGTCGGGCGCGGTGCCGGCCGAAAGGTCGGCGGTCATGAGCGTGTCGTACTGCGCGGCGTCGTACTCCTTGATCTGCACGGTGACGTTGGGGTGCAGCGCCTTGAAGCCCTCGGCCAGCGTCTTGAACTCCGGTGTCGTCGAGAGGCTCCAGCCGGCGAGCGTGATGGTCACGTTCTCGGTCGGGAACGTATTCGTCTCAGTGACGTCCTCGCCGCCGCCGCAGCCGGCGAGCGTCAGCGACGCCGCCGCTACGACGCCGAGGACGACCCGGATCGATGGTTTCATCCATTACTCCTTATGATTGTTTCGAGAGGGGTAAATGTTCGTGTTCCGTCAGGCCAGTCGACCCGCACGCCCCGCTCCGCTTCCAGCAGCACGCGGCAGGCTGGTCGAGTTTCTCCACGGGAGAGTTCGAGGATCGTCGTTATCCAGGCCCCCACGTGGACTTCGTCCTCCAGATAGGGCACGGTCACTTCCGGGCCGAGCGGGCCGGCTTCTGCTTTTTCCTTGGTACCGTGGCTGAGCGCGCCGGTCACCACCGAGCGCAACCCATCGGGGCCGGTGACGGTTACCGACTCTTCGGCGGCGCTTACTGTGGTCTCGCCGGCGATCGGCCACCCGCCCACGCGCAGCCGCACCGAATCCGGGTCCACGCCTTCGGCCAGACTGTCCACACGCGACAGCCGTACCTCCCAGGGGCCGCGCACCAGCGAGACGATGGTGACCCGTCCCGCCGGGACGGGCTCGCCGCGCCGCCCCTCGCCGTAGTCCATCTGGCCGCGCTCGACGCGCACCCAGTGCGCGTCCGAGGTTGAGGCGGCCACCCCGACCCCATCCATCACTTGCACCGCAAGCGTTCGCATGCCGGCGCGGTGGGTGGTGCGGCCCTCGGCGTCCACGAGCACGACCGACTGGTCCACCGGATCGGACCAGCCGCTGTCGTCGAGCACCGGGCAGGTGGCGGTGGAGTAGCCCAGCCTGGCATAGAACGGTGAATCGGCAAGAGTCGAACCCTCGTGGGCGTGATCCGTGCCATGGTTGACGATCCGCACGATACCGTCGGCCCGGGTAGCCGAGACCAGCCAGCCCGGTGCGGGCAGGGCGCTGAGCGTGTCGCGCTCCTCGATGGGCAGCAACACTTCCGGGGCTGTCCATAGTGGATGGTCGGCCGGGAGCATGAGGCCGAGCATGCCCTTGGCCGCCCAGTAGGGTGAGCCGGGGCCGGAGTAGGACTGGGCCAGCCGGCGCCACTCGCCGTGCCAGCCCATGGTGAGCAGGCCGTCGGCGTCCGGGGCGCCGCGCTCGACGAAGTGGCCGATGGTGGCGGTCGCGGCGCGCCGCAACTGTCCTAACGGGACGGAGTCCACTCCGGCCAGGGCGCCCACCCAGAACGGCGCGGCGGCGGCGAAGCGGTAGATGAGACTGCGCCCCTGCAGCAGCGGGGATCCGTCCGCGCCGACCAGCGTCACCAGGTCGCGCAGGAACTCGTCGAGCGCCACCCGGTCACGCTCGGCTCGTTCCTCTTTTAGATCCTGCGCGCCCGTCATCCGGGCCCACAGCGCGGGGTACAGGTGCAGCGCCCACCCGACATAGTGGTCGAACGCGCGGCTCGGCCCGTCGGACATCCAGCCGCCGCCGCGGGCGAAGCTGTCATGGGTAGCGAGGTCGGCCTTCATCTCGGCGAGCGAGTGCGGCCCGCCGACCGAACGCAGGAAGGTCTGCACCACCAGGCGGAACCAGACCCAGTTGATCTGCGGGTAAGTCTCGTCGCCGACGGCGGGCGAGAGGTACTCGACCACCCGCCCTTGGGTTTCCGGGTCCAGCCGGTCCCAGATCCACGGGCGGGTCAGGTCGAGGATGAGCGCGATCGACGCCGCCTCCACCTTCGCCTGCCCATGCTCGGGCAGCCGAACCCATCTGTCCGGGGCGGACGGGTCGCCGCCGTTGGCGATGCCCTGGGCGTACCACTCGGCGAGCTGTCGCGAGGCCGGGCTGTGCGGGTCACCCGCGATCCGGAACCCGGCGAGCAGGAAGGTGCGCGCGAACCCCTCCAGCCCGTCGACGGCCCGGCCGTAGCCACCCTCCGCTCCCGGCAACGTGATCCGGGCGTGGCCGGGCGAGGCGAACGGCCGCACAGCCGCCAGCATCCGGTCGGCGAGCGCGACCAGCTCCGGCCGGGTCAGCTGCTGCAGCACGGGTCGTCCCCTCGCTAGTAGTGGAGTTGTTTCGGAAGTAAAAACGATCAGAACCGCGCATGTCAACGGTTTCATCACACCGATACGATCAGAACATTGTCAAAGCCTGTTCAAAGTGATCTGATACGTTCACAAACGATCACGACGCAGCACCTGGGGAGACCGACATGTTGGCCAAAATGCTCGCTTCACCCGAGCACAGCCTCCCCGTGCCGCCGGCCAGCGACCGTCGCGTGTGGACACTCGACCGCGTGCGTCCCTTTTCAGCCCGCGCGGACGCCGAGCTGGGAACGCCGTGGGTTGTGCCGCTTGCGCACCAATACGCCCGCGTTCACCGCGACGGCGACCGGAATGAGTACGAGCAGGTGCTGTTCGCGCTTCAACGAAGGCTCAGCCGGGCCGCGGTCATGGCGGCGGCGACGCTGGATCCCCTTCGGGTGGACGAGGTCGGCGACGGCGTCGCCCTGCTGTGCGAGCTGAGCAGCTGGTGCTGGCCCGCGCACGACGACACGCGACGCCGCTTCGGCGCGGTCGTGCCGACCGTCACCGATCCCTACCTCGACCTGGGCGCCGGTGAGATCGCCGCCCAGCTGGCCTGGCTCGACCACCTGCTCGGCGACCAGCTCGACGAGCGGCTGCCGGGCCTGCGCGCCCGCGTCCGGTACGAGGTCGACCGGCGGGTGCTCACCCCGTTTGCCGAGCGCCGGGACTGGCACTGGCTCGGCCTCGACGGCGATGTGCACAACTGGTGCGCGTGGATCCACGGCAACGTCCTGGTCGCCGCGCTTCGCTTGGTGGACAACGACTCCGATCGGCGGGCCAAGCTCGTCGGCCTCGCCGTGGAAGGGCTGGACCGGTATATCGCGTCGATACCGCCGGACGGCGCGATCGACGAGGGCTACTCCTATTGGTGGAACGGGGCTTGCCGCGCCCTGGAGGCCCTTGATGTGCTGGCGCACGCCTCCGGCGGCGAACTCGGTTCCGTCCCGGACTCGTTCCGCGAGACCGTGGCGTTCCCGCATCGCATGCACCTCGGCGGTGGCTGGTATGTCAACCACGCCGACGGCTCGGCCCACCCGCCCGCCGACCAGCCGTGGCACGCCTTGCACCGGGCCGCCCGCCGCGTCGGCGACCACACCGCCCAAGCCCACGCCGCCCAAGCCCACACCGCCCAAGCCCACACCGCTGCGTTTGCGGGGGAAGCCCAAGGACTGGGTCGCCTGCTGCGCGCCCTCACCGACCCCGACTGGCCGCAACCCCTTCCACCGCCACCGCCCCTGCCCCGCGACGTCTGGCTCCCGTCCACACAGGTGCTCGTCGCGCGCGGCGAGGCGGGCAGCGGCGCCGGGCTCACGCTGGCGGCCAAGGGCGGCCACAACGGCGAACACCACAACCACAATGACGTCGGCTCGGTGATCGTCGCCCTGGACGGGGTCCCCGTTCTCGTCGACGCCGGGCGGCCCACCTACACCGCGCAGACGTTCGGCCCGGACCGGTACGAGATCTGGACTATGCGGAGCGACTGGCACAACGTGCCTCACATCCGCGGCACCGCCCAGGCGCCCGGACACATCTTCGCCGCCCGCGACGTATCGTCCACAATGGACGATTCCGGGGCCGCCCTCGCCCTCGACCTCGCCGCCGCCTATCCCCGCGACGACATCCGTTGCTGGCGGCGGGAAGCCCGGCTTCACCGCGACACCGGCCAGATCACCATCACCGACCGGTGGGAACTTGACGATAATGACGATGGCGAGCGCACCCGGCTGCACTGGCTCGTGGCCGGCACCGTCGAACTCGGTCGTGGGCGGGCCGTCATCCGTCCGGACGCCCCCACGGGTGGACATTCGGTGACACTGGCCTGGGAACCGGCCGACGCGCCCGTGACCACCACCGTCCGCGAGCTTGACGACCCTATGCTCACCGATGTGTGGGGGTGGCGACTGACCCGGGTGGAAATCGACGTCACCGCGATCGGGGCGGCCGGCGCTCTCGAACTTACGATCACCGATTCTTCAATCACCGATTCTTCAATCGCCGAGGAAGCACCGTGACAGCGTCGTCCGAGAACCGGGTGCCCCTGCAGGTCGCGCGCCGCGCGCAGATGCTTGAGGCCCTGCAGCGCGACGGGACGCTGCGCATCTCCGAGCTGTCCGCCGCGCTCGGCGCCGCCGCCGTGACGATCCGCCGCGACATCGCGCAGCTCGCCGCCGAGGGACTGGTCCGGCGGGTCCACGGTGGAGTGACGCTGATCGCGCCGGAGGAGACCCCTGAGGACGCCTTCGTGGTGGCCGAGGATCGCACCCTCGGCATGCTCGTGCCGTCGCTCGACTACTACTGGCCGGATGTGGCGCGCGGGGCCGAGGAGGCCGCCCGCGAACTCGACATGCGACTGGTGTTGCGGGGCTCGTCCTACGACACCGAGGACGACCTGCCGCAGCTGAGCCGGCTCGTGGAACGGATGAACGTCGACGGGTTGGTCATCGCCCCACGCATGGACGTCCCCACCTCCCAGCGCACCATCGAATGGCTTGTCGCCACGGGGATTCCGGTGGTGCTCCTGGAACGCACCGCCACCGCCGGGCCGCACCACGAGGTTCTCGAGTCCGTGGTGACCGACCACGCGCTGGGCGCCGCCATGGCCGTACGCCACCTGGTGTCACTGGGACACGGCAAGGTCGGCCTGGCGCTCGTCCGGCACAGCCCCACCGGGCCGCACCTGCACCGTGGTTGGGCCGAGGCCTCGGCGGAGTGCGGCATCGACATCCACGAGACGGTCGATGTCAGCGTGGCCGACGCCCGCGAGGTCGACCGCGACGGCACGCTCGACGAGGCGCTCGACCGGTGCCTGGCCACCGGCACCACGGCCCTGCTCGTCCACGCCGATGCCGAGGCGATCGCTCTGGTGCAGCGCTGCGAGGAGCGTCATCTCGCGGTACCCAAGGATCTGTCCATCGTGGCCTACGACGACGAGGTGGCCGGCCTGTTCAGCCCGCCGCTGACCGCGGTGCGCCCGCCCCGGCGCTCGATCGGCCGGGCCGCGGTCCGGCTGGTGGCCGACCGCCTCGCCGATCCCGACCGGCCGGCGCATCGCGTGACGATCAGCCCTTCACTGCGGGTCCGCGGGTCCACCGCGAGGCGCTCGGCCAATATCTAAACATGGTCGCTGAAGTATGGCACGCGACCCCGTCGGGTGATCGTTGCGCTTGTGAGTGTAGAAAACCCGCCGCGATCTACATCCAACAGCGCAACGATCACGGCTCGCCACGGACCGACCGGCAATCAACCTGATGACACTGGGCACACTTGACGTCACCGCCTATGATCACCGGTCTGTGAGCATCATTAACGACCTGGCCGAGACCGACAGCTTCTGGGCCGAACTCCGGACACTGGGGTTCTGGCTGGACGTCGCTGTCGCCGTGGTGACGATCGTGGCTCTGCTGTGGGCGGTCCGGACCGCTACGAGGGCGGAGCGCAAGGCGCTCACCCTGGCGGCCGCGGAACGGCGCCAGACCTTCGATCTCGAGGTGCTGCGCGATCTGATCGAGACCCTCCACGACGACGTCATCGTCGACATGCTCACCAACCCGGAACACTTCTACCGCCTGTGCCGCGCGCGGCTGGCCATGCTCCCCCCGGAGGACCTCCCGACCTGGCGCGCCTTCGAGCACCTGCGGGGGGACAACATAGCCGAACTGGCCCGGTTGCTGGGTCTTGAGGCGCACCTGCGCGGGAACGTCATCTCCAGCGATACGTCTAGCGCTGCCGAGGTGCTGTTGCAGGCGCGCGGCCCGCTCATCGACGATATCTTCCAAGCGGTCGAGGCGCGGATGCGGCACGATTAGGGCACCGTGATAACCACCTTGGCCCGGGCGTGCTCGGTCTCGACATAGCGGATCGCCTGGGGCACTTCCTCGAGCGGGAAGCCGCGGTCGATGACCGGCGTCACCTCTCCGGCCTCGAGGAGTTTGCTAAGGGGCGCAAGGTATTTGCCCGGCGAGGTATCGGTGAGCAGCCGGATGCGGTCGCGGCTGAAGCGCCCGACCACCATGCCCTTGATCATCAACCCCATCGGCCCGGCGAACTTCGCTTTCCCGTTGCCCGACACGCCACCCCCGGACAGGACCACGATGCCCCCGGGCGTGAGGGCGCGCCGAAGGTCGGCCAGTGACCGGTTACCGACCAGATCGAACACGGCGTCGTGCCGGCCGGTGCCCGAGAAGTCCTCGCGCGTGTAGTCGACGACCCGGTCGGCGCCGAGCGACCGCACCAGCTCAACGTTGCGGGTGCTGCAGACGGCGGTCACGTTGGCGCCGAACGACTTCGCGATCTGGACGGCGAAGGTGCCGACGCCGCCGGAGGCACCGTTGATGAGAACCCGTTGCCCTGCTTGCAGTTGCGCGGCGTCGCGCAGCCCGGCCAGGGCCGTGCAGCCCGCCAGCGGCGCGGCGGCGGCCTGCTCGAAGCTGAGCCGGCTCGGCTTGGGCTCCACCTGACTCTGCGGCGCGCAGAGGTACTCGGCGAAGGCGCCATCGCCCTCCCGCAGGTCGCCGTAGACCTCGTCGCCCGGCCGGAACCGGGTCACCGCGCCGCCGACCGCCTCCACCCGCCCCGCGAAGTCACTGCCGCGGATCTTCACCTTGGGGGCGCCCATCCCGAGCGCCGGCGAGCTGAGCCGGGCCAGAACCGGGTCGCCCCGCATGAAGTGCCAGTCACGCGCGTTGACCGATGCGGCTTCGACCCGGACGAGCACCTGGTCCGGCCCCGGGACGGGCTTTTCGACCTCGTCGAGCCGAAGCAGGTCCGGCGGCCCATAACTCTGCTGAATTATTGCCTTCATCCGCTATCACCTGTTCTTACGTTGTAAGTCGTACATTGTAAGGCTAGCCGTACCTCGTAAGGTAGGTCAAGAGGCAGAGCAAGAGAAAGGGCGGCCGGTGACGACTCAAGCCGAGCGCGCGTCCGGGTCACGGGCGCCGCTGACCAGGGAGCGGGTGCTTCGCGCGGCCATCGCCTTGGCCGACGAGAGCGGCCTGGGCGCCGTGACCATGCGCCGCCTGGCCGAGGCGCTCAGGGCCGAGGCGATGTCCCTCTACTACCACGTGTCCAATAAGGACGATGTGCTCGACGGGATGGTCGACCTCATCGCGCGGGAGATCAACGAGGCGTCGGCCACCGGGACCGAGTCCAAGGACTGGAAAAGCGCGGTACGGCACCGGATCCTGGGCGCGCGCCGGGTGTTGCTGCGCCACCGCTGGGCACCGGGCCTGCTGGCGACGCGGACCACGGCCAGCCCGGCGATCATCGCGCATCACGACGCTCTGATCGGGCTCATGCACCGGGGCGGCCTGTCCTATGATCTCATCCACCACGGGATGCACGCCCTGGGCAGCCGCTCCATGGGCTTCGTCCAGGAGCTTTTCGACCCCGGGAGCGGACCGGTCAGCGACGAGGCGATCGCGGCCCTGTCGGCCGATTTCCCCAACCTCGCGGGCATGCTCGGCGAGGTAGCGCACGATGACCCGGAGTCCACGCTGGGTTGGTGCGACGATCAGACCGAGTTCGAGTTCGGCCTCGACCTGATCCTCGAAGGCTTGGACCAGAAGAGCACGGACGCGAAACGCAAAGCGGGCAAGCGCGTCAACCGTTGAGCGGCCGCCGCGCGACGCTGAGGATGTGGGTCACCGGCCAGTCCAGCGGCCGGCCCTGAAGGTCGGTCAGGCTCGCCACGGGCGCCAGCCGGTGGGCGACGATCCAGTCGTTGCGCCAGGCGTGCGTCCCCGCGTCGATCTCGAAGCCGACGTCGGCCAGCAGCGCCTTCCAGTCGGCGAACTCCAGACCGCAGAACTGCTCGTGCGCCTCGGAGAGCCAGTTGGCCACATAATCCTTGCGCATCAGGAAATCCATCGCCTCGCCCAGGCTCAGCCGCACATCCGACTCACCCGCGGGCTCAAACTTGAGCGGAAACCTGTAGTCCACCACGAACTGGTCGAGCCGCGCCCTCGTCGACAGCCCGCCCACATACTCCGTCACCTCATCGGCGTCCACGTCAGCCAGGTCGCGCCGCGGCCGGGCCGGATTAGCGCCGTCCTCGCGCGTCAGGTGAAGCACCACCTCCCGGTCCCGCCCGTCCGGCCCGCAGACATCGCTGTTGATCCAGACACCGCCCGGAACCGTGTGCGCATAAATCGCCTGCGCGAACTCCTTGACGGACAACACTTGCCGCCCGTAGGACCAGATCTCGTGGGTCAGCGCGAACGACAGCGTGGTATCGATCGATCTCGGTGCGAAGACCGCGCCGCCCAGGACGTTCCGCCGGTAGAAGAACACATTGGGATTCGTGAAGACGCCCTGGGCCTTCTTGTGCACGCACTCCTGGAACAGGTGCCGCGCGACCTCGACCCCGATGAGGTCGCTTTCGTGCAGCGCCGGGTCCCGGTCCGCCAGCTCCAGCACATCGGCCGCGCCGCAACCGATGTCGACGATCCGGCCGGGCCTGACAAACGGGTGCGCCGAGTGCCACTTGCGGGCCGCGCCGCCCGCGAACGCTTCGACATAGGTCCGGTAGTCCCGGGTCGCGGTCAGCCCGCCCTCGTCCCCGACGACGGGATCGTTCATGACCATCCGGATTGATTTTTCTATGTGGTACCGGTCAAAGACGTCGAGGGTGGCCGGATGGGCACTTTCGCGCCACGTCCCATCCCCGGCCGCGAGGCGCAACAGCACCTCCCACGGCCGCTCCGGCGGGTCGCCCACGGCATCGTTCTCCACCCGGGCGATGGCGAACCCGAGCCGCTCATACAACACCGCCACTTCCGGCGTGGAGCAGGCGACGACCGTATTGCCGGGCGTCAGCTCCAACCCGGTGGTGGCCGCGATGTTCTTCAGGGTCACCTCGGCGAACCGGTCCGTCGGCGCGGTGTCGAACACCGGCACCACCACCGAGCGGACCCCGGCCAGCAGGCTGAACCGCTCGATCGCCGCCTCACGCCGGTGATACGGCACGGGGTTGCGCTTGGTGTTCTCGTGGTTGGCCGACGTGACCGCCCACACCACGGTCTTCTCGCCATCGGTCAGGCGGTGCAGGTACTCGGCTTGGAAGCGGGTCAGCAGGTGGTGCCGGCCGGGAAAGAGCACGAACGCCATGCCCGGCCATGCTACCCAGCCCGTTACGCCCGCTTGGGCGACGGCTTTGGCTAGGCCATCGCATCCTCAATGGCCGCTTGGGCCTCCATCACCCGGCGGCTGGCCGCGGCGAGCGCCCGCTGTGCGAAGCGGTGGGCCTGGCGGCGGTGGCTGAGCTCCTGCTCGGCCTCGGATCGGCGCTGGCGCATCTCCTCGAGCTCCTCCTCGATGCGCTCCAGCTCGGCGGCCGCCGCCTGCGAGGCGTCCTCCGCCGCGGACAGCTCTTCGCGCGCGTTCTCCTCGGCCTTCTCCGCCGAGGCCAGCTCCTTCTTCAGCGAAGCGGGCACCGTTCGCGGCCGGGCCCGTTTCTCCACTTTGGACGGTGTGGCCAGTGGATCCACCGCGAAGTCACCGGCCGCGGCCGTGGTCCGCACGAGGCGGCCGGAGCGGACCTGCTCGGCGATCTGCTCGTCGGCCATGGCGGCGGTGAGTGTGGCCTCGACCTCGGCCACCGCGACCTTCATCCCCGGCTGCTCCTGGGTCGCCAGCGATTGTGCTTGCGCCACAAGCGAAGCGATGACCTTCCGCCGTTCCGCGGCGAGCTTGCGCAGCTGGTCGCCGCGCAACTCCCGTTGCGCCGAGCGCAGCGAGGCGGCCAGCTCGATGAGCGACTCGATCAGCTCCGGACGCTTGAGCGCCAGCAGGTTGACCGTCCACGCCGCCACGGTCGGCTTGCGCAGCGCCTTGATGGCTTTGGCCAGCGCGGGGTCGCGGGCGGCCGACGCGGCCTTCTCCCGGGCGGCGGTGAACCGATCGGGCGGCGCGGCGTACAGCTCCCGGATAATCTCGTCCGGCACATCTGCCACACCGCATATGATGCCCTACCTGCGCAGGTGGAGGGTGGCCAGATGGGCAAAGTCGCCAATCAGACGGGCATTGGCCTCGTCACTGCGCATCACCCACTCCACCGCCGCCTCCTCGCTGAGGCCCTTGTCGCGCTGCCGCGCGATCAGCCCGGCTATCCGCGCCCGCGGGTCGGTGTCAATGTGGACGGTCAGGTCGAACAGCTCCCGCGCCTCGGGCCACACCAGCAGGTAGTTTCCCTCGCTCACCACGACCGGCGTCTCCGGAAAGACCGGGATCGATCCGGCGATGGGCTCGTTCATCACGTGGTCGAACGACGGCGCGTAGACAATCTCCGGTGGCCACTCCTTGATCCGCCGCAGCAACGCCACATAACCGGCGGAGTCGAAAGTCCCCGGCGCCCCCTTGACATGCCCAAGACCGAGGCGGTGAAGCTCTTTGTTGGAAAGATGAAAACCGTCCATTGGTACCGCGACCGCCTCGCCCAGCCGATCGACGACACCATCGGCCAGAGTGGACTTGCCCGCCCCGGGCGGCCCGGCGATCCCGATCAGCAGCCGCCGCCGAGGTCCACTCAGCCCGCGCAATCGCTCAATTTCGTTAAGTAACTCCGTAAACACGTTGTCCCCCAACGAAAGTTTGCGTCACCCGGGTCTGCCCGATCTCGGCCGCCGGCGCGATGAACGGATCACGGTCGAGCACCACCAGGTCGGCGTGGTGCCCCACGGCGATGGTCCCCGCCTCGCGACAGCCGTTGGCCTCCGCCGACCCGAGCGTCGCCGCCGTCAGGGCGGTGGACAGGCTCAGGCCCTGCTCCGGCCGCAGCGCCTGACCCAACAGTGCTTCAGGCAGCGCCCGGTTAACCGCGACGTGCATCGCCTGCCACGGATCGGCCGTCGTCACCGGCCAGTCGCTGCCCATCGCGAGCACCGCCCCCGACCGGCTCAGATCCCCGAACGGGTACAACCAGTTCGTCCGCTCCTGGCCCAGCGCCGGAAGGCAGACCATGTCCAGTTGCGGCTCGTGCGTGGCCCAGTAGGCCTGGATGTTGGGTACCACGCCCAGCTCGGCGAAGCGCGGCACATCGGCCGGATTCACCACCTGAAGGTGCGCGATCTGGTGCCGATGCTTTGCCGTCCGTCCCGAAGCCGCGACGGCGTCGAGCGCGGAGCGCACAGCCGCGTCGCCGATGGCGTGGAAGTGCACCCCGAACCCGGCCGCGTCCAACGCTTTCACCGCGTCACGCAGTGACTCGTCGTCCACAAACGACAGTCCGTGGCCGTGCCCGTGAAGGTAGGGCTCGGCCAGCGCCGCGGTGAAGTTCTCGACCACACCGTCGAGCATGATCTTCACCATCGGGGTGGCGAACCGCTCCAGCGCGTTGGTGGTGCGCCGCCCGATCAGGTCCGGCACCTGCTCCAGGCCGAGGTGCCGCTCCCACCACAGCGCCCCGCACACCCGCGCGGTCAGCTCGCCCGATGCGGCCAGCGCGCGGTAGGCCGGGCTCGGGTCGAGGTACCCGGCGTACTCCCCCAGGATGGCGTCCTGCCAGCCGGTGACGCCCAGGCTATGCAGGTGCGCCTGGGCATACCGCAACGCCGCCGCGTAGTCGCCCGGCCCGGCCGGCGGCATCAGCTCGGCGACCAGCGCCATGGCGCCCTCGTGCAGCACCCCGGTCGGGTTACCGTGCGCGTCGCGCTCCAGCCGCCCGTCATGCGGGTCCGGCGTGTAACGGTCGATCCCGGCCAGCCGTAGCGCGACCGAGTTCACCCAGGCGGCATGGTGATCGTTGCTGTAGAGGAAAACGGGCCGATCGGGGACGATGTCGTCAAGATCACAGGCCTTCGGGGTACCAGATGGAAAAAGCCAGCCACCACCGGTGACCCACCCACCGCCCGGCCTGGCACGGACATAGGAATCTATCTTTTCCCTGAGAGCCGCCAGGCCCGAAAGGCCGGAAAGGTTGCAGCGCATGGCTTCCAGGCCCGCCCATACCGGATGGACGTGTGCGTCCTGAATGCCGGGAATGAGCAAACCGTCACCCACCGGCACCACCTCCGTGGAAGGGCCGACGAGGTCGGAAATGTCACCCGTCGCGACGATGGTGCTTCGCCGCACCGCCACGTCAAGCGGCCGGGGAGCGCCCTCGACGAAGGCTTTGCCGCCCAAGAAGACAAGATCTGCGTACACCTTGGGATACGGTAATACACCGTGCCAGCCTTTACCCTCGGCATGCGCCTGCATGATCGCTACCTGCTCGAGCAACGCATCGGCAGTGGCGGCATGGCGCAGGTCTGGCGCGCCCACGATCTGGTGCTCGGGCGGCAGGTCGCGGTGAAGACGGTCACCAGTCAGGCCACGCTGGACCCGGCGCTGCGAGCCGGAGCCAGACGGGAAGCGCAGGCGGCCGCGAGGCTGACCCATCCGCACATCACCGCCGTGCACGACTACGCCGAGCTTGAGATCGCCGACGACGCGGGTGGGCAGCTCGTTCCCTACCTGGTAATGGAGCTGCTGCGCGGGGAGACACTGGCCGACCGGATCGAGCGCGGGCCGATCCCGTGGCCGCAGGCGGCGAGCATCACCGGGCAGATCGCCTCGGCGCTGGCCGCGGCGCACGCGCAAGGCGTGGTGCACCAGGACGTCAAGCCCGCCAACATCATGCTCACCCCGTCCGGGGTGAAGGTCCTCGACTTCGGCATCGCCGCCATGACCGGGCACCGGGAGAACACCGGCTGGATCGTGGGAACGCCCGCGTATGCCCCGCCGGAGCGCTTGCGCCAGGCGCCGCCCGACCCGTCGGCGGACGTGTTCGGGCTCGGCGCGATCGCCTGCGAGATGGTCACCGGGCGGCAGCCGTTCCCCATCCACTCCTGGGAGGAGGCGGTGCGCTACCGCCACGTTCCACCGGCGCTGCCGCCCGTGGTGCCGCCTCAAGCCGCCGCCGCGATCCAGGCGGCCCTGGACCCCACGCCGCAACGCCGCCCGACGGCGGCGGCGCTCGGCCGGGCCGTCGAGGGCGGCCCGCCCTCGACGCTGATGACCCCGGCCGGATCGGTCGCCGGGCCCATCTCGGCGGCGGCCAGCGTGCCCGCCCCTTCTCACACGCAGATCTACGAACCCGCGCCCGCGGTGCGCAAAGGCACCTCGCCCTGGCTCATAGCCGGCATCGCCGTCGCCGTTCTCGCGGTCGTGCTCGGGGCGATCTTCATTCTGGGCGGGGTCTTCGCCCCCGCGACGAAGAACCCCTCCACCCTTCCCAGCGGTGGCCAGGCCGCGCCACCGCCCAGCGCGACGGCCATGTCCGACAGCGTTCCCGCGCTGCTGCAAGAGCTCAACGGCGCGTTGGAGACCGGCATCGCCAGCGGGCAGGTGGACGAGGACCGGGCTCGGGAGCTGCGCAAGCGGTTCGAGGATCTGCAACGCGTGGCCCAGCCGTCGCAGAAGAACAACCGCGGCGGCCAGTTCGCCAACGAGATCCGCGAATTCAGGTCGAAACTCAACTCCCTGGCCGAGGACGAGGACATCACGCCCGAGCTACGCAACAGCCTGGACGCGATCCTGGCGCGCCTGGCCGCCGCCCACGCCGCAACGCGACAGAGCCAATAACGCGGGCCCATAAGGCAGGCCCTTAACGCGAGCCCATAACGCGAGCCCATAACGCGGGCCTTTGACCCGGGCCTTTGACCCGGGCCTTTGACCCGGGCCTTTGACCCGGGCCTTTGACCCGGGTCTTGATGCGCTGGCCTCCTTGACGCGGCAGCGTCCTGAACCGGCAAGCCCTAAACCGGCAAGCCCTAAACCGGCAAGCCCTAAACCGGCAAGCCCTAAACCGGCAAGCCCTAAACCGGCAAGCTCAGCGCGGCAGGGCCTGCTGCAGCTCGACTCGCAACGCCGGGGTCAGGATCTCGCCGGCCTGCTTGACCAGGCGGGCCATCTCGAAACCCACCGCGCCCAGATCGGCCTGGGCGGTGGTGAGCACGCAGAACACCGATCCATCCCGGACCGTCATGGCCAGGAAGTAGCCGCGCCCCATCTCCACGACGGCCTGGCGCACCTCGTCGCCGTCGGCCAGCTGGGAGACGGCGGCGGCCACGCTGATCAGGCCGGATGTGATGGCGGCGAGCTGGTCGGCCATGGCCCGGGTGATCCCGGCCGAGAGCGCGACGGGCATGCCGTCGGACGAGGCCACCATCGCGTGCTGCACCTCGGGGGTGCGATCGGTGAAGGCGGTGATGAGCCAGTTCAGATCCTGTGCGGGCTTGCTAAGCGCGGCGGTGGTCATGGCGTCCCCTCGGATGACAGCAGATCGCATGGTATCCGCACGACTGCGGTGGTCCCGGCGGCGCTTGACTCCAGTGTTACCCGCACCTGATGCCGGGCGGCCAGATGACTGACCACGACGAGACCCATCCGCTCGCTCGCCGGGACGTCAAGGTCGGGTGGCGTCCGGAGCAGGTTGTTGGTCTCCATGAGAAAGCCGGGCGCCAGCCCGATTCCCTCGTCTGAAATCGTCAATTCCACGCCTTCGGATGACACCCTCGCCTCGACCTTGACAGGTGAGTCCGGTGGGGAGAATGCGGTGGCATTGTCGAACAACTCGGCCAGCAGGTGGATCAGGTCGGGCGCCACGTGGCCGCTGACCGTGGACGGTACCTCCACATCGCACCGGATGCGTTGGTACGCCTCAATTTCGGAGAGCGCGGCCAGGACGATGTCGTCGATCGTGATGCCGTCGCTCTCCTCCGATGACGACGGGCGGCGGCGCGCCTGCCCACCGGCGAGCACCAGGAGGTTCTCGTCGTTGCGCCGCAGCCGGGCAGCCAGATGATCCAGTTGGAAGAGTGCCGCCAGGCGGTCAGGGTCCCGCTCGTCACGCTCCATCTGGTCCAGAAGGCGCAGCTGTTTCCCGACCAGGAGCCGGCTCCGCCTGGCTAAATTGATGATGATCGCGTTCATGCCGTCGCGCTCTTCATCAATCACGGTGCATCACGCGCGGTACTCTACCGGTCACCCATTGAGCTGTTCAACTGTCCGTAGTGGACGCCGTCCGTCCGCCCCGAACGGGACCTGTCCGCGACCGGACCGAAGCTTTCCGTGGTGGAAGGACAGATAGCTGATTGCGCGCCGACCGTCCTTTTGGCACAGTGCTTGCGCCATATTCGTACAGTTGAGCTATCTACCCATGGGGAGGAAGCGACATGATGGGTCCCTCGCACGCGCTCTCGGGCGCGGCGGTGTGGCTGGCCGGATGCTGGGTCGCCAAGGAGGCGTTCAACTATGGCCAGTCCGCGACCACGATCGCGATCGGCGCCGCGGTGTGTGCCGGGGGTGCGCTCCTTCCCGACCTTGACATGTCCGGCAAGGTCACCAAGAACAAGGGCGGCTCCACGGTGTCGCGCAGCTTCGGCGTCTTCTCTCTTTTCCTGGCCGAGGTCATCGAGAAAGTATCGCTGGGCGTCTATCACGCGACCAAGCTGAGCCACGATCCCGACCGGGACAACGGCCACCGCACGCTGACCCACACCATCCCGTTCTGCCTGCTGACCGGGTTCGGGGCCACCTGGCTCGCCACCGCCTACGGCCGCTGGGCGGTGCTGGGCATCCTGTTCTTCACGTTCGGGCTCGCCCTGCGCGGCCTGTTCCACGAGTGGGCCAAACGCGTCGGCTGGCTGTTCATCACCATCCTGTCCGCGGGCGCGGCCTGGTTCGGCTACACCTACCTGCCCACGATCGACCGCGGCTATCCCATGATCGGCGTCGCGGTGGGCGTCGGCTGCTTCGTGCACCTGATGGGCGACATCATCACCCGTGCCGGCGTGCCCATCCTGTGGCCGATCCCGACGGGCAAGCGTATGTGGCGGATGATCGGCCTGCCCAACCGCATCTCCATCGAGGCGGGCAGCAAAATCGAGACGCGGGTGCTCAGCGTCGCCTTCACCCTCGTGTCGCTGGTGGCCGGGGCCGGGCTGCTCACCCCGGCCCTGCTGGACCGCCTACGCGAAGCCAAGATCATCGCCTAAGTTTTGAATCTTGGCGGATTAGGGCTGCTATAGGGACCACAATCCGCCAAGATCTGCCAGGCTTACTTAGCCTCCGAATAGGCGTCGACGGCGGCGATCGACAGCGGAAAGCGCACCGGTGTGTTGCCGAAAAGCAGCGCGGCGGTGCGCTTCGACGACTCGTGCAGGGCTTCGATGACATCGTCCACTTCGGACACCGGGCAGTGCACTATCACCTCGTCGTGCTGGAAGAAGACCATGCGGGCCCGGCGATCCCAAAGCGCCTCGCGCACAAACGCGAGCAGGGTCGCGGCCCACTCGGCGGCGGTGGCCTGGATGACGAAGTTGCGGGTGAAGCGCCCGCGCGCCCGCCCGGAGGCGCCGCCGTCGAGCCAGCTTCCCTCCAAAGAGGACGGTGGGCAGGTGCGGCCCAGCCAGGAGCGCACCAGGCCGCCGGTCTCGCCGGTGCGCGCCGCGGCCTCGACATAGGCCCAGGCCTTGGGGTAGCTGCCGCGCAGCGCCGCCAGCGCCGGGGCGGCCGCGCCGCCGGTCTGACCATACATCGCGCCGAGCAAGGCCACCTTGGCCTTGGCCCGGTCGCCGCCGAACGCCTCCGCCGCCAGGGCCGAGTAGAGGTCGCCCTCGGCCGCCGCCCGCCCCAGCCCCTCGTCACCCGACATGGCGGCCAAAATGCGCGGCTCCAGTTGAGCCGCGTCGGCCACCACGAGCTTGAACCCGGGATCGGCGCGGACCGCGCCCCGCACCGCCTTGGGAATCTGAAGCGCCCCACCGCCCCGGGTGGCCCAGCGCCCCGACACCACCCCGGACGGGATGTAGGCCGGGCGGAAGCGGCCGCCCGCCACCCACTGGTCGCACCACGACCAGCCGTGCGCGGTGAAGATGCGATAGAGCTCGCGATACTCGATCAAAGATGGGATCACCGGATGGTCGACCTGTTTGAGGGTCCAGGAGCGGGTGTTGGGCACCTCGACCCCGGCCCGGCGAAGGGCGCGGCGCAGCTCGGCCGGGGAGTCCGGATGCAGGCCGGGCGCCTCGAGCAGATCGGCGATGGTGACCGCCAGCTGGGCCAGGCGCCGGGGCGTGCCACCCGCCACGCGCGGCCCGAGCAGGTCGGTCAGCAGCTCGTCATGGACGTCGGCCCGCCACGGCACCCCCTCCTCACCCATCTCCACCGCTATCAGCGCACTGGCCGACTCGGCCGCGGCGAGCAAACGGAGCCTTCCCGACAGGTTTTTCCTTTGCATCTGGTACCCAGAAAGCAAAATCGGCAGTGAGGAGGGCGCGGCGGAGTCGGAGAAGAGGGCCGCCTGCCCGATGCCGGGCGGATCGGCCTGGCGCACGGGCTGGTCGGGCGGCACGTGGGCGCCGGTGAGGCGGGCGTGCGCGGCCTCGACCGATCGAGGCGCGCCATAGTTGCCCTCGTGCGCCAGCAGGACCGCCTCCACCAGCTCAAAGTCGTGGCAGCGTCGCACCCGCACGCCGGCGCGCAGCAGGGTCAGATAGGAGTGCTCGGCGCAGGCCCACAGCCAGCGCGGACGCTCCCCCCGCTCAAGCTCGGCGACCAGCTCCGGGCTCGCCCGCTCGGGCGCGGCGATCGGCCCGCCCGCGTCGTCGAGGCGCTGGAGGAGGTCTCCGGCCAGAGCAATCATCGCCACGGGCCACATTCTGCCCGGCCCATCCGACAAAATTGACTCCATGAGCCGGGCATTTGACGTAATTGGCGCGAGGTATAGCGAAGCATTCGCCGACAAGCCGGGACAGGTGGAGGCCGGCCGCTGGCTCATCGACCGGGTGCGGGGCGAGCGGGTGGTGCTCGACGTCGGCTGCGGCAGCGGCCTGCCCACCGCGCGCCAGCTCGCCGACGCCGGATGCGACGTGGTCGCCATCGACACCTCGCCGGTCATGCTCGAGCTGGCGCGCAAGAACGTGCCATCGGGCATCTTCATCGAACGCGATCTGCACGATCTCATGGGCCTGCACCCCCGCCAGGGCCGCTTCGACGGCGCGGTCGCCTTCTTCTCCCTGCTGATGCTCGACCGGGAAGGGGTCGACAAGGCGCTCGACGCCATCCGCAATGTGCTTGCGGCGGAAGGGGTTTTCGTTATCGGCATGGTCGAGGGCGACAGCGACTACCTGATGCGGGAGTTCCTCGGGGTGCGGGTGCCGCTGACCGCGTACTCCCGGGAGGAGCTGGCCGCTCTCCTGTCCCACCACGGCTTCACGGTCCGCGACATGTCCACGGAACTCGCCGTTCTGTCCACTTCGGAAACACCCGAGCAGACCCACATCTACGCCCGCTGCATAGCCACTCCCGTGATGTAACTTCAGTTGTCTCTCAAGGCGTCCATCGCCAGCAGCGCGACGTGCAGGGACAGGCAGGCGGGCACCGACTCGAGGTCCACGTTGAGCACCTTCTCCAGCCGGGCCAGCCGCTCGTAGAAGGCCGGTCTCGAAAGATGGGCCGAGACGGCCGCCGTCGACTTGTTGCGCCCGCTGTCCAGGTAGGCCCGGAGCGTGGGCAACAGTGGTTCCTTGGGATGCTGCGCATCGTGGGCCAGCAGGGCACCCAGCTGGCGCTCGGCGAAGGTCTGCAGCCTCGGCTCGTCTCGCAGCAGGTAGAGCAGGCCCGGCAGGCCCACATTGGGCAGCCGGTGGATCCCGGCGGCGGTGGCGGCCGGGCTCGCGTCGTGGCGGGCCGCCTCGGCCACCTGCCTCGCCTCGACCAGGCTCCTCCTCGCGTCGCGCAGACCGTCCACTTCGGACCCGGCCGCGATCACGAGCGGGTCGCTTCTCCCCCGCCGCAACGCCATCGCCAAGCCCTTCAGGCTCGGGTCGGCGCCCGGCTTGAGCGCCAGCAAGGCCCCGACGGCATGCTTGTCCACCGGGCTGGTCAGACCGTCCAAACCGGACTCCCGCACCGCGTTGCCCACCGCCTCCGCCAGGTTCTGCAACCACTGCGGCTCTACCTGTTCGTCCTGCCGCGGCCTTACCACCACCCCGATCAGCCGCCGGCGCTCCAGCGTCACCCCGAGCGCCTTCGCCCGCAGCGCCACCTCGTCCACCGGCAGGCTGTGCTCCAGAAGGGCCGAAAGCAGCGTGCCGTGCAGCTGCCTGGCCAGCCCCTCGGCGTCCCGCTCGATCAGCCTGCCCAGCGCGAGAGTGCTCGCCGCCCGCTCCAGCAGGATCACCAGCCTGGTCGGCGGCTCTTCGTCCACCCTCAGAAGAAGGCGCCCCCAGTCGTGGCCGCGCGCCCCGACCATCGTCGCCAACCACCCGGAGTTGGCGTCATAGCCGGTCCGCCCCGACTGCCTCACCTGGCGCGAATGCTGCTCCCAGTTGTCCAGCACCATCTCCGCCCGTTCGCCCGCGGTGTCGAACGCCAGCACCTGCCGGGCCAGGTTCTCCAGCACCACCGGCCGGCCCGACAGCTGCGCGGCCTGATGGACCACCTCGGCGGGATCGGCCCCCTCCACACTCAGCTCGGTGAACCTCTGGTGGACCTCCTCGGTCGCCTTCAACTCGTTGAGTTGGGCGTCCAGGATCAGCGCGTGCACCGCCTCCGTGATCGCCACAAACGGCGTCGGCCTTCTCAGCTCGATCAGCGGCAGCCCGCACTTCTCCGCGGCGGCCGCCATCACCCTCGGAACGCTTGTGGTGTAACGCCTTCCCAGCTCGACCACGAGCCCGGCCACGCCCACCTCGGCCAGATCGTTGACGAAGGCCCGGATGCCCTCGTCGTCGGCGGGCAGCCCGATCCCGGTCAACAGCACCAGCTCGCCGCCGCGCAACAGGCTCGCGATGTCGGGTACCTCCGCCGAATGCACCCACCGCACCGGCCGGTCAAGCCCCGAACCGCCCGCCACCAGCCGCGGCGCCCCGATCCGGAACGGGTCGAGCCCCATCACTTCCCGCACCGTGGGAAACATGATCACACTCTACCGATACCGCTATCCACGGGGCACCGATCGATGCCTTGTCCGCGCACAAATGACCGGCCGCGGCTAGGCCGGGCCCTGGTCGTCGCGGGTCAGTTCCCAGCACGCCACCGCCATCGCCGCCGCGACATTGAGCGAGTCGACACCCCGCCGCATCGGGATACGGACCCGAACATCGCTCGCCTCCAAGGCCGACCGTGACAGCCCCGGACCCTCCGCGCCCAGCAGCAGCGCCGGCCGCTGCCCCGATGCGGCCGGAAGATTCTGCAGCGCAACACTTTCAGGCCCCGGTGTCATCGCCAGGAGGCTGTACCCGGCGTCCCGCACCAGCTTCAGACCGTCGGGCCACGGCCCCAGCGTCACATAGGGGATGGCGAACACCTCGCCCATGCTCACCCGCACACTTCGCCGGTACAGCGGATCCGCGCAGGTCGGCGACAGCAGCACCGCGTCAAACCCAAGCGCCGCAACACCCCTGAAGATCGCCCCGAGGTTCGTATGGTTGTTGATGTCCTCGAGGATCACCACCCGGCGCGCGGCGGCCAGCACCTCGGACACGGGCGGCAGCGGCAGCCGGCGGAAGCTGCCCAGCACGCCCCGATGCACATGGAAGCCGGTAATCTCCTCCAGCACCTCAGGTGACGCACCATAGACGGGCGCCAGCCGCTCCAGATCCTCGATCTGGCTGTATCTTTTGGCATCTATAAGAAAAGATTTCGGGGGGTACCCTGCGCGCAGTGCCCGGCGCAGGACAAGCTCGCCCTCGGCGATGAACAACCCGTGCGGCGGCTCCCATCGGGTGCGCAACTCCACATCGGTCAGCGCACGATAGTCCGCGATTCTCTCGTCCCGCGAATCCGTGATCAGCTCCACTCCCCCATTCTCCCCGCCCTCTCTCGATGCCAGCATTTTCCGAGAAAATGTCCCCTCCCACGCGCGCGAGGCAACATTAAGCCCGAAAATGCTGGATCCACCCACCAAGATCGCAACCGCCACGCCCACCAAAGGGAGCGCCGCGCAAAGAAGCGGCCCGCACAAGGCGGGCCGCGAAAGTGCTACTACTCCGGTGACGACGGGGGCTTTTCCCGAGCCGCCTGCTCCTCTATCTGCCTCACCTCTCGCGCCGCCTGCTTGGACATCTCCTCGGCTTCGCGCTCGTTCTGGTCACCGACCGCCTTGGCCGCCGCCGCCGCACCCGGCGACTCGACCAGGTCTCCGAACCGGTTGGCGATGCCTTCGAGCAGCTTCGTCAGCTCGGCCGGGACGATCCACAGCTTGTTGGAGGCGCCGGCCGCGATCTGGGGCAGGGCCTGCAGGTACTGCCAGGCCATCACCTTGTTGTCGGGCTCGGCCACGTGGATCGCGTCGACGACCAGTTTGATGGCCTTCGCCTGACCCTCGGCCTGCAGGATTCTCGCCTGCCGGTCACCGTCGGCCCGCAGGACCGCCGCCTGCTTCTCACCTTCGGCCGTCAGGATCTGGGACTGCTTGACACCTTCCGCGTTGAGGATGGCGGCACGCCTGTCCCGCTCCGCGCGCATCTGCTTTTCCATGGCGTCGCGAATGCTGGGCGGCGGCTCGATCGCCTTGATTTCGACGCGGGCCACTTTGATGCCCCAGCGCCCGGTGTTCTCATCCAGCACCGCGGCAAGCTGGTTGTTGACCTCGGTGCGGCTGGTGAGGGACCGCTCGAGGTCCATGGAACCGATGACGTTACGCAGGGTCGTGATGGTCAACTGCTCGATCGCCTGGATGAAGTTGGCGATTTCGTATGTTGCCCGCACCGCGTCAGTCACCCGGTAGTAGAGCACGGTGTCGATCGACACGACGAGGTTGTCCGAGGTGATGACCGGCTGGGGCGGGAAGCTGACCACCTGCTCGCGCAGGTCGACCTTGGTACGCACCTGGTCGATGAAGGGGACGAGGATGTTCAGGCCGGGCGTCAGGGTCCGGTTGTATTTTCCGAGCCGCTCCACCACATCGTTCCGCTGCTGCGGAACGATTTTGACCATCCTGATCAGGGTGACCACAAGGACCAGGGCCACTACCCCGATCAGAATTGTAAAGAAATCCATCAATCCCTCCCCACCATCGCGGTGGCTCCGTCAACTCGTAGGACCTTGACCCGTTCGCCGGGCTCGTAAATCATCTCGGAATCATAGGGGCGGGCGCGCCAAAGCTCACCCTCGATCTTGACCATGCCATGGTCCCGGTCGACCCGCTCGAGGACCGACGCACTGGCACCTTCGATGGTCGCATTGCCCATCTTCTGGTCCTCGCCCTTGTGCAGCCGCTTGTTTATCCAGGGCCGCACCAACCACAGAGCCAGCGCGGAGACGGCGGCGAAAACCAGCGCCGATGCCCAGCCCGGGGCGCCGACCAGGCTCACGACCGAGGCGGCGAGCGCGCCGACGCCGAACATCAACAGGACGAAGGTCCCGCTGAACAGCTCGGCGATGACAAGGGCTCCGGCGGCGATCAGCCACCATACCCAAACTGCCCAATCTCCCACGCCCACGATCGTGTCATGTCCGCGCCACCCGTGCGCCCCTGGACGGCTGGAAATAATCACGACTGACCGAAAAGCCGATAAACCCGTAACCTAGGCCAGCGTTGGAGGTCAGATGACACTGTTGCCCCAGACAGCAGAAAGGATCGACGAAATCCTTTCGCGGGCGCAGGCCGAGGGCCGCGCCCCGACTGTCGCCGGTGCCGTTGTGCGCGACGGTGTGATGGTCCATTTTGGAGCGTTCGGTGCCGACCCGGAGACCGGCGAGATCCCCACGCGCGACACACAGTTCCGCATCGGCTCGATCACCAAGACGATGACGGCCGTGCTTATCATGCAGCTGCGGGACGAGGGAAGACTAGCCCTTGACGATCTCTTTTATAAACATTTATCTGGTACCCGCGTGAGCTCGGCAATCACACTGAGGCACTTGCTCGGCCACGTCTCGGGCCTGCAGCGCGAACCCGACGGCGAGTGGTGGGAGCGGACCGAGGGCGGCACCCTCGACGATTTTCTCGCCGGACTCACACCCGACAAGCTCGCCTTCCCGCCGCACCGGACCTACCACTACTCCAACCTCGCCTACGGCCTGCTCGGCGCGGTCCTGCAGGGCCTGACCGACCTCGAGTGGGGCGACCTTCTCCGCAAACGAATCCTCGAGCCGCTGAGTATGGTGCGCACCAACCACACCGAGGTGGAACCGTTCGCCCGCGGCTACGTCGTCCACCCTTGGTATGGCACGCTTCGCGAGGAGCCGCGCACCGACACCGGCGCGATGGCGCCGGCCGGGCAGCTCTGGTCCACCCCGGCCGACATGGCCAAATGGGCGGCGTTCCTGGCCGAGGGGGACCAGGCGGTCCTGTCCCCCACCAGCCTGGCCGAGATGTGCGCCCCGGTCGTCATCAGCGACCTCGAGACCTGGACCTCCGGCCAAGGCCTCGGCATCGAGCTCTACCGGCGCGGCGAGCGGGTCTATGCCGGGCACGGTGGATCGATGCCCGGCTATCTCGCTCACCTTGCCGTGCACCGGCCCAGCCGCACCGGCTCGGTCGTCTTCGCCGGCGCCTACACCCTGGCCGGCATGCGCGTCGCCGACCTCAACCAACGCATCCTGACCACGGTGCTCGACGCGGAGCCCACCGCGGTCAAGCAGTGGATCCCGCCCACGGGCGCCGCCGCCGAGCACGAACTGGCGGGGACCTGGTGGTGGATGGGGCGCCGCCTCGAGGTGCACTTCGATCCGGTGGAGTCTCTGCTTGTCGCGCAGGCTTATTTGGTACCAGGGAAATGGATTTTCAAACACGAAGCCACAGATCTTTGGCGCTGCACCTCCGGCTCAAATGACGGAGAGGTCATGCGGGTGCGCCGCGACGGTTCCGGGCGGCCGTCCGAGTTGGACATCGCGACCTTTGTGCACACTAGGCTTCCGTGACGTGATCGATGAGCCGCTCCACCGCGTTCACCAGCGGCGTCTGGACATCGTGATAACTGTCCACACGCGACAGCAGCCTTGGCCAGAAGGAATCGAGGTCGACGCCCAGCGCCTCGCACACGCCCTCCTTCCACGACCCGCCATCCCGCAGCCCCTTCGGCACCTCCGGCCACGCGCGCAACCCGACCCGCTCCGGCTTCACCGCCGCCCACACATCCACATAGGGATGCCCGGCGATGAGCACGTGCTCACTGTCCACAGTGGACGCCAGCCGGGCTTCCTTGGACCCCGCCACCAGATGGTCCAGCAGGATTCCCAACCGCCGGCCCGGCCCGGGCTCGAACTCCGCCAACAGCGCCGCCAGCCCATCGGCCCCGTGCATCGGCTCCACCACGATCGCCTCCGCCCGCAGATCGTGGCCCCAGATCTTCTCCACCAGCTCGGCGTCGTGCACGCCCTCGACCCAGATCCGGCTGGCCTTGGCCACCTGAGCCCGCTGCGCCGGCGCCAGCACCGAACCCGACTTGCTGATCAGCCGCCGCGCCGCGTTCTCCTTGCCTGGCTTGATCAGGGTGGTGACCTGACCGTCCAATAGGAACGCGGCCGGCTCGAGCGGGAAGTGGCGCACCTTGCCGAACCTGTCCTCAAGGGCCACCGCGCCATGCTCGAAACCCACCACAGCGCCGCAGAATCCGCTCACCGCACACTCCACCACAAGCCCGATTTCGGCCTCAACCTCCGGGACCTTTCCCTTTCCCCGCCCGCCATCCCGCCGACCCTCAACCCCGAAGTAACGCATTGCCAGACAATACTTCTTGGTAAGGGGACAACAGCGTGAGCAGCACGTACTCTTGCAGTCATGTCGCACACAGCGCACGCGGAAACCCTGACCGCTCGGAGGTCAGCCCGCCTGGTCAGCTGGGCGAGGGCCTGGCGCGCGGGACTGGTGTCCTTCGACGAGATGCTCGACGCCCTCATCGACGATGAGGAGCAGCTCATCGACGGGATCCCGGGCACCGTGCACGAGACGGAGATGCGCGAGGCGCTGCCCGCCATGGCCAAGCTGCACCCCGATGAGATCCGGCTGGTGCTCCCCGCGCCCGGCGACCCGCGTGGTCTGCCCGGACCGGGCGTGCCGTTCACCGAGCGGGCACTGCTGTCCGGCGAGGGCGTGATCGCCAGCCGCCTGGGCCTGATCCCCGAGGAGCGCGTGCACACCTCCGGCTCCGGGGTCACCTTCACCACCGTGCTGTGGCACGTGTTCGAGCTTCCCGCCGCGCCACCGGTGCACTACATCGACCTCTCCGAGGCCGACTCGCAACTGAGCGTCGCGCTGGCCGAGGCGACCACCGCGCTGGTGCGCCTCGACGTGGCACAGTGGCGCCCCGAGCTCGCCGGTGCGCTGCAAGCGCTGCGCAAGCCGGGGCCCGAGTCCGACCTGCCCGCGGGCTACCAGCCGCGCGCCCGCCGCCTCTACGCCCGCGCCTGCGTGCTTGACCGGATGCTGACCCTCGCCGGGCAGACCACCGGCGGAGCCGTCAACACCACCGAGATGCGGCTGCGCGAGGAGGCGTTGCGCCCGCTCGCGACGGCGTGCCGCCAGGCCCTCGTCGCCGCGTGCAACTCGCCCCTGGGGATCTAAATCTCGTCGATGAGGTCGGCGACCGACGCGACCACCCGCGACGGGCGGTAGGGGAAACGCTCCACATCGGACTTTGTCGAGATCCCTGTCAGCACAAGGATCGTGTGCAACCCGGCCTCGAGCCCGCACAGCACGTCGGTGTCCATCCGGTCCCCGATCATCGCCGTCGACTCGGAGTGGGCACCGATGCGGTTGAGGGCCGAGCGCATCATCATCGGGTTGGGCTTGCCCACGAAATAGGGCTCCACCCGGGTCGCCTTGGTAATCATCGCGGCTACCGATCCGGCGGCGGGCAGCAGGCCCTCGTTGGAGGGGCCGGTGACGTCGGGGTTGGTACAGATGAACCTGGCCCCCTTGTTGATCAGCCGCACCGCCGTGGTGATCGCCTCGAAGCTGTAGTTGCGGGTCTCGCCCAGCACCACGTAGTCGGGATCGAAGTCCGTCATGATGTACCCGGCCGAGTGCAGCGCCGTGGTCAGGCCGGCCTCGCCGATGACAAAGGCCGAGCCGCTGGGCCGCTGGTCGGACAGGAACTTGGCGGTGGCCATGGCCGCGGTCCAGATCGCCTCCTCGGGCAGGTCGAAGCCGAGGCGGGTCAGGCGGGCGTGCAGATCGCGGGGCGTATAGATCGAGTTGTTGGTGAGCACCAGGAACGGCTTGCCGCTCTGGCGCAGCTTGCCGATGAACTCGGTGGCGCCCGGGATCGGTACGCCCTCGTGCACCAGCACGCCATCCATATCGGTCAGCCACGCCGCGATCTGTCGGGCCATCAAAGCTCCTACCGTCTGACTGGCGCCGGGCAGCAGTGGGCGGCGCAGACATCCCAGTGATCGAGCCTACCGAGGGCCCTTCGTGTCCCGCCGGAGGACGGTCGCATCCGCTCAACGACCAGGTCGCGAACCATGGTGACGAAGCGGGCATCGGTGCCGGGGGTGTGTGCGCGGGCGAAGCCGAGGCCCAGCTGGCGGGCGGTCGCGGCGGCCTCCTCGTCCAGGTCCCAGATCACCTCCAGGTGGTCGGAGACGAATCCGATCGGCACGACCACGACCTGCGTGACCCCATCCTTGGCCACCAGCCGCAGGTGCTCGTTGACGTCCGGCTCCAGCCACGGCACGCTCGGCGGCCCGGAACGGCTCTGCCACACCAGGTCCCACCCGACGTCGGGCAGGGAACGCTCGG
>Ga0075418_10001084_pt1 | contig 30333 bp, 25 predicted proteins | sample SoiMetdeltSBSDD2_FD_81776 | JGI IMG/M metagenome (GOLD analysis project Ga0075418, IMG submission 81776) | Bulk soil microbial communities from a Populus tree surrounding site in Tennessee, USA - Soil MetaG P. deltoides SBSDD2 | ecosystem: Environmental > Terrestrial > Soil > Tree plantation... | reverse complement strand
ATGGAGCTGGCGGAGGGATTTGAACCCCCGACCACCTGATTACAAATCAGGCGCTCTACCGGACTGAGCTACGCCAGCCAGACAAAGAGCAGATAATAGCACTTCCCGTGCCAGAGGAGCAAGTTACGTCAAGCCATTCTTTTGCGGTCGCAGGGTCGCCTGCCGGCCGTCCGGCCCACGTAGCCACGGAAATCAGGCCGGATTCAGGCTAACCTGCTGAATGCTTTGAATTTCTCCTCTGTCTGACGGCCTCGAACAATACAACGCCGGCCGCGACCGAGACGTTTACGCTCCCTACGTGGCCGCTCATCGGAATCGATGCCAGCGAGTCACACCGTTCGCGGACCAGACGGCGTAGTCCCTCACCCTCCGCGCCGAGGACAATCGCCGATGGCAGGGTGAAGTCGACGGCGTCATAGACCGTCGGGGCGTCCGCGGCCAGCCCAACGGTCCACACCCCCAGGTCCTTCAACTGGTCAAGTGCGCGAGCGACATTCACGACTTCGGCGATCTTCACGTGCGCAACCGCGCCCGCGGAAGCCTTCGCCGCTACCCCGGAGCGGGCAGCAGATCGCCGTGTCTGGACGACGACTCCGGCGGCCCCCGTCGCATCCGCGGTGCGGAGAATGGCGCCGAGGTTGTGGGGATCTTCGATGCCATCGAGGACGACGATCAGCGGCGATCCTGCCGCTCCGCGCACGAGTTCATCGAGGCTGTAGTCGGCCGCATCATCGATATCAGCCACGACTCCCTGGTGGACACCTCCTCGCGCGCGGCGCGACAGCAAATCGGGAGCCACACGCTGTGGACTAATGCCGTGCGTGGTCGCGAACGCGAGCAGGTCGCGCATGCGATCGTCGCGGCGCTCGGCTATCCACAACTGTTTCACACGTCCGGCGCGGAGCGCCTCGATGACGGGGTTGATGCCGTAAACGATCATGGCGCTGTCGGCTCCGGGCTCCCGGCTCTGACTTCAGGCTGTCGGTTCGTCATTCAATGCTGATGCGAACTCACGCGCGCGCTCGGCCGCGCCCATGATCGGCTTGATGCCTGAGGCGTGCAGCATCGCGCCCCCTTCAATCGCCGGCACGGCGAGATCCAACTCGAGACCTTCCGTTTCGCCGGTCAGCGCCAGTCGAATGGGATGAAAGAGTGCCTTGCCCTTCTGGCCGGTCCGATCGCGGACGCGCGAGGCGGCGGCGCGAAATGCCTCGCGATCCACGAGCCGGCCGCTCGTGCTCAACTCCTCTGCCAGTGCCGTCATCACCGCGCGTGAGGCAAGCGCCTCGGCGCGAACGGCGGGCGCGGCAAGCGCGCGCGCCGCCGAGTAATCGAACAGAAACGCCAACCGGGCCGGGACCTGTTCCAATCGATCGACCGATCCCGCCGCGGCCGGAATGACTCGCTCGAGGTAATCGAGATCCGAAGACATGGGCTCGGAAACCCATCCGCGCTGCTGCAGGTACGGCACCGACAATCGAGCAAGCCGGCCTGGATCGGCCGCCTTGAGGTAGTGCCTGTTCACCCACGCAAGCTTGTCGATGTCGAACACGCCAGCGCTGTGCCCGACATCCTGCAACCGGAATCGCGGTGCCAGCTGGTCGATCGGCACGAGCTCTTCCTTCTCACCAGGAGACCAGCCCAGAAGCGCCAGGTAATTCGTGAGCGCCTCGGGCAGATATCCGCGAGCACGGAATTCCGCGACCGATGTCGCGCCGTGACGCTTGGACAACGGGCTGTGATCCGGTCCCATCACCAGCGAGACGTGTGCGAACGTCGGCGGCCGCCAGCCAAACGCCTCGAAGATCAACAACTGACGCGGCGTATTGGAGATGTGGTCCTCTCCCCGGATGACGTGCGTGATCTCCATCAACGCGTCATCGATCACGACGGCATAGTTGTACGCCGGCACTCCATCCGAGCGCACGATCACCGGATCGCCGATCACGTCGGTGTTGAACGTGACCGTGCCGCGAACGACATCATCGAAGCTGACGTCACGGTTGTCGGGCACGCGAAAACGAATGACCGCCGCCTCGCCGCTTGCGATACGGCGTCGCGCCTCGTCGCGCGGCAACTGACGGCAGCGCCCGACATACTTTGGTGGCCGTCCCGCCGCGAGCGCCGCGCTCCGGTCGGCCTCGAGCATCTCCGCTGAGCAGAAGCAGTGATACGCGTGCCCCGCGGACATGAGCTCCACAGCGTGCGCGCGATAAATGTGCAGACGCTCGGATTGCCGGTACGGCCCATGTTCGCCGCCGACATCGATACCCTCGGTCCAGTCGAGGCCGAGCCACTGCAGATCCTCGATCATGCTGCGCTCGGATTCGCGAGTCGATCGTTCGAAGTCGGTGTCCTCGATTCGCAGAATGAAGGTGCCACCCTGCCCGCGCGCCATCAGCCAGTTGAAAAGCGCCGTCCGCGCATTCCCGACATGCAACTGCCCCGTGGGGCTTGGAGCAAATCTCAGTCTCATTCCCAGGTCAAAGATCAAAAGTCAAAAGTCAGGTACTAGGTATTAAGTACGCCCGAGCAATGCGATGGCGTGGACCGCGATCGATTCGCCCGCCCCCATCGAGTCGACGCCCTCGTTCGTCTTGCCCTTCACGCTGATCTGAGAGGAATCGCACGCGAGGGCCGCGGCCAGGTTCGCACGAATCGCATCCACGTAGGGAACGAGCTTCGGTCGCTGCGCGATCACCACCACATCGACGTTGACCACGCCATATCCGGCGTTCTTCACGAGTCCCATCGCCGTGCGCAGCATCTCGAGACTGTTGGCACCCTTCCATGCGGGATCGGTGTCTGGGAAATGACGGCCCACGTCGCCCGCACCGATCGCGCCCAGTACGGCATCGGTCACGGCGTGGCAGATGACATCGGCGTCCGAGTGACCGAGCAGCCCCTTCTCGAACGGAATCGTCACGCCACCCAAAATGAGCGGGCGGTCTGCAACGAGGCGATGAAGATCGTAGCCGTTGCCGATTCGCATGGCTGCATTGGCGGTGGACGACATGCGGAGAAGGCGTTCGGCCATCTCCAGATCCGCTGGCGTCGTGATCTTCAGGTTGCGTGGATCGCCTTCCACGATTTGAACGGAGTGTCCGGCCTGTTCTGCCAACATGGCTTCATCGGTTGCGTCACTCCCGAGTGCCAGCGCCTCCTTCAACACCGATGTTCGAAAGGCTTGCGGCGTCTGCGCCAGGTAGATCTCTTCACGCGGCAGCGTCGCAGTGACAACGCCGTTCATTCCCGCCCTCTTCACTGTGTCGAGCGCCGGCATCGCCGCTATCGCAGCGCCCGACTTGGCAGCCGCGGCAACGGTTCGGCGAATGGTCTCATCGGTCACGAAGGGCCGGGCCGCATCGTGAATGACGACGATGTCCGCGCGATCGACGACGCGCGCGAAGGCGTGCGCGACCGAGTCCTGACGGCGCACTCCTCCCGCCACGATCTCGATTCGCTTTCCGCCGGCAAGCAGCGACGCCGGAGGACTCTCCGCAAGATCCGGTGGCAGCGCTACCACGACGTCATCGATCACGTCGCAGTCACGAAACGCGTCGACGCTGCGCTCGAGAATCGAGCGGCCTCCCAGCGACAGCAACTGCTTTGGCTGGGCGGATCCGAAGCGAAGACCACGGCCACCGGCCGCGATAATGGCAGATACGTACACGCGCGTCGACTCGTAGGGCGGGTCCCGGTTGGGGATCCGCCAGTGCAGGCTTCACTGATTTTACCTAAGGACTCGCTTGTGTCGGTGCTGTTGGCTACGTCGTTTCCAACTGGGATCGGCCGGATTTCTCGCTCAGGCCTGCCCGGTAAGCCTCAACACAAGCGAGCTGTGGAGTAATCGTCCGCCGCGCCGCGCTGCCAGTGGGCCGCGTTGCGGCTCGTTGTCTCAAGGGGAAGCCCCTTGGTTGGCAGTAGACTGAGCCGCCATGACGTTTGCCGCGCGAATCCGAGGCGTCCTCCTGCTGGACGTGAAGACGTTCGAGGAAATTGAAAGCGATACGAACGCCAATCTGCAGGCGTTCCTCGTTGTCGTCGGCGCCAGCGTCGCAGCCGGAGTCGGCGCGGGTGTCCGCCTCGGGGTCACCGGCCTCCTGCGCGAGACGTTTGGCGCCTTGATTGGCTGGGTGATGTGGGCAGCGGTTACCTGGGTCATCGGGTCGAAGCTGCTGCCAGAACCGCAAACGCGCACCGACATGGGCGAGTTGCTTCGTGTCATCGGCTACGCCTACGCGCCGAATCTGTTTGGCTTCTTTGCCTTCATCCCTGCGCTCGGCGTCGTCATCAGCACACTCGTTGCCTTCTGGCTCCTTGCCGCCACGATCCTCGCTGTCCGCCAGGCATTGGACTACGTCAGCACGTGGCGCGCCGCGGCAGTGGTCCTGATCGGGTGGTTGATCTTTGTCGTGATCCAGTGGGTCTCGTAGCGGTCCGGCGTGATCGCATCAGAGAATTCCCCTTGAGCTCTCACGGCAGCTCGTGAACTCACTCATTCGGCTCGACGTGCTGTCGAGAACGACTGTGAGACGGCGTGCGTCTACGTCGCGCGGCGCGAAAACGACGAGCAGCGCACGCGTGGTCGCCGTCGTGACCATCGTCCGCGCCGAATCCGAGGTGGGATTCCCGAATGGTCCCGTCGTGTCAGCAAGCGTGATCCGGCCGCCGACGTGGACATCGTCTTTCCGGATTCCTGGATAGGACTCACCTTCGCGCCCAATCCGCAGCTCGACATCCCCATCGATGTGCGCCGCGTCGTAAAGCCCGTACGGGAGCTGGAACTCCAGCGAGCACCAATTGCAGACGTCGACCATCGAGTTGATGCGAGGCAGGGGATCGCCGCGGCGCACTCTGCGCAGCAACGCTTCTGACGATGGGCGGGTCTTGGTCGGGTCCAGTCCCACGCGTTTGTACATCGTCCTGACGGCCGTGATCTCTTCGGGCGGATGCATGCGGACCGCGGCTTCCGCGGCGGCCAGCGGCGATGTGAGCCGGGACTCGCGCTCGACGACGGTGGCGCCCTCGAACCAGAGCACTCCCGGCCGGACGATCGTCGCGAGATCAGGCGCGAGCGTGAAGCGCATCGACGTCGGGAGGTACTGAGTCCACGTCAGACTCCGCATCGGGCGCGATGACTCTGCGGACTCGCTCACCGAATTCTTTCGGATTGAGTCCGGCCAATTCCCGAGTGTCGATGGGATCGTGCACCACGAGCCGAACCGCTCCGGGATACGTTGCCAGTCGTCCTTTCAACATGACGTGACGGCTGCCTACGATAGAGAGCGGGACGATCGGAAGACCGGCCTGGAGCGCCAGGAGAAAGCTGCCGCCTTTGAAGCGCGCGACACGGCCATCACGACTGCGCGTCCCTTCAGGAAACACGATGAGGGAGAGACCGTTCGACATCAAGCGTGACGCCCAGCCAAAAATCCTGGACCGGTCCGGGTGCCTTCGATCCACCAGCATGTGACCGGTGCGTCGCAGGTGCCAACCCAGGAACGGGAAATTGCCAAGCGACTCCTTCGCGATGATGCGCAACTGATACGGCAGCGACCAGAACAGAATCGGAATGTCGTAGATGCTCTGGTGATTGGCGACGAAGACGTACGTTCGCCCCGGCACAAGACGCCCCAGTCCATCGACATCGACACGCACTCCCGTCGTTACCAGGATGAGCCGCGACCACGTTCGCGCACACCAGTGGGCAAAGTACCCGTTGTGCTGAAACAGACTGGACGCGAGCGACAGCGTGCCCAGCACGATCGTGTACACACCGATCGCTGGAATCAGGAAGAAGACCGTTCGCCACCAATGGAACGGAGGAATCATCTCAACAGGCGGGTCTGCCTTCGACATCGCCCAGGCCAGGAAAGACCCGCCTACATTATTTACCGGCCGCAGCCGCCGACGGCGGTACCTGCGGACGCGATCTCCGGGCCGTGTCGGTGTCTGTTGACACCACGTTGGCGGTTGGTGCCGCTGCCGCCTGCACGCCGGACTCGATGAAGCGGCCGAAGATCATCTTGCCCGCCGTCGTTTGCAGGACGCTCGTCACGACGACGTCGATCGTCCTGCCGATCATCTTGCGCGCGTTGTCGACAACCACCATCGTCCCATCATCGAGATAGGCGACGCCCTGGTTGTACTCCTTGCCTTCCTTGAGGATGAACACCTTCATGATCTCCCCGGGGAGGACAACGGGCTTCAGCGAGTTGGCGAGCTCGTTGATGTTCAGCACTTCCACGCCGCGGAGCTGCGCGACCTTGTTCAGATTGAAATCGTTGGTGACGATTTTTCCCTGGAGGGCGCGCGCAAGCTCGATCAGCTTGAGGTCGACTTCTCGAACGTCCGGGAAGTCCATGTCAGAAATCGTCACGTCGACGCCGGCCATCTTCTGGATCTTCTGCAGGATGTCCAGTCCACGCCGGCCGCGATTGCGCTTCATTGAATCTGAAGAGTCGGCGACGAGCTGCAACTCCTTGAGAACGAACTGCGGAATCACGAGAGTCCCGTCCATGAAACCGGTCTCGCAGATATCCGCGATGCGACCGTCGATGATGACGCTCGTGTCGAGAACTTTGTAGCGCTTCCGCGGTCCGGCCGACCGGAACAGGTTCACGAGATTCTCAGGCTCCAGCCACTCGCCCTTACGGCCTCCAATGACGAGGCCGAGGTAGGGCAAGGCCAGCAGAATGACGCTGTGCAGGAACACGACGCGCCCGTCGCTCAGGTTCGCCCAGTACAACGCAGCGCCAATCGTTTTTGCGGCAAGCAGGCCAACGGCTCCGCCAAGCAGCGCACCAATCATGTGCGTGACGGAGATGTTCTTCAGACGCAGTTCGAAGGCAACGATGAGCCCCCCAAGAACGACGCCGAAAACGGTGTTGAGAATGGGATCAGCGAGGAGCGGCCGGAGTTGAAATGCAGAATAACCAACGGCCGCAATGAACAAGACACGCGCGAACACGAACCACGCCATGACGGACTCCAGGGGGTCAGGGACGATCCGACCGGTAGAATGTGTGAACCTTAGAACCCCCCGGCGGGAAAATCAAGCGATCAACGCGTCGAGCGCCTCGCCCACCGTCCGGACGCCCACCAGCTCGCAGCGGCCTTCACTTTGTGCGCTATCCGCAGGATCGAGGTTGCCCGCCGGCAGGACGACGCGGCTGAACCCCATCTGGGCTGCCTCTTTGACGCGAAGCGTTGCCTGTGGAATTCCCCTGATCTCACCGCTCAACCCGACTTCACCGAAGACGGCCGTCGACGCGGACAACCCCCGATTGCGCACGCTGGATGCCACTGCGGCGACGACGCTCAGGTCGGCGGCGGGCTCGTCGATCGTCATCCCGCCTGCGATGTTTACATACACGTCATCGCCGGCCAGCGACAGCCCTGCACGCTTTTCGAGCACAGCCAGCAAAAGCGACAGGCGATTCTGGTCGATACCGATAGCCATACGCCGTGGGTTGCCATAGGTGCTCGTGCTCACGAGTGCCTGCACCTCGACGAGGATCGGCCGAGACCCTTCAATGCAACACACCACCGCCGAGCCCGGCGCCCCCGACGCGCGTTCCGATAGAAACAGTTGCGAGGGGTTGGGAACCGGCCGAAGGCCGCTGCCGGTCATCTCGAAGACACCGAGCTCGCTCACGGCGCCAAACCGGTTCTTCACGGCGCGCACGACGCGATGTGAGTGATGCCGTTCACCTTCAAAGTACAGGACGGTGTCGACGACGTGCTCGAGCACCTTTGGCCCCGCCAGGGTTCCGTCCTTCGTGACGTGCCCGACGAGCACAGTCGGAATGTTTTGGTTCTTGGCGGCAAACAGGAATTGAGTCGCCGCTTCGCGCACCTGACCGATGCTGCCCGGTGCTGATTGAAACTTGTTGGACCAGACGGTCTGCACCGAGTCGACCACGACGAGTGCCGGCGATAAGCGCGCGACTTCTTCGAGGATCCGCTCGATGCAGGTTTCAGACAACAGATAGAGCGGTGAAGCGCCAACCCCAAGCCGATCGCCACGGCTCTTCACCTGGTGCTCGGATTCTTCGGCAGACGCGTACAGCACCGGGCCGACCGCGCGCGCGAAGTAGGCGGCGGCCTGCAGCAACAACGTCGACTTGCCGATACCAGGTTCCCCGCCGAGCAGGATGAGCGATCCCGGAACTACCCCGCCGCCGAGTACACGGTCGAACTCGTCGATGCCGGTCGACAGGCGGACGCTCTGCGACATTTCAACTTCTGCGTACAACTTGGCGGTCGAGGATGTCGAAAACTGCGAGAAGCGATTGCTCCCCGTCGCGACGGCGGGCGGCTCCGCGCGTTCTTCGACCAGCGAGTTCCACGCGCCGCACTCCGTGCAGCGGCCCATCCACTTGGGCGCTTGAGCGCCGCATTCCTGGCAAACAAAAACGACTTTGGGGGGCTTCATATTCTTGATCTTTGATCTTTGACAATCTTTGATTATTGATTGCTTGTTGAATATTGATTTTTGATTGGCGATGGTTCAGGGTTCGATGTCCGATCTGCGCATCGCAATAAGAGACCTGGAACACATTCAACAATCAAGAATCGGTAATCAACAACGACTCAAGAATCAAAGATCACTTAATCATTAATGGCATCTACGGAGTGTAATGCCGTTCAATCCGCGTACCGAGGCGGCACACGATCTCCCACGGGATCGTGCCGATGGCGGCGGCCATCTCTCTCGCGTCGATGCGCTGCCAGCTCTCGCGGCCTTGCTGTCCCAGGAACACCACCTCGTCGCCGGGCCGCACCTCGAGCAGGTTGGTGACATCGACGGTGATCATGTCCATCGAGACCGCTCCGACAATCGGAACGCGATGCCCGCGAATCAACACGTGCCCACGTCCGCAGAGCCGCGTGTCCAGGCCGTCCGCGTACCCCGCAGGGACGACGGCGACCGTGCGTGGCTCGTGTACCTGGTATTTCCAGCCGTAGCCCACCCCTTCGCCGGGCCGCAATCCTTTGACGGCAACGACGCGGCTGGTCAACGACATGACTGGAGTCAGATCGATCGTCGAGGCCAGAGGCGGAGGAACGATTCCGTAGAGCAGCAGTCCCGGACGGACGGCGTCGTACCAGACGCGCGAATCACGAAGCAGCGCCGCGCTGTTGCCCGAGTGGCGGAACACTCGGGACTCGGGACGAAGTTCCTCGACGACCGCCCAGGCGGCATCGAAACGCTCGCGCTGCGTGTTGAAAAGCGGGCTCTCCGGATCGTCAGCCGAGGCAAAGTGCGTGAAGACGGCATCGAGCCGCAAATTCGGGCTCGCAAACAGATCCGGCAGGGTTCGACGCAGGTTGTCGTGTCGGAAACCGAGCCGGTTCATACCTGTGTCGATCTTCAGGTGATAAGCGATCGTCGACTGTCGCCGTTCGGCTGCCTGCTGTACCGCACGCGCGGCACCGGGCGTTGAAATCGTCGGCATCAAACCGAAGTCGAAGAGCCCGTCCAGATCGCTCACACTCAGCGCGCCAAAAACCAGGATCGGCACACGCACACCAGCCTGTCTCAGTACGATGCCCTCCTCGATGTCCGCGCACGCCAGCATCGTCGCGCCCGCTTCCTGCAGCGCGAGCGCGACACGCGGCGCTCCATGACCGTACGCGTTGGCCTTGACCACCGCGATGATGGCAGGCGCGACGCGTCGACCATCACTCGACAGGTAACGCTGAATCGCGGCGAAATTTCTTGTCAGCGCCACCAGATCGACGCGGGCTACGGTGCTTCTGATCATCTTTGCATTGGCGATCTTTGATTATTGATTCGTTTTTGATTGTTGAATCGTGATTGGAGATTGATGGTAGTGAGCAACAAATCGCCCATCAAGAGTCACCAATCAACAAGTAAGCACCAATCAAAGATCAGCAACATCAAGAATGTTCGCTAGGAACCCTGAGCGAGATTGGCAAAGCGCGTCTGCTCGCGCAGGAAGGCCAGCCTGACCACGCCGGTCGGACCATTGCGCTGCTTGGCGAGGATCAACTCCGCGGTGCCGGCATCAGGGCTGTTCGGATCCCGGTTGTAGACATCGTCTCGATAAATCAGCACCACGACATCGGCGTCCTGCTCGAGAGCGCCGGATTCGCGCAAGTCCGACAGCTGCGGCCGATGGTCGGACCGCGATTCGGGCGCGCGGCTCAGCTGCGACAAGACGATGATGGGGACGTTCAGCTCCTTGGCTAAGCCTTTCAACGAGCGAGAGATCGACGCCAGCTCGAGCGTACGGTTCTCGAAACGGCCACGGCCGCTCATGAGCTGGATGTAGTCCACGACCAGCAGGCTCAGCCCGTGCTCGGCCTGGAGCCGGCGCGACTTGGCGCGCATTTCAAGGACACCCATGTTCGCGGTGTCGTCGATGAACAGCTTCATCGAGTTCAGTTTCTCGAGCGCATGCGAAATGCGGTGGTAGTCATTGCCGCCGATGGCCCCGCTCATGAGACGATGCCCGTCGATCTGGGCCTCTGACGTCAAGAGACGAAGAAACAGCGACTCCTTCGACATTTCAAGGCTGAAGAACCCGACCACGTGGTCGCCGAGGGAGGCCACGTACTGCGCGATGTTCAACACGAGGCTCGTCTTGCCCATCGACGGGCGAGCGGCCACGATGACGAGGTCGCCGGCCTGTAGTCCGCGCGTCATTTCATCGACGTCGACGAAACCGGTGGGGACCCCGGTGATCAGTCGCTTCTGCTCGAAGAGTTTTTCGATCTTCGGGAAGCTGTCCTTGACCAGATCGCGCATCGCCACGAACCCGGCTTTGAGCCGGTCGTCGGCGACGGCGAAGATTGCGCTCTCAGCTTCATCGAGGATGAGATCGGATTCCTGATCCGCTTCGTACGCGTTGGCAACGATCTTGGTTGCCGCGTAGATCAGATTGCGGAGGGTCGACTTCTCCTTGACGATGCGTGCGTAGTATTCGACGTTGGTCGCTTTAGGGACCCCGTCCGCGAGCGACGCGACGTAGGCCGGTCCGCCGACTTCGTCCAACTCACCCGCGCGCGCGAGCTCCTCTTTCAGCGTTACGAAGTCGATCGCGTTGTGGCGCTCGTTGAGCGCCACCATGCGGTCGAAAATCCGGCGATGGGCGTCGCGGTAGAAATCCCGGCTGTCGATGACCTGCGCCGCAAGATTGAACGCGTCGTTGTGGACCAGAATCGCGCCGAGCACGGAGCGTTCGGCTTCAAGATTGTGCGGAAGCGTGCGCTCCGCCGCAGCAAGAGCAGTGTCGGGCATCGACGAAGAATTTGTAAACGCGGAGTGACAACGGAGTGTATCGAGATTTCTTGCTTATGGGCAGTGACCAAGGTCATGTCGGCGGGTCCGAAAAGCAGGACCCGCCCTACGTGAAACACCTTAAAGACTGGCGAGCGCTTGTTTCACCTTTGCGTAGTTCGGCTCGTTGCGCGCGTCGTCGAGCACTTCGGCGTGACGAACGATACCGCCGCGATCGATGACGAACGTCGCACGCTTGGAGATGTCCTTCAGCCCGATCATGTCGGGATTGACCACGCCGTACCGCCGTATGACGTCCTTGTTGAAGTCGCTGAGAAGCGGAAACTTCAACGACTGCACGTCGGCCCACGCCTTGAGCGCGAAGAACGTATCGACCGTAACACCGAGCACGGTGGCATTGACCTTGTTCAGTTCGCCCGTCGAGTCGCGAAACGTGCACATTTCGGTGGTGCAGGTGCCGCTGAACGCCGCCGGCATGAACGCCAGGACCACCGGCCCCTTCTTCAGCTGCTCGCTGAGCGTGACCGGCTCTCGATCCTGATTCGGAAGGGTGAAATCTGGCGCCTTCGCGCCGACAGCTACCGACATTCCTCGCTCCTTTCCCGGCTGACCCGGATACGGGCCAACGAAACATCACATTGTAGCGATTTACGCGGCTTGACCGCATCACGATGCTCGGGCTACGGTCTACGGACTTCGGGAGGATCCAGGGGTTCATGGAGGCTCGGGCAGCACGAACGGCGACCACGGCGATTGACGCTGACGTGCCGTGGTATCGCACGGTCACGAGAGAGCAATGGCGTGTACTCCTGGCCGCGAAGTTCGGCTGGATGCTCGACGCCATGGATTTCATGCTCTACACCATGGCCGTCGGCCAGCTCCGCATGTACTTCGGCTTCGGCGACGACACGGCCGGCATGCTCGGCACGGCGACGCTCGTCATGTCGGGCGTCGGCGGCACGATCTTCGGCTACGTCGCCGACCGTTTCGGCCGGACGCGGGCCCTGATGGGCACGATCCTGATTTTCTCGCTGGCGTCGCTGGGAGCGGCAACGTCCCAGAGTGTCATGCAGCTGCTGTTCTGGCGCGCAGTGCTCGGCATCGGCATGGGCGGCGAGTGGGCGTCCGGCGCGGTGCTGGTCAGCGAAACATGGCCGGCACATCTTCGTAACAAGGCCATCAGCATCATGCAGTCGGGATGGGCCCTCGGCTACATGATGGCGTCGATCTCGGCTGCCATCATTCTCGGAGCGCCGGCACTCGGCGCCGACGCGTGGCGCTGGCTCTTCGTGGTCGGCGTCATCCCGGCGTTCTTCACCTTGTGGATTCGCCGTTACGTCCACGAACCGGAGTCGTGGACGCGCAAGCCGAAGAAGATCGACGGACCAAGTCCGTTCGCCGTGATCTTCGGACCGACGCTGATCAGTCGCACACTCCTTATCATCGCGCTCGGATCGGCCGTGCAGTTTGCGAACTGGGGTCTCTTCTTCTGGCTGCCTGCGTTCCTGGCGCGTCCGATCGAACAAGGTGGCGCGGGAATGGGGATCGTGGGATCGCTGCCATGGATCATCCCCGTGCAGCTCGGGGCGTACTTCGGCTACCTCACGTTCGGTTTCATCGCTGACAAGATCGGACGGCGACAGGCGTTCGTGCTCTACATGGTCGGCGCGGCGCTGCTCGTGCCGATCTACGGGCAAATGGCGCGGAGCCCGTTCGTCCTGCTCGCGCTCGGTCCGCTGATCGGATATTTCGGCTACGGCTACTTCAGCATGTTCGGCAGCTTCGTCGCCGAGCTGTATCCAGCGGCGGTGCGGGCGACCGGCCAGGGCACGAGCTACAACATCGGGCGAATGGCTGGTGCCGTGGCGCCGTATACCATCGGGGTCATCGCAACGCAGCCCGGCATCGGCATCGGGCTCGCGCTCAGCGTCACTTCTGCCTTCTTCCTGCTCGCCGCGGTTCTGGTGTTCACGCTACCCAATCGCAGCGGCCAGCTGCTCGACGCCTAACGGAGACACGATGAGCACACAGACCACGGTTCGTACTGCGGGAGCGACCACGACGGGCGCCACCGGCTGGCAAATGTGGGTGCCCTGCCTTGGCATGGCGCTCTGCTCGTGGCTGTCGTTCGTCGATCGGCAGGTGCTGAACATCCTGTCTCCGACGATCATCAAGGACACCGGCCTGACGGCGCAGGATTTTACGACCGCGACGTCCTTCTTCTTCCTCACCTACACGCTCGGCAACCCGGTGTGGGGTTCCGTGCTCGACCGCGTCGGCCTTCGCATCGGCATGCTGCTCGCCGTCGGAGTGTGGACCGCCGCGAGCATGTCGCACGCGGCGATGGCGAGCTTCGCCGGGTTCGCGCTCGCGCGCGCCGTGCTAGGCCTGGGAGAAGGCGGCACGTTCCCCGGCGGCCTGCGCACGGCGGTCGAGACGTTGCCTGCTAACCTGCGCGCGCGCGGCATCGCCCTCTCCTTCAGCGGTGGCACGATCGGCGCGGTGATGATGCCGGTGCTTCTCGGACCACTCGCGATTGAGTACGGATGGAAGGTCGCGTTCCTCGCGACCGGCGCCCTCGGCGTGCTGTGGATGCTGATCTGGGCGGCTATCGCGCGTCCGCCGTTCCTGCGGAAGAGCGCGCACATGACGTCGAAGATGGAGTGGCCGAACCTGCGTGAACGGCGCGTATGGGCACTCTTCTTCAGCTACGCGCTCCCGGCAATTTCGCCAGGACCCGTGCTCACCATCCTCGCAATCTATCTCGTGCAGCGGCTGCAGATGACACAGGCCGACGTGAACAGCGTCGTCTGGATTCCCCCGCTCACCTGGGGTATCGGCTACTTCTTCTGGGGCTGGGCGGCCGATCGCTATGCGGCCAACAACCCGCGGCCGGTGGGCATGTTCCTGCTGCTCACGGTGATCTCGCTGACGCTGGGCTTCACGACGATGACGACGTCGCTGCCGATCGCGATCGGACTGATCTCGCTGTCGACGTTCATCGGTGGCGGTTTTCAGATGGTGGCGCTGAAGGTCGGCTCGTACGCGTTCCCGCGCGAGCAGTCCGCGATGATGTCCGGCATCGCGTCCGGCTCCTGGTCGCTGGTGAATTTCATCCTGCTGAACGCCATCGGTGCCGGCGTGGCCATCGGCAGCCTGCGGATTCTTCCCGGCGCCAACCTGATCAGCGGTCAACGCTGGGAAGAGATCTTCTGGATCATCGCGCTGATGCCGGCAGCCGGCGTCGCGATCTGGATGTTCCTGAGCCGCAATCAGGCGGTCGCGCGGAGCTAGTGCGCTTTCAACTCCCAATCCCCAATTCCCAACTCCCCAAGAACTAAGCTGTTCGAGAGTTGGGAGTTGGGTAGTTGAGCTCAACGCGTCGATGTAAGACTTGCCTCGTATTCCGTCGGGCAGCCGAATCCCTCGACCTTGACGCCCATTCGTCGCAGCGCGTCGAGCGCGAGCAGGCGCTGATAGCCGTTGAACGTCACCACGTGCGCGAACATGCCGCCAAAGGTGAACGTCTCCGGCGGTTCGCACAACGCGTCGACGAACGTATCGCCCCAGGCGTTGCGATTCCGCACGTCGTGGAGGACGCGGTTGAATTCGACGTCGACCTTCTTCAGGCGCGCGAGCAACACATCGGGTGTTCCCTGCTCTGGCGGTTCCGCTTTGGGATCGGAAAACGTGCCGCCCGTCAGTGCCGCTGTCCAGATCTCCTTCGTCTGCACAATCCGGCGCAACAAATCGCGGAGACTCCCGGCCGGCGAGTCCCAGGGAAACACGTAGGTCTTGTTGTTCAATGGGGCATCGAGCTGCTCGGGGGTCAGCTCCCGTGCGTGCTCGAGCAGTTTTTGTGTGTGAAACGATTCAGCGCCCGCGAAGATGTCGTACAGATCCATGTCGTCTCCTCTCGAGCGGGACGTCGGAGCACAGAAGTGAATCGAGGTGGATGACGGAAGGTGATAGTGCGTCGCGCCCATGCGGCGATACAGGCTAGGCGAGATGCGGAACGCTTTACGAAACGCCCGCGTAAACGCCTCGAGTGATCCGTAACCAGCATCGAGGGCGATGTGCGTGACGGACTGTTGCGTGCGCCCGAGCTGCCAGGCTGCCCGTTCCAGCAGCAAACGCCTGCGCATCGCCGCTGGTGTTTCGTCGATGACCGCCCGGAAGATCCGGAAAAACTGCGTCCGGCTCGCATACGCCCGCCGCGCGAGCGCGTCACTGCCGCCTTCGTCGTCCAGCGAGTCCAGCACAACGGCGGAGAGACGATCAACGTCCCGGTGTGTGCTCATATGTCCTGCTCACGACGAATGTAGAGCGGCGGGACGCGGCCGACCTGACTCCGCGTCCCAAATTTTGGCTCCGGGTTCGGCTCCAGCGTAAACCTAGATCCCGCCTAGGCACAGGTACTTGATCTCGAGGTACTCCTCGATGCCGTATTTCGAGCCCTCGCGGCCGAGGCCGGATTCCTTCACTCCGCCAAACGGCGCGACTTCGGTCGAGATGAGACCGGTATTGATGCCGATAATGCCGGACTCGAGCGCCTCGGCCACGCGCCACACGCGACCAATGTCGCGACCGTAGAAGTACGCGGCCAAACCGAACTCGGTGTCGTTGGCCATCGCGACGGCCTCGTCCTCGGTGTCGAACTTGAAGAGCGGTGCCACCGGGCCGAACGTCTCTTCGCGCGCCACCATCATCTGCGGCGTCACGTCGACGATGACGGTCGGTTCGAAGAAGCGGCCGCCGAGCGCATGACGATTCCCGCCGAGGACCAGTCGCGCGCCCTTCGTGACCGCGTCGGCGATGTGCTCCTCGACTTTGGCAACGGCCTTGTCGTCGATCAGCGGACCCTGTGTCGCACCTGGCTCGAGCCCGGGCGCCGGCTTCAGTTTCTTCACGGCTTCCGACAGCTTGGACGCGAACGCGTCGTAGACACCGTCCTGCACGTAGATTCGGTTGACGCACACGCACGTCTGGCCCGTGTTCCTGTACTTCGAGGCGATCGCCCCCTCCACCGCTGCATCCAAATCCGCATCGTCAAAGACGATGAACGGCGCGTTGCCGCCGAGCTCGAGCGACAACTTCTTCACGGTTGCCGCGCACTGCGACATCAGGACCTTGCCGACTTCCGTCGAGCCGGTAAATGACAGTTTCTTCACAATCGGGTTGGACGTGAGCTCGCCGCCAATCTCCGACGCCGCTCCTGTGACGACGTTGAAGACACCCTTCGGAATGCCGGCACGTTCAGCCAATTCGGCGAGCGCCAGCGCAGAGAACGGCGTCTGCGACGCCGGCTTGACGACAACCGTGCAGCCAGCCGCAATCGCCGGACCGGCTTTGCGTGTAATCATCGCTAGCGGAAAATTCCACGGCGTGATGCAGGCGACCACCCCAATCGGCTGCTTGATGACGACGATCCGCTTGTCCGCCGCGTGCCCGGGGATCGTGTCGCCGTAGACGCGCTTGGCTTCTTCGGCAAACCATTCCAGGAACGAGGCGGCGTACACAACCTCGTCCTTCGACTCCGCCAGCACCTTCCCCTGCTCCGTCGTCATCAGGCGAGCAAGATCCTCCTGATGCTGGAGCATCAGCTCGTACCACTTCCTGACGATGGCTGAGCGTTCCTTCGCCGTCTTCTTGCGCCACGCTGGCAGCGCTCGATCCGCTGCCTCGATTGCGGCGCGTGTCTCGGCCGCGCCCAGCGTGGGCACGGTACCGATCACCTCGCCAGTCGCCGGGTTGTCCACCGAGATGGTGCCACCCGACCGCGCGCTGATCCAGGCGCCGTCGACATAGCACGATTGCCGAAACAGCTTCGAATCGTTGAGAGTGACACCGGTCGGAACGGTTGTAGATGTCGTCGGCATGCCTGCCTGTTCGAACTGATAAGAACTCGGACCCCGAGTCCCGGATCCCGAATCCCGGTCTATGAGTTTCTCGTGTTGATCGTGTATCCACCGTCGACCGTGATGCGCGCGCCGTTGACATAACTGGCGCGATCAGACGCGAGGAACACGACGACGTCAGAGACTTCTTCCATTGTGCCCCACCGCCGCGACGGGATGCCCCAGTCTCGACAGGTGTCGTCGAGGAACTGCTGCTTCGTCTGGCCGCGCTGGCGCCCCATGTTCTCGGCCCAGCTTTCACGCCACTCGGTCGCGATGAGCCCGGGAATCACCGAGTTGACGCTGATTCTCGACGCTGACAGATCCTGCGCCAGGTAGGTGGTTACGTGATTCATCGCCGAGTTGTTCAACCCGTGCGTCAACGCGGACGAGAGCACACTGGAGCCGGCGATCCCGCTGATGTTGATGATGCGGCCCGTGCCGTCGGTCGGCATGCTCGGCAGCAACGCCTGGATCATCCGCAACATCCCCATCGTCTTGATGTTCACGTCATCCATCCAGTCGGTGTCGGGCCAGGTGATCTGCCGTTCCTGCCGCTTGATGGGTCCGCCGGCGTTGTTGACCAGGATGTGAATGGTCTTGAATTCGCTCGCAGCCCGATCGGCGGCCGCTTTCACGGCGGCCGTGTCTCGCATGTCTGTTGCGACGGTGATCACGCGGACCCCAGTGGCGCGACAAATCTCGGCCGCCGAGCGCTCGAGTTCTTCGACACCGCGGGCGAGCAGCACGAGGTTGACGCCTTCGTTCGCCAATCCGCGAGCGATCGCTTTTCCGATGCCCTTGCTGGCACCGGTGACGAGCGCGGTTCGTCCTTTGAGTCCGAGATTCATCGCTTAGAGGATTCGGCGGGCCTGAAGGCCCGCCGCTACTAATCGTCTACACGTAGAGGCGGGTCTTTAGACCCGCCTGCCCAACATCAAGCCAGCCACTTGCCCGGATCAGACAGCGTGCCGACGACCTCCTGCATGAACTGCGCGGCACGAGCACCATCGATGATCCGATGATCCGAGGACAACGTAAGCGTTACCATCGGGCGAATGCCGATCATGCCGGCGACGGCGACCACGCGGTCGCTGATAGCACCAACCGCGAGGATACCGGCCTGCGGCGGCACGATGATGGCGGTGAATGCGTCCACGCCAAACATGCCGAGATTGCTGATCGTGAAGGTCGCACCGGAAATGTCCGCCGGCTGCAGCTTGTTGGCACGCGCGCGCTCCGACAGTTCCTTGCGCTGCTTGGCGATCGCGCCAAGCGGCAGCTTATCGGCATTGCGGATCACGGCGGTCACCACTGCGTTCTCCACAGCCATCGCCAGCGCCACGTTGATGTCGGCGTTCAACGAGACTGCGTTATTGACCCAACTGCCGTTCATCCGCGGATATTGCTTGAGCGCCTTGGCGACAGCAGAGATCATCAGGTCGGTGTGCGTGACCTTCACGCCATGCGATTTCTCGATCACCGGAACGAGCCCTTCGCGCGTCGCGTTGAGGGCAGTCGCATCGACGTCACGCGCGACAAAGAAATGCGGAACCGTCGTCCAGCTTTGCGTGGTGCGCTCGGCCATGATGCGGCCGATCGAACTGACGGCGTCCGCCGGACCAGCCGCCGAGGGCGGCGGTGGCGCAACCGGTCGAGCGGCCGGCGCCGGCACCTCGTAGTGTCCGGCTTCTTGACCGCCGGAGCCTTGGCGAAGGCGGTTAGCCGGACCTGGAGCCGGCGTCGATGGGACCTCCGCGGGTCCGCTCGCGGCCTGGGCGGCTTTCAGGATGTCATCCGCGAGAACCTCTCCCCCCGAACCGGATCCGCGAAGCTTCGTGATGTCGACGCCATGCTCGCGGGCGAGACGCCGTGCTTTCGGTGAGATGCGCGGAGCCACGGCAGGCGCCGCTTCCGCTGCTGCGGGAGCTGATGCGACCGCGGCCGCGGCGGGAGCCGAATCCATTTTGCGCCCGGTCTGCTGCGGCCCGCCGGATTTCGGGACCGCTTCACCAGGTTTGAGCAGCCACGCGATCGTCTGACCGACAGGAACGACGTCGCCTTCTTTCGCCGTCACTGCCGACAGCACGCCGTCGCCCGCCGCCTCGATCTCGACAACCGCCTTGTCAGTCTCCACCTCGAGGAGCATCTCGCCCTTGTAGACCTGCTCCCCTTCCCTCTTTTTCCACGAAACCAGCTTGCCCGTCTCCTGCGCCATCTCGAGCGCAGGCATCACGACGCTGACCGGCATTAGCGAGCTCCCACCTCGGCACGAGCGGCCGCCGCGATCATCTCCTTCACTTGCAGGTTCGGCGCCGGCTCGGGCTCACGCAGCGTCGGCAGCGTACCGCCGACCGTCACGAACGGCGCACCAGCGATGAGCAACTCCTCGGCGGGGAACCGGGTGATGACTTCGTGACCGGTCTCCGTCACAACAATCTCTTCTTCGATGCGCGCCGCGCTCCAGCCGTCGGTCGAGGGCCAGAACGTTTCGAGCGCGAACACCATACCCGGCCTGATCTCGTGCGGGTGCTCGAGCGAAACGAGGCGGCTGATCATCGGCTTTTCCCAGATCGCGAGCCCGATCCCGTGACCCATCTGCAGCGCAAAGGCGGATTCCTCATCCGGGAACCCGAACTCCTGGGCCTTCGGCCAGACCGCGGCGACTTCCGCCGTGGTGCGTCCGGGGCGAATCAGCTCGATCGATGCGTCGAGATAATCGCGGCACCGCTTGTAGGCATCCACCAACGCGCGCGACGCCGAGCTGATCGCGAAGCACCGGTAATAGCAGGTGCGATAGCCCATGTAGGAGTGAAGAATGTCGTAGTACACCGGGTCGCCGGGGCGGAGCACGCGATCGGAGAACACGTGTGGATGCGGGCTGCACCGCTCACCAGAGATCGCGTTGACGCCCTCGACGTATTCCGAGCCCATCTCGTAGAGCGCCTTGGCGACGAGCGCGACGGCATCACTTTCCTTCATGCCGGGTCTCATCGCCTTGTAGAGCTCGAAGTAGGCGGCATCCACCATGCCGGCCGACTGCGCAAGGAGTGAGATCTCGTCCTGCGTCTTGATCTCACGCGCGTCGGACATCAACTGCTGGCCGTCGACGATGTTCAGCCCTTCTTTCTGGAGCGCGAAAAGAACCGGCGGCTCGACGACGTCGACACCAACCGGCTCCTTGTGAAGGCCCCGCTGCTCGAGCTCGATGCGGATCTTGCGGGCCACATCCTCCGATCGACCCATCTCGGGTGACATCGCGCCGCGCATCAACGGAATCCCGGCGCGTGAACGCTCGCCGAGCCACGGGCAATTCAGGCGGTGATGCTTGGCCGCCGATCCGAAGTCCCACAGGATCGGCTCGTCACCCTGCGGCAGCAGCGTGAAGCGGCTGATCTTGTCCTGGGCCCACGTGCCGATGTGCGTGGCCGTGATGTAGCGGACGTTGTTCATGTCGAAGCAGAGCACCGAGCCCATCTCCGACTTCTCGAGCAGGCTCTTGATGCGCCCGAGCCGCTCTCGCCGCAGCCGATCGAAATCGATCCGCTGCTCCCAATCCACCGCCATCGTGCCGTAGGTTTTGATTGCCACGTTCGGATCTCCTGCTTTATCGATTCACCATCTGGCGAACCAGATCAAAGACCTGCCGCTCCGTCGGCACCGTCGCATCCTCGAGCGGCGGGGAGAACGGAATCGGCACGTGCATCGCACCGAGCCGCCGCACCGGGCCGTCGAGATCGAAGAACGCCTGCTCCTGGATGACCGACGCCAACTCGCCCGTCACGCCGTACCGGAAGTAGCCTTCGTCGATCACGATGCAGCGCGAGGTCTTCTTGACGGATTCGACCAGCGTCTTCTCATCGAGCGGCCAGGTGGTACGCGGATCGACCACCTCGGCACTGATGCCGACTTCTTCGAGCATCTTCGCCGCCCCGAGCGCAACCTGCACCATGCTGCTCAGCGCGATCAGCGTGATGTCGGTTCCCTGCCGCTTCACGTCGGCAACGCCGAGCGGGATCACGTAGTCCTCGTCTGGCACCGGACCCTTGACCTTCCGGTAGCTGATCTTGTGCTCGAAGATCACAACGGGGTTGTCCTCGCGGACGGCGGCCTTGAACAGCCCCTTCGCGTCGTACGGCGTCGAAGGCACCACGACCTTGAGACCCGGGATGTGACTCGGCCACGCGTGCAGCGACTGAGAATGTTGCGCCGCCGACCGCCGCGTCGCGCCCATCGTCGCGCGAATCACCAGCGGCACCTTCCATTTGCCGCCGGACATGTAGTGAATCTTGGCGGCCTGGTTGGCGACCTGGTCCATGATGATCATCAGGAAGTCGCCGAACATGATGTCGACGATGGGCCGCATGCCGGTCATGGCGGCGCCCACGCCGATGCCCGTAAAGCCAGCTTCTGATATCGGCGTGTCGATGATGCGGTCTTTGCCGAACTCGTCGACCAGGCCGGTCAACACCTTGAAGGTCGTGCCGGCCTCCGCCACGTCCTCGCCCATGAGGACGACCGTTGGATCGCGGCGCATCTCCTCGGCAATCGCTTCCTTGATCGCCTCGCCGAAAGACAGCTCTCGTACTGCGGTTGCTAGTTCAGGCATAGATGTCCTGGTCCACCTTGCTCGGGTCTGGATACGGAGCGTCGATGGCAAACTGCATCGCGGCATCCATCTCCTCAATCAACGCCTGCTGGATTGCATCCAGCTGCGCGCGATCGGCGATGCCGTTGTCCATCATCCACTGACCGTGAAGCGTGATTGGATCGCGCTGCGTCACCCACTCCTGCTCTTCCGCCTTCGGGCGATAGTAGGCACGAGCGATGTCGCCCACGTGATGTCCGTGATAGCGATAGGTCTTGAACTGAAGAAACGCGGGACCGTCGCCTTTGCGCGCGCGCTCGATGTACTTGGACGCGGCCGCATGCACGTCACGCACGTTCTGGCCATCGATCGTCTCGGTCGCGATACCGAAGGCCTGCGCCCGGAGGATCACATCTCCCGCCGTGGACTCGGAGAAATGCGTGTACTCGTTGTAGCCGTTGTTCTCACACGCGAAGATCACTGGCAGCTTCCAGAGTTGAGCGAGATTCAGCTCTTCATACAGAAGGCCCTGCCCCAGCGCGCCTTCTCCAAAGAAACACACGGCGACGCGATCCTGCTTGAGATACTTCGAGGCGAAGGCGGCGCCGGTCGCGATCCCGGCGCTGCCGCCAACGATGGCGTTCGCTCCGAGGTTGCCGGTCGACGGGTCGGCGATGTGCATCGAGCCGCCCTTGCCCTTGCAGTAACCCGCTTCCTTGCCGAGCAGCTCCGCGAACATCAGATCAGGAGACGCCCCTTTGGCCAGGCAGTGACCGTGACCGCGGTGGGTGCTGGTGATGTAGTCGTCCCTCCGAAGCCCTTCGCAGACACCCACGGCAATCGCTTCCTCACCGATGTAGAGGTGCGCGAGTCCGGGCATCAACGCCCGGGTATAGAGGTCGTTGACGCGCTCCTCGAACAGGCGAATCGCGACCATTTGCCGGTACAACCGGAGCAGCGTGTCAGTGGGAATTGGCGTAGCGGCCTTACTCGTCGCGGCGGTGCTCATGCCTGGACTCCTGATAGCTTGGCGATCACGTTGAACACGGCGGCGCAATCTTTCTTCTCGAGGCCAAGACCCCGCGCGGCAGTCAGCATCTCGTTTGAGATCGCCGTGGTCGGCATCGCGACGCCGAGCTGTCGGCCCAGTTCGAGGGCCAACGTCGTGTCCTTCTGCATCATTTTCATGTCGAACCACGCCTCCTCCGGCATATTGAGCACGAAGGGTCCGCGGTATTGAATGAGCGGGGAGGCCAGCACGCTGTTCGTGTAAACCTCGACCGCCGTCTTGCGGTCGATGCCGGCTTTCTCCGCGAGCAGGATGCCTTCCGAGAACGCGAGCATCTGCGTCGTGATGGCGAGGTTCAGTGCGATCTTCATCGACAGCGCCAGGCCGTTATCGCCGACGTGGGTCGCCTTCATTCCGATATCGAGCAACAGCGGCTTCACCTTCTCGAAGGTCTCCACCTTCCCGCCAACCATCATCGTCAGCTTGCCCTGCTCGAGCGTGCTGATGCTGCCCGAAACCGGGGAGTCGACCATGTCGGAACTGCGCGCGCGCACCTTCTCGACGGTCTCGCGGCTGACGACCGGGCTGACCGTGCTCATGTCGACAATCGTTTTGCCGGCGCTCAGACCGGCGATGAAACCTTCCGGGCCGTCCGCCACACCCTCGAGCGCCGCCGAGTCGGTCACCATCACGAAGACGACATCTGCTTTCTGGGCGACTTCGCGTGGTGTGGCGCCCCACTTCATTCCCTTGTCCAGGAGCCATTGCGCCTTCGACTTGGTCCGGTTGTAACCGATGACGGTATGACCTTTGGTGAGCAGGCGATCGACCATCCGGCTGCCCATCGCCCCGAGGCCGATGTATCCGAGGTTTGCCATAATGCAGGTCGCGCTTGGGCTACGGTCAGCAAATCTGACGCGTTACCTGTGCAACTCGCTTGTGTCCCCCATGGTGGCAACGCTCGCCCGCGGGTAAGACCGGCCGTGATATCGGCTTGACCGTGGCTCGAGCCCGCCAACACAAGCGAGCAGCAGGGTAATAGCCCTTCTAGAGACAAGAACAGCTAATAAGTATTTCGTAGAAGCGAAGGCCGACGCAAGGTGCCGCAGATGCACAAGGAACGGAGCCACACGCTGGAACAACCGCTCGGCGCGCGCACGTCGATGCTCGCCAATGTCGGCCTTCGCCTGTCCGACTGGTTCGAGCGCTGGTTTCCTGACGCGTTTGCGCTCGCCCTCGCTGCGGTGGCCGTGGTCTTCGTTGCTGCGCTCGCCACGGGAAGCTCATTTGTGCAAACCGCGCAGTGGTTCGGCGCCGGCTTCTGGGATCTCGTGACGTTCACGATGCAGATGTCGATGATCGTCGTCACCGGCTATGCCGTCGCGACGTCGCCTCCCGTGTACGCCGTGATCCGGAAACTTGCGGCAATCCCGAGCAACGGACGGAACGCCGCGGCGTACGTCGGGCTGTTCTCGATGCTGGCGTCACTCGTGTCCTGGAGCTTCAGCCTGATCTTCAGCGGCCTGCTCGCTCGTGAGGTTGCACATCGAGTACGCGGTGCGGATTACCGCGCGATCGGCGCCGCCGCGTACCTGGGAGTGGGAAGTGTCTGGGCGCTCGGTCTGTCCTCCTCGGCCGCTCTCATCATGGCGTCGTCGGCATCGCTGCCGGACGCGATCGAGCGCATCTCGGGTGTGATCCCGCTCAGTCAGACGCTTGGTCTCTGGCAGAGCATGATCATTGCAGCCGCGCTCATCCTGGTTTCGATGGCCATCTGCTACTACTCGGCGCCCGGCGATGCCGAAGCGCATGGGATGAAAGCGATGGGCGTCGAGTATGAGCCAGCCACACAGAAAATCGGCACGCGGCAAACGCCTGGTGAATGGCTCGAGTACAGCCCGCTTCTCACCGTCATCGTCTGCTCGTTGGGCTTCTTGTATCTGATCCGTGAAGTGGCGACCAACGGTCCCGCGATCATCCTGGAACTGAATCACTACGTGTTCCTGTTCCTCATCGTCGGACTGCTGCTGCACTGGCGCCCGCGGTCGTTCGTGCAGGCGATTGCCGCGTCAGTCGCGCCGGTCGGCGGCGTGCTGATCCAGTACCCGATGTATGCGGGAATCGTCCGGATGATGACCGAGTCGGGTATTGCAACGCAGTTGGCGCACTTTTTCGTGGCGATATCGACCGCCCACACATTCCCGGTGATGATCGGGATCTACTCGGCGTTCCTCGGCCTTTTCATCCCGTCGGCCGGGGGCAAGTGGCTGATTGAAGCGCCATACATGCTGGAGGCAGCCAAGACGCTGCAGGTTCACTTAGGCTGGGTCGTCCAGACCTACAACGCAACCGAGGCTCTGGCCAATCTGATCCACCCGTTCTGGATGCTGCCACTCGTCGGCATCCTCGGCCTCAAAGCGCGAGACATCGTCGGCTACTCGATGCTGCAGTTCGTGGTCCATGTACCGCTGGTACTCCTGCTTGTCTGGATCTTGAACTACACGCTGCCCTACGCCGCACCCGTACTCTAAAGAACTGTCAACTCCCAACTCTCAACTCCCAAGACACCCGAAGACCGATTTTGACGGAGGCAGCGGGATCAACACGGCGCAACGGCGAAACGGAGCACGAACGGCGGCGCCATGCGTGGCGCTTCGCGCGGGTTGGGTAGAGCGGCGCGCAATCACAAGCCGACAATCGACGCCGCTCTCTACTCGTAACGCAACGCGACGATAGGGTTCACTCGTGTGGCTCGATATGCGGGGACGACGCTGGCGAGGACAGCCACGAGCATCACGAAAGCGGCCACAGCGGCAAACGTGATCGGATCGGTTGCCGTAATGCTGAAGAGCAGGCTTCGCATGAATTGGCCAATCGCCACGGCCGCGGCCATTCCCACCACCAGCCCGATACCGGCAGGCCCAAGGCCATGCAGCAGGACCAGCCGGAGGATTCCGCCACGACGTGCGCCGAGCGCCATTCGAACACCGAATTCACTCGTACGCTGCGTGACGTCGTAGGCAACAACTCCGTACACGCCGAGGGCAGTCAGCACAAGCGCGATCGCAGCAAATGTCAGAACAAGATTCATTTGAAATCTACGTGCCGCGACCGAGTCGTCGACGATGTCGTCCATCGCGCGAAGCGGCGGAAGCGGCAAACTCGGATCGATGGCACGGAGCGCGGACCCCATCGCCGCGTAGATCTCAGTGGGCTCCCCTGCCGTTTTCACGATGAACGACCGGGCCGTTCGAGCCGCCGTCATCTGCCAATACGGCGCATAGACGTGAAGAGCCGGCGCGTCGGCGAGGCTCATGTGCCGCACGTCGCCGACGACGCCCACAACGGTCACCGGTCCAGCAAAATTACCCATCCGGAACGTCTGTCCGACGGCATCCCTGCCCGGCCAGGCGCGCGCGGCCGTCGACTCGGATACGACGGCCACGAGTCTCCCTGGCTGATTGTCGGTGTCCGCAAACAGGCGACCGGCACGCACCGGAATCGAGAGCGTTCGAAAGTAACCTGCGTCGACGAATCGCAGTTGCGGAATCGGCCGGTCACGGTCGCTCGCGCCGTCAACCAACAGCGTGTTGTCAGCCCGTTGACCGGTGAGTGGCAGGAAATCCGCCGTTCCCGCGGACGAAGCGCCAGGAATTCGTTCGATTCGCTCGAGCACCGAGGCGATGAACGTGGCTCGCGACTGCTGATTGCCATACCGCGCGACGGGCAGCGTCACCGACATCACGAGCACGCGTCCCGCTTCGAACCCGCGATCGACGCTGAGCAGAAGGACGAAGCTATGCAGCAACAGTCCTCCGGCGATCAGGCACATCACACTCATCGCTACCTCGAGGCCCACGAGAATCGATCGCGCGCGTGCCCGAACCGACCCGCCGGCCACGGCCGCTGAGCCGCTTCTCATTACGTCTGTGGCAGCATTCATTGAGAATCGCCGCGCGGGAAAGACCACAGCAAGGCTGGTCACGATCATGGTCACGATCGCGAACGCGGCAGCTCGCGCGTCCAGGCCCATCTCCTGGATTCGAGGCAGATCAAGTGGCGCAAGCGACTGAACGAGCGGAACGACAGCGGCGGCCGCGCCAAGACCCAACACTCCTCCCGATGCCGTCAACACTAGACTCTCGAGCAACATCTGCCGGACGAGGCGCCACCGGCTAGCACCCAGCGCCGTGCGAATCGCGATCTCGCGTTGCCGATGCGCGGCGCGCGCGAGCAGGAGGTTTGCGATGTTGGCACACGCGATCACGAGCAAGAGCCCGACGGCACCTGACAGCAGGATGAAACCATCGCGTAAGCGTCCGGTTACTTGCTCGTGCAGCGGGACCAGCGCAGTACGAAGATTCGTCTTCGATGCTCGCCCCACGTCGGCTTGCACGACATTCAGATCGTCAAGCGCCTGCTCGGCCGACACACCAGGCTTGAGTCGCACCACGGCGGCGAAATTGAAGTTTCCAACCGGAAACAGCTCGAAATCGCGCGCGCCGAATGGCTTCCAGATCTGAGGATCTGCGCTCGCCGTTGGCGTCTCGTAGAGGAGACCGACCTTCGGGAACCTGAATTGAGGCGGCAGGATTCCGATCACGTCGTATGGTTCACCATCGAGCATGATCGATTGACCAATCACCGCCGGATCGCCATCGAAGCGTCGACGCCAGAACGCGTCGCTCAACACCACGACGCGATCGCGCCCTGCGCGATCTTCTTCGTCGAGGAACAGCCTGCCCGCCTGTGCCCGAACACCGAGCATCGGAAAAAGAGCGGCGGACGCACGGGCGAGCGATACCGGCTCTGGCTCACCGCGTCCGGTGAGATTGACCGTCACCGGCCGGAGCAGTGCCAGTCCATCGAACGATCGGGTCGCGGCACGCCAGCGCTCGAAATGGCCGGCATTGACTGGCATGCGCGCGACATTCGGAAATGACTCGTGAATGACGTAGAGCCGCTCGGGATTCGGGTAGGCCAGCGGCCGCAGAAGCACGCCGTCAATCAGGCTGAAGATGGCCGTCGTCGCGCCGATCCCGAGGCCAAGGGTGAGGACAGCGGCCGCAGTGAAGCCGGGACTGCGCCGCAGAGCGCGGACGAGGTGACGAATTTCCCCTAACATTGGTGCACCTCAGCCCTTTGACGACTGCGATCAGCCGGGCGTTGCTGCGTCAATGACGCAGATCGTCATAATCGGTCAACCACATGACTCTCCTTCGTCAAACTCGTCCTCGCGACCGTGCGGAAGCATTCTGCGCGTCCTACGGTCTCGAGTTGCCGATTCTGCTCGCGCCAATGGCAGGAGCCTGTCCGGTCGGTCTGTCGATCGCAGTTGCCAATGCCGGCGGCATGGGCGCAATGGGTATGCTGCTGACATCTTCGCCTGGCGTCAGCGACTGGGTGCGCCAGTTTCGTGCTGGCACCAGCGGCATGCTCCACCTGAATACCTGGATACCCGATCGTCCGCAGCCGCGGGACGCGGACCATGAGAAACGAATTCGGCAATTTCTTCGCGCATGGGGACCGGAAGTGCCCGAGTCGGCGGGCGAGGTGGCGAAGCAGGATTTCGAGGGCCACTGTCAGACCATCCTCGACACCAAACCACGAGTGGCATCGTCTCTGATGGGACTGTTTTCCAGCGATTTCGCGGCGCAGTTGAAACAGAGAGGCATCGCCTGGTTTGCGTCCGTCACGACGCTCGCCGAGGCGCGCCAGGCGGAAGCGGCAGGCGCAGACGCGATCATCGCGCAGGGATTTGAGGCAGGAGGTCACCGCGGCTCGTTCGATCCGTCTGCCGCGGAACGTCAATCGGTCGGTCTCTTCGCGTTGATCCCGCGATTGGCCGATCACATTGACATTCCGATTGTCGCCGCCGGAGGGATCGGTGACGGCCGGGGAATAGCGGCGGCGCTGACTCTCGGCGCGAGCGCGGTTTCGATCGGCACGGCGTTCCTTCGATGCCCGGAAGCCGAGATCCACCGATCATGGGCCAGCGCACTCGACGATCTCGAACCGGAGGACACGGTGCCAACGCGCGCCTTGACGGGACGACTCGGGCGTTCGGTCGCAACTGATTTCGTGAAGGCCGCAGCGTCACCTGACGCGCCGCGTCCGGCGCCGTACCCCATTCAGCGCGGTTTGACAGCGGCGATGAAGGCGACCGGCGCGGCGGCGAACGATCCGCACCGGATGCAGTTGTGGGCGGGACAATCGGCAGCGATGGCCAGGCCGATCGCGGCTGGCGTCCTCGTCCGCGAGATGTGGGACGAGGCGCGCCAACTTCTTTGAACCACGGAGGCGAAAGCTCCGCTCTACGGATGTCGCCCGATTCGTAGAGCGCACGCTTCAGCGTGCGCGTTGACTACGCCTCGGCTCCTTCCTTGACCACCTTGATGACGAGCGGTACGGTGACCTCACGGTGCAGCTTCAGCGGCACGTTGTGGTCGCCGATGGTCTTGATCGGCTCGGGCAGAATCAGCTTCCGCCGATCGATCTCGAAGCCCTTGCCCTTGAGGTACTCGGCGATGTCGACGGCCGTCACCGACCCATACAACTGATCGGTCTCTCCTACGCGCCGGGCGATCGTGATGTCGATCAGCGCGAGCCTCGCGGACATGGCTTCGGCTTTCCCTTTGTCCTCCGCCTCGCGGGCCTCCATGATCTTCCGTTCGCGCTCGACGTGCTTCTTGTTGCCCTCGGTCGCCGGCAACGCCAGCTTGCGCGGCAGCAGAAAGTTCCGCGCGTATCCCGCGGCAACCTTGACGATCTCGCCGCGCCGGCCGAGATTGTCGACGTGTTCTCTCAAGATGACTTCCATGGCGTGCCTACTCCGTCGTGTACGGGATCAGCGCCAGCTGCCGCGCGCGCATGATGGCCGTCCGCAGTTTTCTCTGATGCAGCGCGCAGGTGCCCGAAATACGGCGGGGCAGCACCTTCGCGCGCTCGGGGACGAAGGGCATGAGCATGCGCACGTCCTTGTAGTTGATGTCGTCGATCTTGTCCGAACAGAACTTGCAGACCTTGCGGCGCCGGAACATCGGCCGGCGCTGGCCATCCTTGTTCTGCTGATTGGCCGACGCCTTCCCGCGACCGCCTCCGCCTCCGAAACTCTTCTTCCCGTTCATCGGAGTTCCTCCCCCATGTCGAAGCGATCTTCACGGTCGTCATCGACCTCGCCACGCTGACCCTCGCCCGGCTGACGATCAGCAGGCAGGCCGCGCGCGACCCGGCGGCGACGGCTGTTCTCGGTGCGCTGGGCACGAGTCCGTTCGACCACGCCCTGTTCCTCGTCGACCCGCACGACGAGATGGCGGATGACGAGATCGATGACCTTGAGACGACGATCGATCTCCTTCATCAGATCACCGCCGCCGTTGATCACCTCGAGGACGTAAGTCCCCTCCTTGTGCCGGCCAATCTCGTAGGCGAGCTTGCGACGGCCCCAGTTGTCGGTCTTCTCGATCTGGCCGCCCATTCTCTTGACGATGGCATCGACCTGCGTGTGCAGATCGCCCACCTGTTCGTCGGACGCCTCAGGCGACACGACGTACACGAGTTCGTACTT
>Ga0075418_10001082_pt1 | contig 30340 bp, 22 predicted proteins | sample SoiMetdeltSBSDD2_FD_81776 | JGI IMG/M metagenome (GOLD analysis project Ga0075418, IMG submission 81776) | Bulk soil microbial communities from a Populus tree surrounding site in Tennessee, USA - Soil MetaG P. deltoides SBSDD2 | ecosystem: Environmental > Terrestrial > Soil > Tree plantation... | reverse complement strand
CGGCGTACGGCGTCCATCCGGCCGCGTACCCGAATGCAGTGCCGACGGTGAGCAGGAATCCACCCATGCCGCCGACACCGCCGGCGCCGGCGGGTGCACCGAAGTGCGACTTCGACAGGATGACCACCGAGGCGATCGCGAAGATCACGGCGAGCACCGGGAATGTCCAGCGCTCGAACGCCTGCACCAGGTTGTGTCCGAAGAAGGCCAGGCCGGTCTGCAGCAGCACGATGATGACCAGCCCGAGCAGCGGCCCGAACCCGAACAGCGTGGCCAGCGCGTAGGCGCCGCTCACGCTGTTGGTGGCGAACCAGCCGACACCCGCGGTGACCGACATCAGCACCGAGGGCAACGCATTTCCCTTGAACCCGAACGGAAGTCGGCCCAGCACCATTTGCGGCACCCCGTGCAGCGGGCCGCGCGCGGACAGGAAGTAGTGCGCGATGGCGCCCAGGCCGGTGCCGATGACGATGCCGAGCACCGCCTGCCAGAAGGTCATGCCGAAGACGGCAACGGACAGCACGCCGACGAAGATCGTCGCGAACTCCAGATTGGGCGAGGTCCAGGTCCAGAACAGCTGGCTGGGCTTGCCGTGGCGGTCCGCCTCGGCGATGTATTCGTTGCCGCCCGGTTCCACCGCGACGATCTGGTCGCGGTAGGTGCCGTCGGTCTGCACGGTGGGTTCGGTCAGTGTCACCGTCATACCGTCATGCCCGCGACCATCCCCCGCAACCGGAGTAAACGCGCCGGAAACAAAAGGGCTTCAAAGCAAGTTGGTAGCCACGTGAAGACACTCGTGGTGAGCGCGAGCCCGCGCGAAGACGGCAACTCCCATGTTCTTGCCCGATCGGCGATCGACGGCGCCCGCTCGGCGGGCCACGACGTCCAACACGTCTTTCTGGACGAGTACGTGCAACGCATGCTGGGCAACTGCCGACGCTGCAGGAGCGTCGACGACGGCAGCTGCTCACTCGACGACCGTTACGAAGAGCTGCTGGTCGACCACATCCTGCCGGCCGACGGCATCATCTTCGCGATGCCGCTGTACTTCTACGGCATGCCTGCCCGGTTGAAGACAGTCTTCGACCGGCTGTTCTGCTACACCGCGAACAGCGCACCGCTGCAGGACCAAGTGGTCAGCGAAGTCATGGACAAGCGCGTCGCTGTGCTCATCTCATGCGAGGAGAGCTACGTCGGCGCGACACAGGGCGTGATCGCACAGTTCCAGGAGATCACCCGGTATCTCCGGCAGGACCTCGTCGGCGTCGTGGTCGGCAACGCGAACAGCCGCGGCGAGATCGTGCGCGACCCCAGCGATCCGCTGTCATGCGCGCGGGATCTGGGCGCGCGGCTGTTCGACGTCCGGGTCACCGATTACCGGCTGGACACCGCGCGGTCAAACCGCGTCTGGGCCTGACGTTCGCGGCAGGCGCCGTCAGTCGAAGGTCGGCGGCTCGGTGCGGGTGCGCTTGAGCTCCCAGAAGTGCGGGTAGGACGCGAACGTCACCGAGGCATCCCACAGCTTGCCGGCTTCCTCGCCGCGCGGGATCTTCGAGAGCACCGGGCCGAAGAACGCGACACCATTGACGTGGATGGTCGGGGTGCCGACGTCGTCGCCGACCGCGTCCATGCCCTCGTGGTGGCTCTTGCGCAGCGCCTCGTCGTACTTGTCGGTGTCGGCCGCCTCGGCCAACTCGGCGGGCAGCCCGACCTCTTCGAGCGCCTCCTTGATGACAGTTGAGAAATCGGAGTCGAAGTCTCGATAGCTCTGGTTGTGGATCCGGGTGCCCATCGCGGTGTAGAGCGGCGCCAGAATCTCCTGGCCCTTGGCCTGCTCAGCGGCGATCGCCACGCGCACCGGCTTCCACGCCTGCTTGAGGCCTTCGCGGTACTGCTCGGGCAGGTCCTCCCTGTTCTCGTTGAGCACCGCCAGGCTCATGACGTGAAAGTTGACCTCGATATCGCGGACCTTCTCGACCTCGAGGATCCACCGCGACGTGATCCAGCACCACGGGCACAGCGGGTCGAACCAGAAATCCGCAATAGACTTTTCGGGCATTCCTGCTTGGTCCTCTCGATCGAAGGTCGGTAATCCGTTCAGCACAACCGTGCACTCAACGAACGTGTTCCCACTGCCATGGAGTTCGAACTACAGGCACATAGGACACGCATAGTGTGCAAATGGTTATGGAGCCGTGTTGTCAATGTGACCGTTGTACACCAGTGTTTCTTTTGTGATTAAAGCGAAATCCACGATTACCGCGACTTTGGTCGGGGTCGCGACGGCGGTAACGCTCGCGGCGCCGGCATCCGCAGATCCAACCGCGGACAATTCCTTCCTCAACGCCCTCACCAATGCCGGCATCGGCTACAACGATCCGGCAAGCACCGAACAACTCGGACAGTCGATCTGCCCGATGCTGGTGGAGCCGGGCAAGTCACTCGCCTCCGTCTACTCCACCGTGTCGAACAACGGCATCAACCCCGACATGGCGGCGTTCTTCACCGGCATCGCGATATCGATGTACTGCCCGTCGGCGATGTCCTCGATCGGCAACGGGACGTTCTTGAACCAGCTGAGCGGGCTGAACGGCCTGAACGGGCTCGGGATACCTGGGCTATAGGGCCGCTAGCGAGCGCGGCCGATAGGTTGGTCGCGTGGCACTTCCCAATCTCACCCGCGAGCAGGCCGTCGAACGCGCCGCGCTCGTCACCGTCGACAGCTATCGCATCACCCTGGACCTGACCGACGGCGCCGGTAAACCCGGCGAACACACCTTCCACTCGGTGACGACGGTCGAGTTCGACGCGCTGGCGGGCGCCGACACCTATATCGACATCGCCGCCGACGCGATTCGCAGCGCCACACTCAACGGGTGCACCGTCGACGTGTCCGGGTATGACGAATCGACCGGGATCCCGCTGCAAGGCCTGTCCGAACACAACGTTCTCGTGGTCGACGCCGACTGCCGCTACTCCAACACGGGCGAGGGCCTGCACCGGTTCGTCGACCCAGTCGACGGCGAGGTCTACCTGTACTCACAGTTCGAAACCGCCGACGCCAAGCGGATGTTCGCGTGTTTCGACCAGCCGGACCTGAAGGCCACGTTCGACATCATGGTGACCGCCCCGCTGAACTGGCGAGTCATCTCTAACGGCGCCAGCGGACACGTCCATGGCGAGGGTGATGCACATGTGCACACCTTCGTCACCACACCGCGAATGAGCACATACCTCGTCGCGCTGATCGCAGGGCCGTATGCGCACTGGGCTGACACGTATTCCGACGATCACGGCGACATCCCACTCGGCCTGTACTGCCGCTCATCGCTGGCGGAGTTCATGGACCATGAACGACTCTTCACCCAGACCAAGCAGGGATTTGGCTTCTACCACAACAATTTTGGCGTACCGTACGCATTCGGCAAGTACGACCAGCTGTTCGTTCCCGAATTCAACGCCGGCGCAATGGAAAACGCGGGCGCGGTGACCTTCCTGGAGGACTACGTCTTCCGCAGCAAGGTCACTCGCGCGTCCTACGAGCGGCGCGCCGAAACCGTGCTGCACGAGATGGCCCACATGTGGTTCGGTGATCTCGTCACCATGCAGTGGTGGGACGACCTCTGGCTCAACGAGTCGTTCGCGACCTTCGCCTCGGTGCTGTGCCAGGCCGAGGCGACCGAATTCACCGAGGCGTGGACGACATTCGCCAACGTGGAGAAGTCGTGGGCCTACCGCCAGGACCAGTTGCCCTCGACGCATCCGGTAGCCGCCGACATCCCGGACCTGGCCGCTGTCGAGGTGAACTTCGACGGCATCACCTACGCCAAGGGCGCCAGCGTGCTCAAGCAGCTGGTTGCCTACGTCGGGCTGGAGGAGTTCCTGTCCGGCCTGCGGGATTACTTCCGCGACCACGCCTTCGCCAACGCGACGTTCGGTGACCTACTCGGTGCGCTGGAAAAGGCGTCGGGCCGCGACCTGTCCGGCTGGGGGCGGCAGTGGCTCAAGACCACCGGGCTCAACACACTGCGGCCCGACTTCGACCTCGACAGCGACGGGCGGATCACCCGCTTCGCGATCAATCAGAGCGGGGCGCAGCCGGGCGCCGGTGAGACGCGGGTCCACCGACTGGCGGTCGGCATTTACGACGACGACGGCAGCGGCAAGTTGGTCCGCACCCATCGCGAGGAGCTCGACGTCGAAGGCTCGACAACCGAAGTGCCTGCGCTGGTTGGCCTTTCGCGCGGGAAACTGATCCTCGTCAACGACGACGACCTGACGTACTGCTCGCTACGGCTTGACCCTGAGTCGTTGCAAACAGCGCTTACCCGCATCGCCGACATCGCCGACCCGTTGCCCCGCACGCTGGCCTGGTCGGCGGCGTGGGAGATGACCCGCGAAGCAGAACTTCGAGCTCGCGATTTTGTGTCGTTGGTCGCCGGGGGCGTGCAGGCCGAGACCGAGGTCGGTGTGGCACAGCGGCTGCTGTTGCAGGCGCAGACGGCGCTGAGCGCCTACGCCGACCCGCAATGGGCGGTTGCGGACGGTTGGCCTGCCTTCGCCGACCGGTTGCTGGAGTTGGCCCGCGGCGCCGAGGCAGGTTCCGATCACCAGCTGGCGTACGTCAATGCGCTGTGCGGCTCGCTGCTGTCGGACAGGCACACCGGCGTGTTGAGCACGCTGTTGGATGCGGATCCGGCTTCGCAGGGTCTGGCCGGCCTCGAGGTGGACACGGATCTGCGGTGGCGGATCGTGACCGCGCTGGCTGCGGCGGGCGTCGTCGATTCCGACGGCCCCGACACGCCGTTCATCGACACCGAGGCCGAGCGGGACCCGACCGCGGCGGGTCAACGGCACGCGTTGGAGGCGTCCACGGCACGACCCCAGGCCGCGGTGAAGGAGTCCGCATGGGAAGAGGTGATCGAGGACGACACGCTGCCCAACGTCACCGCGCGGTCAATGGTCGGCGCGTTCGTGCGACCGGGCCAGCATGAGTTGCTAAAGCCGTTCCGCGACAGGTACTTCGGCGCGATTTCCGGCGTGTGGGAGCGGCGTTCGAGCGAGGTCGCACAGACCGTCGTCATCGGGCTGTACCCGTCGTGGGACATCAGCCAGGCGGGCCTGGAGGCGGCGGATCAGTTCTTGGCCGACCCGGATGTGCCGCCGCCGCTGCGGAGGCTGGTGCTCGAGGGCCGCGCGGGTGTCGAGCGCTCATTGCGCGCCCGCGCCTTCGACATCACCTAACTACCGCGGCCGTGCGTGTCTGTACGCCGACACGCCGCGTCGGACGTACATTTCACGCACGCTCATCGCCCATACGCTTTTCGGATGGCGGTCAATCGGAGTCGCAAGGCGCGGGCTGCCCGTCGGCGAAAGCGACGGGTAAGCGCGGTCGTCAACGACCTCACCGCCGAAGAGTGGGCAGCACTCAAGGCCGCCTGGAAGGGATGCGCCTACTGCGGCGCTGCTGATGGACCGCTGCAGCGCGACTGCGTCATGGCGATCTCGCGGGGCGGGCGATACACAGTCGACAACGTCGTGCCCGCGTGCGCATCTTGCAACACCAGCAAGTGCAATGAAGAGGTCACCACCTGGCTACGCCGGAAGCGGCTCGACGAGCGCGCATTCTTGATGCGCTACATGCAGATCCGTGCGGCCCTTGTTACGTCAGCGCGGTGAGACGCCAGAGCTGAGCACGCGGACGGCGCTGATCAGGCCGTCAATCAGGTTGCCCTCTTTGAACGACGCGGCGGCCGCCGACACTCCGAGCGGCGCGGACTCCTCGATCCCGCGACCCTGCACATCGGCGCCGTAGACCACTTCGATCGCGCGCTGATTCGGCGAAACCGCAAGCAGCACCGCATTATTCGGCGTCGGCACCTCGGCCAGAATCTCGCGGGCCGTGGCGGCGGTGTCCTCGCCGAGATCGCCCAAGTAGACGGCGAAGCGAGCCTTGGCGGCGCGTGAGCCGTACTTCAGCGCATCGTCGAGGAACACCAGGTCCTTGACCGGGAACGGGTAGGTCACCGACACGTCGCCGGGCTCGGTGACGCCCGAGATCCGGCCGCTTGTCGTTACGACGAAACCGCGCGGCAGCTCTGCAGGTACCGCAGGCGCGACGGTCGCGACTTCACCACTTGCCACTTGCGCCGCCTCCTACCGTCACGTGCGAACCATGGCCACCGTGGCTGTGGTCGGCTGGTTCGTCGGCCGCCCACAGAATCGGTTCGTGCGTCCACTCGTCAGTCAACTTGTATGTCGCCGGGTGCGGGCCCTTGCGGTTCTTGCTGACGCCCCAGATCAGCGCGATCAACACCAGCGTGACGGCCAGCGGTACGCCCCCGAGGAGGGAATGAGTCAATGCGGTGCTCACGTCGCAAACCGTATAACAGCCGGGGACTAGGCCGCGCCCTCACCCAGGTATCGCACCCACGCCGGGTCGAGTTCCTTGACCGACGACAGCAGCCGCCAATGCTGTCCCTTCGGCGGCACCGGCACCGAACGCAGCGTCCAGCCCAGCTCGGCGAGCAACCGGTCGGCCTTGCGGTGGTTGCAGGTCGAGCACGCAGCCACGCAGTTCTCCCAGGTGTGGTCGCCACCGCGGCTGCGCGGCACCACGTGGTCGACGGTGTCGGCCTTGCCGCCGCAGTAGGCGCAGCGGAACCGGTCGCGGTGCATCAGCGCCGCACGCGTCATCGGGATGCGCGCCCGGTAAGGCACTCGGACGTAGGAATGCAGCCGGATCACTGACGGCACCACGATCGACCGGGTCGCGGAGTGGATCACCGGCCCGTTCGGGTCGTCGTGCACCACGCTTGCTTTGCCGCACATCAGCATGATGACCGCCCGCCGCATGGGCAGAGCGGTCAACGGTTCGTAGGTGGAATTCAATAGCAGCACGCGCCGGCGGCCCCAGAGGGAGCCTTCGTTCGTACTAGGGGGATGGGTATCGACGCTGTGCAAGACGCGCGACTGCGCATGCGTTACCGCGGGCCCAGATAAGCCCGCCGCGGCCCCGTGGTGGCGGTGGCCGCGGCTCTTCTTGCGATGCGCCATACGTCCTCCGACCGACAGTCCACCACGGATTGGGGACAAACGCACGACAATTCTGCCTGTGTTCGCTGGTCAGTCCCGTGAACACCTGGTGACGTAGCCGGTTACCGGCCACATGGACAATGGAGCGCGTGACACAGCCGCAGCGCTCGTATTACGAAGAAGTCGGTGGCCACGACACGTTCAATGCGATCGTGTCGCGGTTCTACCAGCTGGTCCGCGAGGACGAGATCCTGCGTCCGCTCTATCCGGAGGATGAGCTCGACGCCGCGGAAGAGCGGCTGCGAATGTTCCTCGAGCAGTACTGGGGCGGCCCGCGGACCTACTCCGACCGTCGTGGCCATCCCCGGCTGCGGATGCGGCATGCGCCGTTCAAGATCGGCTACATTGAGCGCGACGCGTGGCTGCGCTGTATGCACACGGCCGTCGCGGAGATCGACTCGCAGACGCTCGACGACGAGCATCGCAAGGAACTGATCGCCTACCTGGAGATGGCGGCTCATTCGATGGTCAACTCACCGTTCTGATGACAACACCCTGGTGGTCGCACGCGCTGTTCTATCAGGTCTATCCGCGGTCGTTCCGGGATAGCGACGGCGACGGCGTCGGTGACCTCGACGGCGTGACGGCGAAGCTGGACTACCTCAAGACGCTCGGCATCGACGCAATCTGGCTCAATCCGGTGATGGTCTCGCCGATGGCCGACAACGGCTACGACGTGGCGGACCCCCGCGACGTCGACCCGCTGTTCGGCGGCATCGAGGCGCTTGACCGGCTGACCGACGCCGCGCACCGGTTGGGCATGAAAGTGACGATGGACCTGGTGCCCAACCACACCAGTTCGCAGCATCCGTGGTTTCAGGCGGCGTTGGCCGCAAGCCCGGGCAGCGACCAGCGCGAGCGCTACATCTTCCGCGACGGCATCGGCCCCGGCGGCGTCCATCCGCCGAACAACTGGGTGTCGATCTTCGGCGGCCCCGCGTGGACCCGCGTCATCGAGGCCGACGGCAATCCAGGCCAGTGGTACCTGCACCTGTTCGACGCCGAGCAGCCGGACTTGAACTGGGAGAACCCCGAGGTCTTCGAGGACCTGGAGAAGACGTTGCGGTTCTGGCTGGAGCGCGGCATCGACGGCTTCCGCATCGACGTCGCCCACGGCATGGCCAAGCCACCGGGCTTGCCGGACATGGAGACCATCACGGCCGAGTTGCTGCTGGCCGACATGGATGACGACCCGCGGTTCAACAACGAGGGCGTGCACGAGATCCACCGCCAGATCCGCCGGGTGTTCAACGACTACCCGGACGCGGTCGCCATCGGCGAGGTGTGGGTGTACGACAACGAGCAGTTCTCCCGATACGTGCGCCACGACGAGCTGCACCTTGGGTTCAACTTCCGGCTGCTGCGGGCGAAGTTCGATGCGACGGACATCCGCGGGGCCATCGAGAATTCGATGACGGCCGCGGCGATGGTGGACGCGGTACCGACCTGGACGCTTGCCAATCACGACGTCGATCGCGAGGTGACCCGCTACGGCGACGGGGCAATCGGCTTGGCCCGCGCGCGGGCGATGGCGTTGGTGATGCTGGCCCTGCCAGGCGCGGTGTTCATCTACAACGGCGAGGAGCTCGGCCTACCGAACGTCGAGCTGCCCGACGAGGCCCTGCGCGACCCGGTGTGGGAGCGGTCCGGCCACACCAGGCGCGGCCGCGACGCGTCGCGGGTGCCGGTGCCGTGGGACGGCGACGCTCCCCCGTTCGGCTTCTCTTCCAGTTCTGACACGTGGCTGCCGCTACCGCCAGGATGGGCGGCACTGACAGTGGCGAAGCAGCTCGGCGACCCCGACTCTATGCTGTCATTCTTCCGGCGCGTATTCGAATTGCGCGGCAGCCGTCCGGAATTCGGCGGCGCCACCCTCGAATGGCTCGACTCCCCCGCTGGCACTGTGGTGTTCCGAGTCAGCAGCGGCTTGGTGTGTGCGCTCAACGCCGGCCGGCGTTCGATGGCCCTGCCCGACGGCGAGGTGTTGTTGGCCAGCGGCGCGTTGGTGGATGGCAAGCTGCCGCCGAACACCGCCGCCTGGCTGGTGTAGTTCTCCGCGCGAGCAGACGCAAAACTTCCCATTTCACGCCGAGAATGGGCATGTTTGCGTCTGCTCGCGCTCAATGAGTCACCTCAAGACCAGGGCGGGGTCGCCGCGGCGGCGATACACCGAACCGAAGCGGGCGTCGATGCGCAACCACGCTGGCAGCACGCGCACCCGAACGATCTCGTCGGCAGCGACAGTGCCTGGGTCCAACTCCTCCGCAGCGCCCGACTGCGGCAGGAAACCCATTGCAGTCAAGGCGAATACACACCGCATCGGGATGCCGACACTGGCGTCGCCCGAACTGACGGCCACCACCTCCTGATCCAGCAGCGACGCGGGTGGCCCATGCGCGCTCGAGTGCTCCTTCGCCAGCGCGACGCCGCGCTGCGCTAGGTCGAGCACCGCACGCGCTGGCACGTCGTCGAGGTGGACGAAGCCTGTCTCGGGCGGAAGCGCGCCGCGCCACGCGGAATCCATCGGGAATCCGGGTTCGACGTAACCGCTGCGGTCCATCGCCGTCAGCCCAGCGGACAGCGCATCGGCTCCTGCGCTCAGATCGGCCGGCTTGATGCGCCCACGCACAACCCGGCTGGCCAGCACGTCGAAACCCGTTGCCACCCAGGCGACCACGAGTCCCCCGGCCCGCTCCCGCAGCCGAACGACCGCGGCATCGTCGAGCCGCAATGCCCGTTCGGCGAACGTCGTCAGGTCCTCACGGTGTGTGACGTCGTCGAGCCAGATACCGCGTTCGGGTTCAGTCATCGAAGGTAGTGCTGCAGATACTCACGCTGGACGGACGAAAGCCGCTCCAGCCGTTGCTCCTTGATGTGGACGGCGGCAAGCTGCGTCTCAGCGATCACCGACGGTTTGGAGTCCGCGCCCCTCCTCACCGAGCGCACCTCATAGCCGATCGTGAAGTCGACGGCCCGCACCCGCTTCGACCACATCGTCACCTGCAGCGGCGAATCAATCAGGCGCAGCTGACCCTTGTAGAGGATCTTGACCTCGTGGATCAGCAGCCCGATCTCCTCGATCACAGACTCGAACGGCTCACGCAGAAAAGGGATTCTGGCCTCTTCGAGGATGGTGACCATGGTGGCGTGGTTGATGTGCTGATACATGTCAATGTCCGACCACCGCACATGCACCGGCGCGACAAAGCCAGTCACCCAGTTGTCCCCGTTCCACTCGTTCTCGTCATGCTGCGCAGCTGTCGCGCGGCGACCGACAGCGTCGCCAGGTCGAGCTCGCCACTTTCATAGATCTCGGTCAGCGTGCGCTGCGCCCGGCTCACACGGGAGCTGTTGGTCGTCTCCCACTCGGCGATCTTCTCCTCGCCACTCTCGTCCGGCTCCCCGACCGCCAGCACATCGAAGCACAGCGCCCTAATCGAACCGTAGATGTCGTCGCGAATCGCCAAGCGGGCCAACGAATGCCAGCGATCGTCGCGCACGAGTCGGGACACCGCGGTCAGCAAGCCATCGGTGCCGAGGCGGTCCATCAGCGCGAAATAAGTGTCGGCAACCTCGCCCGGGTCACGGTCGATGATGTCGGCGATGTCGATCACGTCGAGCAGGCTGTACTGGTACAGCCCAGTGGCGACCATATGCGCCAGTTCCTCCGAGACACCGTGCGAACTGAACTCGCGGGCTTCCTTGTCGACGATGGCTTTGTCATCGCCACGCAGCCACTCCGACATCCGCGGTGTCAGCACACGGACCTTTTCCGCGAACCGGTTGATCTCGGCGCCCACCGCCAGCGGCTGCGGCCGATAGTTGAGCAGCCAGCGTCCCGAGCGATCGACCAGCCGGCGCAGATCCAACGTCATCCGGTCCGACACGGCCACCGAGACATTCGCCGCCCGGATCTCCCGCCACACCTCACTGATCCGGAAGATCGCGTTCGCCGCGACGTAGCTGCGCACTGCGTCGACCGGTCCGACGCCGACGTCTTCGGAGACCCGGTATGCGAAGGTGATGCCGCTGGTGTCGACGAGATCGTTGACCAGCATGGTCGTGACGATTTCCCGGCGCAGCTGATGTTGGCGGATATCGCCGGCGAACTGCTCGCGCAGGTTGGACGGGAAGTACCACGGCAGCCGAGAGGCGAACACCTCCTGATCGGGCAGCTCGCTGGCGAGCAGATCGTCCTTCAGCGCCAGCTTCACATGGGCCATCAGCGTCGCGAGTTCGGGTGAGGTGAGCCCGATTCCAGCTTCTGTACGGCGCCCGATCTCCTTCTCGGACGGCAACGCCTCGAGCTCGCGGTTGAGCCCGCGGTCCTTGACGAAATCCTTGATCATCCGAGCGTGCACCGGTAGCAGGCTGGCCGCGTTGGCGCGGCTGGTGCCCATCAGGTCGTTTTGATCCTCGTTGTCGGCCAACACCAGTCGGCCGACCTCGTCGGTCATCGATACCAGCAGGGCGGTCCGGTCCTCGGCTTTGACCTTGCCGGCAGTGACCAGTGAGTCGATCAGGATCTTGATGTTGACCTCATGGTCGGAGCAGTCGACACCGGCCGAGTTGTCCAATGCGTCGGTGTTGCAGCGGCCGCCAGCAAGGCAGAACTCGATGCGGCCCAGCGAGGTGACGCCCAAGTTGCCGCCTTCACCGATCACCTTGGCGCGCACCTGATTTCCGGTCACTCGGACCGGGTCGTTGGCGCGGTCACCGACGTCGGCATCCGATTCCGTCTCTGCCTTGATGTACGTGCCGATGCCGCCGTTGAACAGCAGGTCGGCCGGGGCCTTCAGGATTGCCTTCATCAAAGCCGGGGGCGTCATCTCCTCGACGCTCTCGGCGATGCCCAAGGCGGCGCGGGCCTGCGGGCTGATCGGGATGGACTTCTGTTCGCGGCTGTACACGCCGCCGCCCGCGCTGATCAGCGACGCGTTGTAATCCTCCCAGCTGGACCGCGGCAGCTCGAAGAGTCGTTTGCGCTCATCCCACGACGCGGCCGCGTCCGGGTCGGGGTCGATGAAGATGTGCCGATGATCGAACGCTGCCAATAGCCGGATGTGTTGGGACAGCAGCATGCCGTTGCCGAAGACGTCGCCGCTCATATCGCCGACGCCGACGACCGTGAAGTCCTCGGTTTGGGTGTCGACGCCCATCTCGCGGAAGTGCCGCTTGACGGCCTCCCACGCGCCCTTGGCGGTGATGCCCATCGCCTTGTGGTCGTAGCCGACCGAACCGCCGGATGCGAACGCGTCGCCGAGCCAGAACCCGTACGACGCGGCCACCTCGTTGGCGATGTCGGAGAACGTGGCAGTGCCCTTATCGGCGGCCACCACGAGGTATGCGTCGTCGCTGTCGCGCCGCACCACATCGGTCGGGGTGACGACGTCGCCGGTGGCCTTGTCGACGTTGTCGGTGAGGTCGAGCAGCCCGGCGATGAACAGCTTGTAGCACGCCACACCTTCATTTCGGTGCGCGTCGCGGTCGGCGGCGGCATCGCCGGTGGGCTTCGGGGGCTTCTTGACGACGAAGCCGCCCTTGGCTCCGACCGGGACGATGACCGCGTTCTTCACCGCCTGCGCCTTGACGAGGCCGAGAATCTCGGTGCGGAAGTCCTCCCGGCGGTCCGACCATCGAAGACCGCCGCGCGCCACGTGACCGAATCGCAGGTGCACGCCCTCGACCCGCGGCGAGTACACGAAGATCTCGAACTTGGGCCGGGGCAACGGCAGTTCGTCGATCAGGCGGGGGTTGAGTTTGACCGACAGCACATTCTGCTGGCGCGCCGAGTCCGGGTTGCTGACAAAGTAATTGGTCCGCAGCGTGGCCTGGATCATCGATGCGAACGCCCGCAGTACCCGGTCGGTGTCGAGGCTGACGAGTGCGTCGATGTCCGCCGCGACGGCGGCGGCGGCCGTCTGCGCGGCACTGCGCCGCGCCTCGTCTGGGGGCGTCGGGTCGAACAACGCCTGGAACAACTCGATCAACGATCGCGCGGTGCCTGCATTGTCGTTGACCACAGTTTCGATGTGCGACTGGCTGTACGGAAAACCCGCCTGCCGCAGGTATTTCGCGTATGCGCGCAACACAACCACCTGTTGCCAGGTCAGGCCCGCCCGCAGCACCAACTCGTTGAAGCGATCGATCTCGGCGCGACCGTGCCAGATCGCGGTGACGGCGTCGGCAAACCGGTCGGCCATCGCCGCGCGTTCCGGGCCGGCCGGCGGCGTCGGGATGTCTGGATGCGGCGAAATCTTGAACTGGTAGATCCAGATCGGCAATCCGTCGGGCCGGGTCACTGTGAACGGGCGCTCCTCGAGCGCTACCACTCCCATCGACTGCAGCATCGGCAGCAGCTGGCTCAGCGACGCCGACCGTCCACCCAGATACCACGTGAGCTGCGCGACCCCGTCGGGACCGCGGTCGCCAAGCACCAGTCTGACCGTATTGTCTTGCAGCTCTTCGATGATCGCGATGTCGGTGATCGCGTCCAGCGGCGCGATCGCCTGCTTGTAGACCTCCGGAAACGCCGCCGAATAGTGCTCGGCCTTGGCCTGGTTGATCGAGCCCGTCTTCACCGCGCCAATCAGCCGGTCCCCCCAGGTCCTGGCGGCCTCGGTGAGCAGGTCCTGGATTCGGGACTCGTTATCGAGCGAGACGTCGATGTCCTGCGGACGACGGCCCTCGGGCAGCCGCACCGTGAAATGCACGACGGCCCATGGTGATTCGCTGACGCGCGCGGCATAGTCGATGCTCACCCCGCCCAGTTCGCGGACCAGGATGTCCTGCATCGCCAGACGCACCGCGGTGGTGTACCGGTCGCGCGGCAGGTACACCAGGCATGACACGAAGTGCGCGAGTTGATCGGCGCGCAGGAACAGCAGCGTTCGACGGCGTGAGCCGAGATCGACCACCGCCATCGCCATGTCCAGGAGTTCTCTCGCGGACAGCGCGAACAGCTCCGAACGCGGGATGGTCTGGATGATGTCCAGCAGCAGCTGGCCGGGATGGCTCGGGTCTCGGTGCGCCATCGCGAGCGCGTCGTTGACCCGTCGCGAAACCAACGGAATTTCAAGCACATTGGCGTTCATGGCGGCCACCGTGAACAACCCGACGAAGCGGTGCTCGATCGCCTCTCCTCTGGCGTGTTCGCGGACCACCACGATGTACGGGTACGCGCCGTAGCGCAGGTAGCTCGGCATGGTGGCCTGCGCCAGCACTAACAGGTCGTCGCTGGTGGTGAGCTGCGGAAGCACGTCGGTGCGCAGCCGGAGCACACCGAGACGGCTGGACGGGTCGACCGAGGACTGGCCGTCGCGGACCTGACAGCGCTGGTAGCCCAGCAGCACGAAGTGGCCGTCGGCCAGCCAGCGCAGCAGCGCGGCGACATCCTTGCGGTCGGAGCCGGGAAACCTGCCCTCGGAATCAAAGTCGAGTTCGGCCGCCAAGCTGCGCAGCATGGCCGCCATCGAGGTGGAGTCCAGCCCCACCTGACGGGCGTCGGCGAGAACGCTGGGCAGCAGGCGCTTGACCTCCTCCACCGCCTTGGGGTCGACCGACTCCGTCAGCTGGACGTGGATCCAGGCCTCGTCGATACCGTCCCCGAACGGGGCGTCGGATGCCGGCTCGATTGCCAGCAGGTCGCCGCTGGGCCCCCGGCGTGCCCGGAACACCGGATTCATGATCGCTGTGTAGGCCACCCCGAGCCGGTGCAGCAGCACGGTGACGGAGTCCATCAACATCGCGGCGTTATCGGTGACGATCTGCAACGCCGGGCCGAACCCGCCCGCGTCGTCGCCGGCGTAGCTCGCGACCCGGGTGTCCCCGAAGGACCGGTGCCGACCGAGTCGAAGGTGTGCGTCCACCAGTGCCGGCGACACCATGCCCGCCACCGTCCGCTGCAGGGGCGCGGTGACCGCCGAGTCGGCACCCGGCGCGTCCCCGTGCGGGCCGCGATAGGTCGACATGTAGGCCCGGGCGAGCCTGGCGATGGCGGCCTGGCTCAGCGGCGGCGAGTCGGTCGATCCGCCGACACCTGTGCCAGTCCCCGGATTCACCGTCATCGCACCGCTCCTACTCGCACCCGCGTGCCGACGCTGGCCCGCACAGGCGACATTAGTCGCGCGTGAGCCGGCGGTGGGTCACCCTGTGCGGACGGGCCGCTTCGATACCAAGTCGTTCCACTTTGTTCTCTTCGTAGGCGGCGAAGTTGCCCTCGAACCAGAACCATTTGGCCTCGTTGTCGTCGTCGCCCTCCCACGCCAGGATGTGCGTGCACGTGCGGTCGAGGAACCACCGGTCGTGGGAAATCACCACCGCGCAGCCGGGGAAGTTGTCCAGCGCGTTCTCCAGCGAGCTCAATGTTTCCACGTCCAGGTCGTTGGTCGGCTCGTCGAGCAGGATCAGGTTGCCGCCCTCTTTGAGGGTGAGCGCCAGGTTGAGCCGGTTGCGTTCACCGCCGGACAGCACGCCTGCGGGTTTCTGCTGGTCCGGCCCCTTGAAACCGAACGCCGAGACGTAGGCGCGCGAAGGGATCTCGTTCTGGCCGACCTCGATGTAGTCCAACTTGTCGGAGACGACCTCCCAGACCGTTTTCTTGGGGTCGATCCCGGCCCGGCTCTGATCGACGTAGCTCAGCTTGACGGTGTCGCCGACCCTGACGGTGCCGCTGTCCGGCTGCTCAAGGCCGACGATGGTCTTGAACAGCGTGGTCTTGCCGACACCGTTCGGGCCGATGACGCCGACGATGCCGTTGCGCGGCAGCGTGAACGACAGATCCTTGATCAGCGGCCGACCCTCGAAGCCCTTGTCGAGGTGCTCGACCTCGACAACGACACTGCCCAGGCGTGGACCGATCGGGATCTGGATTTCCTCGAAGTCGAGCTTCCGCGTCTTCTCGGCCTCCGTCGCCATCTCCTCGTAGCGCTGCAGGCGGGCCTTGCTCTTGGCCTGCCGAGCCTTTACCCCCGAGCGCACCCACGCGAGCTCATCCCTGAGTCGCTTCTGCAGCTTGGCGTCCTTGCGGCCCTGCACCGCGATGCGTTCGGCCTTCTTCTCCAAGTAAGTGGAGTAATTGCCCTCGTACGGGTAGGCGCGGCCGCGGTCGAGTTCGAGAATCCACTCGGCCACGTTGTCCAGGAAGTACCGGTCGTGGGTGACGGCCAGGATCGCGCCCTTGTACTGCGCGAGGTGCTGTTCGAGCCACAAAACGCTCTCGGCGTCGAGGTGGTTCGTCGGTTCGTCGAGCAGCAGTAGATCGGGCTTCGACAGCAGCAGCTTGCAGAGCGCCACCCGGCGCTTCTCACCACCGGACAGGTGTGTGACGGGTTCGTCGGCCGGCGGGCAGCGGAGCGCGTCCATCGCCTGCTCCAGCTGGGAATCGATGTCCCACGCGTCGGCCGCGTCCAGCTCCTCCTGCAGATGGCCCATCTCCTCCATCAGCTCGTCGGAGTAGTCGGTGGCCATCAGCTCGGCGACCTCGTTGTAGCGGTTGAGTTTGGCCTTGATGGCCACGCCTTCCTCGACGTTCTCGCGCACCGTCTTTGTCTCATCGAGCTGGGGCTCCTGCTGCAGGATGCCGACCGTCGCACCGGGCTGTAAGAGGGCGTCGCCGTTGTTGGGGATGTCCAGTCCGGCCATGATCCGCAAGACGCTCGACTTGCCGGCCCCGTTCGGGCCGACGACGCCGATCTTCGCGCCTGGAAGGAAGTTCAGACTGACGTCGTCAAGGATCACCTTGTCGCCGTGCGCCTTGCGGACCTTCCGCATCGAATAGATGAATTCGGCCATTGCCGTGGTGTTGCCTTTCGCGAGTCCTTGGGTAATGCTCGCGGACCATCGTAGGCGTGGCCACGTCGGCCGAGCCGACAGTGCTACCGGAGCCCGGCTATGCGGACAGAGGCAGCGCCTTCCCGCCGATCGCCGGATCTTCGGGATCATCGGTCGGGTCGTCGGTGTCAGCGACGGACGACTCCGCCGCATCGTCGCTGGTGACGCTGGATTGTCTGCGGCTCTCGATGCGAGCGACGCACCGGGCCAGATCCGGGCCCACCGAGGTGGCCCGCACTTCCACCGACGAGCGACGATTGCCGTCTTTGTCTTCGTACTCGCTGGTGTACACGTATCCAACAACGACCACCGGGTCCCCCTTCCCGAGGGCGGCGCCGACACCGGTGACCAGCCTTCCCCAGCAGTTCACCGTGACGAACAACGAGTTCCCCGGCTCCCAGTTGCCGTCGGCGGTGCGCCGCCGCGAATTACTGGCCACGCGGAACTTGATGAGCTCCTGATCGCCGACTCGTTTGCGGTCGGGTTTGGTGACGATGTTGCCGACGATGGTGATGGGCGTCTCAAACATTTCATTCCTCTCATTCATCTGAGTGCGACGCGCGTCGCATGGCCATTGACCGTCGCCGTTCCGACAGCGCGGGCCCACGAGTCCGCGGCAGCCGCGAAGGCTGTGGATGAATCGCGCATTGTGGATAGCCGCCCCTTAGGTTGATCGGCATGACGGTGTGGATCAGTCGCAGACCCGACGCGGACGTCGCGGCAGAGCTGAAGGCGAGCAGTGGGCCACTGGCTGGCGTCCGGCTCGCGGTGAAAGACAACGTCGACGCCGCCGGCTTGCCGACTACCGCGGCGTGCCCAGAGTTCGGATACGAACCCCAACACGACGCGGCAGTCGTGGCGGCGCTGCGGGCGGCAGGCGCGGTGGTCGTCGGCAAGACCAACCTCGACCAATTCGCGACCGGACTCGTCGGAACCCGTTCGCCGCACGGCGCGGTGCCCGACAGCCGGAGACCCGAATACATCAGCGGCGGGTCGAGTTCGGGATCGGCGGTAGCGGTCGCGACCGGCGAGGCCGATATCGCGATCGGCACCGACACCGCGGGCTCGGGCCGCGTGCCTGCTGGCTTACAGGGCATCGTCGGAATCAAGCCGACGCTCGGGGTGATCTCGACGGACGGTGTCGTCCCGGCCTGCGAATCCTATGACTGTGTAACAATTTTCGCGGGCGACGTCGAGCTGGCGAACCGCGCGATGGCGGTGATGGCTTCCGGCGTCGGGGATCGACTGTGGCCGAACGATGTTCGGCTTGCGGCGCCCCCGAATCCCGTCGTTGCGGTTCCCGAGGAGCTGCCCGAGTTGGACCGGGAGTGGCGCGCCGCGTTCGACGCCGCCGGCGCCCGGTTGACCGACGCGGGTGCACGCATCGTCACCGTGGACATCGCACCGTTCCTGGCGGCGGCCAAGCTGCTGTACGACGGCGCATTGGTGAGCGAACGCTACGCCGCCGTAGGCGAATTCATCGGCGCGCATCCGGACGCCGCGCTGGATCCGACGGTGCGGCGAATCATCAGTGCGGCGCGCGATATCCCGGCGCATCGACTGGTGCGCGACCGCCGTGAAGTTGAGCGGTTGCATGCCGTTGCGATGGCCGCGCTCGACGGCGTCGACGCGCTCGTGGTGCCGACCGCTCCGATGCATCCCCGCATCGAAGAGGTGGCCGCCGATCCCGTCGGCGTCAACTCGCGCATGGGCACCTACACCAACTTCTGCAATCTGTTCGACCTGTGCGGGGTGGCCGTCCCTGCGGGTACGGCGGGGGAAGCGCAGTTCGGAATCACGGTGCTAGCGCGTGCGTTCGAGGATGCGGTGGCATTGGACATCGCAGCTCTGGTGTCGAACGACCAAGCGCCCGCCGATGTTTGGCCGCTGGCGGCGGCCGACTCGGTCGAGCTGGTGGTCTTCGGGGCGCACCTGAAGGGCGGACCGCTGGTTCACCAGCTCACCGACCTCGGTGCGCGGTGGACCGGCGAGGTCACGACGGCGCCGCGCTACCGGATGTCGGTGTTGCCGACCACTCCCGCCAAGCCGGCGATCACGCGGGTACCTGACGGCGCTATGGGCGCGGCGCTACTCGGGCATCGGTGGCTGTTGTCGCCCGCCGCGCTGGGCCGGTTCCTAGCGGCGCTGCCGGCGCCAATGCAACTCGGCAAGGTCGAATTCGACGACGGCACATGGCGAACTGCGTTCGGCTGCGACGGCGCCGCAGCCACGGGGGTGGATATCAGCGCCTACGGCAGCTGGCCGGCGGCCATCGCGGCAGGCGCCGTTTGACGCCGCTCGTCAGTCGGGCTTCCGCCACACCGATACGTGACGTGTGCTCTCATGCGTAAAGGGCTTGCGGTCCCAATCTTCCCAGCGATCGACCAGAACCATGCCCGCGATGCGTGCCATTAGGTCCAGCTCGGACGGCCACACATACCGGAACGGGATTGAGCGCCGGCCGCGGTCGTCGACGTAGTTGGAACTCATCTCCTGTGTGGCGCAGTCGTATACGTCATAGGCCCAGTCGACGTCACCGACCGCGAACGGAACCACCCCTTGGCCGGGGGCAGCGGACGCAATGCGGGCACGCCGACGCGTGCATCGGCGAAGTCACCGATCGTCACACCGATGGCGGCTCCGCCCGGCTTTGCATGTAGCCGACTGACCATTGCCCGGGACAGGTCGATGCCGTGCACCTCGACGCCGCGCTGTGCGAGTGGCAGCGCGATACGCCCTGTCCCAATACCGAATTCAAGCACCCGATCCTCGCCGGCCAGTTCCGCCAAGAGTTCAACCGCCGGACCGGCGATGCTCTCGTCGAACATGTCTGCCGTCGCTTCGTCGTAAGTCGCGGCGACGTCTTCGCCGAAATAGCCGTCTGGTTCGTACATAAACGAACGACGGTACGCGGCAAGAGGCCAGTTATCACATGCATTTATCGCGCACGGCGTGCAATAACTGGCCACCCGACGGGCTAGGGCGAGCTGTCGCTAGGGGCTGGCGTGACACCTGCCACTGGCATCGTCGAAGATCATCACGACCGGCGAGAGGTCGATGGTCTGCCCAGCGCTCGAGGGCTGCGCCGGCTGGCGTTCCATTGCGGACGTCTGTCCATGGCAATGCAGATTCTCATTGGTGTTGTTATACCTAATGCTGGCGGTATAGATCTGCCCGGCAGGCACGTTGTTAAAGGTGAACGCTGGATCCGGGCGTCCACCGGAGGTGTGCTGCTTGGCAAGCTCACCGCCCTTGTCTCCGTTCAACGTGACATCCCAGACCATGCCTGGCGGCGGCGGATCGCCATGCCACATCACGGCAGGGACGCGCACAGTGGCCGTCCCAGCGTCGGTGTCAGCCAGCGCTGGTGACGCCGCGCTGAGTCCGAAGGCCAATAGCGCGGCGCCGGCCAACCCCATCATCGGGAGCCGCGTCACAAGTGTGTTCCTCATTGGTGTGTCCTTTCGCATGGACAAGTACGGGCGAACATGTCACGCGCCCAAACTATGAGTCGGACGAATCGATGGCTCGCTTGTGTGCACAACCCGCAATGACGGCGATTCCCAGTCTTTTTCGCATTGTGCCCAGTCGGTCCTGGGCGCATCAACGCACGTCCGCTAACGCTGCGGTGTATCCCGCCGTGCCAGCTCGGCGAGCATCGCGTTGTATGCGGCCAACTCCGCGTCGTCGTCGCGGTCGGCGGCGCGGTCAAGGCGCTTGGCCACCCGCTGGTCGCTGCGTCGCCACTGGATCAGCAAGGCGATCATCACCACGACAAGTGGCACTTCGCCAGCCGCCCAAGCGATTCCGCCACCCAGTCGTTGATCGCCGAGCAGGTCGGTGTGCCAGCTTAGCCCCAGTGACCGATAGAACGTCTCGCCCAGAACTGTCTGCATGCCCATCAACACGACACCGAAGAACGCGTGCAACGGCAGCGACGCGAACACCATCGCGACCTTGCCCAACTGCGGAATGTGCCGAGGTGTCGGGTCGATGCCGATCACCACCCAGTAGAAGAGGTATCCGCTGAGCAGGAAATGGATGTTCATCAGCATGTGCGCGGCATGGTTGCTCACCGCTGCGTCGAACACGCCGCCCAGGTAAAGCCCGTAGAAGCCCGCGACGAACACCACGGTGGCCACGATCGGGTGGGTGAGGAACCGCGACACACGCGAATGCAACGCCGCCAGCAGCCATTCCCGCGGCCCAGGCGGCTCTCCCCGTCCCGCGGTCGGCAGCGCGCGCAGCGCAAGCGTCATCGGCGCGCCCAACACCAGCAGGATCGGCACCAGCATGGACAGCAGCATGTGTGCCACCATGTGCATCGAAAACATCGCCGGCATGTAGCGGCCCAGCCCCGACGACGTGGTGAACAACAGCACCGCGCAGCCGCATAGCCACGCGACAATGCGCCCCGTCGGCCACGCGTCGCCACGGCGGCGCAACCGGCGCACCCCGACCAGGTACAGCAGCGCCATGACGATCGCCGCGGTGCCGAAGATGAGGTCGAACCGCCAGTCGAACAACACCCGCGCAAGCGTCGGCGGCCCGTCAAAGCCGTAACCGATCGCCACCTCGACAGGACTCGGCTCCGTCAGCATTGGCGGCGGCGGTGTGCGGCCCAACCCGACCGCGATACCGAACGTCGCTCCGAAGACAGCCGCCTCGACCAGTGCCAGCCGGATCAGCGGCGCGCGGGCTTCCGGATCGGTCTTCAGCGCCACCAGCCCGCTGCGACGCTGACGCCATCCGATCAGGCCGAGCACACACAGTGCAGTGAGCTTGCCGATCACCAACCACCCGTATTCGGAGCGCACAAGCTCAGGCAGTTGGATCCGCACCAGCGCGTTGACCACACCGCTGCCCGCCATCGCCACGAAGCACCACAGCGCCAGCGCCGAAAACCGCCGGGCCGCGAGGTCCGCGTGTTCCCCCGAACGCATCGCGTGAGCCAGCAACGCCAGCAGGCCGCCCGCCCATAACGCGCCCGCGGTGAGATGAATGAGCAGGCTGTTCGTGGCCAGATCGTGTGCGCCGCCGGCCGACGAATGTCCGGTGAGGCCCAGCGGTACGAGCGTGATCAATGCCCCCGCCAGCAGCACCGGCGTCCACCCCCACCGAAGCACCGGAAGGCTGGCGAGCGTGACCGCGGCCGCGATGAATGCGGTCCAGCGCCACGCCGAGGCGGTGTCGACGAGGCTGGCCGCCGACCAGATGTCGACCGGATTGAGGTTTTCGCGCAGCGGGTGCCCCGACACATCCGACACCGTCATCGGCACGAGCAGCGCCGCACAGACCGTCCACACCGCCGACGCGGCCGTACCGAGCCGCAGCGCGCGATACCCGGCCGCGTCGAGCACGCCGTTGGTCTGCGGCGGCACCAGAAACGCCGCGAACAGGAACGATCCCGCGGCCAGCACGGCTGCGATCTCGCCCGCCGCCCGCACGAACGGCAGCCCGTAGGTGGTCGCAGGCCCGGGGTTGGGCAGCCCGGTGGCAGTGAGCGCGTCGGCCAGCGACAGCGCGCCGATCCCGGCGGCCACGGCCCCGGCCAGCACTCCGATGCCCACCAGCACGGGCCACACCGTGCTGCTGCGCACGCTCGGGGCCACCGTGGTCATGTGCCCAGCGTATGGCGTGTAGCTAGGTGGTCTCGGTGCGGAGGCGGCGGAACTCCATCTCACGCGCATAGAACTGTTCGCGAGCGATTTGCTCGACCCTATCCATGTCACTTAGGACGGCGCGGAGCTCGTCGCGGAACGCGGTGCGCCGCTCGACAAGGTCATCCGCGGGTTTCAGCAGATGCTGATCGGCGACCACTTGCCGCGCAGTCGCGAACAGCAGCGCAGAGACGGCCTCGTTGCTGCGCACCCGGTTCTGCGCGACGTACTGTCGGCCAACGCCAAGGGCTTTCTTGGTCAGTTCCTTCTCGCCGATTTCCGCGGGCGCGTCGCGCAGCACATCCGACACGATCTCGTACGCCTCGAAGAACGGCCGCAGCATCGCGCTGGCGATTAGCGGCTTCTTGGCGCGCAGCAGCGTGGCGATCTGGTCACCGCCCGCGGCGACGTGGGCCTCCCAGTCCTCATGCCACGACATCTCCTCGGCCACATGCTCGCGAAACGCGGTGGAGTCGGCGAAGTAGAAGTCGAACTTCAGGAGATCCCGCAGCCGCATTGCCTGCGACCAGAACGCTTCGAGCCGGTCGGATTCCACCCGCCACGCATACGCGAGAGCCAACTCGACGATCGACGTTTCCATGAACGCATCGATGACGGTGTTTCGGTAGAAGGCCGCCTCGTGCTCGTCTTCGGGCGCGATCCTCCAGACGGTCTCCCTGCCGCCCTCGACGGCCGTAACGGGGTGGCCGTTGGACAACGCATCCAGCGCCGCGCGGACGCCGTCAGCTGTGCGCAACCGCAACGCGCTGTTGGTCATTGGGGCTTGCTTGCGTTCCAGATAATCCAACGAGTCCTGCAGGGTGTGATGGATCTGGTCAAGCGTCAGCGCGACACCGCGGGTCGTCAGCAACAGGGCCGACACAAGCCCCGTCGCGTTCACCGGTGTCGCCCGCAGGATTCGCCATGACACTTCGAACGCCATCTTCTGCAACGCAAGGCGTTTGGCGGCTTCGTCGGTGGTCATCGGCCCGTGTGGCGCACCTAGGTACTCGCGCATCGACACCGCTTCGGGAAAGCGGACGTAGATCTTGCCGTAGTTGCGCTCGCCCTGCGCCTTGATGAAGTTGTACATCCACGACAGACCCTCGGGCGTTTTCTCGCCGCCCCGCGCGTACCGCGCATACTCGGCCGTCTCGTGCAATTGGTCGAAGCTGATCGACACCGGTTGCAAGAGGATGTCGTCGCTGCGCCCGTCGAGGTAGGCGTCGGCGACGTAGGCGAGCAGACCGAGCTTGGGCGGCAACATCTTTCCGGTGCGCGACCGGGTGCCTTCGATCGACCAGCTTAGGTTGAACCGTTTCTCGACGATGTAGCCGACGTACTGTCGCAGCACGTACTTATACAGCGGATCGTCGAGCTTGCGTCGCAAGAAGATGACGCCGGAGTGGCGCATCAGCGGGCCCATGAAGCCGAACGACAAGTTGATGCCCGCGAACGTGTGAACCGGAGGTAATCGGTTCTCCTGCATCGCCACCGGCACGATGACGCCGTCGAGATAGGACCGGTGCGAGAACAACAGTACGGCGGGATGACGTTCCAATCCGCGTCGCATCGTTTCGACTTCTGCGCGGTCGTAGTCGACGTTGGGATCGAAGCCGCGGCTGAAGATGGCTCGTCCCAAGGACGGGATCAGGTCGACAGAAAACCGGCTCCAGCCAGTCGAGAGCTCGTCGAGCATCTCGCCGGCCTTCTCCACCGTCGCGCCGGGAATGCGTTCCAGACCGTCGCGAAACCGAGACGACGCCAGGATCTCGGGTTTGATCAGTCGCGGCGACTTATACTCAGGGCCCAGCAGGCGCAATTCGACGCGCTCGATCGCCAGGATCGCGCGGCGAATGACGAATCGCGCGAATTCCCTGGGGTTTTCGGCGACGGTGGTCTCGTTCCACTGCTGGCGAAGTTCTGACACCTTCGCCGGCTCACCAGCCACCACTCGGGCCCGCGACGGGTCCTTGCGCAAAATCCGCTTCTGCAGGATCTCCGGAGGGCGATACGTATCCCGGCCCGAGAGAAACGAGACGATCTTGGACCGCGTGGGCAGACCGCCGGGGACCCAGAACACGCGCACCGGGACGACCGACCGATCTGCGTCTGCGTCCAACTCCTCGACGAGGCGCGCCAGGGTTCCCGGCGGTGGGTCGTCGTCGGCAGGCAACCGCAGCACGTCAACGTTGGAGTCGGGGTGCTCGCGCCGCTGGCGTTCCAGCCAGTCGTTAAGCAGTTCCTCTTCGGCCGGCGACGACACCGACGCCAGCACCAGCGCGTCGTCAGTGGCTGTGAACGGCGCGAACTGATCGGCGGAGATTTTCACGGCCGACCTTTCGCGGCAGCCTTTTTCGTCGTTTTCTTAGCGGCCGCCTTTTTCACGGGCTTCTTCTCTGCGGCTTTCTTGACGGTCGCCTTGGCCGCCTTGGCCGGCGTCTTCTTCGCTGACGCTTTCGTCGCGGATTTCTTCGCAGGCGCCTTCTTACGGGTGTACAGCGCCGGTGTCGGCAGCTCGTCGTGCGGCCAGTCATTGAGCGTATCCAGGTACAGCTGACGGACCTCGTCGATGCGGTCGGTGAGGTTGTCGTGGGTCCAGTCCTCGACGGGGATCGGCGGGTACACCACTACGTCGACGGTGCCGGGGTTGAATGTGCTCGAGTCGCGGGCCGCGATGACCTCGGCATTGCGAATTACGATGGGCACGATCGGGATTCCGGCGGACATCGCGATGCGGAACGGTCCCTTCTTGAACGGGCCCACCTCCGTTGTGTCCAGCCGCGTGCCCTCCGGTGCGATCAGGATCGACAGCCCCTTGCGTGCCAGCTCCTCAACCTTCTTCAGTCCTTCGATCGCCTTCTTGGGGTCGTCGCGGTCGATGAAGGCGGCGTCCATGATCTTGCCCATCGTGCCAACGATGGGATCGTTCTCGAGCTCCTTCTTTCCGACCGACGTGAAGTTGTCCTTGACCAATGCTCCCGCGATCATCGGATCGGCCTGGTTGCGGTGGTTGAAGATGAAGACGGCAGGCCGCTGCACGGTCAGGTTTTCCTCGCCCAACACGTTGAGGTTAACCCCGGTGACGGTCAACAAGGTGCGGCCAAAGGTCGAAGTGAAGAAGTTGACGCCCGTGCGTTTGTTACGCGTCAGCAGGCCCAGCCCCAGCGCGCCCGCGGCGATCGGCACCATGGACGCGATACCGGCGGCGGTGCGCAGTTGCGAGACCGGATTGCTTCCACTGCGGCTGGTGAATCGCAGCACGGGCCAACCGCGTTTGGCGGCCACCGCTGCGAGCTTGCCCGCGGGATTAGTTGGCCGCGGGTTGCCGACGAGGTACATCAGCGCGACGTCTTCGTCGCCGTCGGCGTAGAAGTAGCTCTTCGACAGATCGACGCCGTTCTTTGCGGCGAATGCCTGTACCGCCCTGGCCTTTCCGGGGCCCCAGATGATTGGCGTCTTCACCTCGCCGGTCAGGCAGCCGTTGTCGTCGAGCTCGAACTTGTTGCTCAACACGTTTGCGATACCCAGGAACCGGGCAACAGGCTCAACTTGCACCGTCAACGCCGACGAGCTGAGCACGACGGTGTGGCCGCGGGCCATGTGGGCACGGACAAGTTCGCGCATCTCGGGATAGATGCGGCCGACGATCTTCTGCACGAAGAGACGTTCAGCCAGTTCGTCGATGTCCTCCAATGAGTTGCCGCGCAGCATGCGCGCACCCTTGCCGATGAGATCCTCGAACTCGGAACGACCGAGCTGATGATTGAGGCCGGCCTGCACCATGCCGATGAATTCGCCCACTGACATCTGGCGACGGCGCAGCCGATCTTGGGTCATGATCACACCGGTGAACCCGGCGACGAGGGTGCCGTCGAGGTCGAAGAACGCGCCGACCTCGGGGCCAGGTGGACTGCCTTCGATTTCGGCGACCGACCCTGGCAGCCGCATGGTCCGTGGATTGGGCTGACCGTTGGCCGAAGTCATTGCGCCGCACTTCCGTTCGGTGACACAGGGGTGGGTTCTAGGGCGTCGATTGTGAACGTCGCTGGCACGGCTCGACCGTCGCCGCCGAGGGCGAGCACCTCATCGAAGCCGGTCACCAGGCAGCGAGCCCACAGGTCGGAGTCGATGACCGACGCGCGGTCGTAGCGTGTGCTGATCGTGCAATAGCCGCCGCGTGAGATCAGCACGACCATCATCGCTACACCTGGCAACGGGCCAACACCGTACTGCCGCAAGACTTTCGCGCCCGCGATGAAGGTATCGCCCGCGTATACCGGCACGTTGCTGGCCTGGACGTCGGAGTTGACGATCGACCCGGCCATCGATTCGAGCATGGAATCCGGCATCAGCGTCAGCACCGGTGCGATGGCGCCGACCATGTCGATCGCCCGCTCCTCGCGCTTGCGCGTCATCTGCGAACGGATGTTCTTGATCCGCACTTCCGGGTCGCGCAGGCCAACCGGCGCAGCGAGATTGACACCGGCGAATCGGTTGCCGCCGGCCGGATCTGCCTCAGAGCGAAGGTTGACCGGCACCGCCATCGGCAGCGCCTCGATCGGCACGCCCTTGGCTTCGTGGTACAGGCGCAAGGCACCGCACAGGCCGGCCAGGTAGGCGTCGTTGATCGAGCCGCCAGCGGCTTTGGCGGCCTTGTGCAAAGCGCCGAATTCGATGTCGATCGCCTCGCTGCGCGAGGAGAGGCTGCGACGTCGCAGCACCGGCGACGGCGGAGCGACGGGACCGACGACACGGGCACCGGACATCGCGTACTCGACGACGTCGCCCATTCTCGATATCGGGTCGCGGACCATCTCGCCGACAACGTGCGCTGCACCGAACAGCATGCCGCGCACCCGTCCCGCGATCGTGATTGGAAGCCGGTTAATCCCTTGGCGCATCAGGTCGTTGGGCGACAGGTCCTGGGGAACCGGAAGCGGCGGAGGCGCCTGCGGAGGCGGATCGCGCTCGAGGTCGTAGAGATTGGCGAACATCTCGACACCGCCGACCCCGTCGGTGACGGCGTGGCTGAGGTGCACCATCTGTGCGGCGCGGCCGCCTTCGAGGCCCTCGACGAGGGTTGCGGTCCACAGCGGTCGGGAGATGTCGAGTGGTGACTGTGCGGCTACCTCAGCCAGGTCGAACACCTGGCGCATCGTGCCGGGCTCGGGGACCCGCAGCCGTCGCACGTGAAAGTCGAGATTGAAATCGGGATCGATCACCCATCGCGGCGCCACGGTGGGCAGCGTCGGCATGACGACCTTCTGCCGCAGCCGAAGAACCTTGCGTGACGCGGTGTCAAACCTCGCCCGGTAGCTGTCCCAATCCGGGGTGGTGTCGAGCAGCTCGACGGTCATGATGCCGGAGCGGGTGCGCGGGTGTGCTTCGCCCCGATGCAGTATCTGGTCGAACGCGCTCAGTTCCTCCGGAAGTCCGTCCGCGTCGAGCTCCGGCACGTCGCTCATGCTCGTGCTCCCCTCCTTACGCCGAAGTGCTGCCACCACGCTAGTCCGCTGCCCGGCGGCACGGAGCGCCTTTATATAGCTGTTGCGGTCGCAGGCTTCGCGCGGCGGAGCGGCGCCATTCATGCGGAAGTTCGGCGGGCGCGATGGCTATGGTCCAGCGGGCGCCGGGCTCAGCACACCGTTTGAGGACTGCAAGCCCGCTGGGGGCCAGCGGCGAACTGCGCGCGGCAGCTCGCAAAATGCGGCCGCATCCAACACTCCTGCTAGCCGGCCATTCTTGCTGGGCGTAATCCGGAGAGAGACCGACGCGCCATGAGCATCTGGCCGGCCATCGGTCCGCGCTGATTCGGCTAGGGTGGGTCCGCTGCCCCCGTAGCTCAGCGGACAGAGCAGCCGCCTTCTAAGCGGTAGGTCGCAGGTTCAATTCCTGCCGGGGGTACTGCCGGGGGCGCTCTCTGACATGTCTACGGACATCAGAATAGTTGCGAACCCGCGTTAGGTCCGGAACCTTTTCCTCTTCGGGCTTTTGGTGCTCCGGTCGAGTTGGTCTTACTGGGGTCGCGGGTTAGCCGCGGAGGAGCTCACCGGATGGCGAGATGCCGTGAGCTATCAGCCAATAGCAATGCCAGCGGTGACGAGCATGGCCGCCTCAGCGCTCGCGGCGAGAAGCCCCTTGTTGATCATCGACCTTGCCCGGACCAAGGGAAGTAGCTGTCCTCGACTCGCGGTGTAATCGCAGCATTCTTCAAGCGGCGCAACGGCAAACCCGCAACTACTGACATCGCCGCAAAGTGGCGGGGGACGGTCGCTTCACGTTTAGTCGGCGCTAGGTTGCTACGAAAACTCGAGGGGGGCCGCCGGAAGTGAGCAAAACCGCTGCGAATCGCGTGAGCAGACTGGCGATGGGTGTCGCGGCCGCCGGAATTGCGACGACCGTCGCCGCCGTAGACCGGAAGCCAACCATCAAGAAAGAGCTCATTACGGTGGCGGAGCGAAAGTGTTGACCAATGTGGTGCGGGACAGCCGGGACGACACTCCTGCAATCTCTTCCGTTACCACGTTTGACAACACAACGAACGGCGAGCAGCGGGAGATGTCGTAATCGCATCGCTTTCGCCCACCATCCCTCCCAGACCAATTGGCCCCATCGAGTTGATTCGCGAAATCGATGGACTGTATCGACAGTGTAACAATTTTACTTCCCAATTGGACGACGAACTGGCGTTCCATTGTGCCGCCTTAATACCATCGCCGTAAAACCGCCCCGGGGTTAGGAAAAGCGCGCGCCGAACCGATATCGGGGGACGAACAATTGGCGGTAAATAGACCCGACTTGCTGAATACCTCATTCGCGGTTTAGCGACGGGCGGCGCAATTGATTGCGGCTGAGCTATACCGACATATCCGCGCCGCTCCGGCATGCCGCTCGGGATTCGCCATGGCCGGGACATGCCATGGTGTCCGTTGCGGGACAGGGGAACACACGCGCGGCCACGGCCGAGCACGTTCGCCATGCGCACCGCCAAGGACCGCCTCGGTCATTTGGTGAACGGCAGGCAAAATCCAGTTTGCGCGTTTGCATCCTTCGCTGGTCGAAGCCATCCGTCGCCAAAACGACGGTGGAAGGGACCGGGTAATTGCTAGTGAATCGAGCCCTCCTCAGTTATTTTCGGCGTGTCCAATTCTCGCCTCTTTCTACCCACAGGGGTTCACGTGAAAATTCGCAAGTCCACTACGCTGATGGCTGGAGCCTGCACGCTTTGCATTGCGGCAGCCTCGGGAACAGTCGAACCGCAAGTCCAGCTGGCCGCCCATCAGGAAAGCACCGTCCGTGTGGTCTCCCAGGACTACACGCTGGCGGCGACGGTGGATCCACTAGCGATCGCCCAGCTCCCGTTCCAGAACTACTTCACCATCGCGTCAACGCTCGGAAACCTGGCAGCCTTCATTCCGCCGGTCAACGCGGCCACTGGCGCGTTCTTCCAGGGCCAGTGGGACAAGATCCCCCCCTTGCTGCAGAAAGCCATCGCCGACGAGATCGCCGCGATCGGAGCTGTGATTCAGCTACCGGCGACGATCATCGCCCACGACCTCGCCGTCATCACTGGTGCGGTCGGCGGCACGAGCAGCGCTGCGCTCGGCAACGCCGTGACCCAGAGCGACGTGGCCACAACCGCCGCAACACCAGCTGATACCGCGAGTGGGCTATTGGCGATCGCCCAACTCCCGTTCCAGAACTACTTCACCATCGCATCAACGCTCGGAAACCTGGCGGCGTTCGTCCCT
>Ga0075418_10001081_pt1 | contig 30361 bp, 30 predicted proteins | sample SoiMetdeltSBSDD2_FD_81776 | JGI IMG/M metagenome (GOLD analysis project Ga0075418, IMG submission 81776) | Bulk soil microbial communities from a Populus tree surrounding site in Tennessee, USA - Soil MetaG P. deltoides SBSDD2 | ecosystem: Environmental > Terrestrial > Soil > Tree plantation... | reverse complement strand
CGCTGACCGGCCATCTCGGTGACGTGATGAAGGAATCCGCGCGCACCGCCCTGTCATGGTTCCGATCGCACGCGACCAGGTACGGTGTCGATCCTGAGTTCTACAAGGACGCGGAAGTGCATCTTCACGTACCGTCCGGGGCAATCCCGAAGGACGGACCGTCGGCCGGCGTGACGATGGTGACCGCGCTGGCGTCGGAGCTATCGGGACGTCCGGTCCGCGGTGACGTGGCTATGACCGGCGAGATTACCCTCTCCGGTCGTGTGCTGCCGGTCGGTGGCATCAAGGAAAAGGTCCTTGCTGCCCGTCGTCACGGCATCAGGGAAGTGATTCTCCCGCGGCAGAACGAGAAGAACATCAAGGAGGACCTGACCGAAGAGCTGCGAGCGGAACTCACCATCCACTACGTGACGCACATCGAAGAGGTCACGTCCGTTGCGCTGCTGCCGTCCTCGGCACAGACCCACACGGGGCTGACGGTGGAGGAAGAGGTGAGGCAGACGGTGCAGTAGCGCTGACGCTACCGGGATCCGGTCTCCGTGGTCTGGGATCCAATCCGAATCTTTGCCGTGATGCCGGACAACGCATCCCGGACAACGCATCCCGAAAGTCTCAGATCAGCGTCAGTGCCACCACAGTTTTCATATCAACAATTTCGCCGCGCCGGACCATTTCTCGCGCTTCACGAAGCTCGAAGGTTTTCACCTCGATGTCCTCATCCTCGTCCTGGGCGGCGGTCTCGGTCGGTTCCTCGAGACTCGACACTCGGAAGAACACCATTTCTTCATCGCAATAGCCTGGCGTCGGGTACATCGCGGCAAGCCGAACAATGGTGCTCGGGACCTTGCCGATCTCTTCGTGACACTCGCGTCGTGCTGCCTGCTCGGGCGATTCCCCTTCGTCGACGCTGCCGGCAGGAAATTCCCAGAGGAATGCGTTCACCGCGTAGCGGTACTGTTTGATCAGAATGACGTGGCCGGGCTCGGGGACAGGAATGAGTACGACGGACTTCGAATGGCGAACGACATCAACAGTAACTGTGCGGCCGTTCGGCATTCGTACCTTGTCGCGATCGATATCGAAGACCTTACCGTCATAGACGCGTTCATGATTGAGGAGTTCGGTATCTTGCATGTCTTGAGTTCCTTCGTGTCGTTGCCAGTTTCCAGTCTCCAGTTTCCAGTAGGTTTGATCTCACTGGGGACTGGTAACTGGGAACTGGAAACTATTCAGCGCGAGCCTCAATTTCATCGAGCACACCTTGCAGATCCAGAGGCAACGGCGAATCGAACTCGACTCGCCTTCCATCGGCGGGATGTGTAAACACCAGGCGCGCGGAGTGGAGGAACGGGCGCTCGAGCCGCTGGACAGCGCGGACGTGGCCGGCGGTCCGGCGCCGCACTCCCCCGTAGGTGGAATCACCGACAATCGGATGACCGATCGCGCTCAGGTGCACGCGGATCTGATGCGTGCGGCCGGTCGCAATTGCCACGCGGAGGAGCGAGACCCCGTCGAGATCGCGAGAGTACGTCACCCGAGTGACCGCATCCCTGGCGCGCCGCGCCTTCGTTGACATCCTTTGCCGATCGTTCGGATCGCGCCCAATCGGCGCATCGATCCGTCGTCCCGCATGGACCACGCCCCACACCAGCGCCACGTACTCTTTCTCAACCTCTCGGTCGGCGAATTGTCGCGCGAGCTCCTGATGCGCGCGATCGTTCTTCGCCACGACCATGAGACCAGAGGTTCCCCGATCCAGCCGGTGAACGATCCCAGGTCGCAGTTCACCACCGACGCCGCTCAAGTCCCTGACGTGATGGAGCAGGGCGTTGACAAGCGTGCCTCCCGAATGTCCTGCCCCTGGATGCACCACCATGCCCGCCGGTTTGTCGAGGACGACGAGCTCACGGTCTTCGAACACGATCCGCAGCGGCAGCGCTTCAGGTTCGGGAACCGCTGCGGTCGGCGCTGGAATGTCGACATCGTACTGTTGTCCGGCGCGAACAACCGTGCTCGGCCGCAGCGATGGCGCCGCTCCGCTGACGTGTCCGTCCTTGATCACACGATGCACACCGGAACGCGACTGGCTAGGGAGCAACGTCGTCAGGAACGCGTCGAGCCGCGTACCATCGTGCTCGGCTTCGACGATGAGGTGATGACGTTGCACGTCAATGCTCAATGTTCAATGCTCAATGTTCAATATGTCCAAATCAACATTGCGCATTGAACATTAAACATTGAACATTGCGTAGCGAAGCTACGCCGCGCGGGCGCGGCGGGCATGCGCTTCCGGCGCCGGACCTGGCGAACGGCGTCCAAGCACGATCATCATCACGATGGAAAGCGGGACGATGATGAGGGAAAGAAACTGCGAGGTCGAGAACATGGCAATCGATCCGCGCGGATCGCCGCGGTAGAACTCGATGATGAATCGCGATACGCCGTAGAGAAACATGTACGCCCAGAAAGTGCGGCCCGGAAACGGGCGCCCTTTCCTTTCGGTGGCGAGCAACAGGACCAGAATCAACAGCTCAGCCCCCGCTTCGTACAACTGCGTCGGATGCAGCGGTACGTTCAAGGGCGTGCCGACGTTTTCGGCCGCATACGGATTGCGGAACGTGATCGCCCACGCGACTTCCGTTGGTCGGCCGAAGCAGCAGCCGGCGAAGAAACACCCCATCCGTCCAATCACGTGTCCGAGTGCAATACCGGGCGCGAACACATCGGTGACCGTCCACATCGGCATGCGATGACGCCGCAAATACCACAGCGCCACAGCCACCGCGGCGATTAGGCCGCCATAAAAGACGCCGCCCGACCGCAGCAGTGTCAGCAGCTCTTTCGGATTTCGGCCGAACGTGTCGAACTCGACGATCAGGAGAAGGAGCTTGGCGCCGGCGAGTGCGCTGATGATGATCCAGATGCCGAGATCCATCACCCGGTTCGAATCGAGCCCGCGCTTTCGCGCACGGACCAGCGCGAACTGCAAGCCGAGCAGGTACGCGGCGGCCAGCAGGACACCGTAGGTGTAAACAGGAAAGCGCCCGATTTCAAACAGGATTGGATGCATGTCGCCGCCCGATTCCGATCATGTCGAGCAGGACCAGAATAGCCCCGATCGTGATCGCCGAGTCCGCTACATTGAACGCCCAGAAATGTGTGTTGCCCCAGTACACGTCGACGAAATCGACCACGTATCCGGCGATGGCGCGGTCGATCAGGTTGCCGAACGCGCCGCCAAGAATCAACGCGAGCCCGAACCGTGCCATCCGTTCGTGAAACCCGAGCTGGGTCGCGTATGCCGCGATCGCCACGAGCGCAATGGCGGCAATCGCAATCATGACGACTGGTTTATACGGAAAGTCCGCTGCGTTCAAGAGTCCGAACGCTGCACCTGTGTTATGCACGTGCGTCAGGTCGAGAAATTGCGGAATGATCCGCCGGCTCTCGCCGACAGGTAAGAACACGCGAACCGTCGCTTTCGTGACCTGATCGAGCGCGACAATGACCGCCATCGTTCCAAGTTCAAGCGGGTGCGCGTACCGCGGTGCCGCGCCGGCGGCGGGCGGCGCGGCTGGAACAGCCGGCTCAGGCAGCTCAGGTGGGAGCGTCATCAGGCGTTCATCCGGCAACCGTGCCACTCGCGCTCTGAAGCGCGTCGACGCACCGATCGCACAGGCCTTCCATGCCCGACGCGGTCGATACCGACGGGACGACGCGCCAGCACCGAGGGCACTTGCTGCCTTCGGCGCGGCTCACGCTAACCTCCACGCCAGATCCCTCGCCAGCCACGGGCGCGAATTCCGCCTGCGACACGATAAAGAATGACGCGAGATCGTCTCGATAAGCGCTCAAGAGCTGCGCCTGGTCGCCCCACGCCCTGACGACGACTTTCGCGCCAAGTGAGTTGCCAATCGTCTTCGCCTGACGCTCCGCTTCGAGCGCTCGGTTCACCTCGTCGCGAATGCGAAGCAGGCGTTCCCATCGCTCCGCGAGAGCGGCGTCATGCATCGATTCGACGCCTTGCGGGAACTCGGCAAGGTGCACGGATTCCTCGTGCCTCCCCGGCAGATATCCCCACAACTCATCGCTGGTCATCGGCAGGACGGGGGCCAGGAGACGGACAAGCCCGTCAGCGATGGTGAACAACGCGGTCTGTGCGGATCGACGCTCCGGTGATCCGGCGGCGAACGTGTACAGCCGATCCTTCAGCACATCGGCGTAGAAAGCGCTGAGATCAACAGTCGTGAACTGATTGATCGCATGGAACACCGATGGGTAGTCGTAGGTTTCGTAGGCGCGGAGAACAGTTGATGCCATTTCGCTGTAACGCGACAGCGCGAACCTGTCCACTTCCTGCATGCGCTCGAGGGGCACGCGATCGACCGCAGGGTCGAAATCGTACAGGTTCGAAACCAGATACCGCATCGTATTTCGGATCTTCCGGTACGCTTCGATGACCCGCGCCAGGATCTGTTTGCCGACCCGTACTTCCTCCCGGAAATCGACCATCGACACCCAGAGGCGGATGATCTCCGCTCCGCTGTCCTTGATGATTTCCTGCGGCTCGATCGAGTTCCCGAGCGACTTCGACATCTTGTGGCCGTCTTCGGCGACGATGAAGCCGTGAGTGACGACCTCGCGGAACGGCGGCCGTCCGCGCGTGCCGAGACCGACGAGCAGTGAACTCTGGAACCAGCCGCGGTGTTGATCGCTTCCCTCGAGGTACACATCGGCCGGCCATGTCAGTTCGGATCGAAATGGAAGGACGGCCTCGTGGCTCGAGCCTGAGTCGAACCAGACGTCGAGGATGTCGCGCTCCCGTTCGAACTCCGTGCCGCCACACGTCGGACAAGTGAGGCCGTCGGGAATGAATTCCGCGACCGGACGCTCGTACCACGCATCGGCGCCGTAGGTGTCGAACACCGCCGCAGCTCGATCGACGAGTTCTGTCGTGAGGAGCGCTTCACGGCACTTGATGCAGTCAACCGCCGGGATCGGCACACCCCAGGCCCGCTGCCGGGAGATGCACCAGTCCGGGCGATTCGCGATCATGTTGTAGATGCGATCGTGTCCCCACGCAGGCACCCAGGCGACGGTTTTGTCGATCGCATCGAGCGCTGCACGGCGAAGCGTTGGCGTTCCGTCCGAGGAACTGCTCGTCGACGGCGCACCATCCATCGGCGTGTCCAGTGCGATAAACCACTGCGAAGTTGCCAGGAAGATCACAGGGTTATGGCACCGCCAGCAGTGCGGATACGCGTGCTGGAACGTCTCCCGGTGCCACAACCTACCTCGCTCTTTCAACGCCTCCTCGACGCTCGGATTGGCGTCGAACACGCGCTGCCCGTTGAAAAGCTCCACCGTGTCGAGAAAGTGGCCGCCAGGACCGACGGGTGCGTAGATCTCGAGGCCGTACTTGACGCCGGTGATGAAGTCGTCGCTGCCGTGGCCCGGCGCCGTATGTACTGCACCGGTGCCGGCATCCAGTGTGACGTAATCGGCGAGCACACCCACTGCATCGCGGGCGTAGAGCGGATGACGGAAGCGGATATGTTCGAGTTCTGCGCCTTTCATCCGCGCGACCGGCTCGCCGAAGCTTCGGCCAACGGCCTTACTGACTTGCTCGGCGAGCGCTTCGGCAACGATCACGGCCGTGCCACCGACGTCGTACGCGGCGTAATCGAACTCAGGATGAAACGCGATTGCCAGATTCGACGGGATCGTCCACGGGGTCGTCGTCCAGATCAGCACCGATACGGGCCGGTTGCCGAGCGTCGGCAGTCGCCGCTGAAGTTCCTGCGCGCTGGCATCGGCAAGCGGAAACTCGACATAGATCGAGGGTGACGAATGATCGGAGTACTCGACCTCTGCTTCCGCAAGCGCCGTGCGACAGTGGATGCACCAGTGCACCGGCTTCTTGCCTTTGTAGACAAGTCCACGTTCGACGAACTTTCCAAGCGCGCGGGCGATGGCGGCCTGATACCGGAAGTCCATCGTGAGATAAAGATGATCCCAGTCGCCGAAGACCCCGAGCCGCTGGAATTCCACGCTCATCACGTCGATAAAGCGGGTCGCGTAATCGCGACAGGCCCGGCGGAAGTCGGCCATGGACATGTCGCGCTTTTTTGGTCCCAGCTCGCGGTCGACTTTCAGCTCGATTGGCAGGCCGTGACAGTCGTATCCAAGCACATACGGAGCATCGAACCCCATCATCGTCCGCGACTTGACGACAAAATCCTTGAGGATCTTGTTCATCGCGGTTCCAAGGTGGATTCGGCCGTTTGCGTACGGCGGGCCGTCATGCAGCACGAACTTCTTGCGGCCCTCGCGCGCCTTGCGGATCCGATCGTAGAGACGGATTTCGGCCCAACGGGCGAGCGCCTGCGGCTCAGCCGTCTGTAGGTTCGCCTTCATCGGGAAGCCGGTGCGGGGCAGGTTCAGGGTGTCTTTCCAATCGGCCATTTGATCCATTTATTCTAAAGCATTGCCTCGCCGGAGACTTCGCGGAGCGATGCCAATCGGCGTAGGGCGAGGTCTTCAGACCCCGCTCCCGTGACAGAATGAACCGAATGTCGCGCGCGGATCTCCAGTCACGTGTTGACGCCGTCCGCTGGTATCACACGATCGATCTGGGAGGAGGAGTCGTCACGCCAGGTGTGGACGACTCGCCGGTGCGGCTCGCGCGGGTGCAGCTTCCACCGTCTCTCGAGGGCAAAACCGTCCTCGACATCGGCGCGTGGGATGGATTCTTTTCGTTCGAATGCGAACGGCGCGGCGCCGCACGGGTTGTGGCTGCCGATCATTTTTCATGGCACGGAACGGGCTGGGGTACGAAAGCAGGCTTCACGCTCGCGCGCGAGGCACTCGGCTCCCACGTCGAGGACATCGATATCGATGTCATGGACCTGACTCCCGAGCGGGTGGGCACCTTCGACGTCGTGCTCTTCCTTGGCGTTCTCTATCATCTGCGCCATCCATTCCTTGCCCTGGAGCGCGTCGCCTCGGTCGCACGCGAGTATTTGATTGTTGAGACCGTCGTCGATCTTGTAGGGTTCCGCCGGCCGGCTATGGCCTTCTATCCGGGTCGGGAGCTCAACAAGGATCCGACGAACTGGTGGGGACCAAATCTACCGGCCGTAAAGGGAATGCTAGAGAGTCTCGGATTCAGAGAAGTAATCGTTCCGACGCGGTTGCCCAACGCCGCGTACCGTGCCGCGCGCGCGCTTTACCACCGGATTCGGGGGAAGAACACCGTCGCCGAAGCATTTCGTCAGGACCGGGCGGTTTTTCATGCCCGGCGCTGAAAATTCTGATTGCTGATTGCTGAATGCTGATTGATTTCTCAATCTGCATTCAGCCGTCAATCAGCAATCAGCAATCAACATTCAGCAATTTCAGCAGTTACCGTCGGTTCGTCCGCGCGATATCCACGCGGTACTCACCCTGATTGTCCCCAAAGCCGTCGTCATTGACTCCGAGGAACAGCTGGCCCGCTTCAGGCATCGGGACCTGGACGCCGCTGCCAATACCGAAAGGCTGGCCGTTCGCGCCAATGCGCCCAATCAACGCACCCGCTGCTACGTTCGGAAGCGGTGCGTTCGTCGCTTTCCGTCCCGACTTGGAGCCAAACGGCGTCGCAATGTCGCTCGAATCGGTGCTCAATTGCACTTCGCCGGTGGCGTTGATGCTGAGCACCTCACCTTTCCGAACCGTCATGCCGGTTGCCGTCCAGGGCTGCTTCGCCGAAACGGTGATCCCATTACCCGTGGCCGCCTGAAGATTCGGGTTCGTACCGCTCGTTCCGACCGCGCCCGATGGACGAGCAAGCACGATATGGTTGACTTCGCTCGACGAGATGTCGCGGTCACCCGACGCCGTGCGAATCGTGAGCCTCAGCGGAGAGCTGCCGCCGATGTCGGCGAGTTGCCCGCTGATGGACTCGCCACTCTTCAGGATGACCCGCTGTTCACCCTCGGGAACCTTGGCCCAGTCAGCGTCGCTCATGGACGTGCCGGCGAAATCAATGACGGCAACGTCGTTCTGGGCAATTCGCCGCTCGGTCCCGTTCACCCGAACAGTAAAGCCAACCCCTCCAAGGTCTTCCAGCTGACCAGTTATCTTTTCACCCGAGCGAAGTGTGAGCGTCGCGCTCTCCTGCGCCAGGGCCGAGACCGGCAGGGCGGCAATCGCCAGCGCGAGAATCGTACGCTTAACCATCTCTATAGCCTCCTCAAAGTGGTCTTTTAACCTCAAGCTCAACCTCTAACGGTCGAGCTAGAAACCTCTCTTAAGAGGATTTGTGCAAGGGCAGGGCCAGTGAAAGCGCCGGCCAGACTCGACGGTTTTTGGGCCAAAAATCGCAAAAACCCGAAGAAAAACCGGCCCTATATAATGGACATATGCACCTCCCGGCGACCACTCCTGTTGAATCACGCACCCTCCGCGACCACCTTGCGAACGGTCTCAAGGTCGTGGTCCGCGAGGTTCACACAGCGCCTCTCGTATCGGTGTGGTGCTGGTATCGCGTCGGGTCAGGCGATGAGGGGCCTGGACTCACTGGCGTGTCTCATTGGGTCGAGCACATGAATTTCAAGGGGACCATCAACATCCCTCGTGAGCAGATGAAAGGGAGCGTCGAACGGTTCGGCGGGATGTGGAACGGTTACACCTGGATCGATCAGACGACGTATCTCGAAACGGCCGGCCGAGCCGCGCTCGATCAGATGTTGTTCATCGAGGCGGAGCGTATGGCGTATGGGCTGTATGAACCCGCCGAGTGCGAGTCGGAGCGGACAGTAATCATCTCCGAGCTTCAAGGTGGCGACAACGATCCCGATCAGTTGCTCGATACCGAGGTCACCGCGACGGCGTTCCGAGCGCATCCATACGGGCATCCGACCATTGGCTGGCTCGAGGACCTCCGCTCGATGACGCGCGATGATCTTTACGACTATTACCGTCGCTTCTACATTCCCAACAATGCGACCCTGGTGGTCGTTGGCGATGTTGATGCGACCGATGTGATGAAGCGTGCCGAGAAGCACTTTGCATCGATTCCGGAAGGCCCGGCCCCCGAACGGATCTGCGCAATTGAACCGGAACAACTCGGGGAGCGTCGCGTCGTCATCGAACGTGAGGGAACGACCGGATATGTCAAGGTGGTGTTTCGTGCGCCGGCGGCCAGCGAGCCGGAATTTTTCCCCCTGCTTGTTCTCGACGCGGTCCTGACCGGCGCCAAGGGTGTGAACCTTTGGTCAAGCTTTCGCGGCGTGCCGCCGCAGCGAAAAGCGCGACTCTACACTGCGCTTGTCGAGCGCGGTCTCGCTTCCGTCGTGTCGGGAGCGATTTTGCCTACGGTCCAGCCGTATCTGTACACGCTCTCGTTGACGGCCATCGACGGCGTTTCGTTAGCCGCCGTGGAAGCAGCGGCATTCGATGAAATCGAGCGGGTTCGCCGCGCCGGTGTCGAGCCATCGGAAGTCGAACGTGCGCGCCATCAACTCCGAGCGCGGCTGGTCTTCGACAACGACAGCGTCACGAACATTGCTCACCAGCTCGGCTACTTCGAGACCGTTGCCGGCCCGCGATTCCTGTCGTCAATCCAGCGCCAAATCGATGCGGTGACGCCGGAACAGATCTGGGACGTGGCGCGTCGTCGTCTCAGTCCCGCGAATAGGACCGTCGGGTGGTTCCGTCCGACAGGCCGATCCTGATGACCTCGAGCCTGGCCGCCGGACTGTCACCCGTCCGGCACACTCTCGCCAACGGCTCCACGGTCGTCGTCCAGGAAAGTTCCGCAACGCCAGCGGTCTCAATCAACGCGACGTTTCTAGCCGGGAGTTTTTGCGACCCTGACGGCCTGCCCGGCGTGGCGTATCTCACTGCGCGAGTTGCCGATCGAGGCACCACGCACAAGAGCGCGGACGCGATCGCCGAGGAGCTCGACAAGCGTGGCGTCGCATTGCGGGTCGGAACGACTCGCCACAGGATGATTTTTTCGAGCACGTGTCTTGCCGAGGACTTTGACGACGTGCTCGAGCTTATCGTGGAAGTGGCGCGCCGGCCTGCGTTTCCCGAGGCCGAGCTCGTTAAGCGTCGCGCCGAATCCATTACGGTTCTGCGACAGCACGAGGACAATCCGTCGGCTCGAGCTGGTGAAGCGTTGTCCGAACTGCTGTATGGACCTCTGCATCCATACGGCCGCCCGGCCAGGGGCACGGTGGCGACACTCGAACGCATCAATCGCGACGCGTTGTTGAAGTTCCATGCTGACGAGATCAGGCCCGCAGTGCTCACCGTAGTCGTCGTCGGCGACGTGCGCGCGGGAGAGACGATCGAGCGTGTCTGCAAGCTCCTTGACGACTGGAAGGGCGCACCGGAGCGGCCACTCGTCGTCCCGCCCCCGTCTGCGCCCGCAGTGCGGCGTGTTCGCCAGATTCTGATGCCGGGAAAGTCGCAGACTGACATCGCTTATGGCTTCACGACGATCCGCCGGCTCGATCCTCGTTATCACGCTTATGGTTTGCTGAACAATATCCTGGGTCAGTTCGGTTTGGGCGGTCGGCTGGCGGATAACATCCGTGAGCGACAAGGCATGGCGTATTACGCGTTCAGCGAATTCAATGCGAATGTGGGTGAGAGCCCCTTGGTCGTGCGCGCCGGTGTAGATCCAAAGAATGTCGAACGGGCGATCGAGGCGATTGATGACGAAGTGCGCGACCTTGGATTGCAAGGTCCGACAGACGTTGAGATGGACGAGAGCCGATCGTACCTGATTGGATCCATTCCCCGACTGCTCGAAACGAATGAAAGCATCGCAGCGTTCCTTCAGGACTGCGAGCACTTCGACCTCGGACTTGACTACGATCGCCGGCTGCCTGAACTGCTCAAGGCGGTAACGATCGACGAGGTACGCGCCGCAGCCGCGGACGTCCTCAACCCCCAACGTGCCGCGCTCGTCATTGCCGGTCCCGAAGCGCGTGCCGGAGCAGATGCGGCGTGACCCGGGCGGTTTTTTTCGATGTCGATTTCACGCTGATCTATCCGGGTCCACGCTTTCAGGCTTCGGGCTACCACGATTTCTGCACGCGTCACGGCATCGAGGTCGATCCAGCGCTGTTCGATAGCGCTGTGGCTGGGGCCGCTTCAGGTCTCGACACTGGCGACGACACCTACGACGCGCAACTTTACTTCGACTACACGCGGCGAATCATCGAGGGCATGGGTGGACGCGGCGCGGCGGTGGAAACAGTGGCTCGTGAAATTTATGAGGAATGGGCCGCCTGCCGCCACTTCACGCTCTACGACGATGTCCCTGAGGTGCTTCGAACGCTGCACGCGTCCGGAGTGAAGATTGGATTGATCTCGAATTCGCATCGATGCTTGAAGTCGTTTGAGACTCATTTTGAGCTACGTGGTCTGTTCACCGTCGCCGTGTCGTCCATCGAGCATGGCTACATGAAGCCGCATCCCAGCATTTTTGAGGCGGCGCTGCGCGGCGTCGCCGTCCCCGCCTCGGAGTCCGTGATGGTCGGCGACAACCTCACCCAAGACGTCGATGGCGCACGGCGGCTCGGCATGCGCGGTGTCCTCGTGTCGCGCTCGGGACCAGTCGCGGCTCCTCCGGAAGTGCCGGTGATCCAGTCACTGCGCGAATTGCCGGCTTTGCTCTGATGATCCGTCCACTCACGACGCTGGACGAGTGCCGGCAGGTGGCCGCACTCGAGAAGGCTGTGTGGGAATTCACCGATGGCGAAGATGTCGTTCCTCCTTCGCTGTTGATCGTATCAATCAAACGTGGAGGCCTGCTGCTCGGCGCATTTGATGATGCCGGGACATTGCTGGGATTCGTCTACTCGATGCCGGGTGTCAAGGACGGCCGTCTGATGCACTGGTCGCACATGCTGGGCGTGGTGCCAGGTGCACGGGGAACCGGCTTGGGGTTGCGGCTCAAGCTCGCGCAGAGGGACCACGTCTTGCGCGCCGGAGCGGATCTCATCGAGTGGACCTTCGATCCACTTCAGGCGCTGAATGCGCATCTCAACTTTGCGCGTCTCGGCGTCGTTGTCGAGGAATACGAAGAGGACGTTTACGGGTGCTCGACCAGCCCGTTGCACGTTGGCACGCCAACCGATCGTTTCGTCGCTGAATGGCGCCTGACAGCTCCACACGTGGAGCGAAGGATTTCGCTGCCGGTTGCATCACTCATTCGTGACAGTTCGGTGATGTCAGCAGTGCCGGTGAATCAAGCACATGAAAAAGGAGACTGGCTCAAATCGTCACGCCCTCTGCTCGACGCCTCCGAGCGCCGCTTGCTGGTCGAGATCCCGACTGACTTTATCGAAATGCAGCGTCGAGCACCCGAGCTGGCGATGGAATGGAGGCTGGCGATGCGGTCGATCTTCGAGACGTACTTACCGCGCGGCTACCGCGTCGTCGATTTCTTTCTGTCGCGCGAAGCGCGTCGCGGTCAGTACTTGTTGGCGCTAGTAGAAAGGTAAAAGGGAAAAGGGAAAAGGGAAAAGGGAAAGGAAGGAGGCAAAAGCAGACACCTTCTACCTTTTACCTTCTACCTTCTACCTTTAATCTTAGCCTGGAGGCCATGTCATCTTCCTGCCACCAAGCAGATGAAGATGGAGATGGAAGACCGTCTGGCCAGCGTCGGCGTTGCAGTTGAACACGGTTCGATAGCCCCGGTCGGCATGTCCGTTCTCTTTCGCGATTGCCGCCGCGGTGCGCACCAGTTCTCCCACCAGCGCGTCGTCTCCCGGCGCGAGATCGTTGAGGCTGGCGATGTGTCGTCTCGGGACGACGAGGACATGCGTCGGTGCCTCCGGCGTGATGTCTTTGAACGCGACGACGTGATCGTTTTGATAGACGATGGTCGCGGGAATCTGTCCCGCGATAAGTTTGCAAAAAAGGCAGTCGCTCACATTACCTCCTCAGGACGGCGACACGCGGAATGCCCTGGAGATCGCGGCGGATGTGGTCGATGGTCCATCCTGTGTCCCGCGACGCTCCGCGTAGCTCGTCTTCCTGGCCAAGGCCGAATTCAACTATGAGGCGGCCGCTCTTCGCAAGATACGCAAAGGCCGCAGTCAACAACCGGCGAATCACGTCAAGACCGTCTGCGCCGGCGAAGAGCGCCGTTCGCGGCTCGTAGCGGATGACTTCAGGCTGCAGGTGCGGCACGTCTGTTTCCGGAACATACGGCGGGTTCGACACGATCAATTCGGCTGACTCGGGGACTCCATCGAGAAGGTTCGTGTGAACCAGCGACACCCGAGTGGTGAGGTTATGTCGCAGCACGTTTCGGCTGGCGACCTCGAGGGCGGCCTTCGACGAATCCGTCGCGAGCACGGTGGCTGCTGGAAACTCGATCGCGAGCGCGACGGCGAGGCAGCCGCTTCCGGTGCCGACATCGATGATCCGTCGCACCGCATCGCGCGCTGGCATCGCCGAGAGCGCCTCCTCGACGATGAGTTCCGTTTCGGGGCGCGGGATGAGGACGGCTGGAGTGACGTCAAACTCGAGGCCCCAGAATTCTTTGTGTCCAGTGATGTACGCCACCGGCTCGCGTGCGAGTCGCCGCAGGACGAGATCCTCGAACAACCGGTCGAAGGCCGAAGGCAGCGGATCGCGAGCTCTGATCAGGAACGTCGCGCGATCGCAATCGAGCACGTGCCGCGCCAGCACCTCGGCATCGAGCGCCGCCTCGTCGGGCGCAATGCCGGCACGCACAAGCCGATCGCGTGCATTGGCCAGGCGCTCGTGCAGCGGCGCCATTAATGCACGGTCGGACCCGAGCTCGCTTCGTCGTTGGGATCGGTTTCGGTGGCTTCTTTCAGTTTCTCGGAGGTGAAGTGGGTCACCGCGGCATCGATGAGATCGTCGAGACCGCCATCGAGGGCGGCCGTCAACTGGTGCATCGTGTAGCCGACGCGATGATCGGTGATTCGATTCTCGCGGAAGTTGTAGGTGCGGATCTTCTCCGAGCGATCTCCCGTACCGACCTGACTCCGGCGATCCTTCGCGATCGCCTCCTGCTGTTTTCGCATCTCCATTTCGTAAAGCCGCGAGCGCAGAACCTTCATCGCTTTCGCGCGATTCTTCACCTGCGACTTTTCATCCTGCTGCGACACCACGATGTTGGTGGGGAGGTGGGTGATGCGCACGGCTGAATAGGTCGTGTTGACGCTTTGGCCGCCAGGTCCACTCGAGCAGAACGTGTCGATGCGGAGGTCCTTCGGGTCGATGTGAACGTCGACTTCTTCGGCTTCCGGCAACACCGCCACCGTCGCCGTGGAGGTGTGAATACGGCCGCTCGCCTCGGTCGTCGGCACGCGCTGAACTCGATGAACACCACTCTCGTACTTGAGGCGGCTGTAAACGCCGCGCCCCTCGATGGTCGCGGTCACTTCCTTCGTGCCCCCGGCGCCGCTTTCACTCAGGTTCAAAACTTCCACGCGCCAGCCCTGTCGTTCCGCGTACCGCGAATACATGCGGAACAAGTCCGACGCGAACAGCGCCGCCTCGTCGCCGCCGGCACCGGCCCGGATCTCGAGCACGACGTTCTTCGCATCGTTGGGATCCTTCGGAACAAGGAGGAGCTTCAGGTCGGCGAGCAACTGATCGCGGCGTGATTCGAGCGTCGCGAGTTCCGCCTGCGCGAGCTCCCGCATGTCCGGATCCTTCAAGAGTTCTTCAGTCGAGGTGAGCTGCGAGATGACGTCCTTGTACTCGCGGAATCGATCGACGAGCGGCTGCAGCTCCGCCGCGGTCTTCGAATGCGCACGAAGCTTCGCCGTGTCCCCTTGCACGCTCGGGTCGGCCATTTCGGTCATCAGCCGTTCGTATTGCGCCTCGACGGCGTTTAGTTTGTCAAACATTGATCATTCCGAGTGGCTTCGCCCCTCGGACTTTTACCTTTCCTTTTGCCTTTTCCCTTGTGTCTTGTCCCTTGTCAAGACTGTCCCCCGGACACCGGCGGCAGAAACGCCACGTCGTCACCGTCGCTCAGCGGCGTCGTCATGCGCGCGTAGTCTTCGTTGACGGCGCAGGAGACGGCCCGGCTGTAATCGTCAAAGCCAGGGAACTCGGCGACCAGAGACTCCCAGGCGGTGCGAACACTCGACCCGTCGGCGAGTGTCCGCTGGACTTCGGAGGCACCGGCCATCTCGCGAAGCCGCGCGAACAACCGAATCGTTACGTGCATTGCGCAAATGCCATCCGGCGCGCATCGTCGTCCATGGGATCGGCGGTCGCTCCTTCGATCCAGATTTCGCCCCCCTCGAAGTGTTCGTGCTTCCAGATGGGTGCGATCTGTTTGATGCGCTCGATCGCATAGCGGCACGCGGCGAACGCTTCGGCGCGGTGTGGTGACGTCGCCGCGATCACGACGCTCGCATCGCCGATTTCGAGCCGTCCGATCCGGTGATGAATCGCGAGACCGACAGAGGGCCAGCGCTCACCGGCTTCCTCGTCGATGCGGATGAACGACTTCACCGCCAGCGGCTCGTAGGCCTCGTACTCGAGCCACAGGACGCGGCGGCCGCCATTCTCGTTGCGCACGAGGCCGACGAATGTCGCGACGGCCCCGCAATCCGCCGACGACACGGTGGTGGAAACGGCAGTGACATCAAGCGGATCCGACGTCACCCGAAACCGGGGGTCCGACATCGCGTTTCAGTATACCCCGCGCCAGAAATGATTCAGCGGGCCGTGCCCGCCACCAAGTCCCGGCGCGTGCCGGATCGCGCCGTCAAGGTACTCGCGCGCCGACTCGATCGCTTCTCGATCCTGCTGTCCGCGCGCAAGATTCGCGGCAATCGCTGACGACAGCGTGCACCCGGTCCCGTGCGTGTGCGGCGTGACAATTCTTCGACCGCGGATCTCGAAGGCGCCACCTTGCACGCACGCCACGTCGACGGAATCGGGACCCTCGAGGTGGCCACCCTTGACGAGTACGACGCGTGGTCCGGCCCTCAGGATCCGTTCACCCGCGGTTCGCATGTCGTCGAGCGAGCGAATCGTCATGTCGGCGAGGACTTCTGCTTCCGGGATGTTCGGAGTCACGACATGCGCGATCTGGAGCAGCTCCGACTTCATTGCCGCAACAGCATCGAGATCGAGCAGTCGATCGCCGCCTTTCGCGATCATCACCGGATCGACGACGACGTGCGGCAGGTCCAACGCGCGCACAGCCGCCACGACTGCTTCGACAATGGCGGCGTTGGCCAGCATGCCGATCTTGACGGCGTCCGCCCCCAGATCGTCGACGACCGCCTCGATCTGGGCGGTCACGAGGTCGGCCGGCATTGCCTGCCACGAAACCACACCGCGAGTGTTCTGGGCGGTGACCGCAGTGATCGCGGTCGTTCCATAAATCCCGTGCGCCGCAAAGGTCTTCAGGTCTGCCTGGATTCCCGCGCCGCCCCCGGAATCGCTGCCGGCGATCGTCAATGCTGTCTTCATCGGTGAATGCGTAATTGTTGAGTGCGGAATGCTGACTGCCGATGGTTTGCTGCAATCAGCAATCAGCAATCAACAATCAGCAATTTCAGTTCAATAGTACAATCCGCGCTATGCAGAATTCCGTCGGGCTTCCGGGCACCTTGCTGACACACACCATAGCAGGCGCGCGCCTAGAGGGCGCGATCCGCGCCGCTTCGGTGGCGTTCTTCGTCGCGCTCACCGCGACCGCGGCGCAGGTCAGCATCCCACTGCCGTTTACGCCGGTGCCGCTGACGTTGCAACCGATGGTGGTACTCCTTGGAGGCACGGTCCTTGGCGCGCGACTCGGCATGTCCGCCCAGATTCTGTATCTGCTTCTCGGGATCGTGGGACTGCCCGTCTTCGCCGCCTCCCCGGTCCTCCCCCAGGGCGCCCTGCGTTTGCTCGGCCCGACCGGTGGCTACCTCATGTCATATCCGTTTGCCGCCTTTGTTGCCGGATGGTTCGCCGAGCGAGGGCTCGATCGCCGCTATCTCACGTCATTGTTGGCAATGGCCTGTGGGCTCGCCGTGATCTTTTTTGGTGGAGTGATGTGGCTGGCGTTTTTCGCGCGCCCTGCGGTCGGCCTCGACGCGGCGCTGCGGACCGGCCTGTATCCGTTCGTGCCGGTCGATATCTTCAAGTTGCTCGTCGCCGCTGCTGTCACGCCCGGGTTGTGGAAGTTGCTCGGCTCGAATCGCTAATCACTAGAACTCGTTTCAAAACCGATTCGAGACGTGGCGACGAGCGTCGGAGGTCGGGGCGTACGATTCGATGAGTCCCTTGTTTGACGAGCGGGATGTCCTCTCTTCTCCCTTCTCCTTTCTCCTTTCCTGTCTCTAGTGAGAGGGATTCACTTGACATATCCGAGACTGCGAAGCCGATCGATCATCTCTTGATCGAGCGGCTGACCCGATCGCTCCATCCGCTGCATTGACGGCGCTCCGTACGTGGCAACCTGGCGGATTGGATAACGACGTACAAAATCGGGAGAAAAGAGCGCGACCAGTGGTGCACCGGGAAGCTCGCGGCTAATCGGGACGCCGAGTGTCTGCAGGATTGTCGGCGCGACATCGACCGCTCGTGCCTCCGCGTCGCCGCGCGCGCCGGCAACTTTCCCCGCCACGCCGAGCAATCCTGCGGCCGCCGCGACCACGCGCCCTGGTTGGGTCAGAACGATCACGACCTCGGAGTCTGCGGGATTCACGACGTCCAACAGAAGACGATCCAGAAACACGTTGTAATCGCGAAGTGCTCCAACACGGACCGAGACGTCGGAGGGTGCGAGCGCGGTTTCGCGAGCGCCGAGCAGCGCATTCTGTGCGATGTCGAGGCCCGGCAGATAGACGGCGCTCAGGTCTGGTGCAGGAACCGACACTTCGCGCAGCAACTCGAGCTGCATGGCATCAAGCTGCGCGGAACGGATAAGGACCGCGCGGATTTCAGGCGGACCCCATTGCAGAGATGCTGCTGCTTCATGCGCGCGCGCCAGGGCCTTGGCGCGTATGTCGACCCAACCGCCTTTCAGCCGCTCGTAGATCGCCGCCGGCGCGATCTCGGCATCCAGCGTGCCGCCTCGATCGAGGCGCAGCACCGCGCGATCGCTGAGAATCACCGTGCCGTCGCCGCCGGACGCAGCCGGCCATGTGGCCCACCAGTTGACGACCACTGTCCGAAGGCCCGCATCGGCAGCGACCTCCCACATGGTTTTTGACTTGCGTTCGTGGCCGCTGGCGACTGATGGCCGAGTGAGTTGAAGGAGATCGGTGGCGCCGCGGATTGAGCGGCCCAGCCTGGACTCGCCTCCTCCTGCCATCGTCCCCTGCACGCCGGCGACACGCCGCGTTTCCAGTTCGGTGACGCCGTGAACCGCAGGCGGCTGACCCGTGGCAATCGTCGTCCACACCCGTGCCGGATCGCGCGACGAGTTTGTCTCGTCGAGAGCCAGTGGCGCTCGCGCTCCCTGGAGTGCGGGCGACAGTGCGGGCAGGCGTCCGGCTGTGGCGAGTTCGTCGACCACACGTGGGTCGATGCCATCGATCGCGATGACTTTCACTCGCAGTCCACTGGACACCACGGCGAGAGGTGTGCGGGCTGCCGCGACAGGTTCGCGCGGCGCAGTGATCACGAGCAGTGAAGCAGCGCCTGCAAACGCGACGATCGCCGCCACAATGGTTGGCCGCCACGACCGCGACGACGACGAAGGGCCGGATGGGAGGACGGGCGCAGCCGTGTGGCGCGAGATCGCGACGGCGAATGCGGCGGACGCGGTAACCTGGCCGAGCAACAGGCTGATCCCGACTGCCACCGCCAGCGCGAACGCGGTCCAGATTGGCGCGTCCCACCCAAACCCCGCGTTCGCACTGCGCCACCAGAGCGTGAGATACGCCAGACACGCAACGGCCATGATCGCGCCGGCTGCGCGTGACACTTGCCGCGCGCGTGCGGCGACTCGCGCCGTCGCGAGTGTGGCGGCGGCAAGGCTGATCCCGAAAGTGGCGAGCGAGATGGCGGCGCCGAAGAAAATCCCGAGGTAGATCGCGATGACGAAAGCATCGCGTGGCCCGGTGACAAGGCCCGGCACGCGTCCATTCAGTCCGATGGCCGCCGCCGGGCCGAGAAGGAGAGCGGCCAGAGCGCCAACGCGAACTGCGGCGAGAAGGGCAATGATCCACGGCCGTCGACGGTCCGTGGCCGGACCAAGCACGAATCGGTTGACGCCCGCGTCGAGATAGCCCATCGACCGCAGCCGTTGACGCAGCTCATCGACGTGGAGTTCTTCGGACGGCTCCTTCACAACGTTACCAGCTTCGGCCGGCGACGAATTGCGACAACTCACGCAGCCGATCGGCGCGTTTTCCAAATGGCTCGAGCGCCCGATCGGCGGTCTGGCAAAGTTCCAACGCGAGTTGCCGCGCGCCCTGAATTCCGCTGAAGGAAACAAACGTGGTCTTCTTGAGGTCCTCGCGCACAGCCTTGCCGGTTTCTCGTGGATCGCCCTCGACGTCGAGCAGATCGTCGATGATCTGAAAGGCGAGGCCGAGATTCTTGGCGTAAGCAGACAGCGATCGAATGCTGTCGGCGGATGCTCCCGAGACCACCGCACCTGCCGTGGCGGCCGCGCTGAACAGTGCGCCAGTCTTTCCGCGATGAATGCGTTCGAGCGTTTCGAAGCTGATTTGCTGATCGGTGGCGAGCAAATCCGTGGCCTGCCCGCCAATCAATCCATCGCCGCCGATCGCATCCGAAAGAATCGTGATCAGGCGAACGGAGATCACCGGCTCGTAGGTCCGCGCCACGGTTCCATACGCGAGATTGAGCAGACCGAACGCCGCAAGAATCGCGATCGCCTCACCGAACTCCAGGTGATTTGCTTTCTGCCCTCGACGAAGCGGCGCGTCGTCCATCGACGGCAGATCGTCCAGGATTAGCGACGACGCGTGGACGAGCTCCATCACGGCCGCGGCGGTGATGGCGGGGCCACTCGTGCCGCCGCACAGTTCCGCTGCGAGAAGCGTGAGCACCGGACGGACGCGTTTCGATGGCGCGCGCACGGTGTAGGCCATCGACCGAGACACCATCGTCCCGTCGTCTGGTATCAGCCGATCGAGCTCCGTGTTGACGAGCGTTTGATATGCAGCGAAAAAGGGAGGCGCCGCGATCATGAGCGCGGCTTCTCGAACACCAGCATGTACTGATACTTGAGGAATGTTTCGCGCGAACGCAGCACGAGCCCCGCCGCTTGCGCGTCGCGGATCACGTCCTCCGGATCGACGCGCTGTTCCATCGCCGGTCCGGGACCGCCGCCATCCTTCTTGAAATCGACGATGCCGATGCGGCCCATCGGCTTCAAGGACTTGACGAGATTGGTCAACAGAGCGACGGGTTCTTCCGCCTCGTGATATGCGTCCACGATCAGAACGGCGTCGACAGGTTTCGGGAGACGCGGATCGGTATCAATGCCTAAGACCGTCTCGACATTTTTCAGACCCAACCGATCGACGCGAACCTTGATCGCCTGAATCATCGGTTTCTGAACGTCTTCGGCATAGACACGGCCGTTTGGTCCGACACGATTGGCGAGACGGATCGTGAACCAGCCGCTTCCCGCGCCGAGGTCCGCGACGACGCTGGCTTCGCCAATTCCCATGATGTCCATGATCTTGCCGGGCTGCTGCCACTCATCGCGGTCGGGGGCTTCCAGCTCACTGAGATCCTCCGGCCTGAAGAGTCTCGTGTGTTGCGCGATGACGGTCGCCGCCGCCAGCGCAACTAACAACGGGGCGACGCCGAGACGTAGCAGTCGCCTCATCATCTTTTCGCGCGCGCTCTCGAGGAGCGCGCGGATCGTGACGCAGTCTGCTTGCGACCGGGGACGCCCGGCGACGTCATGGCGTCCGGCGACAGGATGTCGTCGAGCTGGCGGTCGGGCAGCAGCTTCCGCTCGCGAACAAGGTCTCGTATTGGCCGACCGGTCTTCACCGACAGCTTCGCGATCTCCGCCGTGGCGGCGTATCCGATGTACGGACTCAGCGCTGTTGCCACGGCGGTGCTGCGATCGAGCAACACCCGACACTGCTCCTCATCCGCGCGTGTCTCGGCGACGCAGCGATCGTGAAGCACCCGCATGGCGTTGGTCAAAATGCGTGTCGCATGAATGCCGTTCCAGGCGATCACCGGCATCATCACATTGAGCTCGAGCTGGCCGGCGTCCGAGGCCGCGAGAATTGCCGCGTCGCACCCGTAGACCTGAAAGCAGACCTGGTTCACCATCTCGGGAACCGAGGGATTCACTTTGCCAGGCATAATTGACGATCCGGGCTGCACCGGAGGGAGCTGGATTTCGGCGAGCCCGGCACGTGGACCGCTGCTCAATAACCGCAGGTCCGACGCGACTTTGTTGACCTCGACAGCGAGGCGGCGGAGAGCGGCAGAGAAAGCCAACACGTCTCCCATGCTCTGTGTCACGCGAAACTTGTTCGCCGCAGGGCGGACGGGTTGATCGGTGTAGGCCTTCAAACGCTCGACGGCGCGCTCGGTGTAGTCGTCGCCGGCGTTGAGGCCGGTGCCAAGCGCCGTGGCACCGAGATTCAGTTCGAGCAGCTGGTGGGAGACTGCCGCGACGCTGTCTGCGGCATGCTCGATGTTTGCGGCATATCCGCTGAATTCCTGCCCGAGCGTGATCGGAACGGCATCCTGGAGGTGAGTACGGCCGGTCTTCAGCACATCCGCGAACGCCCGACTCTTGTTCGAGAGGCCCCTCGCCAGATGTGCCGCCGCTTCGATCAACGGCCCGACCATCGAGAGAAGCGCCAGCCGCGTCGCCGTGGGGAACACGTCGTTGGTCGACTGACTCATGTTGACGTGATCGTTGGGATGCACGCGATCGTACTCACCGCGCTTCTCGCCAAGCAGTTCGGCCGCGCGGTTCGCCAGCACTTCGTTCGTGTTCATGTTGTGCGACGTGCCGGCACCGGCTTGATACACGTCGACGACGAACTGATCGCGCAACTTTCCGTTCAGCACCTCGTCGGCCGCGCGTACGATCGCGTTGGCGAGATCACGCGGCAGCCGTCCCAGCGCCGCATTGGCTTCGGCGGCGGCCTTCTTGATGTGGACGGTCGCCACAATCAATTCGGGCGGAGCGGTAAGGCCGCTGATCGGAAAGTTCTCAGCCGCGCGACGGGTTTGCGCGCCGTAATACGCGTCGGCCGGAACCCGCACTTCGCCGAGCGGATCTCGTTCGATGCGAAACTTCATACCTCTCGCGGATTATACTGCCGTCATGCTTCCCCATTTTCTCGACAGCGTCGTTGAGCTGATCACGCGAACATCGACGGACCTGCCGCCCGACGTGCGCGCGGCGATGGGCATGGCCGTGGGCGCCGAACAGCCGGAAACGCGCGCCGGCCAGGCGCTGACCATCATCGCGCAGAACATTGACCAGGCCGCCTCGTGCGAAGGGCCGATTTGCCAGGATACGGGGATGCCGACGTTCGAAATCAAGGTTCCGGTTGGTGCGAACCAGATCTGGCTTCGCGGTCAAATCCGCGCCGCTGTTGCCGAAGCGACCCGTCGCGGGAAGCTGCGTCCGAATTCGGTTGACTCAATCACCGGCGAGAACTCCGGCGACAATCTCGGCCCAGGCACACCGATCATTCACTTCGAGCAGTGGGAAGCGGCGGAGATAGAAATCAAACTGATCCTGAAAGGCGGCGGTTGCGAAAACACCAACGCGCAATATGCGCTGCCGACCGAGCTCGATCATCTTGGCCGGGCAGACCGGACGTTGGAGGGCGTGCGCAAGTGCATTCTCCACGCGGTCTGGAAGGCGCAGGGCAAAGGCTGTAGTCCGGGCGCGGTCGGTGTCTGCGTCGGTGGCGATCGCACATCGGGCTACCTGCATGCCAAGGAACAATTGTTCCGTACCCTCGACGACACGAATCCGGATCCGCGACTCGCGGAAATTGAGTCGGCGGTGATGAACGAGGCGAACAAGTTGTCAGTGGGTCCGATGGGCTTCAGCGGCAATACCTCTCTGATCGGTTGCAAAATCGGCGCGCTCAATCGCCTCCCTGCCAGCTTTTTTGTGTCGGTCGCGTACGACTGCTGGGCGTTCCGTCGTCTCGGGATTACAGTCGATGCGACATCCGGCAGGATCACCGCGTGGCTGTATCGTGAGGGGACGAAGCCCTCGCAGCCAATGTTGTCGCCCCAGGCCGTAGCAGCGGGCTTCCCGAGCACCGGCCGTGAAGTGCGTCTCCGCGCGCCAATCACCGAAGAACAGATTCGTTCGCTGAAGGTTGGCGACGTTGTGCTGATCTCTGGCCCGATGTACACCGGTCGCGATCAGGTCCACGCGTATCTCATGAAAAACGATCCACCGGTCGACTTGCGCGGGTCTGTTCTGTATCACTGTGGTCCCGTCGTCGTGAAGGACGCACAGGGCACCTGGAACGTGACGGCCGCCGGGCCGACGACCAGCATTCGTGAAGAACCGTATCAGGCCGAGATCCTCAAGCGATACGGTGTGCGCGCGGTCGTGGGGAAGGGCGGGATGGGGGCGAAAACGCTTGCCGGTCTCAGGGAATCCGGAGGTGTTTACCTGAACGCGATCGGCGGCGCCGCGCAGTTTTACGCGCGCTGCATCGACCGTGTGACCGGGGTGTCACTCATGCAGTTCGGCACACCGGAAGCGATGTGGCACCTCGAGGTCCACGACTTTCCCGCGATCGTGACGATGGACTCGCACGGCAATAGCTTGCACAAAGAGGTGGAAGAGGAGTCGGGCGCGATCCTGGAAACGTTGCGACGATAACAACAACCCGGATCCCGAACAACGGATCCCGGGAGAATCACTTCATAGCCTCAGCGAACAAATCGCCCAGCGTCCTTGCCGCCTCTTTTGCATCCTTGATGTGAATGCGTACCGTTCGGCGGCCGTGCGCTTCCAGTGTCTCGGTATCACCGAGCGCCTGCGCGCGTTTCAGCGCCGAGAAGCTATAGCCCGCTTCCGGAATCTCACTGTTCGTTTCATCGTCGGCCGTAATGACAAACGCGACGAGCGTGTTTGGTCCGCCCTTGTGGAACTGGCCGGTTGAGTGCAGATATCGCGGGCCGACACCAAACGTGCTTGCGACGCGTGCGCGCGACCGAATCGCGAGACGGATGCCCGAGATCGCCGATTGCGCGTCGCTGCCACCCGGCAGGTAAGAGAGGAACGCGACGTAATCGCTCCCGCCGAGCGATGCGATGGCAGCGCGGACGACGTCCGCAGGCGAACGACCGGGGAATTTTGTGCTGAACACGGCGACCGCGTCGTTTTCGGCGGCGGCTCGCGGCTCCGGCAGTCGGCCGTTGGCTGCGTAGGCTGCCAGAAGTGACTTCGTCTTTTCCTTGGCTTCGGCGACATTCGGTTCATCGAATGGATTAATGCCGAGCACGGCGCCGGCTATCGCGGTGGCGAATTCCCAGCGGAAGAATTCGGATCCGAGATCCTCAATTCTCGTCGTCAGACGGAGGATAGGGTGGCCTGCGACTTCGAGTGCGCGCAGCTTCTGCGGGTCCGGTTCGTCGACCTCGGTCGCGAGCGCGACAAACGCGCGATCGTTTCCATATTCGTCTGGAGTTCCGAGCGGTTCGTCGACCACCGGGAGCGTGCCGGTGGCGTGTTTGCCCGTGCTCTCGGCAATCAACTGCTCGATCCAGAGCCCGAGCGATGCAAGACGAGGCGACAGCGCAAGGGTGAGTTTGTTGCGGCCATCCTTGGTCGAGGCGCCGATGAATGCACCGAGTTCGAGTCCGGCATTGGTGTGATTCTCCTGACGGCATCCGTCAGCCATGACCTTTCCCGCGCCGGCCAGCTTGGTGACAGGCGCACCAATAAGAGCCGCGGGGACGAGTCCAAAGAGTGACAGCGCTGAGAAGCGGCCACCGATATCGGCCGGATTGACAAAGACCTCGCGATATCCGCGTGATTGCGCGAGCTTCAGTAGAGCCGTGCCCGGATCGGTGATTGCGATGAAATGGCGACCCGCGTCTCCGCCGAGTGCCGCGGCCATTTGCCCCCAGAAGAAGCGCTCCATCGAGGCGACTTCAACCGTTCCTCCGCTCTTGCTGGCGACGATGAAAAGGGTTTCGCGCGGAACGCATGCTCGGGCGGCGGTCGTGATGGCTTTCTCGTCGGTGGTGTCGAGAACCGTCAGCCGTGGATAGTCCTTGCCGATACCAAACACAGACGCGATCACTTCTGCGCACAAGCTGCTGCCGCCCATGCCGAGGAGATAGGCGCTACGGATTCCATCTCCCTTCACTGCGTTCGCAAGGGATATCACACGACTGAGTTCCGGGGCAGTCGTGTGGGCGACGTCGAGCCAGCCGAGACGGGTTTGCACCGACTTCGCGTCGGCGCTACCCGGCGTGGCACCCCACGCGCTGATGTCGCGGTCCCATATGCGCCGGACTGTCTGGTCGTGGATCAACGAGTCGGCGGTGTCGATGGCTGCGGGATAATGGATTTTCATGGTTGAGGTCGAAGGGAAGGCTCGAACACGTAATCCGTTCAGTATCAGTCGGCTGGGCAGTTGGAGACAAGGGGACCGATCGAGGCGTCTAAGTGCAAGAAGACGTGCGGTTTAGTGGTTACGACCGTGAGAAAATGCAGCGGTGGTCCGTTGAAGGGGCTACCTTCCCCCAGTATAATTAATGAGAGGTCTTGATCTTCCGCCCGAAAAGGCCGGAAGGCACAAGATGATCACTCCGGGAGAACCGATCACATGATTAATGTCACTCCGGCGGCGGCCTCGAAGATCACCGAGTTGCTGACCGACGAAAACAAGCTTGACGCTGGTCTCCGCGTCTTCGTCCAGGGCGGCGGGTGCTCTGGCTTTCAGTACGGGCTCATGATCGACGAGGGCGAGGGGGATGCCTCGACCGATGCCGTCATCCAATCCAATGGTGTGAAACTTCTGGTCGATCCGATCAGCGCGCGCTATCTCCGCGGCGCCGAAGTCGACTTCGTCGATAACGTGACCGGCGGCGGCTTCACGATCAAGAACCCGAACGCGAAATCCACCTGCGGCTGCGGTTCGTCGTTTAGCGTGTAGGAAAGTCAAGGATCAGGCGGTGAACGGTTCGCGCACGATGGAACCAGCCGCCTATCTCGACAGTCTTCGTCCCGCCGGGAGTAAGCGCTCCAGTAAACGCGATCTCATTGTCAATGTGTTCCTCCGGCAGGAGGGGCATTTGACCGCCGACGATCTCGTCGAATTGATTCGACATGAAGAGTCGTCGCGATCCGATCCGTCGATGCCGACGCCGGGAATGAGCCGCGCGACAGTGTACCGAACACTGCAGTGGATGGTTGAGGCCGGGATCGCGCGCAAAGTGGACTTCGGCGAAGGGCGATTCCGCTTCGAACATTCGTACCGGCATCCCCGTCACTTCCATCTCATCTGCAAGTCGTGCAATCGTTCGTTCGAGTTCCTGAGCTCCGATATCGAATCGCTGCTCGAGGAGGTCGCGGCGGCGCGCAATTTCACCGCTCGTCAAAGCGTGTTGCAGATTCACGGCACCTGCGAGTCTTGCCGCACCGGCCGCGCGTCGACGATTGAGGGCGGCACTGCCGAACTGGTGTTTGCGCGGGATGCGTTACGGATCGCGATCGCGACCGAGCGCAGCGGACTCGAGTTCTACACGCGCGCGGCGTCGCTGACCCGCGACAGCCGTGGACGCCGGGTCTTCGAAAAACTCGCGACCGAGGAACAGGAGCACCTCGCCACGCTCGAGAAGCGATATCGGGATCTGCTGCAGCAGGATCCGCAGCTCGAATCGAGGCCGACGTTCCTGTTCTTCAAGGGTGCGGCCAATGGTCTTTTTGCCGCCGCGACCGAGCGGCTCGCGAATGGTGTCGACGACCGCCAGGCGCTGATGATCGGGATCAAATGCGAACGCGGCTCGTATCGTTTCTTCAAGCGCTACGGTGAGAAATTCGAGGATTCCGAAGGCAAGAAGATCTTCCTCGAGTTCGCTGACGAGGAGCGCGCCCATCTCGAGCTCCTGATTCGCGAATACCGGTCGCTCGTCGAGCGACAACGCCGCCGGCGCGCTCGCCGCCTGACGAAACGGCGTCCGCGACGACAGCCGCTCGCGCTCTCTTGATCGATCTCCACCTGCATACGACGGCATCCGACGGGCTGCTGCGGCCTTCCCTCCTCGTCACTCGCGCGGCTGAGCGCGGGCTCCGTACGATTAGCGTCACCGATCACGACACGTGTGCCGGGTTCGCAGAGGCGCATCAAACAGCCCGCCTGCTCGGCGTGCGGCTGATCGCCGGTGTCGAGATTACGGCCGTCGAGGACGGCCGGGACGTGCACATGCTGGCGTACTTCGTCGATCCTGAGAGCGACGCGTTGAGGCAGTTCCTGTACTCACAACGTGCGCAGCGCATCGAACGGGTCCGACGGATAGCGGATCGTCTTGCCGCGCTGGGGTATGTCGTCGACATCGAGGCGTTGGCGGGCGCAGCCGGCCGGAGCATCGGCCGGCCGCAGATAGCCGATGCGCTCGTGGCCGCCGGGCACGCCTGCGATCGCGACGATGCGTTCGCGCGGCTGCTTGGTGTCGGCAGGCCGGCGTTCGTGGCGCGACGCGGGCCGGCGCCCGAAGCGGTCCTCGCTGTAACCCGCGAGGCCGGAGGACTTGTATCGATGGCTCATCCGGGATTGACCTTGATGGACCATCTCGTCCCGCGGCTTGCCGCAGCAGGGCTGCAGGCGCTCGAAGTCCGCCACAGCGATCACGATAGCGAGACCGAGAAGCATTACCGTCAACTTGCCGCCGAGCACGGACTCGCAGTCTCCGGGGGATCTGATTACCACGGGGACGTTGGCCATCGCGCCGCGTCACTCGGACGCGTCACGCTGCCGGTCGCGGATCTCGCGGCGCTCGAGGCGCGGCGCCCATGAGCGACGACCCCATCGTCGAGATGCGCAGCGTCGTCAAGAACTACAACGCGCTTCGGCCGCTGCGAGTCGTCGAACTTTCGATCGCGGCCGGCGGCCGCGTGGCTGTCGCCGGAATCGATGCACCAGGCGCCGAGGTGATGCTGAATCTCGTCACCGGCGCCTCGCTGCCGGACCAGGGCGAGGTTCGCGTGTTTGGACGAAGCACGTCAGCTGTCTCCGATGGAGACGAGTGGCTCACGTCACTCGAGCAATTTGGCATCGTCAGCGAGCGGGCGGTGCTCCTCGAAGGTGCGACGCTGATGCAGAATCTGGCCTTGCCGTTCGCGCTCGAGATCGATCCGGTTCCGCCGGACACGATCGCGCGCGTCGAGGCGCTGGCCGATGAATGCGAGATCGCTCGTAACCACCTGGCGCAGCGCGCCGGAGACGTTCCGGCTCCGATTCGAACCCGTGTGCATCTTGCCCGGGCGATTGCGCTGAATCCCCGGCTCTTACTGATGGAGCATCCGACGGCAACCCTTGGGGAAAGCGCGCGAACGCCCTTCGGGGAAGTCGTTGCGCGCGTATGCGATCGACGAACGCTCACGATGCTTGCGGTGACGCAAGATCTGCAGTTCGCCGCCGCGGCCGCGCACGAGACGCTCACATTGCACGCCGCCACTGGGCGACTCGTCGCCGCCAAACGTTCATGGTGGCACAGGTAATCAATGTCCAATGTTCAATGCTCAATGTTCAATGTGTGAAGAATCAGAGCCATTGGACATTGCACATTGAACATTGATCATTGATCTTATTGCTTCGTGATGACCCCACACGCCACCCTGGGTCCACCGCTAACGCCAGACTTCGGTTCGCCGGTGATGCCCTGATCGGGATTTCCGTGAATGATGATCGCGCTGCCGTCGGTGTCAAACAGGGACAACGGTCCATCGGACAACGTGACGCGGGTGGTCGATACTTTCATCGTCCCGCTGCCATTCGCGCCGACCTCCAGATTCGGAATGTCGCCCATGTGGAACGGGTGATTCGCGTCGGGATCCATGTTGCCCGTTGGCCCTGGATCGAAATGGCCGCCCGCGGCGGTGAAGTCCGGTTCGCATTTGCCAACCGCGTGCAGATGGACGCCGTGCATGCCGGGCTTGAGGCCGGACACCGTGACCGTGATGTCCACGATTTTCCCCGTTCCCATGCTCCGCTCGGTGAACTCGGCGGTTCCGGAGACACCCTCGCCTTTAATCGCGGCGCGTGCGTGCAAGGGAGTCGTTGCCGCAGGTTTCGCTGGCGTTTGCGGTGCCTGCGCGTAGACAGCAGCGCCCGTCAAAATCAGCGATGCAGCAAGGACGGGGATGTTTGAGAATCTCATTTCATCAGCCTCCTGACCGGCGATTGTAGATCGCCTCACGAACACCATGCGCAAACTCGTACTGTTCGATATCGATGGCACACTGGTTCTCACCGGAGGCGCCGGCATTCGCGCGATGAACCGCGCGTGCGAAGAGCTTGTAGGTCATCCGCAAGCCCTGGAGGGAATTCCGGTTGCGGGCCGAACCGATCGGATCATTCTGACCGATGTGGCGACACGTGCCGGTCATTCATTGGATGACGGTTTGCTCGATCAGCTACGCGAACGTTACATCGCGCATCTCCGCACGGAGATAGAGCGGCCGGGCCGGCTGCAATCATTCGAATCCCTCGGACCCCGCAGTGGGATTAAAGCTGTGATGCCAGGGATCCGTGAGTTGCTCGAGATCCTCGACCGCCGTTCCGATGTGCTGCTCGGTCTTCTGACCGGTAATTTTCAGCAAGGCGCGCGCATCAAGCTCGAGCATTTCGATTTGTGGCGCTACTTTCAATGCGGCGCTTTTGGCGACGATTCGGGAGATCGCAACGATCTCGTGCCGTTCGCTGTCGAACGGGCACGACATCGCGGCCTCGATGACATCGAACCGTCACGCATTTTCGTGGTCGGAGATACGCCACACGATGTGGCATGTGCGCGCGCGGTTGGAGCGGTGCCGATCGCGGTGGCAACCGGGGGATTTACATCGGATCAGTTGCGTGAGAGCGGAGCCGATATCGTCTACGAGAATCTCGCAGACCCGACGCCGTTCCTGAAACTTCTCGAAGAGTAAAATACAAGGACGGAAGTGAACGGGGCCCGGTGGCCCTCCCGGTCTTCAAAACCGGTCGCCGCCTACGTTCACGTGGGCGGGCTGGGTTCGACTCCCAGGCGCTTCCGCCAACCTTCCCTCACGCTTGTCGAAAGGGTGCGTCAGCTACGGTGGGCAAGCCACGCGAAGGTGGACCATGCCGACGACCATCGCGGCCGATTGATTGTAGTGAAGGAAGCGATCCCGATCGGGCGGGGCGTTACGCCCCGCCGCGCGGGTGATGCGAGGTGT
>Ga0075418_10001080_pt1 | contig 30361 bp, 28 predicted proteins | sample SoiMetdeltSBSDD2_FD_81776 | JGI IMG/M metagenome (GOLD analysis project Ga0075418, IMG submission 81776) | Bulk soil microbial communities from a Populus tree surrounding site in Tennessee, USA - Soil MetaG P. deltoides SBSDD2 | ecosystem: Environmental > Terrestrial > Soil > Tree plantation... | reverse complement strand
TCAGACCCGGTCCCAGTTCAGCGGACAGCCAGTGTACTTAACAAATCTCGCTATGCAGATCTCTGCGTTTCATTTGCTGGTGCGGCACCGAGCCAGTCATCGATGGCTGAGCCAACATCGTGATGTTGCGATGAGTTCTGATTAGCCGCGGCCTATTCGGACGACCGTCACCGGTCTCAGAACCCGGCCGCGCCGAGCAAGGATCACACGATCGCAGCGCGCGGGACGCCACGTCCCAAATGGTCAAGGTCTAGCCTGCGTCGGAGTCCATCGTCAATACCTCCTTGCGACCCATCAGGATGAGCAACCAGGCGGAGGCCACGGTGGCCGTTGTGCCGATGAGCCAGACTGCGGCAAGACCGGCCTCGCCAGGTGTCAACGGGCCGCTTAAAGGGAGGAACAGCGAAGCGGACCATGCCAGCGCCAAGATGGCTGAGCCTGGGAATCCAAGCAGCAGTGGAATTGTCGAAAGCCACAGTCGCCGCTGCAATGGCAAGCCGAGGCGCGAGACCGCTGGACCGTGTCGCCAGGCCTCCCACCCCAGCCCACCTGGGATACGAGGACTCAGTTCTACTCGGATGTAGAGGGCGTCGATGAGGGTGCCAAGGTGCTGGGCCACGTATCGCCCGCACAGCAGGTATGAGCTGATCGGCAGGACAAGCAACAGCGCCGAGATGTTGGCGGCCGACAGGACGAAACCGAAGACTGCACCGGTGATGGTCAGTTGCAGCGCCAGGATCTGGAACTGAGCCCTTCTGAAATCGTCGATCTCTTGGCGGAGCGCAACGAACTCGGCAAGTGGCCCTTCGTGCCCCTCGTTTGCTGGCATGATTCGACTCTAGACAACTCATTCAAGCGCATGCATCCGTGTGGCGGTCGGCAACGATGTAGCCCATGATCGTCTTCCGGGGGGTGCGGCCAACAAGATCCTCATCCCCTCCATGTTCGGGAAGAGGCCGACGGAAAGGGACCTGAACCATAGGCACCTCGCTGGTACGCGCGCGCGTGCTCGACTGCTCCGGCAGCGGCACCACCGAGCAGGTGTTCAAGTCGACGTCGGGTCACCTCGTCCGAGGCTTCAGTACACACCGAAGTATTCGCGGTGCTCCCATTCCGTGGCCACGCCCGGAGGCTGGCCGCCGTTGGCCTTCTCCCATTCCGTGTACCTGGACAGTTCGCTCCGCTTCAGTGCGAGAAGCGCGGTGAAGAGGTGATTTCCCAGGATCGTTCTGTAGAGCGAACTGGTGGAAAACGAGTCGATAGCCGCGCCGAGGTCGGTGGGCAGCCGCCTGGCCTCGGTCGTGTGCGGATCCAGGGCCGGCTCGCCCGGTTCCAGCTGGCGGCGGACGCCATCGAGGCCCGCGGCGAGTTGGGCGGTGAGGTAGAGGTATGGATTGGCGCACGGCTCGCCGACGCGGTTCTCCAAGTGCGTTGATGGCTCGCCGTACCCGCCCAGTACCCGGACGAACGCGCCTCGGTTCTCCGGCGACCACGTGATCCTGTCTGGCGACAGCGAGAATCGCTCGTTCAACCGGCGATAGCCGTTGATGGTGGGTACACCCAGCAACGTGCTCTCCGGTGCGTGCTCCAGCAGCCCGCCCAGGTAGTGCCGGCCCAACGGAGACAGCAGCTGTCCCGGTTCATCGACGCAGAACGCGTTGCGGCCGGCCCGCAGGTCGAAAAGCGACTGGTGCAGATGCCACCCGCTGGCGTCGAATCCATCGATGGCGGGCAGCGTCATGAACGAGGCGTGGTATCCGTGCCGGGTACAGACCTGCTTGGCAATGGTCCGAAACAGCAGCATCGCGTCCGCGGCCGCCAGTCCGCTCATGGGGCTAAAGGTGAACTCGATCTGCCCCGGACCAGACTCGTGCTCGATGGTTCGCAGCGGCAATCCGGCATCCTGGACCGCCCGCGCCAGCGGTGCGAGCACAGCGGTGAGCTGGTCGGTGAGCAGGTCCGAATTGAACTGGTAGCCCCGGTCCACCGGCGTGACCCTCGGTGGCTCGCCGGGCGAACCGAAGTCGCCGACCGTGCCGTCGTGAGGTCCGGTGACATACCTCGTCAGATACCACTCGACCTCGATCCCGACCAGGTACTCAAGGCTCTGCGGGATGAGCTGGTCGACTGTGCGGCGCAGCGCGGCCCGGCTCGATAGCGGATGGGGATCGCCGTTGCGCAGGTACTCGTCCCCGATGACCCAACCGATCCGGGCGTCGGCATACGGCAGGACGAGGAACGTACACGGGTCGGGAACGATGATGAAATCACCGGCGCCGGTGAGCTCGGGAATGCCGATGCCGCCGCCCTCGGCGAAGAAATCGATGGCCACCGCATGACCGGTGTCGAACACGAAGGGACCCGCGCTGAAGTCCATGCCGTTGCGCATCGCGGTCTGGAAGGCGGAAGGGGTCAGCGTCTTGGATCGGACCAACCCGTGCGGATCGCCGAAGGCGACGCGGACGAGGTCCAGCTCCTCGATCTCCTGCAGCACCCGCTGGGCCGCGGACCGCTGTTCCTCGGTCCAGAGCTCGTGCCGCTGGATGAAGCCCAGCGAGCCTGTGCTGAATTCGGCGTAGTCGGACGTCGTCACGGACCTGCTGGTCCGGACCTGCGCGGTCATGAAGGATCTCCTGTCTCGCCGCCGGACAGCAGCGCGTCGTAGCTCGCCTGCCATGGCCGCAGGTCCTGCACCGCCTTGGCCGCGCGGAGCACGGTGAGGTCTTCCCGCCAGCCACCGGACAATTGCAGTCCGACGGGTAAGCCCGCGACGTTGAAGCCGGCCGGCACTGAAATCGCCGGATAGCCGCTGAGGTTAAACGGGTACGTCGCCGGGGTCCAGGACAGCCACGGCAATCTGCCCTTGGGTATGGGGCTTTCAGGTTGCGCCAGGCCTGCCGGGAACGGGCCGATAGGGACCGTGGCAGTGGCCAACACGTCGTACCGGCACATCAGCTCGCGCAGGCTATCGGCCAGCTGGGCGCGACACCGCACGGCACCGGCAAGCTCCGTGCCCGAAATGGTGCGGCCGAGCTCTATCACCTCGAGCAGGCCCGGGTCGATTGCCTCGTCGTCGCCGTCGTGCGCCGCCGCCTCCGCGGTGGCAAGTATGACCTCAAGGCTCGGGTACGGATCCTCGAACGGGACCTCGACCGGCTCCACGACATGTCCGGCAGCGGCGAGGGAGTCGACCGCGTCCCGCGCCAGCCGCGCTATCTCCGGATCCGTCGCGGGCGACCCGAACGACAGCACCCAGCCGACGCGAAGTCGTTGGCTGCCCGAGCGTTCCGCCAGGCCCTGAACGGCGTCGGCCGGATTCCGCGGCAGCGAGTACGGGTCTCGTGCATCGGGACCGGCCAGCACATCGAACACCGCCGCCGCGTCGTCGACGGTACGGGTGAGTGTTCCGATGTGGGAGAGGTTCTCCGGGCTGGTCGGGACGTAGGGAATCCGACCGAACGAGGGCTTGAACCCGACGACACCGCAGAACGCCGCCGGTATTCGTACCGAGCCGGCGCCATCGGTCCCCACGCCGGCGACCCCGATTCCCATCGCGACCGAGGCGGCGGCTCCACCGCTTGAACCACCGGCGCCCAGAGCCCTGTTCCACGGGTTGCGAGTGGGTGGAACCAACCGGTTACACGTCGATCCACTCCAGCCGGACTCAGACGTGTTCGTCTTGCCCAGCAGGACGGCACCCGCCCGCCGCAGCCGCTGGACGACCGGGGGGTCATAGTCCGGTACCCAGTCGGCAAACTTTGCTGAGCCACGGGTGGTCCGCAATCCTTTAGTGGGGATGAGGTCCTTTACCGACACAGCCATCCCGAGCAGAGGTGCGTCCCGGAACGCCGCGGTACCGAGTTCGGTTATCCGCCGCTCCGCCTCGCGCGCCGCCGCCACCGCGTTGTCGCGGTCGATCGTGATGAAGGACGACAGCCAGGGCTCGCACTCGTCCAAGCGCTCGAGGACGGCTCGTACATGGTCCACCGGCGAAACCGACCGGTCTGCGAAGTACCGGCGGAGCGTGGCAACGTCGAGACGGCTCAGGTCCTCACCCATGGCCGCCCCGGTGCCAGTCCCCGATATGCGTGCGCCCATCGACGGAGAACACCTTCACCGCCACGTGGCCTTCACGCCCCTTCGTCCGAGCTCGCACACGGCAACGACACCGATGACTATAATTGTTCATCAACATGTTAGGGCGGCGCAAGGTCAGGCCGCGGCCAGCGTAAAGGTGCATTGATGCAGAGCGAGAACGGGGTTGAGTTGGGACCGCGGGCGGTGTTGTCGGTCAATCTGCGCGCCCGGCTGCGCCGCTCAGCCGAGGAGCTGTGGGTGGGGTTGGGCGACGACTTCTTCGTCCTGACCGGACCGGCGATCCGGATGTGGGAGCTGATCGATGGCAGGTCCTCTCTGATCGACATCGTGTCGGTCATCGCCAAGGAATACGACGCAAGCGAGTCGATGGTGCTCGACGACGCGGTCGAGTCGTTCACTCCACTCGTGGACAGCGGCGTGCTGCACGTGGCGTCGTGAGCGCGATCATGGCGCGCGACCGGCGCGGTGGCGGTGGCCGCGGATGACCGAACAGCCGTGGCGGGTGCAGTTGCTCGGCCCGGTTCAGGTGGTACATAGCGGCGGCGCGACGGTGGAGATAGCCCAGACCAAGTTGCGATCGGTCCTTGCCCACCTGGCGCTGGCCGAGGGAACAGCGGTCGGCACCGATCGGCTCATCGAGGGACTGTGGGGCGAGAATCCCCCGCGATCGGCTTTGAAGACCCTCCACGGCTATGTTGCCCGTCTGCGCCGGTCACTCGATGACGATTTCGTGGTGACTGCGGGCAACGGTTACCGTCTCAATACCGATGTCGCGGTGGTCGACAGCACGTTGTTCGTGGACCTTGTTGACCGCGCGGTGGCCGAACCGGTGGCCGTGCGCCGAGCCGAGTTGCTTGACCAAGCGCTCGGGCTGTACCGCGGCACGCCCCTGGAGGACGTGCCGTCGGAGTATCTGCATGCGCGGTACGGCGTGGGTCTGATCGAGCGAAGGCTTGTCGCGCTTGAGATCTGGGCCCGGGCCAGCCTTGATGTGGGCGATACCAGGGTGGTGTCCGAACTGCTGGGCGCGACCGCCGAGCATCCGTTCCGGGAGCGCCTGTGGGAACTTCTGATCGACGCGCAGGCGCAGTGTGGCCAGCAGTCCGAGGCCCTGCGGTCGTACCAGCGGGCGCGCGACCTGCTTCGGGAACAGCTTGGTGCCGAGCCTGGCGAAGGTCTGCAACGAGCGCATGGGCGGGCCCTGGCTCTTGGCATGATGGGCAATCGCAACGGCGCGATTGACCGACCGCGGGACTCACACGATGAGGTCGAGCGCGGAGCCGTCGCCGGCTTGGTCGCCGCCGCGCGCGGACTAGCCGACGAGGCGACGCGCAGCGTGGTCCTGCACGGAGGTCCGGGCTCCGGCAAGACCACCGTTGCCCGGCGCGTCGCCGAGGCCGTGCGGCGGGCGTATCCCGGCGGGGTAACCGCGATCAGCCTGGCGGATCAACAGGACGCCTCGGATCCGGGCGCCGTCGCGCGCTGGTTGTTGCGGCACTGGTATTTGCCCGTGCCGACACGAGCGACCGACTCGGTCTTCGCGGCCCGCCAAGCGTGGCAGGAGCGTGCCAGCCTGCTCGTGATCGATGACGTCTCTCCCGATGTACGCCTTGGCGATCTGCTACCAGCACCGCCGGGTTGCGGGGCCATAGTATGCGCGGCGAGTCCCGTTGTGGCACCGACGAATGTGAGCCGCCGGCTGATAGGCCGCTTCGACGAGGCGGAGGCGGCCGACCTGCTGCGCGATCAGATCGGAGCTGACCGATGGGCGGAGGATCCTCGCGCCGCACAGCGGCTGGTGGAGTACAGCGATGGCCTGGCCGCCGCGATTAACGTCATCGCCATGCGGCTGCCTCCGCACTCCTCGCTCACCATGACAGAGCTTGCCGACCGGATGGCGATGCCCAGGCGCCGGCTCACCGAGCTCTCGGCCGGCGCGGTGAGCGTCCGATCGCACTTCCTGCGTGCGTACCAGTGGCTGAATCCCATGCAGCAGCGCGCGTTCCGGCTGCTCAGCCTGATCAAAGCGCCCAACTTCCCGCTCAGCGTGGCCAGCTCATGCCTGGGTAGTGCGGAGCCGGACGTCCGGGATCTGCTTGAACATCTCCATGCCTGTCACCTGTTGTGGGTGTCCACCGGCACACCGCATGGGGTGCGGTACCGGTTCGGCGCGCTTGAGGCGCTGTTCGCGCAGGAACTGAGCCAGTTCACCGACTCAGCCGCCGAGCGGGCAAATGCCGTCAAGCGGGCCTTGTCCGCCTGGTACGTCCGCAGCGGCCCGATCCCGAGTTCACCGGCCGAAGGCGACGTTGGACCCCAGCTCACGCCCATGTCATCTTTTCAAACCGCTCAATGATCAGGTCTGCCCCCGACTGTTGGACGATGTCTCGCCGGACGTCGATTCCCGGCGCGACTTCGACGACGCGGAGCCCGTCCTGCTCCAGCCTGAGCACCGCCCGCTCGGTCACCAGCAACACCTGCTGGCCGTCGGCGAGCGCGCGCCGTCCGTTGAAGGCGACCTGTTCCACTTGCGCGACGAACTTCTTGACGCGACCCTCGCGGACGATGTCGGCCCGGCCGTCGGAGTATTCCATCGTCAGCCCACCAGCCGTGAAGGTCCCGCAGAAGACGACCCGTGCGGCGCACTGGGAGATATCGACGAATCCTCCGACACCGACCGTGCTCTCAGCGAACCTCCCAACGTTCACGTTGCCCGCGCCGTCCACCTGGCCGAACCCCAGGAAGGCGAGATCAAGCAGGCCGCCGTGGTAGAGGTCTACCATCGACGGCATGCTAATCACAGCATGGTGACCGACCGTGGCGCCGAAGACGTGGCCGGGGGCGACGATCCCGCCGACGATGCCATGCTCAACCGTCGTGGTTACCTGTTGATGTAGGCCGCGCTCCCGCAGCGCCATCGGGACGGCGTCTGGGATGCCGAGCCCCACATTGCAGACATCACCCGGCGACACCTCGCGGCTTGCCCGCCGCGCGATCACGGTGCGCGCGTTCAGCGGTAGTGGGGCCGCCTCGCCGTCGCCGCTGCTGACCGTGTGGCCCGCGAAGTGCGCGTTGAGCCTGTCGTGATACGTCTGCCACTGTCCGGGATTCTCCACCACCCGGTCGATGAGGATCCCGGGAACATGGACCGCCTTGGGCGGCCGGCGTTCCGGGGTGAGCTGGCGCACCTGTGCGATTGTCACTCCACGGCTGGTGCGGACGGCGGCGGCGAGTTCGAGCACATCCAGATAGGACGTCTCATCGGCGAGGGACAGGTTCCCGTGCCGGTCTGCCGTGCTCGCCCGGACCAGGGCCACATCGATCGGAAACGAGGGATAGAACAGGTACTCCCGCTCGTCGATCGTGATCAGGCGCACCAGATCCCGCGTGGTGCGTTCGGTGAGCCGGCCACCCTCCAGGCGCGGGTCGACGAACGTACCGGTCCCAATGGAGGTGATCAAGCCCGGTCGCCCGGCGGCGATCTCCCGGTACAAAAGGCTGATGACCCCCATCGGCAGGTTATACGCCTCGATTTCGTTGGCCTGGATCAGCTTTCCGATGGCCGGTGACATGCCGAGGTGCCCGGCGATGACTCGGCGGATCAGCCCGGTCCGTGCGAGCACATGTAGACCACGGTCGGTGCGGTCACCCAGGCCGAGGCTGTAGACCAGGGTCAGATCGCGTGGATGGCCGGTCTGCTCGAACCTTCGGCCGAGAGCCGACACTAACTGGTCCGGCTCGCAGATTCCCCCGCCCGCGCCGTGGATCGCCACTGTGGCACCGTCGGGTATCACCGCGACGGCCGCATCCGCATCGAATACCTTGGGGAGAGACATCAGCAAATGTTACGCGATCGCTTGCCCTACAGCAGCGCACCTTGTTTGGCCAGCTGGACAAGCACTTCCGGCACATCGTGCTGGCGCCCCTGAGCGAGCCAGGACGCCGCGGCCACCCCGGCCGCGTGCCCGGTCGCGAACGCGGTGCCCATGACCCGCAATGACGAATACGCCCCCGCCTCGGCCGGAATCGCGCGCCCGCTGATCCACAGATTGTCCGGACCGGTGGTGCGCAACGCGTCGTAGGGAATGTGATAGTAGGCCAAGTTCCTGATTGGTTCGTAACTGACCTGGCCCGGTCTGGGGTGGCGTTCGATTGGCCATGCCCCGCGCGCCACACCCGTCGGCGAGAGACAAGCCGCGCGCACGTGGTCATCGGTAATCTCCGCCAGCCCCATGACGAGCCGCGTTTGGCGGATTCCCAGGTACGGTCCGGTGCTCACCAGATAGGCATTCTCGAAACCCCGCACGCCGCGCCGCAGCGCGTCCAAATAGCTCCATGCTTGCCGGCGGCCGGACATCTCCGCACCCGTGAGGCTGTGTGCGTTGAGTCCATCGACTGTCTCGTCTGCGGCCGAAAGCAACAGATCCTGCGATTGGGGCAACCTCAGCAGGTGAACTCGATCGCATGCGAGGTACGCGTCGGAGCGGCGGCGCTCGCCCCGGATCGCCTGGGCGACCTCGTCCGGTGAGGGCAGCGGATGGAGTTCGTCGACGCCACCAATCCTGATCATCAGGGTCCCGGGCATTCTCGGCGCCCGAACGTCGACCTGTGGCACGCCGGCGAGCGTCGCCAAGGTCGCGTCACCCGTGGCGTCCACGAACGCGCCCGCCCGCACGGTCACGGGCTCACTGGGACTGGTGCAGGTGACTCCGGTGATCAATCCGTGTTCCTGGTGGCTGGCCGACACGTTGGCGTACAGCAGCACGTCCAGGCCAGGTTGCGTGACCAGTTGGTCGAGCGCGAACTTGACCGCCTCAGGATCGAGCGCGATGACGACATTTCCGGTCCGGCGGGACCGGATGAAGTCGGTCGCGAAGCCGAACGCCCGGATCCGGTCGAGGACCTGCGCGGCTACCCCGGCAACCGCCAGCTCGGGCGGGTCAGCCTGCGTGAACAGTCCGCAGTAGGTGAGAACGCTGGCCCGGGTCGCGGCGCCGCCCAGAAACGGGCCTTGTTCGACGAGCAGCGTATGTGCCCCGGCTTGGACGGCTCCCACAGCGGCCGCTACGCCAGCACTGCCACCCCCGGCCACGAGCACGTCATATTTGGTCGACGTCATCGCGGACAAGGGCGACTCACCACTGACGGACCCATACTGCACAGGCGGCACCGGACGGACGACCTCATTGACGCTTGCACCGCGCTACGGGTCCGTCGTTCCATCGACACCCGACACATCGAGAAAGCTTAACAGTTTCCGCGTGGTCCGCTGACGCGTTCCGCTCGGCGTGCTGGAGAACCGCGGCGACGGCGCCGGTTGCGTTGCACCCGCGTCGGTGAGAAAGGCGCTGCGGAAGCGATTGTGCGGGTGTTCGATGGCCTCGTCGAGGCTCAACACCGGCGTGACGCAGGCGTCGGCTGATTCGAATATCGCTATCCATTCGTCGCGGGCCCTGGTGCGGAACCGGTCGGCGAGGATCTGCCGCGCCAGCTCGTGGTGGCGTGGGTCGTGGATGCCGTCCCGCACCGGGTCATCCGTCGCGAACCCCAGCCCATCGAGGAGAGCGCTACGGCGCCGGGCCTCAAGCGCGCCGACGGCGACATAGCGATCGTCCGCACAGGCGTACACCGTATAGTACGGCGCGGATCCATCGATCTCGTTGCCACCCCGCCGGTCGCTCCAGACCCCGGCCGCCCGGCGGCCCAGCACGCCGGCCAACGCGGTGATCGTGCCGTCCAGCACGCTCGCGTCGACAATCTGTCCCTGCCCGCCGTGGCACCGGTTGAGCAGCGCGGCGAGGATGCCGCTAATCAGCGCCAACGCACCCCCGCCGTAGTCACCGAGGAGGCTGAGCGGCGGTGCCGGCGGCACGGTCGGCTGTCCCATCGCGTGCAGGGCGCCTGTCAGGCCAATGAAGTTGATGTCATGACCGGCAGTCTGCGCCAACGGCCCGTCCTGCCCCCAGCCCGTCATGCGGGCATATACCAGCCGCGGGTTGATAGCCAACAGGGCGCTCGGCCCGACACCGAGGCGTTCCGCCGTGCCGGGGCGGAATCCCTCGATGATCACATCGCTCTTGGTGGCGAGCGCATTTACCTCGGTCCGGGCGGCGGAGCGGGTCAGATCCAGGTCTAGCACGTGCTTTCCCCGGTCGGTCACGAGCCGGGACGCGCTGTTGTCGCCCGGACGCCGGACACGGATCACACTCGCGCCCATGTCGGCCAACAGCATAGCCACGAACGGCACCGCTCCCCGGCCGCCCAGCTCGACGACGATGATGCCCGACAGGGGACCAGAGCCGGATGGCGCGGTTTCGTCTAGCATCGACCGAGTCCCCTATGAGAATGGAAGGTGCGACGTTGGCTCCGGACGTTTCTTATCATACGGTCGTAGACCACCTACAAAATCTGGGACTGCTGCCCGAAACCACGATCTGTGCGTTCGCCAGTGGCTCGCTTGTCCGAGGTTGGGGCAACGCGACCAGCGATCTGGACGTTGTGGTCATCAGCGAAAAGCCGTGGACCAGCACGACCGGAACGACAACACCGGTGCTGCTCGATCCTCCGGCGCTTCAATGGGAACATGCCCGGCTCGGCGAACTGCCGCTAGAGGTCGAGTACTGGACGGTGTCCCAATTGGACCAGTGTCTCGGCAAATTCGCGCCGGCCGACGAGCAGGTCGGGGCCAAGCCGTGGGTGAGCCTCAGCCACGACGAACGCTCGTTTCTGGAACGGCTACCCTATGCGCGGCCGCTCGCGGGTGACGATCACGTCGAGCATTATCGGCGCGAGTTCTTCGAATCGGCGTTTACCCACTCGTTCGTATGTTCCTCGTTCGACACCATGGACGGGTTCGTCGAAGACGCGCTCGGGCAGGTCGAAGCGGGGGACGTGCGCAGCGCCGTGCTCTCCATCCGGCTGGCCTTCGGCCATGCCATTGACGCGCTGCTGGCGCACTCGGGCCAGTACGGCAGCCGGTGGCCAAAATGGCAAGCTCGCCGGTTCGCGGAGGCGCGACAAAGCGTTGTCTCCGACGAGGAGTACTGGGGTATCCAGACAATGGCCGACTATGACCCGGCCGATCCTGGGGCCTGGGTCTTCAGCGTTGTGCGGATCTGCCAGCGAATAACCACTCATGTGACTATCTGACGGCCGTGCTCTCATCCAGCGGCCGGTAGCTTTCCCTTAGGCGTTGTGCCCACCCCGCGCGCTCCGCTGGTTCGACCAGATACTCACCGGGATGCTCCTCGAATCCGTCGTCGGGATAACGGGGATAGACGTGCAGGTGGAAATGGAAGGCGGTCTGCCCGCCGGCTGGCTCGTTGTTCTGACGCAGCGTAATGCCGGCCGCACCGTATGCCTCCTTCATTGCCAGGGCAACGGTTTGGGCTACGTCCACGCAGGCGTGGAGGTATCGCGCCGGCATGACGTAAAGATTCTCGAAGTGCTCGGTCGGGACGACGATGACGTGTCCAGGGTTCTTGCCGAAAAAGTACGGGCAGATCGAGGCGACCACCAGGTCGTTTCTGGCGACCACGTCGCTGTGGTGGACAAGCGTCGCCAGTCCGGTCTCGCCGCGGACACCGCGACACAAAAGGCAATCGTAGTCGTCGGCTGTGTGGGAGTACACGGCTTCGTACCCTAGCAGTTTGACAGCCCTCAATGGGCGGGGGCGACAACGGATCTGCAAGTAACTATACTCTGCGACGTCGCCAGGGGTCGTCAGGAGGGGCATCCAGTTGACTATCCAGCCACCGGTGAGCGCAGGCTTGGACCCGGCCGAGCCGGGCGCGGCACCGTCACTGTCCCGCCGCCTGCTCGATCGGCTCCCGCGCGGTCCACAACGGACACTGGTGAGTGCCCTGGCGGCGGACTCGGTCGGCCAAGGACTGCTGCTCTCGATGACCACGTTCTACTTCCTGCAGATCGTTCAGCTTTCTCCGAAACAGGTAGGGGCCGGGCTGTCGGTGGCGGCGCTGTGCGCGCTGTTGAGTTCCACGCCAGCCGGGTACCTGGCCGACCACTGGAATGCGCGTGCGTTGAGCAGGCTGCTGGCCGCGCTGCAATCGGTACCCATCGTGGCCTACATCTTCATCCAGAACTTCACGGGCTACGTGGTGGCCAGCTCGGCCTATGCGGTGCTCTACGCCTCGACCGCGGTGGCGGTCGGCGCCGTAATGCCGTCGGTAATCCCTGCCAGCGAACGGGTAAAGACCCGCGCGATGATGCGGGTCACGAGCAACGTCGGGGTGTCGGTCGGCGCGTTGATCGGCGGGCTCGCTTTGTCCACCGGTTCTGCTCTGGTCTACCAGGTGCTATTCGTGCTCGCCGCCGCCGGCGTGGTGTTCTCGGGATACCTTTTCGGGACGTTGAAGCCGGTCGCGCAGCCCGAGGCGGCTACTCCCGCCACATCCGCCGCATCCGCCGCATCCGCAACGCCACACGCACCGGAGCCAAAGGTGGCCGTCTTCCGCGACGCGCCGTACATCCTGATCACGCTCCTGTGTGCGATCCTGGCCGCGAACGACACCCTCCTAATCGTCGCGCTACCGATGTGGATCAGCTCCGCGACTTCGGTTTCCCCGTCTATATTTTCCGCGATCCTCCTGCTGAACACGGCTTTGGTGGTCTCGCTGCAGATCCGGATCAGCAAGGGTTCCGAGAGTCCCACCGGTGCCGCCCGAGCGGTCATGTGGTCGGGGCGTGCCCTCCTGGTGTCGTGCGTGCTGTGGGCTTTGGCCGGGCAGGTCAGCACACCGGTGGCCATCGTGCTACTGCTTTTCGGCGGTGCCGTTCACACCTTCGGCGAGCTGTGGTGGGCGGCCGGCGGCTGGGGCCTGTCCTACGGGCTGGCTCCGGAGAACGCCCACGGTCGGTACCAGGGCGTCTTCAGCACCGGTGCGCAGCTGACCCGCGTCCTGGTTCCGCTGATCGCGGGCGCGGCGCTGGTGAGCGCCGGGCTTTGGGGATGGACGGTAACCGGCGTGATGCTTTTGGTCGCGGGAGCGTTTGGACCGTGGGCTACACGGTGGGCGCTACGAACTCGTCAACTGTCCGCAGACAGTCACTAAGGACTTCCTCGGGCATGCGATCCGCGGGTATCCGCACCGTGGGCAGGTCGCTGAGGTACTCCTCCAAAACGATCCGCTTCACCTCGGTCTGCAGCCGCTCGAACCCCTTGTAATCCCGGTCCCAACCGCCCTCCATCATGCTGCATGCCTCGCCCTTGAGCTGCCAGGCCCGAGGCAACGGCATGTCCAGCCAGATCGCCAGGTCCGGACGCGGCGCCTTCGATCCCGCATGTTCCATCAGGCTCGCCGTGTCCGGATCGATCACCCGCGATTTCGCCGCGAACCGGTAATGGTAGGAGTCACAAAGGACGATCCGGCCCTGCTGGAGGCCGGGGCGGACGTGGAAATCGACAAGTATCGAAAAGATGTGGGTCAGCAACGTGGTGCGACCGAGGCTCGGCAGCGACTCCACCACGACCCGCGGGTGAGTGGTTTGTGTCCAGTCCATGTGATCGAGACCCGCCGGTTGGTACAGGAAATCTGGATCCATGGATGGGAAGCACCAGTCTGGTCGGTACTCCCTCATGCCCTTCAACAAACTGCTTTTGCCGGCACCATCTGGCCCGAGGACAACGATGAGCGAGCCGGACATCGAGGAACGCCCATCATCGGTGGCTTGGGTGGGGTATGTCATGGCAAAGTGGAAGCTATCACATGCCTTTGCCACCGAGCAGGAGAGCTGCCCAATGACAGCGACACATCTCGATGCCGCCGCATTCGGCTACAAGGCGCTAGAGGTCGACTGGGACGATGTCGACGCGGTCGGCCGCTGGGGCGCGCCGATCTTCGACAGCTTCGCCGATCCGCATACCCTGATGGCGGCGCTTGACCGGGTGCGGACCGACGATCACCTGCGCCGCCTGTGCGAGACCTCGGAGATGCTCGACAAGATGGTCATCTTCGACGACCCCGCCGCCAGCTTCCGCATCCGCGTCCACGTGCTCAAGGCGGGCGGATTCGACCGGCCGCACAACCACCGCTGGACCTTCGCCAGCATGATCCTGTCGGGGTCCTACGAGCACAGTGTGTACGGCGACGAGTCGATCATCCCCGACCTGGAGAGCGGACGGCGTACCCGTCCGGTGATGCGCAGGACGGAGACGGCCGGCTGCCGCTACACGTTGCACCACACGGCGATCCACAACGTCAGCTCCGAGAACGACGCCATATCGATCATCCTGCGTGGACCGGCGAAGAAGCCGTACTACTGGATGCTCGACCGCGACCTGGGCGAGGTGACCAATAACTACGGCGCGGCCGCCAACATGCCCTCGTTCTATGACAACCACGTGATGTCGACGGAGGAGCTGGATCGCGCGATCGCCAAGGTGAACGCCGCGCTGCTCGGCACTTCGGACAGCCGGCGACCCGAGCGAACGGGTATGGCGGGTGACTGAGCTCTTGCTGACCGGCGTCAAGATCGGTGGCAGCCTGATCACCGCGTCGGAACAAGAATTCAGCCCGGACCTGGCTGCGATTGCCGCCATCGCCGAGCAGCTGGCCGCCGCATCCGAGCCGATCGTTGTCGTGCATGGCATGGGCACCTATGGCCGGGCCACGATGCCGCTGCACGAAGGGGCGGGATTCAGGGTGGCGCGATGGCAGGCTGCGCGCCGTGCGCTCCGCCTGATGCTCGAACTGAATTCCCTGTTCGTCGAGGCACTGTGGCGGGCCGGCGTTCAGCCGAGCCCGTTGGATCCGGCGTCGATCTTCGTGCTGGAGCCCATCAAGGGCATCACACGAGTCGCAACCGAGGTCATTCTCGAGCACGTTAGGGCCGGGCGGACGCCGGTTCTGCACGGTGGCACGTTTCTTCACACCGACGGCACTCACAGGATCATCTCCAGCGACACGATGCTGGCCCGGCTAGGCGAGGAACTGCCGATGCGCCATGCCATCTGGGCCACCGATGTCCCCGGTGTTCTCGGTGTGACCTCGGCCAATACGCCCGGCGGGGTCATCTCGGTGCTCGACAACGACGACCTGCCCATCTGGCAACCTGAGGCCAGGTTGCGGGAAGGGCTTGCCGACATGCACCAGAAGGTGGCATGCGCCCGGCAGCTCGCCCGTGCTGGTGTTCCGTCCGTGATTTTCGACGGCCGCCGGGCCGGGCTGATCCTTGCGGCGCTGACCGAGCCGGAGAAGGTGCCTGGGACATTGGTGAAATAGCATGAGCGGTACGGCCGCCGACATCGCAGGGCAAGGCTTCGTGCGCGGGTTTGTCGCCGAACGGTACGGTCCGCGGGCCAGGGCGGTCGATTTCGTTGTCCTGCCTGGCAACTCCGGCCAGACCGTCAGGTTTGCCGTGCATGACCAGCGGGGCCAGGAGATCGATGTGCTGGTCGCGCGCTGCGCGCCGGCCGGCATGCCGCCGGTCGGGCATCTGGACCTGGAACGGCAGGCCGGCTTTCTCCACGCCGCCGCGGAAGCGACGATCCCCGTTCCCGAGGTTGTGTTCGCCGCCAACAGTTCCGCGACCTTCCCCAGCGCGACCATGATCACCCGTTGGGTCCGGGGAACATCGATGCCCGACTGGGCCGGTAGGGCAGGCGATCGGACGGCGATGTTCCAGCAAGCGGCGGAGGTCCTGGCGCGCATCCACTCGTTGCCCGTCGAGCGCACACCCGCCAGATCCGACCAGCCCAGATCGCCCGAGGCGGAGATCGAACACTGGTCGGCCGTGGCGCGACCAAGCCGGGTGGAATGGTTGGCGCGGCTCGACAGGCTGGCGGAGAAGCTGGTCGCAGCACCACCCATGGACAGCGAGCCGGCGGTCACGCATGGGGACTTCCGGCTGGGCAACCTCGTCGTGCGCGGCACGAGGATCGGTGCCGTGGTCGACTGGGAGCTGGCTCGGTCCGGGTCCTCCCGGCTGGACCTCGCCTGGCTTCTCATGTACCTGGACGCGCCGTGGTGGTATCACGGCGTCGACGGCGGCGTCGCGGAGGCTGTCCGGCGCGCCGTCCAAGACCGCTACCTGACGACCTGCGTGTCGTCCGCCGAGTGTGCGCCATGGTTTCAGGCCGCGGTCCGGTTCAAGCAGGCGGCGATCATCGCCTACAACTACCGCCTGCACATCACCGGCAAACGTCCCGATCTCCATTGGGAGCACATGTTGCAGGCCGTTCCCGCGCTGCTAGGCCGCGCCGAACGACTGCTCTCATGAGAACGCTCATGCCCGGTGTCAGGTCTTGACGCGGAGCAGACCCAACTCCACCGACTGGGTTATCAACTCGGACAGTGACGCCAGATCGACATCGGCTTGCTTGGCCGCGGTAGCCAGATCGCGGGTGCCGTCCAACGAGCGCAACAGCGACAGCCAGGCGGCGTCGACCTGCTGGTCGATGACGTACTGCAACGAACCGTCGACGGCGAGGTAGCTTTCGCCGTGGGCCGAGTCCAGCAGCAGCACTCCCGGATCGAATTCCAGCACCTGATCCTCGGCTATCTCGGGCAACCCGATCAGAGCCTTCATCTGCGCGTCATCATCGCCCGTGGCCGCGGCGAGCTCCATGAGCACGGGCTCGGTGCTGGGCCTATGTTTCGGCGGATCAGCCGCGAACGTGTCGAGCAGCCCCAGATTCACCAAGCGCAGCAGCAGCTCCAGCCGCCCATCAGACCTGCCGTCCTGGTACGGCCGTAGCGCGGTCCGCATGACATCGGGGTTGAGGTACTGGCAGGCGCGTGGTGACGCGAGCGCCTCGTCCAGCAGCGCGTCACCATCCTGGGCGAGCATCATGGCGAACGTCCGGTGGGTGTGCCGTGCGCCCTCACCGTGGTAGAACGGGAGCTTCGGTCGACCCAGGATCTCCGTCGGCAGCAGTCCCCCGAGAGCAGACCGGATGATGTTCTTGTTCCAGAACAGTTCCCGACGATACTCGCGCGGAACCCGGGCCAGCAGTTCAACGATCCGGTGATCGAGGTACGGGACCCTTGCCTCGACAGCGTTTCCGGATGCGGTCCTGTCCTCGACCCAGAAGTTGTACTGCTGCCAGTCGCGTACCTTCCAGGCCACGAACTCGTCATACACGTCGTCCGGCTGGCCGAGACTCAGAGCCAGCACCGCGTCTTCGCGGACCGGCGATTCGTCGCCGTCCCACCAGGAATTCATCGCCGCGTGCCGCCCGGCCAGGGCCCTTCGCCGGCTCATGTCGGTGATGTTGGCTATGAAGTCGTACCAGTCGCCGCCACCGGCGAGCAGCGGGGTGTACCCACCGGCCATCTCGTCCGCGCCGGAACCGAGCAGCATCGCCTTTAGACCTGGACGGTGGGTACGCGCGAATCGGTAGATCTCGCTCTTGTAGTACTGCTCAGGACCGCACAGCGGAGATTCCATGAGCCACAGCAGCCGTCGCCACGCGGCCGCGGACGGCACGTGGTCAGGCGGAAAGGCGACCTCGTGGTGGGTCAGGCCCAGAGTTGCCGCTGTCACGCGGGCGTAGCTCGCGTCCTCGTTGACCACCGTGCTCGCCATGGCCGCTGTGTAGCTATGCCGCACGGTGCCCTTGCTCAGAGCCGCCACGCCAGCGGAGTCGATGCCGCCGCTCAGCATGACGCCGATCTCCACGTCCGCCATCAGGCACTCGCGTGTTGACTCGGTGAGGAGTCCACGCATCTCATCGATGTAGTAGCTGGCTGGCGCGTCGGACGGCGAGCACGGCGTGGGCATGCTCCAATACCGTCGCTGGGACATCGATCCGTCACGCAGACCGTACGTCACGATCGTGCCCGGCTCGATCTGCTCAATGCCGCGGAACCAGTTCATCGGCCCGCCAATCGGCAGCATCGGCGCCGCGTTGAGGCCCTGATCGGCCAAGGCACCGAGCCAGTCGAGCTCTCGGGGACACATCGGGTGCTCAAACAGCGCCTTGACCTCGGATGCGAACACTAGTGTCTGATCTCGCCGGTAGACGAACAACGGCTTGAGGCCGATGCGGTCGCGAGCCAGGACAACACGTTGCTTGCGCAGGTCGATCACGGCGATGCCGAACATGCCCCGCACGCGTTCGAGGAAGTCAAGGCCGTCGCGAAGATACAGGTGGAGCAGAACCTCGCAGTCCGAGCGGCTGCGAAAGGATGCGTTCGGGCCGAACTCGCGCCGCAACTCCTCGTGGTTGTAAATCTCGCCATTTGCGGCGAGGATGACCTGCCCGTCCTCGGTGGCGAACGGCTGGCGGCCCCCTTCGGGATCCACCAACGCCAGTCGAGTAAACGACAAGCATGCCTGCCCTAGATTAGCCAGTTGCAGGTCATCAGGCCCCCGAGGACGCAGGGAGTGTGCCATCGCGGACAGGATCTCGTCCACGGGCCCCGCGAGAAAAGTTCCGTCGAGACTTGCGAATCCGGCGATGCCGCACATGCGGGAGAGTATAGCTACGAGCCGATAGGTGAGCGGGACGCCCTCTGGCATGAGGGCGTCCCGCCTCCCGTCATGCTGCGACGGAGATGATGACCGGCTTGTCAACCTTCTTCACAACCGGCTTGGTGTACTTCTTCATAGGGTCCTCCTTCGTCTCCTCGGCCACCAGGTGTGGCCGCCTGGTTGCCGAGACTAGGAGCCGGTGGTGGTGTCGCGGTGGTTTCGTCAACAGCTTCGTCTCGTCGATCTCGATCGCCCGCGGCCCGTCGGGCTGCGTCACCCGGGCAATGTGCGCCGCGGAACTGCCTGCGCCCCAACAGCGGGAAGCACACCGATCCGCTGCCAGGCGGCCAGCGTGCGGGCAAGCAACTCGGCGGCTGGCGGCAGTTCCGGGAACGCATCGGCGAACACCGCTCTCGCATTGACCGGACCGCTGACGGGCCGCTTGTCGAACGAGAGCGTTTGGGTGGGAAGCCCACGCGCCAGCCGCGCCAAGCCGGGTTCGTCGCGCCCAGCGGCGGCCACCATCGCCCGCCATTCGTCGTATGGGACCAGGGGCAGGTCATATCCCGCCGCCCGCAACGCGTCCACAACGCCCGCCCACGGAAATACTTCCTCGGTGGCCAGGTGATGGGCCTTGCCGAAGGCGGCCTGCGCCTCGCACAGGTCCAGCATCAGGTTGGTGACCCAGTCAAGAGGGCTGACTCGGATGCGCGTTGGTAGGTCCGGGATCGCGCCGAGCCGCACACAGCACCGCAGGACCTGCTCAAGCAGATCTGCGGGGTTGGACCTTCCCGTCACCGAATGTGCGGTGATCCGGCCCGCACGCAGGATCACGGCTTTGACCCGCCCCTCCCTGTGACCGGCGCACACCAGGCGATCCGCGGTCCACTTCGTCTGTCCATAGCCCCCAGATACCGGCTCGATGAGCTCGAACGGCTCGCCGACCGTGCCGTAGGCGACCGCTGCCAGACTGCCGGTGTAGGCAAAAGACGCCGAGGCGGCCTCCGCCACCCGCAGCAACAGCTGCGTGCCACGAACGTTGGTGTCGTGAAGCGACTCGTACGGCAGCCTCATGTTGACGCGAGCGCCGGCGTGGACGACCAGTCCGACATCCTCCCCCAACGCCGCGAACCGACCGGGCGACAGGCCGAGCCCATCGAGGGCCAGGTCACCCTCGACCACCTCGACCCGACTCCACGTCACGTTGTCAACGCCGTCAAGCGCCGCCCGCAGCCTGGCGACGCGTAGCACGTCCGACTCTCCACGTACGACACAGCGAACGGCGTACCCCTTCTCCAGCAAGCCGACGACCAGGGCGGAGCCGAGAAATCCGGTCGCGCCCGTCACGAGAGCGAGCTGGTCTCGCGCGTTCGTCACGACAGGGAGATTACCTCCACATTCTCCGGCGGGGATCCCGTCTCGGCTCTGTCCAATTCGGACGGTGGCCGCCGGTGCCGCGGCCATCGCCGCTCAGCCATGAACCCTCCGGAACCACGCGTTGTCAAACGCGTCGACCCGATGCGGGTGCAGTGCTATGACCTCGTGTATCGCCCTCAGGACCCGGCTGACGGCGATGCCCGCACGCAATTGCTCGATGGTGAAGGGTGGCTCCCCCGCCCGCATCAACCGCACGTCGTAAAGCCCCGGGCGGTAGGCGCCACCGAACACCACGCCGATGGGTACGCGAATCGCGTAGCGGACACCGAACATCACATGGCCAGTGTGGTGCTGATCCGACCAGGTGGTGATATCCGGCGCGATCGGGGCGAAGAACCAGTCGTCACGGCCCGGCCGATGTCCGCCAAGGCCCAGCCCGTCGGGAAGGTAGTGCCAGGTGTTGTAACGCATCCGCGCGCTGTATGCCGACAGGGCCTTCACCAGTGACTCGCAGTCCCCGGCGAACCGGGTGCGAAAAGCCCGGCTGGGCACCACGCAGCAATAGTTTTCATTGGTCGCAAGCTTGAGAACCCGTTCCGGCGGCATGCTTCCGTCCAGCCCGGCGAGGCTGCGCGGTCCGCGAGCCATGGCGACGTCCGACCCCGTGTCCTCGGCGATCGCCTCCAACAGGGCGTGCAGCAGTGCCTCGAACCGGGTGCCGAAACGCGGACATCCCGCCGGACGCAGCAAGTCGGGCGCCATTGCGCCGAGCGCCTCCCGCAGAGCAGCCTCGCCGTCGCACGGCCGCAGCCCGAACTCCGTTCGCATGAACACGGCCACCCGCGCGGGGATGTCGGCGGGACTGATCGGCGGCACCAGTGCCCGTTCCTCTTTGTGCAAAGTGACGCCTTGGATGCGGCGATAGAACTGTACGCCATCCTTGACCGCCTCCGAACGCCTTGCCGCGCAATGCCCGACCAAGGTGTCCAGCCGCGCCAGGATGCCGCCGGTGGGCACGCCCGGTTCGGCGCCATAGCTTCGGATCCGCTCGCGCAGCCACTCCTCCAATGCGGCTGGCGTGAGCTGGTACCCATTGAATTCCTCGAGGCGCACGGGGGAGCCGGAACGAATCAGCGCCGCGGCGCAACAGACGAAGACAGCATCCTTGACGTCCCACCGGGCGACCGGCAGCCGCTCTAGCGCCGTCAGTACCGATGATGGGGCACCGGGCTCAAGCGACTTTCCCGGAAGGTTGGAGCCGCTGCCAAGGTTGCTGTAGACGCGGTCGCCGACGTAGATGCGCACCGGCGCCATGTGAACGACGGCATGGCAGATCAGGTCGAGTCGCTGCTGCACGGCGCTCCTGGGCTCCACGGCCAGCTCGGCGGAGATCTGCGCGAACTCGGCCCGCTCGGCCTCCTCCTCACGCTGCCACAACCGCTCCGCCGCGCGGCGGGTCACCGGCGTCGATGTGGGCAACCGCGCGCTGCCGATCAGATGGTCGGTCGGCGCACCATCGCCTGCCACCGAGGGGCCGATTTTCAGCCGCCCGGTGTCGGAAAGCCAGAGCGACCAGCCGATGGCACTGTCCTCGAGCACCGCATCGTGGCGCTCCAAGAAGTCCAGCACGGCGCGCTCCGGCCGGCGCAGAGCGCCCCGGCCCGCCGGCTCGGAGATGCGACCGCTCAAGGTGCAGGCGACGCGGGCGGCGTCGGCCACCGTCGCCTGCTTGCGTGCCAGATCCGCGATGTGGGAAAGCATCGCCGCGAAACCATCGGTTCTCAGACTGCTCATGACTCGACGACGAGCCATCCTCCCCAATAGACCGTCATTTTAGGATAGAGGATCGAGTACCCATGCGGAGTCATGCTTGACGAAGCCCAGGTGCGGGTAATAGTCCACAGCGGCGGGTGCGGAAAGCAGCACGATTTTTGCCTGCGGCGCCGCCTCACGCGTCACCCGGATGAGATCCTTGCCCACGCCACGCCGCTGAAACTGCCTATCCACCGCGATGTCGGACAAATATGTGACGTAGGCGCCGTCGGTCAGCGAGCGCGCGATGCCAATAAGTCGATCATTCCATCGCGCGGTCACGACCAGGTTCGCCCGGCGGATCATCATGGCAAAGCGGTCACGCTGCTCCACCGGCCGTCTTTCGGCCAACGTGGAGGCATGGTACAGCGCAATGACCTCGTCGATATCCAGCTCGGCGCCGATGGCGATCTCACACTTCCACATACGGCATTGCCTCCTCGAGCATCTTTTTCAGGCGGTCGATCAAATGAGCACGATTGTTCAAGTACAGACGCGCGTCCGGGTCGGCCGCGGAGATGCCGCGCTCCGACAGCGCCTGGGCAAAGCTTGCAGATCCGTTGTGCACCTGCGCGGCGACGTCCTGGACCGTTCGGTATGCCCGCTCGCGGTCCATGCCGCCGGACAGCAGCCTCAGATAGCTTGCCGAGCTGTAGATCAGTCCATGTGACGCGCCGAGGTTTTCCCGCATCCGCTCCGGTTTGATGTGCAAACCGTGGACCAGGTCGGCCGCGGCCGAGATCTGGAAGTGGGCCAGCATTAGGCTATCGGGCAATATGACCCGCTCCACAGACTGATGCGCCAGATCGCGCTCGTGCCAGAGCGCCACGTTTTCATAGGCGGCACCGGCATTGGCGCGCAACAACCGCGCCAGACCGCACAGCCGCTCGCACGTGGTGGGATTGCGTTTGTGCGGCATCGCCGAAGATCCTTGGTAGTCAACGGTCCTCGGCTCCTCCACCTCTGCGACCTCAGTGCGCTGAAGCAGCCTGAACTCCAGCGCCATCTGCTCCACGACCGCCCCGAACACGGCAAGCGCCGAAAGCAGCTCAGCGTGCCGGTCACGCGCCACCACCTGGGAGGGGACTGGTTCAACGGCCAAACCTAGCGCGGCGCACACCCGCTCCTCCACACGCGGATCCAAAAAGGCATAGGTGCCCACCGCTCCCGAGATCGTGCCCACCGCCACCACGGCTCGGGCCGCGCGCAGCCGGGCGATGCTACGGTGTACCGCAAATGCATGGACGGCAAGCTTTTGCCCCAACGTGGTCGGCTCGGCGTGGACCCCGTGGGTGCGCCCCGCGCATAGGGTATCCCAGTGCTCTATAGCACGTCTGCCAAGCGCCTGCAGCAACCGCGAGCCAGCCGCCAGCACCAGGTCGCACGCTGCCGCCAAGGTGAAGCCCAGTGCCGTGTCGACCACGTCATAGCTTGTCATCCCGCGGTGCACCCAGCGAGCGACGTCTGCCGACATCGGCTCGGTATACGCGGCCAGGAAGGCCAGCATCTCGTGGTCTCGTGAACGTTCAAGTTCCGCGACCCGTTCAACCGCGGGGGCCGGCGTCTGCTCAATCACGCGTACCGCTTCCGGCGGCGCAACGCCGATTCCCTCCAGCGCCTGCGCGGCGAGGACCTCGATGCGTGCCCACAGCTCGTATTTGCTCTCGTCGGACCAGAGCCTTTGCATGGTGGGCAACGTGTATCGACCGATCATGGCCGACACCGTGGTCCGGAAATACCCGCATTAGCCGCAGCGACTAGCGCCGTCACGACCAGGGTTACCGGCCCCACAGGCATCGCCTTCCATCACAACGAAACATGGGAAACAGCGTAAACCTTGCGCATGGCAGAGTCTGTTTCCCACCCGTTAACCAAGGACTAAGCAGGTCGCTTAACGTTCTGCGCGTAACCTCCGGGTAGCCAGGGTGAGGTCCAGGGCGCGGTGGTGATCAGCATCCGCTCGGGTGTTCGGTGCCGGAAGAAGGCGGCGTGAGGTCAACCGGCCCAGCAACGGCCGGCGGGTGCAAGCACCGCCATCGCTGGTGGCGATTCGAAGCTCGAACCCGGAGCCCGCCATCAACCGCTCCAACGACAACGACCAATTTTTTGTACCGGTTCGCGGTGGCGGGCCAGGCAGGTGATCGCGGCGTTGTGCTTCTTGCTTGCGGCTTCTCACGGTCGCGGTAGACCCGGTCTGGTCGGGTGGGAGGAGTTCGATCATAATGGTCCGCCATGGACCTGGACGAGTATCAGCGTGGCGCCCTCCGTACTGCCGCTCCACGTGACAAGAGGAACGAGCTGCTTCATCTGGTACTCGGGCTGGTCGGCGAATCGGGTGAGATCGCCGAGAAGTTCAAGAAGTGGGTCCGAGACCTCGACAGCGACGAGTCGCGGATCGACCGGGCCGCCATCGCGAAGGAACTCGGTGACGTGCTCTGGTATGTGGCGGTGCTCGCCGACTACCTTGATCTGTCGCTGGACGACATCGCGGCGGCCAACTTGGCCAAGCTGGCCAGCCGTCAGGGCCGTGGCGTGCTGGGTGGCAGCGGCGACAACCGCTGAGCCAGGGTGGAGATCTCGCCAATAGCTCAGGTGGGGTCCGGCAATGGTTGTTCCTCGAGCAGCATGCGGATGTGGCCCAGGGTGGTGCCGAGTTCTTTGGCGATCAGCCCGAGCGGCGTGCTGCGGCGGGCGGCCAGCGCGTGTAGCAATGCGAGGTCGACGTGGGGCCGGCCTGGGAATGTTGGGCGGGGCGAGACTGGTCGGTGGGTGCCAGGTGGTCGGTTCGGCGATTCCATGCTGCTTTAGGAGGCGCTGGGCATGGTCGTCCAGCGCATGGCGCAGGTCTTGGTGGAGATGCCGTGGTAGGTCCTTGAACTCGCGTCGTTCGTGGCCGCCGCCAATAGTAAACGGTGGTGGGGCGTCGGAAAGGCGGTTGCCGGTGATGTGCTGGTAGAGCCATGCGCGGACGATGTGATGGCGCAGACGTCGGCTGGCGTGGTGGGCAAAGGCGATGTGGTCGCAGACCGGCAGCGCGAGCAACTCGCCGAAGTCGATTGCCTATCGGACAATGGCTACCTCGTCTGGCTGGGGTAGGACATCACCGACGGCAGATCTGCTCCGCTGGCTGGTGCTTGATAAGCAGGATGCCGTCAGTTTGGGGACCGTTTCCTACCCCGGACCGCGGCTGCGTGCTGGCATGCCTTTGACCGCCTCGCTGCGTAGTTGCCTGAGGTGGTAGATGAGGTCGGCTTGGCCGATGGCGGGCTCATATGCCCCTGGGGACGCCGGGCGCCCCAACGTGCCATCGCGTCGGGGTGCCGAAAAGGACACCGCCAAGCCGATCTAAACGAGGCGCAAACCCCAGAGGCGCGCGGGGCGGGCAGCAATTCCGCTGGCCCAAGGGAAGCCGTGAAGTGGCTGTGTCTCGCCCCCTGTGTGAATTTTGATCGAGTCGCAGCTGCATTCGGAAGAATGACCTATGCCGGACAAGTGATAGTTGGGTCTCCGCAATGCGGATGATCGCATGTGGCCTGTTCCTGTTTGTTACTCATCAGCTCAGCGACAAAAGAGCTGGTGACTACCGGGATAGTGCCATGGTGGCGACTCGGCGACGAAGCGACTAACCTGAATATTCCAAATCATGAAGGAGGCACGTGATGACCTCGGAGATCCTGATTCGCAGGTACGACAAGGCCTTCGATCTCTACGACAGCAACGGAAACGGCTATGTCGAAGAGGCCGACCTCAAGAGGCTGCAAGGTCAGTTTCTCGCGATCTTCGGGGAGTCGCCAACGTCAGCACGGGCCGCGGAGCTCGCCGTGCTGTGGGGTGACTACTGGCAGGCGCTGCTGACCATGATGGATCATGTGGTCGATGGCCAGATCAGCCGTCAAGAGTGGCGGGATGGGCATGCCCGACTGGCCGATGACGACGCCAGCTACCACAGGCTGCTCACCCCGGCGATGACCGCGGTGTTTCGCCTGATGGATACCGACGGCGACGGCAAGGTGGGTCCCGCTGAGTGGCGCAATTTCCAGGAGAGCATAGGAAACGGTGATGCCGCCGAGGTCTCTTTCCAGCACATGGATACCAATCACAACGGGTACCTCACGGTCGCGGAGCTGCTCGACGCCTTCCGCGAGTATGTGACTAGCCCCGACCCCGACGCCCGCGGCGGTTGGTTCCACGGCGAGGTATAGCGACCCTTGCGGGCGGATCACCACGCAACTGATAGATCAGATCCGCCACCGTGGCCTCATCCGCGTCACCCACGCCCACCTACATCGTGGCCAAGATTAAAATAGGCCTGAAACGCCTAAGTCATCACCTGATCGGCGCGCTCCGTACACAGCCACCAATCAGACATCGCCTCATCCACCATCGGCAATCTGAATGTCGTCGCAATGACAGCAAAAATCGTTTTATGTAGCCACCGGCGAATCGCTGAGCTTCAGAAGACACGGCTAACGCGCGGCCGCGGATGATCCAACTGGACAGGTTGACTTTGTGGGTCGGAATCGCCTTCGCGCAGGATCCACATCATCCCATCGCGCAACTATTTCTTGCTGTGGCGGTTGGCGGGCTTGCCCGGGTATTGGAAGAAACCCTTTCACCGCGAGCGATCGCATGATTCGGAGCGTTCGTCGTCAGGATTAATGGTGTTGTCAACAATAACGACCGTTCTGCGCGTCCCACTGCGTCTCATCCAGGGGTCCGTCGGCTGTCATCTGATTCTGACTCTATGCGTATGTCGCGATGTTGACGTCCACCTCTCGGATCGGTGCCCTCATCGGACGCTCTAGGCAACAGTTGATTGGCATGCAGGCTCATGTTGGTTGCCAATGGTTCTTGCACGGGGATGCGGGTTCGCCGTAGCGATGGATGTGTACGCCACCGATGCGAAGGACTCGGCGAGGCGACAGTGCAGGGGACAGGGGTCGATGGCGCGGCCGTACGACGGCTAGATTGCGAGCGTGACCGTAGATGATCCACTCGATCCAATCGCCGACCTCATCGTGCAGCGGTGGGGCCGCGCCACCTTGCCGGTACAACAGATCGGCGGCCAGGTCGGCACGGCGCTGTTCTACAACGAACTGATGGAGTCGACGCCGGATGCTGACCGAGTCTGCGAATGGCTGGTCACCGCCGATGAGCTGACCCGCAGCGACGCCGCCGAGATCCGCCTGCGGCCCGAGCTCATCGAACCAGCCGCCTCCGACTATCTGGCCATGACCGGGTTCGGCCAGCTGTGGTCGCGTAGATCCGGCGTGGCGGCGATGCGCACGATCGGTCTGCACGAGCATGCCCACAACAAGCAATGGCGCTGGAACACTGCGCAGATCACCGACGGCGTGGCTGCCCGAGCCGAACACATCCGCACCATCGACGCAACACCGCACAAGGCATACGCCTTGGGACACCTCATCGCCGAGCCCGGGCAAACGGGTGAGCGACGGCCGCTGGCCCTGGCCACCTCCAACATCACCCGAGATCCGGACCGGGTCGTGCGTTGGCAAGGCGCTGTGCCCAACGGCTTCACCGGCGCCCCGGTCTTCATCGCCGAGCACCGAGGCGGACGCAGTTCGTGCTGCGATGTATCGGGCTCATCGCCAGCCGTGACCCGAACCCGATCGCGACCTTCGACACGATCCGGACGCTCATCAACCGTCTCGTCGCCGATACCGCTTAACCACGACTACGTGACCGGCTCACCGGCCCGTTCCGCCGCAACGAGCGATAGGACGTCGACACGCGGCGGCAATGCGCCGCCTGCTGGGATTTGTGATGTCAGATTGTGGACAACATCGGCCAGAAACATCCGGTCAGCCAGACCTGATGGTGGGGTGGCGGCTAGGAATGTCCGGCAGACGGCAGCGCGGAGGGCTGGCAGCGTGCAGGCTGGACAGCGGGAGAAAAGTACGAGCATCGGGAGCTGAGGGTATGAGCCGTCCATCCGGTGACCAGGCCCACAACGACGAGACCACGGTCCTCACGCCCGGCGGGTATCGGGCGCGTGGGCTGGTTGAGAAGGTCGGTGCGGGCGAGGCGGTTGGCCCCGCCGGCGCCGGCAGGTTCGGCGTCATCCCTGTGCGGGAACGCCCGATCCTGCGGCGCGGCCGTCTGACGAATCAGGAGTTCGTGCTTACCCCGGGCGGGTACCGCAACCGGGCCCTGGTGCACCGAGTCGAGCACGGACATCTCCTCGATGTCGCTGATGACCGGGTGCGACTGGTACACCAGCAGACGCGTGCGGTCGTGGACATCCCGAGGATGATCCGGCGGCCAGGCGACGTGCCGGGGTTTGGCGAAGGGTGGATCACTTACTGCTCGTGGACGAACTCCACCGGTATCCCGGTCTCATCGTTCCGGACGACGTGGCTGGTACCGCCACCGCCGGCCACCCAGTCAGGTCAGACGATCTTTTTATTCAACGGTATCGACCCGAGCGATCCGTCGGCGGCGATCCTGCAGCCGGTTCTGCAATGGGGAGTGTCCGCAGCCGGCGGCGGTGCCTACTGGTCTGTCGCGAGTTGGTACGTGCTGGGCAGCGGGGAGGCGTTCCACACCAACCTGATCAAGGTGAACCCTGGCGATGCTCTGGTTGGCGTGATGAGTTTGACCGGTCAGGCCAACGGCCTGTTCAGCTACACGTCGCAGTTCGAAGGCATCGCCGGTACCACGCTGCCAGTGCAGAACGTCGCCGAACTGGTCTGGTGCAACCAGACGCTGGAGGCCTACGACATCGCCGCGTGCTCCGATTACCCGAATACCGACTTTACCCGCATGGGCAGCATCAGCCTGGCCACCGGCGCCACCACTCCGGCAATCACATGGACGCCGGTCAACCTGGTGACCGACTGCGGGCAGCACGCCGTGGTCCGCGACGACTCGGCCACCTCCGGCTCGGTGGACCTGTATTATCGTGAGCCCTCCAACGTATTCGATCTTGGCCGTTTTGCCGAGCAGGTGCGCATCTTGTTTGGTGTCACCAACGACGGCGGCGGTATCGTGATCTTGCCCAATGGTCGCATCATCAAAATCCCACCGCACAACCCGGTATTTCAAGCCATCGCTGACGGATTGGCTGACGCCGCCCGGGGCTTCGCGGTACAGGAGGACGCCAAAGGCGGCTCGCTGCGAGAGTTGGCCGAGGCGATCGACCGCATGGGTTTGGAACTCGTCGCGAAGGGCCTGGAGGGCGCCTATGAGGCGGCACGCACGGCACTTCGGACGCACCATCTCGACACTGGCGAGTAGCAGTTTCCTAAATAGACACGGACCCTTCATCGGCACGCGGATACCCAACTCGATGGTCTGAAAACTCAGAGCCTAACGTTGCCGATGTGTCCTGTACTCCGCGCCAAAGACTCGACGGCGCACCTCGAGCATCTCCCCGATGTAGATCGCTAGCCGCAGAATACTCACCTAGGGTTCACCGGACCAACCTTGAGCATTCCCATATGTGCCGACGGACCGCCGAGCCAGTTGCCCTGGCGAGTCGGCACCGCACCTGTCGCGGCGGGCTTACGCATTATTTGGTGGTCCGACTACTATCTGCCCGGCTCGTCTAGGTAGTGGTGGCGATCTGCGTGGTGCGGTGGAAGACCTGATACTGAACCATGCCAGTGTCGTCAGTGGACGGATCCCAGCTGAGGGTGGTCATCGACTCTGTGGCGTAACGAGCGTTGCCCGGCACCGAAGGTGGCGTCACGTCAACGCGCGGCGTGTCCGAGCACGGCGCCTCAAAGCTCACTGATACTGCGTGCGTTGCCAGAGGCGGCAACGCGAGCGCGATCATTCCGGTGGCGACAATCAGGGCGAGGCGGCGTGTGGCCGTGGCACTTCCCACCTCGCCAACTATAGAAGTGTCTATCGATGAATACCAGCCTTGCCATAGTTCACGGGTACCCATTCATCCCTGAAGAAGCAGTGCCGGTCAGGGCCCTGGGCTTATGGTGTTGTGACCGTTTTTTCGGCTTTCGGGCGTAGTGTTGTGGCGCCGGGTCGCTCCATTGTCAGATGTGGACTGTGGGCAGGGCCGGGTTCCCGGTTGCCGTTCATCCCTTCGCCGCGATGGCCAACGGCATGGAGTAGTGCGGCGGCGGCCAGGTGGGATCAATCAGACGGGCAATTCCGCTACGGCGATACCCAAAGCGTGGAACTGCTGCCGAGCTGGCTTCTCGAGCAAGCGGCCGCTACGTGGGGATTGCCGGACTTTGTCATGACACCGCTTGTAGAACGCAAAGGGCCAGGCGTTCGCGAGATCAGCGATGGTCTCATCGTGGCTGGTTACCGCGGAGCATCGTCCAGGTAAAGTGCCGTGAGATCGAGCCCAAAGACCGAGCAGACGAAACGAATTGGATCGAAAAACAAAGTCCGCAAAGCCGTCAAGCAGGTAAACGGGACAGTCCGACGCCTAACCACCAGTGCGATTCAAAACCCTGGCAGCCAAACACCGGTCCAGCGTCGCCAAGATGGCCAAGTACGAGACGGTCATCGTGCCCCCACGGCCGTTCCTAGTACGGCAGTTGGAGTTCGTTATATAGCTTGTGGTGGATGCCTGGCGGGTCTTGGTCACGTATCGATAACGCTGGTGTGTCTGGTTAGGACAGACGCGGCCACCCTGTGATGGTCGTCC
>Ga0075418_10001077_pt1 | contig 30384 bp, 30 predicted proteins | sample SoiMetdeltSBSDD2_FD_81776 | JGI IMG/M metagenome (GOLD analysis project Ga0075418, IMG submission 81776) | Bulk soil microbial communities from a Populus tree surrounding site in Tennessee, USA - Soil MetaG P. deltoides SBSDD2 | ecosystem: Environmental > Terrestrial > Soil > Tree plantation... | reverse complement strand
GTCCCAGGCCTCCTGGTTCATGAAGCCCACCATCAGCACCTCGCCGCTCACGTGGTCCTGCACCACCGCGGGAATCAGGCCGTCAAGTTTTGAGAAGTCCATGGTTGTCTAGTTCTAGGTTCTTGGTTCTGGGTTCGTACAACAAAAAACCCCGCCATACGTTCCGGCGGGGCTGCATTCGTTTCGGCTGGTTTCGGGGTCTGGCTTTCAGTCCCTCAGCGCGCGCAGTCCTGCCGGGCGGCCCGGTGGCCGTGGTGGTGATGCGCGCGATGCAGACGGCAAAGCATTGAACGAGCAGGCTATCAAAAAGGGCCGTCCCGGCGCAACCGCAATGGTATGTTTCCTTTTCATGCGACGCCTGGTTGTGCTCGCTTCCTTCCTCGCAATAGCGGCAACGGCCGCGGCTGAGGACTGGCCTCAGTTCCTCGGCCCGGGCCGCAATGCCGTCTACAGCGGCCCGCCGCTGGCCGAGACCTGGGGCGCCCAGGGGCCGCGGGTCGCCTGGCGAAAGACCGTCGGCGCCGGGTTCGCCGGCCCCGTCGTCGTCCAGGGACGCGTCATCCTTTTTCACCGGATCGGCAAGGAAGAAATCGTCGATTCGATCGACGCCCGCACGGGTGCCGCGCAGTGGCGATACGCCTATCCAACGTCATACCGAGACGACTTCGGGTTTGACGAGGGCCCGCGCGCAGTGCCGGTCGTCGTGGATGGTGTGGTCTACACCTTCGGTGCCGAAGGGCAGCTGCATGCCGTCGACCTTGCGAAGGGCACCCGGATCTGGACCGTTGACACGATGCAGCGCTTCGAGGTGCCCAAAGGATTCTTCGGCGCCGCGGGCTCGCCCCTGGTCGAGGATGGGCGTGTCATCGCCAACGTTGGTGGGCCCAAGGCGGGCATCGTCGCATTTGAAGCGAAGACCGGAAAGGTCCTGTGGACCGCGACCGACGCGGGGGCGAGCTATTCGTCGCCGGTGGCCGCGACGATCGCCGGACGACGCTACGCGATTTTCTTTACCCGTGCGGGTCTCACCGGCCTGGATGCTGCGACCGGGCAGGTCCTGTTTCAGCGTCCGTGGCGCGCACGTATCGCCGCGTCGGTGAACGCCGCCACGCCCGTCGTGGTCGGCGATCTGATTTTTGTGTCGGCGCAGTACGGCCCGGGCGCGGGCGTTCTTCGGCTCGAGGGTTCGACGCTCACCCCGCTGTGGACGTCGGATGACGCGCTATCGAATCACTACGCGACCAGCGTTCATCGCGACGGGATCCTGTATGGCTTCCATGGACGTCAGGAATTCGGGCAAAGCTTCCGAGCGGTCGAGCTGCGCACGGGAAAAGTGCGCTGGAGCGAGGAGCGGTTCGGTGCAGGGACCGTGACGCTGGCCGGCGACCGGCTGGTGATTCTGCGCGAGAACGGCGAACTGGTTCTGGCGGCGGCGTCGCCCGACGGTTTCAAGCCGATCGCGCGGGCGAAGATCCTGACGGGTACGGTCCGCGCGTATCCGGCCCTGTCTGACGGATTCCTCTTTGCGCGAAACGTCGACGACACGCTGATTTCCCTGGATTTGCGGAAATGAGGTCGACGCTGTTGATCGCTGTCCTCCTGGTGCAGGTGTCGCTCGCCGCGCAGGAGCCGCGCGCGATTTTCGACAAAGCGGTCGCCGACTTCGAGGCGGGACGCGTCGCCGAATCGGCCGCCGGATTCGATACGCTCGCGACGCTGGTGCCGTCGCTGGCGCCCGAGCTGTGGCAGCGCGGCATCGCGCTGTATTACGCAGGCAGGTACCAGGACTGCCGCAGACAGTTCGAATCCCACCGCACGGTCAACCCGAACGACGTGGAGAATGCTGTGTGGCATTTTCTCTGTGTCGCACGCGCCGAATCGCCGGAGAAGGCGAAGGCCGCGATTCTGCCTGTTGGCCCCGACTCACGGGTGCCGATGCGCCAGGTGTATGAAATGTTCCGCGGACAAATGTCGCCCGACATGGTGCTGAAGGCGGCCGGGTCTCGCGACTCGGCGCAGTTCTACGCGCACTTGTATGTCGGCTTGTATTTTGACGCCCTGCGCGACACACAGCGGGCGCTGGAACACATCACGCTGGCGGCCGCGGATCAATACGCTGACGAGGGCGGCTACATGCATACCGTCGCAAAAGTCCATCTCGGGACTCTGCAGCGACGATAGCTCCGCCGTTATTCGGCTTCGCGGGCGATCATGACTTCAGTCGACTTGATCACGGCCAGCGCAGGCTGGCCGCGTTTCAGCTTCAGTTCATCGACTGCGTCGCGTGTGATCACGGCCGTCAGGCGCTGATCGCCGATCCGCAGCCGCACCTGCGCCAGCAGCCCCTCGACCCGCACTTCCTCGACAAGCCCGCGCAACTGATTCCGCCCGCTGATGGCGACGACGACGCCCGTCGTTCTGGGCCGGGAGGGCGGGGATGCTGACATACGTCCCTGCGCCGCCATAAGCCGGTCCACTTCGGGCTCCGAGATCCGGTGGTGCCCCCCGCTCGTGCGAGTGGTGCGGACGGTGCCCTTGTAGATCCACTGCTTGAACGTCGAATAGCTGACGCCCAGCCGCGTCGCCGCCGCGCGGACGGTAATCAGCGCCACTATCCGCAGCCACACTCGAACAGCAGTAATTCGTGTCCCATATCGGCTTGAATCATACTAAATTATCTATATGTTCGTGAGGACCAGGTAGTGGTTGAAACACGCTGGTACGCCAGCGATATGAGCAGAGCCAGTACGAGCAAAAAGACGATCTCGCGGTGGCCCGTGGTGCTGAAGGGAAAGGCGCTACGTATGTTTGATCCGCGGCGCGGAGCGGGAACGGTCTGGGCGTTCCGGATCGCTCGTGGAATAGGGGACGCCGCTCTGGTTCCAGCTATGGTCGCATCGGCCGCAGTACAGCGATTCAATCGTCGCTGCAGCTTTGACGACGGTCTCTTTGCGCACAAACGCGGGGGACTTACATCGGGGGCAATCGGGCTTGACCATGGGAACCCGAGTATCACAGGGTTGCCCAGTCACGCCTATGGAAAGTTGGGCATGAAGGCAGGCATGAATGTCTTCAACAAGCACCGAGTCCCGATGATTGGCGCCGTTGTGATGTTGGCCGCAACCAGCATCCTTGCAGCCGGACAGGCTACGGCGCCCCCTGCGGCGGCGGTGGTTCGCGTCGCCGCCGCCGCCGACCTGAAGTTCGCGCTCGATGACATCGCGGCTCGATTGGCGAAACGCGAGCCGGCCATCCGCGTCCAACCGACGTACGGGTCATCTGGCGTGATGCACGCACAACTACGCCAGCGGGCGCCGCACGACTTGTTTCTGTCGGCTGATATCGACTACCCGCGCGACCTTGTTTCGAAGGGAATTGGCTCCGACCGCGATCTCTTTACATACGCCACCGGCCGCATCGTCGTCTGGGTGTCGGCTGCGTCCGGGCTTTCGCTCGAGCGGGACGGCCTTCGTGCGCTGACACGAGCCAGGCGTATCGCCATTGCCAATCCGCGCCACGCGCCGTACGGCCGGGCCGCGGAGGCCGCGCTGCGCAGCGCCGGTGTATGGGCGGAGGTGAACGGCAGGCTCGTCCTGGGGGAGAACGTGGCGCAGGCCGCGCAGTTCGCGCAAAGCGGCGCGGCCGACGCGGGCATCATCGCGAAGTCGGTCGCATTGACGCCGGCGATGCGCAAGGGCGGCCGATCGTGGGATGTCCCGGACGACGCCTACGAACCGCTGACCCAGGGCGGACTGATCCTGCCATGGGCCGCGTCCCGCGACGCCGCCGTTCGCTTCCGTGACTATCTCCTGGGCGACGAGGGGCGCCAGGTGCTCGCGTCGTACGGGTTCGGCGCTCCCGGCAAGTAGCGTGGACTGGGTTGCTGTCGGCCTGACGCTGAAGCTTGCCGCGCTGACGACGTTGATCCTCGGCGTCGCCGGACTGCCGCTCGCCTACTGGTTGGCGACGACCAAGCGCGCGTGGCGGCCGCTGGTCGATGCCGCTGTCGCGGTCCCACTACTGCTACCGCCGACGGTGCTCGGCTTCTACCTCCTGATGGGCACAGGACCGACCAGTGCGATCGGTCGACTCTACTCGCGCGTCTTCGACGGCACGATCCCCTTTTCCTTTGCGGGCATCCTGGCGGCCTCGGTCCTGTACAACCTGCCATTCGCCGTCCGGCCGTTCGCCTCCGGCTTTGCCGCTGTCGACCGTCGACTCGTCGAGGCGGCCCGCTGCCTCGGCGCGTCCGGGCCCCGTACGTTCCTGACGGTTGTGCTGCCGTTGTCGTGGCCGGCGGTGCTCGCGGGGCTCGTCCTCGCCTTTTTTCATACCGTCGGCGAGTTCGGCGTCGTGCTGATGGTGGGCGGGAATATCCCTGGCGTCACGCGGACGATTGCGCTGGCGATTTATGACGACGTGCAGGCGCTGGACTACGCGGCTGCGAACGAGGCATCGGCGGTATTGCTGGTGTGTGCCGTCGCCGTCCTTGCGCTGACGTACTCACTGCAGCGCCGCGTCCTGCCGTTATGACGCTGCTGGACGCCGACATCGCATTCCGTTATCCGGGCGGCGGCGCGGCCATCGAATGTGCCTGGCAGGATCCGATCGGCGATCCGCGCGTCACCGTGTTCCTCGGATCATCAGGCTCCGGCAAGACGACGATCCTGCGATGCCTGGCGGGACTCGAGCGGCCGCACCGCGGCCATGTGCGCTTCGGCGATCGCACCTGGTTCGATGCCGGGCGCGGAATCCATCTGCCGCCGAATCAACGCGATCTCGGCGTGCTGTTCCAGGACTACGCGCTCTTCCCGCACATGACGGTGCAGAAGAACGTTGCGTTCGGCGGACGCGGAATGCCGCGCGACGCCGCAGCGCAGCGGGTGGCCGAACTGCTCGACGCGTTCGGTCTCCGCGGCCTCGAGCATCGCCTGCCGCGTCAGCTCTCGGGCGGCCAGCAGCAGCGCGTTGCCCTGGCCCGCGCCGTCTTCCGCCGACCGAGGCTGTTGCTCCTCGATGAACCGCTCTCGGCCCTCGATCGTGCGACCGGGGACGAGGTGCGCGAAGAGCTTCGCGCGCTGATTCGCACACTGGCCATTCCCGCCTACATCGTCAGCCACGACCGCGTCGATGCGCTGACCCTCGCGGATCGTACGGTTCTGATCGATGAAGGGCGCATCATCCAGGCCGGCGGTACGAAGGAGGTCTTCGACGCTCCGAAGACGCCAGCCGCGGCGCGGCTCGTGGGGATCGATACGATTCTGCTCGGACAAATTGCCTCGGTGGACAACGGCCTTGCCCGGGTGATGGTCGGCACTCAGGAAGTGCGGGCGGCGGCGCCGGCCGGGGCCGGGCATGAGGCCGCCCTCTGCATCCGCGCTGAGGACGTCACGATTGCGCTGCACGACAGCGACGATCTCAGCACCGTCAACCGGTGGCGCGCCGTCGTTCGCACCGAGACCTCCGAAGGTCCGTTCGTACGCGTCGGCCTGGACTGCGGCTTCCGTCTGTCCGCGCTCGTCACCCGTGACGCGTGGAAGCGACTCGCGCTGGCGCCCGGCGCCACCGCGTGGGCGATGGTGAAGGCCACCACGATTCAAGCGATGGCTCGCAACTGAAGCCGCCGAGGCTCGAAGAGCGAAGGCGGCCCGTCTTGACAGCGGGCCTGCGCTAAGCCACCCTGATTCTCATGAGATCATCCGCGCGCGTGCTGGTCGCCCTGACGCTGACTGTTCTGGTTGGCGGCTGCCGACAGGCTGATGGACCGGTTCCCACCCCGAATCAGACGTATCAGGAGGAGCTCGTGGACGTCGCGCGCGATCTGCAGAACGTGGCTACCGGGCGCGACCCGAATGGCCCGAGCGATCTTGCGGACGATTTGCGGAAGTACACCGAGAAACCGGCGGCCAGGGCGCTCGTCGACGAGCTGTCAGCGCGCACGGCAAAAGCCATCTCGGGGCGCGAGCTGGCGGAGCAGGACGCACAGCGGCTGGCTCACAACCTGTGGGTGTCCGTGTACGCGAAGGATCTCAGCGAACGGCAGATCGAGACGCTGCAGACCGACATGCAGGCGCATCTCGTCTCGCTGGGGGTGGGCGAGGACATCGCCCAGCAGGTGGCGACCCAGGTCGGCGAGGTGCAGAGCTCGGTGACGCTCCGCCCCCGCCGCTGGTACGAACTGTTCTAGCGGCCTAACGAGTGACGGCGGCAGTCTTTTCGACCGCTTCCCACGGCAGCCCCGGCCGGCCGAAGTGCCCGTAGTTGGTCGTGCTGCGATATATCGGGCGCAGCAGATCGAGCCGATCAACGATCGCCCGCGGCCGGAAGTCGAACGCGTTCGTCACGAACTCCGCGGCCGCGCGGTCGTCGCCGGTCCCGAACGTGTCGACTTTGACCGATACAGGCTTGGCCATACCGATGGCGTATCCCACCTGAATCTCAGCCTTCTTGGCGAGGCCCGCAGCGACGACCTGTTTGGCAACGTAGCGGCAGAAATAAGCGCTGCTGCGATCGACCTTTGACGGATCCTTGCCGCTGAATGCGCCGCCGCCGTGCCGGCCGGCGCCGCCGTAGCTGTCGACGATGATCTTGCGCCCGGTGACGCCGGCGTCGGCCGACGGGCCGCCGTGGCTGAAATCGCCAGTCGGATTGACGAACAGGGTGACGTCGCGGCGCCACCAGCTGCCGAGCGCCTTGGGCGCGAGTTCTTCGCGAACGTACTCGGTGATGCTCTTCTGGTTGGCGGCGGTGGAATGCTGGGTCGAGATCACTACGGCGGTGACTTCCTTCGGCGTGTTGCCGTCGTAGGCGAGGGAAACCTGCGATTTGCTGTCAGGACGGAGCCAGGTGTACTTGCCGCTCTTGCGGTCCTCCGACATGACCTTCATCAACTTGTGCGCGAGCAGGACCGGGAGCGGCATCAGCTCCGGCGATTCGTCGGTCGCGTAGCCGAACATGATCCCCTGGTCGCCGGCGCCCTGATCGCCGCTCTGGCTGGTCGCGGCGGTCACGCCCTGCGAAATCTGGGACGACTGCTGGGTGATGATCGGGATCAGCTTGAGCGTGGTGTCGCAGAACGGTTCCGACGTGTCGGTGTAACCGATCTCCTTCACCGCCTGGCGCACGATGCGATCGAAATCGAGGCGGGCGGTGGTGGTGATCTCGCCAGCCAGGACGACCGTGTCGCTCTTGCACAAGGTCTCGCACGCGACGCGGCTCTGCTTGTCCTGCTCAAGGCACGCGTCGAGGACCGAATCCGAGATGTAATCGCAGACCTTGTCGGGGTGGCCTTCGGACACCGATTCAGACGTGAACGTGTAACGCGACATGATGCTCCTCAAAACAAAAAAGCCCGCGCGTCGCGGGCTCTGCTCGCGACTTAGATAGTAGTGGGATGCCGGCACGAGCGTGCCAGCGGCGCGGCCCATCAAGTCGAGGAAATCGCCGCGCTCCCGAAACGGCACAGTATAACATGCCGTTTCCGGCGTTCAATTGTTGAGGAAATCAGTCGTTCGGAACCGTTTTCGTTCGGGTCGTTCAAACCGTTCGGGCGTTCGAACGGGTCGAACGCTCCGAACGGCTCAACGTGCCGAACGTTCGGCGTTCACCAGCGGAAGGTGATGCCCGCCGTGCCGCGCCAGTAATCGAAGCTACCCGCCTCGAAGAAATCTTCGCCCTCGAGATCCTCGAATGAGCGGATGTAGCGCAGGTCGCCGCGGAAACCGACATGATCGGTCGCGAAGCCCATCGCGCCGCCGCCAAGATTGAAGCCCCATTCGTTGCTGTTGACGTCGAACAGGTCATTTTCACCCTGCACTTCGCGAGACAGCATTCCAATGCCGCCAGAGAAGTACGGCCGGAAGCCCGGTCCGAACTGTCCGCCGACAGGCGCGCCGATGATCGCATTGAACATCGCGGTCGTCACGTTGCTACCGTCGATGAAGTCGATCTCGTCGTCATCGCCTTCGAAGAACTCGGGCGTGTAGGCCAGGTCAGCCTCCCACCCGAAGACGCCGGCGCCCATCCAGCCGATGGAAGCCCCGTACGTGAAATGCTCACTGCCGCTCGTCGAGCCGCCGAATGTCGCACCCATGTTGGGCGTAAACAACCAGTCGGCGCTTGCCGTCGCAGGCGTGAAGGCCACTGCCGACAGCGCCGCGATCATCAGCCACTTCTTTACCATTCGCATTCCTCCTGGACTCGACAGTCCATGGCGGAGGTCAATCCTCCGCGAGCGGAATGGTGCAAGCGACATACCCAGGGGCAGATGGGGAGCTGATCCAAATCGCTGATAACACGAATGTTACGAGTGCTACCCGGCGGCGAGCTGTGCGGTATGCGTCTTCAGAAGCTTCCACGCGCGCGCGACATGCCGCTCAGTTGTTCGGAGGTGGCCGACGGCAAGGCGCAGGACGAACCGGTCATGCAGCCGCGTGTGCGACAGGAACACTTCTCCCGTGGCATTGACGGCTTCGAGCAGCTTCTGGTTGAGCCCGTCGAGCTCGCGGTCGTTCATGGTGCGGACGCTGGGGCGCGCGCGGAAACAGACCACGCTGAAGGGCACCGGTGCCAGGCGCTCGAAATCGCCATCGGCATCGACCCACTGGCTGAAGAGCTGTGCAAGACGGATGTGCTCGGCGAGTGCGCTGCGAACCCCTTCGGCTCCAAAATGACGAAGAATCATCCAAAGTTTCAGCGATCGGAACCGGCGGCCGAGCTGAATGCCGGTATCCATCAGGTCGCGCGCGCCGCGCGCGGCCTCAGCGGTTTTCAGATACTCCGGCACGAGCGAAAACGCCCGGCGCACGACATCCATGCGCCGGCAATAAAACGCGCTGAGATCAAACGGCGTAAACAGCCACTTGTGCGGATTGACCACGACCGAGTCGGCACCCTCCCACCCGTCGAACGTCTCGCGGTACTCAGGGATGATCGCCGCGACTCCCGCATACGCGGCATCGACGTGAAGCCAGACGCCTTCGTCGCGGCAGATTTCGGCAACCGCCGCGACCGGATCAACGCTCGTCGTCGACGTGGTGCCGATCGTGGCGACGACGGCGATCGGCTGGATGCCCGCGGCATGGTCTTCGGCGATCGCGGCGCGCAGCGCCTGGCGCTGCATGCGGAACTGATCGTCCACCGGGATCTTGCGCAGCGCCTGATGGCCGAGCCCGAGCAGGATGACGGCCTTGTCGACCGATGAATGCGCCTGCTCCGAACAGTAGATGCGGACGCGGCCGCTGCGCGCCGTGAGGCCCGCCTCGCGGACGCCGGGAATCGCCGCCTCACGAGCGGCGGCAAGAGCGTGGAGCGTCGAGATCGACGCCGTGTCGTAGATCACGCCTTCGAACGACGAAGGCAGACCCATGAGGCCGCGCAGCCATCCGAGCGCGACGTCTTCGAGCTCGGTGGCGGCAGGCGAGGTCCGCCACAACATCGCCTGCTGGTTCAACGCGGCGGACAGAAACTCCGCGAGAACGCCCGGCTCGCTCGCGGTGATGGCGAAGTAGCCGAAGAAGCCCGGATGGTTCCAGTGAGTGAGCGCCGGGACGAGCACCCGCTCGAAGTCCGCGAAGATGGCGTCGAACGGCTCGCCATGTTCGGGAGCTTCGGCGGGCAGCGCCCGGCGAACGTCGCCGGGCGAGACGCGGGGCAGAACCGGGTAGCGCTCCGACCCCGCGAGGTAGTCAGCGATCCAGTCGACGAGCGCGTGGCCGTGCCGCCGGAAATCGGCGGGATCCACGGCCTACTGGTGGCTCTTGATGTAATCCGTGGCGAACGCCTGCAGCGCCGGGTTGTTCAGCCCGATCGCCTTGGCCTCGGTGAGCGCCCGGTCAAGCGGCCACTTGTCCTGCAGCGCGCGCTTGATCATCCAGACGCCGCCCACCCGGTTTGCGGAACCGCAGTGGATGAACACCGGCTGGTTCCTCTTGTCGGCCACGGCCGCGAGGAAATCGTCGACGACCTTCGGATCGGGCATTGCGGCGTTGAACGGCAGATGAATGTATTTCAGACCCGCAGCCTGCGCCGCCGCGCGGCCCGCCTCGACATTCGCGCCTTCTTCGTTCGCCAGCCGCAGATTGATCACCGAGACATAGCCCTCTTTCTTGAGGACCGACATCGCGGCGGGATCAACGGCGCCGCCGCAGCCGACGGTCGCGTCCACGCGGGAGTAGTTCCGGATGCCGGGGATGTCCTGCTTCTGGACCTGGGCCGTCAGCGGGATCGCAACGATGGCGGCGAGGATCGCCGCGAGCGCAAATCGTGTTGACATGGTGTAACTCCTGGACGCCGATCTTACTCCAAGAGCTTCACCACGACGACACGACGACCCCGACAAAGACTTCCGCAGTCGTGAACGTCGTGGCCCGTCGTGGTTAAGAATCCGCTTTTTCTTACTTCTCGACCGTCACCGTGGCGGGCTTGGTGACCCGAACCGTCACGGGCGTGCCGGTCGGGAGCGTCGCGGGATTCCGGCCACCGGCCATCACCGCCGCGGTGCCGGCACCGGCGCCAGCTGAACCACCGATCATCGCGCCCTTCGCGCCCCCGAGAATGCCGCCGATGATCGCGCCGCCAATCGCGCCGCCGCCAATCTTCGCCGCGCTCTCGCCCACCACCGGGTCGCCTTCCCGATAGATGGTGTCGGTCTCGAGCGGGATCCGCGTGCCATCCGCCAGCACGACCGAGGTGAACCGGATGCCAAGGCGGGCGCGCTCCTTCAGCCGTCCGCCGCGCTCGACCATCGTGACCTCGCCATGCGCCGTCGATCCGGCAGGAATGGCGACGCGATCGCCGACGCGCACATCGCGCGTGACCCGCGCGAGCACTTCGTCTTCAACGCGGGCGCGCTCGCTGCTGATTGAGGTTTCAACCTGCAGTCCGACCACGGAGTCTACCGAGACGATCAGTTCCTCGAATTCCGGCTTCGGCGGTTCAACCGCGCGCACAGGCTCGGGCTCCGGCTCACGCTCCCGCGGCTGTATCGGATCGAGCGCCGGCGGGGTGGCAACGCGAGGCTCGTAGGTTGGCGTTGGAGCCGGCGCTGTCGGCGGCTCGTACTGCGGCGCAACTGATGGACGCGCGGCAGCGACGCGATTGTCGCGTTCGGGCGGCGCGACCGTACGCGCCGGCGCCGGACGAGCAGACCCAGTGCGCCGTGCGGGCACCGCAGGCGCCGTGGCCGGCGCGACCGGTGCCGGACTCTCGTCTGCCACGATCGCTTCTGATTCGTCGACCGCCGATGCGGACGGGTCGGGGCTGACGAGCGGCGCCTCGGTGGCGACGTCGGCGTCGACCGGCGCGTTGCCGCGGGTAGCGAAAAACGCCCCTCCGGCGCCCGCCAGGATGCACAGGCCGGCCAGCACACCGACCGCGGTCTTACTGATTTCCATGGGATACACGCTCCTCGGCGCACCAAGAGAGCAAGGCCCGTACCCGCCGAAATCCCTTGATTATGGGCCGAAAAACGCCGAAACCCGGCGTGCGACCCGCCCTCTTTTTCGGACCTGTCCTGCGGTGGGAACAAGGCCCAGGGCCCAAGTCACAACCTTGATCTAGGTCTGCCGCGTCGACCGCAGCCAGGTGGGCTCAGGCGGGGCGACCGGGACCGCCAGCCGGTCGAGCAGTTCGGCGGGATTGGCCGCGGCGAACACGATCTCACGGCCGCTCTCCCTGATGAAGCCGGCGCGCATCGCACCATCGAACAGCGCCAGCAGCGGATCGTAATACCCGCCGACGTTCAACACACCGCACCGTTTGCGGTGGAGGCCAAGCTGAGTCCAGGTAATGGCTTCGCACAACTCTTCGAAGGTACCAAAACCTCCCGGCAGGGCGACAAATGCGTCCGACAGCTCCGCCATCAACGCTTTACGTTCGTGCATCGAACGCACCACGCGCAGGTCGGGGAGACTTCGATGCGCAATCTCCCGTGCGACGAGGGCGTCCGGGATCACACCGATCGCATGGCCACCTGACGCCACCACCGCATCGGCAAGATGTCCCATCAGGCCGACGCACCCGCCGCCGAAAACGAGGCCGATGCCTCGCGCGACCATCTCGCGCGCCAGCTCTTCGGCCGCCGCGCGAAACCCGGGCGCGTTGCCGGCGCTCGATCCACAGAAGACGCAGACACGACGAAGAGCCATTCTCATGGATGAGCTTAACGCACCTCGATGTGTGGCTATACTGCGAGGATGGCGCGGCTGCCGGGCCCGCGCGAGCGCGCGTCGAGCGGAACGCGCCGCAGCGCATCCAACTCCGTCGATCTCGTCCTCTACGTCAGCGCCAGTTCCCGGTACGCACAGTCTGCGCAGCGCAACTGCAGGACACTCCTCGATCGCTTCGATCGACGCCAGGTGAAGTTCGAGGTCTGCGACATCGGCGAGCATCCGGAACGCGCCGAGGAAGACTCGGTCTGTTACACCCCGATGCTGGTGAAGCGGCATCCACTCCCCCGCACATATGTCGTCGGCGACCTCTCGAACGCGGAGCCGCTCGTGGACCTGCTGAAATCCTGCGGAGTGACGCTGAGACGATGAGCATGATGACAAAGGTGAAGACCGGCGTGCCCGGGTTCGACACGTTGACCTTCGGGGGTCTGCCGGTGGGGCGATCAACGCTGGTCGCCGGGCGCAGCGGCACCGGGAAGACGATTTTCGGCCTGCAGACGGCGGCGAACTTCGCTCGCCATGGCCTGAAGACGATCATCGTCGGCATCGAGGAGACGGCCGAAGACCTGCTCGCCACCGGCGACGCGCTCGGCTTCAACCTGAGTGGCTTGTTCGCCGACGGCCGGGTGCATGTCGCCGAGATGATGCGTCCCCTCGAGGAACCGACCGTCGTCAGCGGCGACTACGACCTCTTCGGGCTCGTGCACCGGATCGAGCACCTCGTGCAGAAGACGGGCGCAAGGGCAATCGTGCTCGATTCGGCCACCGCGCTCTTCAGTCCGCGGCCGCCGCAGGGCCTGCTCAGGAACCATTTCTTCCAGCTGGTTCACTGCTTCCGGCGCCTTGGCCTGACGGCGATCATCCTGGCGGAGGCGCCGAGCGACTACGCGCAGCTCACCACGCTCGGCGTCGAAGATTACGTGTGCGATATGGTGGTCGTCATGCGGCTGGCGATGGACGGCGAGCGCCGCCGCCGGTCGATCGAGATCAACAAGTACAGGCGCAGCCCTCACTACAAAGGCGAGTTCCCGTGCACGATTACCACCAAGGGGCTCGCCATCTTCCCGCTCGATGCTCCGGATCGCCCCGACAGCGAACAGATCGAGCGCTACTCGAGCGGGGTTACCGGCCTCGACGAGATGACGCATGGCGGGTTCCTGCGCAATTCGATCATGCTGGTCCGGGGGCCCACGGGCAGCGGCAAGACGATGCTCGCGGGCGTGTTTGCGCGGGCCGGCGCGATGCGCGGCGAGCGCGTGGTCTATTACGGATTCGAAGAGCCTCGTCCGACGCTGATCAGGAACTTCGACGAAGTGCGGCTCGGGATCGGGGAGCTGGTGCGCGCGGGCAACTTCAAATTAATCTGCCGCTACCCCGAGGCGACCAGCCTCGAGGACCTGCTCGTGGATCTGCGGCTCGGGCTCGAGGAGTTCCAGCCCTCGCTCGTCGTGATGGACAGCATTTCCTCGATCGAGCACGCCTCGTCCGAGAAGGGCTTCCGCCAGTTCATGATTGGCGTCGCATCCATCCTGCGCGGGCATGGCAGAAGCGCACTGCTCACGCAGACGGTGCTCGCGGGCGCCTCGGCGGATCACACCGCTCCTTACCTGTCGACAATTGCTGACGCGATTCTCACACTGGATTACACTCCCTCCGCGTACGACATGAACCGGACAATGCGCGTGATCAAGATGCGGGGATCCGCGCATGCGACGCACCCCTACCGGCTGCAAATCGGCGCGGGCGGCCTCCATATCGAGCGATGGAGCGCCGCAGCGCACCAGGCGTCCGCGGAGGCGGAAGAACGATGGACAGGCGCCAGATCCTAGTCGTCGACGACTACGCGGGCGCCCGCTACCTGCGGAGCCGGATCCTGATGGACGCCGGCTACGAAGTAGTGGAGGCGGAAAACGGGGAGGATGCGCTCCGCCTTGCGGCGACGGTGTTGCCGTCTCTGATCCTGCTCGACGTCAATCTGCCTGACATCAGCGGCACCGAAGTCTGCGCGCGGCTCAAGCGCGACCCTCTGACGGCGGGAATTCCGGTAATTCAGATCACCGGGGCGTGGCTGTCGGAGGAGGCGCGACGGCGCGGAATGGCGAGCGGCGCGAATGCCTATCTCACCGAGCCGGTCGACGACGTGATGCTGTTGAAGGAAGTCGTGAATCTGCTGGAGGTGGCGGCGGAAGAGAAGTAGCGCTAGTCGTCCCAGCGGCGGCGATCGACGCCGCTCGCGTCGAGAAGATCCTTCAGGATTTCCTCCTGGTCAAGATTGCCGATGATCGAGGTGCGCGGTCCGGGGCCCTGCTTCACAAGCGTCGGCGTGAACACCACCGAATCCACCTCCCCGTCCTGAGGGTTCCGCGAAAGATCGCACGTCGAGAATTTCACCTGCGCCGAAACGTACATGTCGAGCACGCCCTTGATGACTCGCAGCGCCTTTTGCGACTTCTCCGATTCCGGGCTGGTGTAAAGGACGATTTCGATCTTCGGAGCAACCGCGAGACTGTCGTCCGACTTGTGGCGTCGCGGCGCGGCGTGTCCGGCAGGCGCGTGCAGACGCCGCCGGGTTTCGCCGGTGAGCTCCTGCATGCGGTCGAGGAACGCCTCGATGTCGTCAGGCTCACACGACGGGCCGTCGGGTGAATTCGGCCAATACACAAAGTCGAAGTCGTTCATCGAATTCGGGAAGGAGCAAATGTCTTGCCGGATGAGACGTGCGGCCGGCGGTCGACGGTAAGAGAAGGGGGAGCCAGCGGCGTAGGTACAGGCAACAACCGGCACGGTTGTCACCGCCCTGTCACAGGTTCTCCGTAAGGTCTTGTCAGTGAGGTTCTTAGAGCGATGAAAGCAACTGCGTGTGCCGTCATCTATGCCGCCGCGATTGTTGGGGTTGCCGCGACCGTCGCGGCGCAGGACGCGTCAAAAGGCGCAGCCCTCCTTGCCGACGCGCGCCGCGCCCTTGGCGGAGAAGAGAAACTGCGTGCCATCAAGACGCTGGATGTCCGCGGCGACTTCAAGCGCGCGGCAGGACAGACGACCGCCGAGGGCGAACTGCAGGTCAGGCTCGAACTGCCCGACAAGCTCCGCCGTGACGAGGATTTGAGTCTGCTTGGCGGCGGTCCCGCGATCATCCGCACGGAGGTGTTGAATGGCGCCGCCGTCTGGGAGGACATCAGCGGGGGCGGGGGTGCCTTTGTGCGCTTCGGGCGCGGGGATCGCGGGGGTGGGGGCGGCGGTGCGCGAGCCGGCGGTGGGGCGGGCGGCGGGAGAGCGGCGATCGATCCCGCGCAGCTCGAAGAGGCACAGCGCCGAGCCCGGCGGATCGAGCTGTCGAGGTTTGTACTGGCGTGGCTGTTGAACGTCGATGGGCAAGCGTCGTGGGTCGCCACGGCGGAAGCTCCGGACGGTAAGGCGGACGTGATCGAGATCACACCGGTCACCGGCCCCGTCACGCGCCTGTTCCTGGATCAGGCGACGCACATGCCGTTGATGATCACGTGGCAGGGAGCGGCGCCGCAGCTTATCGCTCGCGGCCGCGGCGGGCGAGGCGGCGGCCAGCGCGCTGACGGCGCGGCGCGCGGCGATGCCGGATCGCGCGGCGACGGTCCACCGCCGCAGCGGGAACAGGCGACGCTCCAGATGACCCTCGGCAACTACAAGACAGTGAACGGCGTAAAGCTGCCGCACCTCATCACCCGGGGCGTGAACGACATGACGATCGAGGAGTGGACGATCGACAGCTACCGCCTCAACCCGTCATTCAAAGCGGACGTCTTCACGCAATGAAACGGCTTCTGCTGCTGTGCGGTCTCGCGATGGCCGCGGCGTCGCCCCTCTTTGCCCAGGCGGCGCCGCAGGCGGAGCTTCGCATCACCGTCATCGATCAGACTGGTGCGTCGATTCCGATGGCACGCGTCCGCGTGACGCCGCCGAACGGCACCCCGATCGAGGCGGTCGTCAACGATCGCGGGCAAACCACGCTCACGGCGCTCCCCGCCGGCAACGTGCAGCTGCACGTGGAATCCGACGGCTTTACGCCGGTCGATCGCGCGGTCACGCTCCGCCGGGGCAGCACGAACCAGACGATCACGCTCGCGGTCGCCGGTGTCCAGGAGGAAATCGTCGTCAGCGACGCGGCCGCAGAGGATACCCGCGGCAATTCGTTGACGACGACGCTCGAAGAGGACGAGATTGCGGAATTGTCGGATGATCCCGACGAACTGCGGGCGCAGCTCGAAGCGATGACCGGCGGCGCCGGCGCGGTGTTCCAGGTGAACGGCTTCCGGGGCGGCCGCCTGCCGAGCCGCGACGAGATCCGCCAGATCCGGTTCCGCACCAATTCATTCTCGGCGGACAACCACGACGCAGGCCGGGTGCAGGTGGAGATCATTACGAGGCCCGGCCTCACGGAATGGAGCGGCAACGCGAACTTCGGGCTGCGGAACGACGTGCTCAACGCCCGGAACGCGTTCGCGCGCACGCAGACGCCGGAGCAGTTCCGGCGCTTCACGTTCGGCCTGCGCGGACCGCTCGTGCGCAGCCGGACGTCGCTGCGGTTCAACGTCGACGGCAACCGTTCCTTCGATTCGGGCACGATCGTCGCGCTGCTGCCGGACGGCCGCATCGGCGACCAGGTGAAACGGCCCTTCGAGCAGACCAACGTCACGGCTGCGCTCGAGCACGGGTTCACGACCAACCAGACGTTCCGCTTCGAGTACCGGCGTAGCGAGGACGCCCGCCACAATCTTGGCGTCGGCGACTTCAATCTGATGGAGCGCGCCTACGACCGATCGTCGAACAGCGACCAGGTGCGCGCTTCGATGCAGAGCATCCTCGGACGGTCGGCGCTCAACGAGCTCCGGGTCGAATTCAACCACCAGGACAGCCTGTCGGAATCGATGTCCGACGCTGCCGCCATCATCGTGATCGACGCCTTCAGCCGCGGCGGCGCCGGAGTGTCGAGCGAAGGATCGACGCGGACGCTGGAGCTGGCGGACAACCTCGATTTCAACCTCGGCAAGCATGCAATGCGGGTCGGCATGCTGCTGGAGAGCGGCGCCTATATCAACAGCGACGCGCGCAACTCGGCGGGGACGTTTACGTTCAGCAGCCTCGAGGCGTTTCTTGCGGGCACGCCGAACACGTTCACGCAGCGGCTTGGCCAGCTGCGCACGGCGTTTTCGCAGAACCAGTTAGGCGTGTACTGGCAGGACGACTACCGCCTCAATCGCAGCCTGGCGATCAGCGTGGGTGTCCGCGAGGAATTGCAGTCGCACGTCGGCGATGGGATGAACTTCATGCCGCGCCTCGGGTTTACTTACACGCCGCAGCGCGGCAGGACGACGGTTCGCGGCGGCTATGGGGTCTTCCACGACTGGTACGAATCGAACCTGTACGACCAGACGCTGCGCGTGACGGGCGCGGCCGGTGCGCAGCGCGACCTCCTCATCCTGAATCCCGGCTACCCCGACCCTGCGGGCGGCATTGAGGCGACGGTCCTGGGCAGCGGGCGAGTGCAGGCCGATCCGAACCTGAAGATGCCGTCCGTGCATCAGGCATCCATCGGGGTTGAGCGGCGGCTGACGCAGACCGTCAACGTCCAGGCTTCGTACATGCTGATGCGCGGTCGCAACCAGCTTCGCTCGCGCAACGTGAACGCGCCGGACGCGTTCGGGGTTCGGCTCGAGCCGAATGTGGGGACGGTGACGCAGATTGAATCGACCGGCCGTTCGGCGACGGATCGATTCAACGTGAACCTGAATTACCGGGTCCCTGGACGCCGCACGTTCATGAATGTCGGCTACACGTGGGCCAACGCGAAGAACCACGCCGACAACCCACTCTCGCTCCCGGCCAACAGCCTGAACCCGGATGTGGAGTGGGGCCCTTCATCACAGGACGTCCGCCACCGGTTGAACGCGATGCTCAACGTCGGGCTGCCGATGGGAGTCCGCGCCAACATCAGCGGATCGGCGCAGTCTGCTTCGCCCTATACGATCACCACGGGCCGCGACGACAACCAGGACGGCGTCAGCAACGATCGGCCGGCGGGCGTTGGCCGCAACAGCGAACGTGGCGCTTCGCGCTGGGACATGAACGTGCGCTTCTCGCGCGGGTTCGGGTTCGGGGGCTCCGAAGACAATCGCCAGGCCGGCCCGGGCGGCGGCGGCGCTGGTGGAGGGCAGGTCCTCGTCGTTGCGCCGCCACCGGACGGTGGGCAGGGGGGCCCAGGCGGCGGTCCGGTTGCTGTCGGCGGCGGACCCGGCGGGGCTAATGCAAACCAGCGCTTCACGCTCGAGTTCTACGTGCAGGGATTCAACGTCCTGAACCGGACCAACTTCGTGAACTTCAGCGGCAACCTGCTCTCGCCTTTCTTTGGCCGTCCGACATCGGCCGCGCAGGCACGGCGCGTCGAAGTCGGCATGCAGTTCCGTTTCTAGCCGGTAGCTTGTAGCCGGTAGCCGGTAGCAAGGGCTTTTGCTACCAGCTACCACCTACTAGCTACCAACTAGAATCGTGACGTGAGGGTCACGATCGTCGGCGCCGGCATCATCGGCTACGCCGCCGCCTACGAGCTTGCGGCGCGCGGCGCAGAGGTACGCATCATCGATCCCCGCGGCCGCGGCCAGGGGGCCACGCGGGCATCGGCCGGCATCCTCGCGCCGCACATCGAGGGACATTCGCCGGAGTTTCTGCGGCTGGCGCTGGAGAGCCTCGATCGCTACGACAGCTTCATCACGCGGGTAGGCGCCGACGCGCAGCGTACGATCGAATACCGGCGATCCGGCACGCTGCAGGTGGCCTGCACGGACGATGAGGCGTGGACGCTGGAGGAAACGGCACGGGAACTGGCGCAGCGGGGCGCATCCCATACATTCGTCGACGGAGACGGGGCCAGGCAGCTCGAGCCTGCGCTGAGCGACCGCATACGTGCAGGACTTCTGATTCCCGACAATGGGTACGTCGGCGTGGCCACGCTGATGGCCGCGCTCGAGGCGGCATCCGGGCGTCACGGAGCCCGCCTGGACATCCTGCCTGTCGATCGAATCGAGGGGGCTGGTGGGGTGCGCGTGCACGCCGGCAAAGAGCGCATCGATACGGATGCCGTCGTCCTCGCCGCGGGCAGCTGGTCGGGCGGCATTCCCATGTCACCTGCCGCGCCACCGCCCGTCAGACCCGTTCGCGGGCAGATTCTGCAGCTCCGGTTTGACAGCCCTCCGCTGACCCGAATCGCCTGGGGGTCGGCGGCGTACCTCGTGCCCTGGACCGACGGGAATCTGCTGGTGGGCGCTACCTCCGAGCACGTGGGATTTGACGACAGCGTCACGGCGGCGGGTGTTGCGCAGCTGCAGGCCGCGGCGGCGGAGCTGCTGCCAGCCTCGCGCGCGGCCCGCTTCGTCGAAGCACGTGCCGGACTGCGGCCGGCCACAGCCGACGAGTTGCCGATCGTCGGCCGTTCATCGACAATGCGCGGCGTGTACTACGCCACGGGTCACTATCGCAACGGCGTCCTGCTTGCGCCGCTGACGGCATCGCTCGTCGCGGACCTGGTCCTGGATGGCCGCGAGTGCGCCGAACTTGCGTCGATGCGGCCGGATCGGTTCGGGCTGTGAAGCTCAAGAAGCACTACACGTCGCGCGAGGTCGTGGGGCTCACGGGCCTCACGGCGCGTGAGCTGCAATGGTGGGATGCCCGGCGACTCTTCAAGCCCGCGGTGGCGCCCCATCGCACCGAGGCGGGCGGATTCACCGAGCGCCGTTACACCCCGCTCGACGTTCTCGAGCTGCAGGTACTGGCCGACCTCCGGCGCCGAGGGTTTTCGATCCCGCGGTTGCGGCGCCTGCTGTCGACGCTGCGCGACGTCTTCGCCGTGCGGCTCTATGAAGCGATCGGCGATGGCGGCCCGATGACCCTCTTCATCGGCGGCGATCGGCTGTATGCGCGGATGGAGGACGGGCGACTCTTCGATCTCGAGCAGCCTGCGCAGGCGCTGCTGATGGTGGGGGAGGAGCTGCCGATGCGCCCGTTGACGGCGCGGCGGAGGCACCGCAGGAGAACTACCGGATCGGAAAAACTTTCTCGAGGTCGTCGGCCGGACGCGCAATGACGTGCACGCCGATCAGCTCGCCAACGCGGCGGGCGGCGGCGGCTCCCGCATCGGTCGCGGCCTTCACCGAGCCGACATCCCCGCGGATCAGGGCGGTAACGAGTCCCGCATCGACCTTCTGCCAACTCACCAGGACGACGTTGGCGGTCTTGAGCATGGCGTCGGCAGCTTCGATCATCCCGACGAGGCCGCGCGTTTCGATCATGCCGAGCGCATCGCCGATCTCGGCTTTCTCGTCTTCCCTGGATTTGGGCGGCGGCATGCGTGTGTATGCTACCAGCCTTCCCGCTTCCGCAGGGAAGTAATGTGGGCGAGATGGTGGTTCGAGTGCCAGGCGTACACCTGCACGAGCCAGTCGATCGTGCGCGGACCCTCCGGATACTCCGGGTGCTTGAACGTGCGCGCCCAGTCGGAGGCTTTCAAGTCGCGACACAGGGCAACCCAGCGCGCGTGAACGCTGTCGAGCAGCGTCAGTGAAACCTCCACCGGCAGCCGGCTGTCGGCGAGCATCGCCCATGTCTTTTCGTCGTAGGGCTTGATCGTCGGCGCGTCCTCGGTGAGGGCGAGCTTCAGCCGGATGTAGGCATTCAGGTGACTGTCCGGCACGTGGTGGACCACCTGGCGCACCGTCCATCCGCCGGGCCGGTACGGTGTGTCGAGCTGCGCGTCGGTCAGCCCCGACACCGCCTCGCGCATGCGCTTTGGCAAGGCGGCAATCTCGTCGATCGCCGAGTGCCGCATCTGCTCGTTCGCCGACATGACATGCGTCATACGGCCGATCGGGTACTGAAGGTCAGTGATTGTGCTCATTTCATCGACCTGAGGATTTCGCGCGCGGCCAGCTTCCCGCTGGCTCCGGTCATGAAGCCCCCCGGGTGCGTGCCGGCGCTGCACATGTAAAGGCCGCGCACCGGGCTTGCGTACCTGGCGTGCCCGAGCAACGGTCGCATCATCGCGATCTGATCGAGCGAAAGCTCGCCGTGGAAGACGTGACCGCCGTGAAAACCATACTCCGATTCCAGGTCGGGCGGCGTGACCGTCTGCGCGGCCAGAACCAGTCGCCCGATACCGGGCGCGAATTCCTCCAGCGTGCTGAGCACGCTGCGCAGCAGCGTGTCTTTCGCCGACCGCCAGTCCGCGTCCCGGAGACGGTACGGCGCGTAGTGCGCGTAGATCGACATGACGTGCGCTCCCGGCGGCGCCAGGCCAGGATCGAGCACGGAGGGGATGGTCACGTCGAGCCAGGGATGGTCGGACACTTCGCCGTATTTCGCGTGGTCGAAGGCGCGCTCGAGATAGTCGAGCTGAGGACCGATGTGGATCCGGCCGGCGAGCGATTCAGCTGAACTGCCGAACGAAGGAAGCGCCGACAGCGCCAGGTTCACTTTGGCGATCGTCCCGGCGGCGCGGTAGTTGCGCACCTTTGAGAGAAAATCGGGCGCCAGATCCGCCGGATCGATCAGCCTGAGAAACGTCGTCTTCGGGTCGATCGCCGAGACGACCGCCGCGGCTTCGATGCGCTGTCCTCCGGCGATCACCGCGGAGACGCGATCGTTTGCGACCAGGATTTGATAGACGTGGGCGGAGGTGCGAACGTCGGCGCCGGCCGAACGGGCGGCGGAAGCCATCGCCTGTGTGAGGACGCCAGGACCGCCGCGAGCACGCCATGCGCCGCCAGCCAGCAGGCGGGTCGCCTCGTGGAGGAGCAGGACGAGGCCGCTTCCAGCCGATCGCGGACCGGTCATCGTCCCAGACACCGCAGGTCCCGCAATCGCCGCGCACAGGAGCTCGGACGTGAACCATTCACGCGTGAGATCGGCCACCGGCATCGGCCCCCACCGCAGGAGCCGGTACCGGCTCTTCTTCTCCAGAGCGCGGAAGTCGCGTGCGGTCTTCAGCACGTTCCAGAGATCGCGGGCGCCGGGTTGGTCGATGTCGGGCGGCGGCGACTTCAGCAGGGTGGCGACCACGCCGGCGACGTCCTGGATGACCGCCCGATAGGCAGGATATGTCTCTGCGTCCCGGGCGTTCAGCCTCCCTATGGCTTCCATCGTCTTTGCCGGATCGTGGTGAACGACCAGCGGCGGTCCATCGAACCCCGGGGCAAAGGTATCAACGGCCGGGCGGAGCACGTCGAGGCCGTGACGGTCCAGCTCCATATCGCGTGCGACTTCAGACCACAACGGCGTGTGATGCGCGAGAGTCGGACAGCGGAAACCAGGATGAAGGTCGGTTGTAATGGCGCCGCCGCCACACGTGGGGCGCGACTCGAGCACAATCGGCTTCAAGCCGGCTCGGGCGAGGTAGAACGCCGCCGCCAGCCCGTTGTGCCCGCCGCCGATGACGACGACAGTCACGCGCGCGGATCCGCGAGCATTCTGATCGCGGCGTTGCGGCCCGGCGCTCCCATGATGCCGCCGCCCGGGTGGGTCGCCGACCCGCACATGTACAGGTGCTCGATTGGCGTCTCGTACTGCGCCCAGCCCGGCGCCGGACGAAGGAAGAACAGCTGCTCGAGCGTCAATTCGCCCTGGAAGATGTTGCCTTCTGACAACCCCCATACGCGTTCGAGATCGAGCGGCGTGACCACCTGTCTGTTGAGAATGATGTTCGGCAGATTGGGCGCGTACTCGGCGATTGTCCTGACAACGGTGTCGCCGAACGCGTCGCGCTGGTCATCCCACGTCCCTTCGGCGAGGTGATACGGCGCGTACTGCACGAAGCAGGACATGACGTGTTTACCGGGCGGCGCCACGCTCGGATCGGTCAGCGAGGGGATGACGATGTCGACATAGGGGCGCGGTGAGAAATGCCCGTACTTGGCCGCGTCGTAGGCGCGCTCCATATAGTCGACGCTGGGCGAAATGGAGATAGCGCCGCGCAGGTGCGCCCCGGCGCCTGGCCGGCACGTGAAATCGGGCAGTGCGTCGAGCGCGAGGTTGACCTTGCCCGATGAGCCGCGAAATTTGTAGCGGCGGATGTCTTCGACGAAATCGTCCGGCAGGCTGGCGTTATTGATGAAGCGCAGGAAGGTCAGCCGCGGGTCGACGCTCGACGCCACGATTCTCGCCCCGATTTCATCGCCATTCTCGAGGACGACACCCTGGGCCTGGTTGTCGCGAACGATGATGCCGGCTACCGTCGTCTCGGCCCGGATCTCCGCTCCGGCCTCGCGTGCCGCAGCGGCAATGGCGTTGGAGATCGCGCCGGTGCCGCCCCGTGCGAGGCCCCACGAGCGGAATGCGCCGTCGATCTCCCCCATGTAGTGGTGGAGAAGGACATACGCCGTCCCCGGGGATCTCACTCCGAGAAACGTGCCGATGATGCCCGACGCCGCCATCGTTGCCTTGAGCACATCGGTTTCGAACCACTGGTCCAGAAAGTCGACGGCGCTCATCGTCATCAGCTGGACCTGGTTGTAGCGGTCCTGTGGTGAGAGCTGCCGGAACCGGCGGGCGAGAAACAGGAGCTTGCGAAGCTCGCGCGGATCGAGCGACGCGGGGTCCGGCGGGAACATATTGAGGATCGGTTTGACGAAGCGGCCCATATCGACCATCGCGCGGCCGTATTCGTCGTATGCCTCCGCGTCGACGAGCGAGTGGCGCGCGATCTCACGCCGTGTCCGCGCATGATCGTTCATGCGCCAGAGGTAGTCGCCGTTCGGCATTGGTGTGAACGTGCCGTCGAGCGGAAGAATCTCGAGGCCATGGCGCGGGAGGTCGAGCTCGCGGATGATTTCAGGCCGCAGAAGCGAGACGACGTACGAGCACACGGAGAACTTGAAGCCGGGGAAAATCTCCTCCGTCACCGCCGCGCCGCCGAGGACGTGGCGGCGTTCGAGCACCAGCACCTTGCGGCCGGCACGCGCCAGGTAGGCGGCGGCCGTCAGGCCGTTGTGACCGCCGCCGATGACGATGACGTCGTACTTCACGGCGCGATTCTATCCCGCCGCTCACCAAGCCAGTGCTGGCTAGCCGGTCCGCATTGGCGGACCGCCCCTATAATTTCTGGCGTGCCGATCGGTACGGCGTTTCATCCGCGCACCTTCGCGCTCTGCGAGTCGCTGAACTACCGGGAGTGGTCCGGGTACTACGCGGTCAGCGCATATGAAACCCATCACGAGCACGAGTACAACGCCATCCGCAACGCCGCGGCGCTGATCGACATCTCGCCGCTCTTCAAATACCGCGTCTTCGGCCGGGAGGCGACGCGTCTGGTCGATCGCATCATCACGCGTGATGCGCAGCGGATGACCGTGGGCCAGGTCTGGTACACGCCGTGGTGCGACGAACAGGGCAAGGTCATTGACGACGGGACTGTCGCTCGACTGGGCGAGCAGGAGTACCGCTGGACCGCTGCGGATCCGAGCCTGCGATGGTTCCGTCAGAACGCCGCCGGCCTCGAGGTCGAGATCGAAGACATGTCGGAGCAGATCGCCGCGCTGGCGCTCCAGGGCCCGACGTCGGCGCTGATCCTTCGGGCCGCAGCCGTTGCCGACATCGAGTCGCTTCGATACTTCCGGATGACCACCGGACATATCGGAGGCGTGCCCGTGGATATTTCACGCACGGGATACACCGGCGACCTCGGCTATGAGATCTGGATGCCCTCCGGATCCGCGCTGGAGGTGTGGGACACGCTGATGCGCGAGGGGCGGCCGTACGACATCAAGCCGGCGGGCATGCTCGCGCTCGACGTCGCCCGCGTCGAGGCTGGCCTGCTGCTGATCGACGTGGACTTTCACGGTAGCCGGAAGGCGCTCATCGCCCCGCAGATGTATACGCCGTTCGAGATGGGACTCGGGCGGCTTGTCACCCTGGACAAGGCGCCCTTCATCGGTCGGCGCGCGCTGGCGGAAGAAGCGCGGCGGGGCCCGGCGCGGATGGTCGTCGGCCTCGAGGTCGACTGGAGCGCCGTCGAGGCGCTGTACGAGCGGTTTTCGCTGGCGCCGGTCGCCCCCGCCGCGGCATCGCGGGTGGCGGTGCCGGTGATGCGCGACGGGCAGCATATCGGACGGGCGACGACGACCGCGTGGTCGCCGACCTTGAAACGATTGATCGCGCTCGCCACCATCGAGGCCCCGTTCTTCACGAGAGGCGCGCGTGTCGAGATGGAATTGACCGTCGAGGCTACGAGGCATTACGTCGGCGCGACGGTCGTCCAGACGCCGTTCTTCAATCCAGCGCGAAAGACCGCCACGCCGCCTTTGGGGTCCGGCTAAAGCCGGACACTACGTACGCCCGGACACTACGTACGCCCGGACACCACGTTCGCCCGGACACCACGTTCGCCTGGACACCACGTTCGCCCGGACACCACGTACGCCGGACACCACGTACGCCGGACACCACGTACGCCGTACGTAGTGTCCGCCTTCAGGCGGACCGACGCGCCCGGCGCGCGGCGATGAAGGACCGTACGCAGAGGGCCACGAACACCGCCGTCAGCACCACCATGGCGACCTGCGAGAAGATCGCCATCGCCGCACGTGGCCCGCTGGGCGTTCGCAGCAGGGGGAACAGCGCGCCGACCAACCCGACGAGCGCCACCATGGCGGCCGCGTGCATCGCGTGCTTCCGGATTGATTCCGAACGCGCGAGGTATCCGAGTATCAGAAGCAGCAACCCGAAAAGCGAGGGAATCAGCGCCGTCATGCTCGTGCGGGTCATGGCGTAGCCGACCAGGCCAAGCATTGTTAGCAGGATGCCGAACACGATCGTGGTGGAGGCCATGCCGGTCATTGTAGTCCTCCAGCGCGTTCTCGTACCACGACGCCAAGCGCCTCGGCGGCTCGGCGCAACTGCTCATCGGCGAGGTACGGCGCCGGACCAAGGCGCAGGACATCGCCTCTTGCGTCGGTCAGCACACCGTGACGGCGCAAGGCTTTCGACAGATCGGTTGCGTGTGACGATCGGACTGCGAGAAAACCCGCGCGCCGATCGTCCGGCATCGGCTCGATCCGCGCGACCTGCCCGTCCAGGTCGAGCGCTTCGATCCCGGACTTGAGCAGCGCGACCTGCTGCTGGTTGATCGTGCGCAGCCTGTCCGCCGTCAGACCCTGCTCCGCCTGGAATTCGAAAACCGCCGCCGCTCGATAGTGCGATACGGGGTCGTAGGTGGCGCCGGCAAACGCCAGTGCGCCGGCGCCGTAGCTCACGTGATGCGAACCTGCGTGCTCGAGCGCCGCAAATTCGGCGAACCAGCCGGTCAAGACCGGCCGCATGCGGCAGTTCGCGGGAACACGGAGGAACGCGTTGCCTTCTCCCAGCTGACAGTACTTGTACCCTCCACCTGTCACGAACGCGTCTTCAAGCCCCATCGTCGCGAGATCGAACGGGACAACGTTCAGATGATGGTAGGCATCGACGAGCAATGCGGCGCCATGCGTGCGGCATGCGGCGGCCACCATGTCCAGCCCCGGAACGATCTCCGCGGTTTCGTACAGCACCGACGACACCATCACGCAGGCGGTCCGATCGTCGACGGCGGCAGCAACGCGTGAGGCAAGCGCGTGGCACGGCCGGGCCGGGATGCGCACGATGTCGAGGATATGCTCCTCCGCCAGCCGATCGACCTGGCGTCTGATGCTGTGGAACTCGCCATCTGTCGTGATCAGACGCCGGCGTTCCCTGAGCGGCAGCGCGGACAACCAGCGTGTCACCAGTTCGTGAGTGTTCTGCCCCAGCGCGATGTTGGCGCGCGTGTCGCCGAGGAGGCGGGCGAATCCGTCGCGCACGTCGGCCGCGCGCGCTTCGGCGCGCTGCCATTTGTCATCCACCAGCTCGGCCGCGTCGAGCCACGCCTGCTGCTGCGCCTCGAAGGCCTTGTCGGGCCACGCCTGGTGAGAGTGGCCGGTCAGCAGCAGGCGCTCGGCGACGCGGAAACGCGAGTAATGCCGCGCAAGCGGATTCACAGCCTGGTTCGGATGTCCCACAAATCTGGAAAGATGTTTTGTCCGAGGGTCGTTCTCAGATACCCGGCGCCAGCCGATCCACCTGTGCCCGATTTCGTGCCGATCGTTCGCTCAACCATCTTTACGTGGCGGTAACGCCATTCCTGGATGCCTTCGTCGAGATCGACAAGGCGCTCGCACAGTTCCACGTTCTTGGCGTCGCGGCGGTAGACGTCGATCAGCACCTGCTGCACCGCCTCAGACGGTTGAATGGGCTGTAAGACATCGCGCGTCAACTGGTCTGCGGGGATGGCGTACCCTTCGCGCCCGAGGTAGTGCAGAAAGGCGTCCCACAAAGTCGGCTCCGTATATCGCTTCTGCAGGGCCGTGCGCGCGCGACCGCCGGCCGCGAAGCGGGCGATCGCAGCCTCGCTTTTGCGACCGAGGAGGAACTCGATCTGCCGGAACTGGTCCGACTGAAATCCGCTGGCGGCCTCCAGCCGCGCACGAAACGTCAGAAACTCGCGTGGGGTCATCGTCTCGAGGATGTCGAGCTGCGCGACCAGCACCTTGAGGATCGTCAGGATTCGCTTCAGCGTGTGCTGGGCGCGATGCGTCTCGTCCGCCTTCAGGAGGCGCGTGACGTGATCCAGTTCGTGCAGGAGCTCCTTGAACCAGAGCTCATATACCTGGTGGATGACGATGAAGAGCAGCTCGTCATGCTCGGGACCCTCGGAACGAGGCTGCTGAAGCGCGAGAAGCTCGTCGACTTTGAGATAGCTGGCGTAAGTCACCGCCGGGTTCATGTTGGTATCGGTCATGTCGTGCCGTCCGATCCGATGTCGAGTCCCACCGAGCGCATCAGCGCCAGCGCGTTGCTGCGGGTCACCGGCCCCGGCTTCATGCGGAAGTCAAAGACGATCTCGCCGCCTTCGAAGCGATCCTCGAAGTGCATGTTGGCGGCGCGGGTCGACAGGCTGTCGGCGATCGCCGTCAGCGCCAGATCGTGCGTCGTAATCAGGCCGATGGCGCCGCGATCGAGCAGGCTGCGCAGGACGCCGGTGGCGCCCACCAGCCGGTCGTGCGAATTCGTTCCGTGAAAGATCTCGTCGAGCAGGAACAGCAGCGGCTCGGGCCCGCGCGCCAGATCCGCCAGCTCTCGGATCCTGGTGATCTCGGCGTAGAACCGCGAACGCCCTTCCTGCAGCGAATCCTGAATGCGGAGCGTGGCCCCGATCGCCAGCGGCGTCATCAGCAGACGCGTTGCGCGAACCGGTGCGCCAGCCAACGCCAGCACGCCGTTGATGCCCACGGTCCGCAGCAATGTGCTCTTGCCCGACATGTTCGAGCCGCTGATGACCAGAAGCCGGGTCTCACCGTTGAGGTGCACGTCGTTGCGGACCATCTTCGCGGCCGGCAGCAGCGGGTGGCCAATGGACGCGCCATCGAATGTGGCCGCGCCCTCGACAATGTCGGGCCACACGTCGTCCGGGTGCTCGAATCGATAGGCCGACAGGGAACTGAGCGCCTCGAACTCGCCGACAGTCCGGAGCCACGAGCGAACATGTGCGCCATGCACACGGCGCCACGCCTCGATGGCCCACGCGAGATGCGTGCCCCACAGCAGCGCCGCGCCGATCGGCGCGAAGAACTGGTTGTGCTGCCAGTCGTGGAGCTCCACCAGCCAGTGGAGCCGCCCGATCGCCCGTGACGCGGGAACTCCCTCGGTATCGAGACGCCGCCGCAGATCGTTGAGCCTCGCGGTGGTGAAGGTCTCGCGCTCGAGCCTGGCGAGCACGTGCGCCAGGATGTCGAGATCGCGCGCCGGCGCCTCAGCAGAGTGCAGGGCCCGCTGAACGCTGCGGCGCTGCGGAATCGAGAACAGGATTTCGATGACGAGGACGGCGGCGAAGTAGCCGTAGTCGGCCGTCGCCCACCAGTAGAGCGCCGAACCAATGATCCCGGCTGTCAGCAGGGCGGCCGCGGCGCGGCGCCACGACCCCGAAAGGATCGCGGACCCCTCAGCCCACGTCACCAGGCCGTTGCTGTCAACGCCTGCGGCGACATCCGATCCCGCCAGCGAGAGCGCCTCACGCAGGTCCAGCGCGGGTGCGAGCTCTGTGACGGCATCGCGCCGCGCGGCGACTTCCTGCGGCGCGGCAGGGTGGGTCAACCAGGCGGCGAGCGCTTCTTCGCCGGCCCGCGTCCGCGCCAGCGACAGCAGCTCGAACAGCGACCCGCGGCCGAAGATGTCCAGGTCGTTGGCGTACAGATGACGATCGTCGCGAAAACGGTCGCCGGCCTCCCCCGTGCCGGCCCACCGATCGTCGATGCGCGCGAGGCCGCGTTCGTAGAACTGGATCGACCGTTGCGCCGCGGATCGGGCGCGGACGACAACGTCGTGGCGCTGGATCAGCACGACAAAGGCCGCGGCCGGCAGGGCCAGCCAGGGCGCCCCCAGCCATCCGCGCCACCACGCAATAAGGAGTGCCGCGCCCACGCCAAAGGTGGCGAGACGGGCGGTGCTGAACCGGGCGTCCTGCCGGGATAGGGTGGCGAATGTCGCGCGGCGATCGGCCAGACGCGCGCGGTAGTCGTCGCCGGGGGGCACGGACATGCCCTGCCATTGTGCCTGCTACGGCAGGTCTCGAAAACACTGCTGATGTCGGTTCGCTCTGTGAATGTTATAGTACAAACATAATTACGTACTAGATTCTAATGAAAGTGTCAGGTCGAACAGCCGCCTCGATCGCCGCGTCACTCGAGCAGCATCTCCATGCGGGCAGGCGGGGCGCAGGGGATGCCTTGCCCACCGTCCGGGACCTGGCGGCCACGCTCAATGTGAGTCCGGCTACTGTCGCCGCCGCGTACAAAATGCTGCGCGCCCGAGGGCTTGTCGCGGGCCGCGGCCGGCGCGGCACCCGTGTGGCGGCGGCTCCGACCGCGCACGTGCAGGTGCCGTCGCGGCCGCTGCCGGTTGGCGTCGTCGACCTGGCCACCGGCAATCCTGACGCTGCGTTGCTGCCACTCGTCGGCCGGGCGCTTCACGCGATCGAACACGAGGTGCGGCTTTACGGCGAGCGGGCTGAGCGTGGCGGACTCGTCGCGTTCGCGAGCGCCGAATTCGAAGCCGACGGCATTCCTGCGCGCGCGGTGGCCGTGCTCAGCGGGGCGATGGATGCGATCGAGCGCGTGCTGCGGGAACATCTGCG
>Ga0075418_10001076_pt1 | contig 30392 bp, 24 predicted proteins | sample SoiMetdeltSBSDD2_FD_81776 | JGI IMG/M metagenome (GOLD analysis project Ga0075418, IMG submission 81776) | Bulk soil microbial communities from a Populus tree surrounding site in Tennessee, USA - Soil MetaG P. deltoides SBSDD2 | ecosystem: Environmental > Terrestrial > Soil > Tree plantation... | reverse complement strand
CCCAGGCCAGCGCCATCGGAGTGCGCAGCGAATCGGCGGCGTCCGACGCCTGGTTGACACCCCCGCCGATCTGGCCGATCACCACATCCGCCGAAGCGGCAAGGAGTACAGCCGCATCCAGGTCGTCGCCCGATGCGAATTCAACTCCTGCCGATGGCGCCATCGCCGCGATCGCCTTCAACGGCGACGAGTGATGCCAGCCGGTGCTCGCAAACATGGCGAGCGCGTCCGGAGTGCCGGGCGGCGTATCGTCCAGGGTGACGCCGCCGATCGACTCGACGCGCGACGACCCGCCGCCGGACAGCACGCCGATGTCGGCACGTCGGCCGATCACCGCGATCCTCTTCAGGTCCTCCGCCCGGAGCGGCAGTAGGCCGCGCCGGTTCTCCAGGAGGACGATCCCGTTTTCCGCGACTCGCTGGGCGACGGCGAGGCCCGCCGCAGCATCGACCTGCTGCACGGTCTCGGCGCGGTCGAGCGCGCCGATCGCAGCAAGGCCCCGCAGGATGCGACGCGCCATGTCGTCGATGCGCTTTTCCGGGACCTCGCCTCTTTCGACTGCGGACCTCAATGCGCCCGCGAAGTAGAGTTCCTCCCAGAACTCCTGGTCCAGGCCTGCGTTGGCGGACCGCACAGTGCTGTGCGTCGCGCCCCAGTCGGACATGACCCAGCCTTTAAAGCCCCACTCGGACTTCAGGATGTCGTTGATGAGATGGGAGTTCTCACATGCGTATGTACCATTCACCTTGTTGTAGGCGCACATCACGCTGCCGACGCCGGACTCTTTCACGACGATCTCGAAGGGCAGCAGGTCGATCTCGCGCAGCGACCGCTCATCGACGCTCATGTCGACCCAGTGGCGATCGGTCTCCTGGGAGTTGGCCACGAGGTGCTTGACGGTCGAAATGACGCCCTCCGCCTGGATTCCGCGCACCTGCGCGGTCACCAGGCGGCCGGCGAGGATCGGATCCTCGCCGAAGTACTCGAAATTGCGCCCGTTCCAGGCATCCCGTTCCACGTTGGCGCCGCCAGCGAGCAGCACGTTGAAGCCCCGGTCCCGCGCTTCCCGGCCCAGGATTCGGCCGCTCTCAAAGGCGAGACCGGGGTCGAAGCTCGCGGCCAGAGCCTGGGAGGAGGGCATGGCCGTCGCGCGCCCTTCCGTGCCACCGTCGATGTTCCTGACGCCGAGCGGCCCGTCGTTCAGCTGCAGCGCGGGTATCCCGAGCCGGGGCAAGCCTGCGACGAAGCCGGCTCCGCCGTGCGCGCCGTCCGGCGCCGGTCGCCCCTCGTACGCAAACCCGAGGGTTCCATGGAGCAGGTGGATTTTTTCGTCGAGCGTCATGGCGCGAACGAGCGCATCGGCGCGCGCGTCCGCGTCCGCGCTTCGGTCAGGGTTGGGTTCGCTCGCGTGCACGGCCAAAAGAATTCCGGCGGATATTGCGAGGCCCGCGGCCGTTCGCAGAAAGCGCGGGACCGCGCCGCCGGAGGGCTTCAGCGCCTGGCCGGCGGGCCCCATGATTCAGCCGCAGGACTTCACGTCGGCTCGCACCCCGCTACCAGTTGAAGTTCAGGCTCAGCTTGAACGTGCGCGGCACGCCCGTGATGTTCCCCTGCTTGTTGTAGAAAGCCGGGGGGCTCGGGAAGATGCCCTGGATCTCCGCAAAGTTTTTGTGATTCGTGACATTGAGCGCGTCGAGACGGAGCTGGATGGCCGATCCGTTCGCGAACTCGAATGACTTCGACAGCTGAAGGTCGAGCGCCAGGTAGCCAAGCACGCTCGTCGGATACTGCGAGATCTTGAAGTAGTTGTAGTTGTGACCGTTCGGCGGAGCGGTTTTTCCGGGCGAGGTGCCTATTCCGTAGTAATGGGTAATGGGTTTCGGCGTTTCGACGACGAACTTGGCGCCGACGTTCATTCCCCAAGGCACGTCCACGGTGCCGATCATGACGAGTCGGTTTTTCGGAACCTGGCTCGAAAGCGCCTCGCGCACAAGGTTAGGGTCGTTGAAGTCGAACTGGTAGTCGCCGTTGAACTCGAGCCGTTCCTTCGCCCAGGAATACGTATACGCGATGCTCGCGGACCATGGCGATTCGCTGCTGTAGGGCTTGTCGAAAGACAGCAGGACCTGCGTGGTCTTGGTCTCCTTGGCGTTATCGAAGAGGAAGAGCCCGCCGTTGGCGGCGGCCGGAATTCCAAATTCAAAGGGGGCGTAACGGCCGGAATCGTACCAAAAATGCGTGCCGTCCCCGTAGTAGATCCCGGAGCTTGCGATCACGCCGTCGTAGCTCGCGATGTACGCCCACGCGATGCTCGTGTTCCAGTCGCCCAGCCGGTTGCGCATGCCGAGCGTGAACTGGTCGGCATAGGGCGCCTTCAGCTTGTTGTTGATGAAGTGCATCTCGCCGAAATTGCCCGGGGCGATCGACGCCAGCCCCTCCGGCGTCAGGTAGGCGTCGTTCCATTCGATGCACTGGGCGCTGGCGTCCACCGGGCCTTCGCAGGCCGCATTGTTGGCGTTAAAGAATTGGACCGTCGGAACGTACAGCGTCGCCTTGTTGGTCTCGTGCTGCAGGATGCTGAACGTGTTGCGGTCGTAGCTCCGGGCGGCGCCGCCGAAGACCACGTGCTGCTGGTCGGCGTTGATGTCGTAGGAGAAGCCGAACCGCGGTGCGATCTGGTCGCTCGGGTTGCTTCGGTTGTGTCCGTTGCTGATGTAGTCGTTGATGTCGATGCCGGCATTGGCCAGCGTGTCGGCGTAGGTCTGGCCGGGTTGCGCGCCGTGGTACCCGCCGCTGAAGTTGAAACCGCACAGGACCGGATCGTCCTGGATAGCGGGATCACAGCCGTGGGGATCGAGGGCGAAGATCGCGTCGATGAAGCGCTGCGGCGTCACATAGTTCGTGTAGGTCGGGGTTTCCTCGTAGTCGTAGCGAACGCCGAGGTTCAGCAGCAGCTTGTCATTGACCTCCCAGTCGTCCTGGAGGTAGATGCCGTACTGGCGGTTCTTCGAGGTCGAGGTCACATCCAGGTCGCTGTCTCCCTGGGCGCCGAAGGTCACCTGGAACGGATCCGCCTCGACACCGTTGTCGGGAATGGCGGGATCGACGAAGTACGTATACAGCGCGTCGGTCGAGGCGTCGCGCATCTGCAGCTCGACGTCCTTGAACTTCACGCCGGTCTTGACCGTGTGGTCGCCATGCCAGCTGAGGTCCGTGAACGTAATGTCTTCCTGGAGGGCATAGCCGCTCTGGGTCGTGAAGAAATAGTTGCGCGGATCCACGCCATTGGTCTGCAGGATGATGTCGAAACCGTCGCGCGCGGTCCCCAGCGCCCGATATGCCTGGCCCGGTTCGCCGCTCGCCTTCGACGGTGCGTCCTCCGTATCCTCGTAGGTGACCGTCGCTTCGTTGAAGTAGCGCTCGCCGGAATGCTCCCAGCGCAGCGCCAACCGCTTGTCGTCATTGACGTAGGTCGATGCCGCGGATTCGGCGATAAAGCCGGCAGCGCCGGTCTGTTGGCGCTCTTCGCGGGACTTGCCCGACAGCTCGAGGCGATCGGAGTAGCCGAGTTCCCAGTCGAGCTTCACGAATATGAGGTCCTCGTCGAAGGGATTCGAGACCGGGCCGTAATTCTCCCGAAGCTCCGGCGTCAGCGCGCCGACCCAGTCGAGCTGCACGTTGTTGTCGTCGACATACGGCGGCGCTGCGACGGTATTGGGGACCGTGAACTCCTTGGCCTCGTAGGTGAGGAAGAAGTGCATCTTGTCCTTGATGATCGGACCGCCGATCGAGAAACCGTACTCCTGGCTGTCGCCGCCCTCCTTGCCGGTACCGGCGGCCTTTTCGGCCGGCGTCTCTTCCCGGAGGCCTTCGTCCGTGTAAGTCATGAACGCGCCAGCCTCGAACTCGTTCGTACCCGACTTGGTGACGGCGGTGATCGCGGCGCCGGAAACCTGGTCGTATTCGGCCTTGTAGTTCGAGGTGATGACCTTGTATTCGGCGATGCCGAGCTGCGGGAACGGGTTGCCCGGATCTCCGCTCGTGTTCTGGTTCGGGTTGGCGCCGGCCTGTCCCGTCACGCCGCTCGGCCTCACGTAGTTCTTCTGGCCGACGCCGTCGATGTAGACGTTGGTGGTTCCCGTATTGAGCGTGCCGCTGCGGATCTGGGTATTGCCGTTGGCGTCGACCGAAAACTGCATGCCGGGCACCGCGTCGGCGAACTCGAGGAAGTTGCGCGTGATCTGGGGCGTGACCTCGATCTGGCGCAGCGAGATGCCGCCCCCAACTTCCGAGGTCCTGACTTCGGCCAGGCGGTTGCCGCTGACCGTGACCTCGCCAAGGGCAGTCGGCGTCTGCTCGCCGCCGAAGTTCAGGGTCGAGGTCGAAGCGACGCCCAAGGAGACGACCTGCTCAGTGCCCCCTGCGCTGACGCGATAAGTGCCGGGCGGCAGGCCGACGAGCACGTAGCTGCCGTCCTCGTTCACCTGGGTGCGCCGCGTAAGGCCGGTTTCGGTATTCGTCGCGACGACTTCGCCGCTGGCGGGCGCCTTGCCGCGCAGTGCCGCGTTCGCGGACTGCGCCGCGGCGTCATGCGGCGCACTCGCCAGCAGGATCGCGCTGATTGCCGTGGCGAGGCGCCAGTCGCTCCGGGCCACCGTCTTCGTCGTCGTGCGAGTGTCCATGAGATTCACCTTGCTCGTTGATTGCTGCAGCGCCGTCCCGTGCCGGCGCTGCCCCCAATTGACGTCATCGGATCGTCGAAAACGCGACGGCGCTCAATGCCGCACCGATCATTCCGCCGCGGTTCACGCCAAGTACCTCGGCGCGACGCCGAGCAGGGCGGTTGCCGGGGTGGAGAAGGACAGGAGTTCGTACTGCCCGCCTTCCGGGATGAAGACCGCGTCGCGTCCGCCGAGCTCGAACGTCGTCGACTTCGACTTCCAGTGCGTGCGCACCATCAGCTCGCCAGACATGCCGACGACCATCGCGTCGCCGCCATGCCCGGTCTTCTCGCCGACGGCGCCTGCCGGCACCTGCAGCTCGGCGACCGTCAGATGCTCCGTGCTGACGATCAGGCCGACGGCGATCTCGCCCTCCAGCCGGAGCGAACGGTCGCGAGCACCGATCCGGCGCAAGGTCGAGAGCTTGTCCGCGCCGGCGTAATTGCCGAGGAGCTCGTTGCGCTGGTAGACCGGCGCCTCGAGGTATTTCTGGCTCATGGCGTAAGTGCCGCTCGCTCCCTGCGACGGCGGCGGCGAGAAGAACTCGAGGACGCGCAGCGGCTCGACGCCCTGGGCACGCACGTGGTGCCAGGTGTCCCTGCGGAAGAAGACGGATTCGCCGGTCAGGCACTCGACGATCTCGCCCGTCTCCGGGTTGCAGGCGAGCATCGCGCCCTGCAGCACGAAAAGGACTTCGTCCGCGGCGAACACGGTGCGGAACGACGGCGAATGCTTGAACCAATGCCCGGGCGCCAGGCCGAATTCAAGCACGTGAATCCTGTCGGTCGAGGCGTAGAGCCAGTCGCCGACGAGGCCGGACTGCCGGTCGCCCCAGATGTGATGCTTGATTTCGCTGCGACGCACCAGGGTCGGCGCGTCGAACGTCGGCCGCGGCGAAGGCACGTATCCCGATGCAGCACGGTCGGCCAATTCCCCTCCGCGTTCTTCTGCAGGGTGGTTCGACGACCACGTTTAGGCCGGAATATAGGCGCGCCCCATGCCGCTTGCAACCATTTGCGACCATTGCGAACCAACCGAATTCTCTTCGTGCAGTGCGGCATTGCCTCGCTACGGAGCGCTCGGTAATCTGGCGCCGCGGCGACGGCGGGCGGGACCGGCGCGCCGCGAAGCGACCAAAGACAACCAACGGCTTACCGACCTGACATGACCCGGACCCGACGCCGCCACCGTGCGCGCCTGCCACTCGCGAGGCTCAATACCACTCCTCTGTACGAATCCTGCGCCATCGTGCTTAACCGCGAAATCGAGTCCGGCGTCCTGAGGCCCGGTCAGCGCCTGCCATCGGAACGGTCCCTGGGCGATGCACTCGGATTCACGCGCCTCACGGTGAGGCGGGCGCTACAAGTGCTCGCGCGCCGCGGGCTCCTCGAGCCGGACGAGCATCGCGGCTGGCAGGTGCGCAATGATCGCGTCAGCGACAGCCTGTCGACGCTCGTGGGCTTCACGCAGATGGCGCAGTTGCGCGGCCTCGTCGCGACCTCGCGCATCCTGTCGCTCCGGTACCGGGACGGGACCTTCGACGAGTCCGAGGCCTTGCGCGTCGCTCCGGGCGCACAGCTACTGGACCTAGCGCGATTGCGCTTGCTGGACGGCCAACCGACGGCGATCGAGCGATTGCGCATGCCGACGAGTCGCCTGCGCTGGCCCGAAGGTTTCGACTTCACCGGCTCGATCTACGCCGCCATGGAATCGCAGGGCATTGTCCCGACGGTCGCCGATGCCTTCGTCGACGTGGTCGATGCGAGCGAGGCAGAGGCGGACTTGCTCGGAGTTACGCCGGGCCGCGGCTTGATGCGGCTGAACTGCGTGACCACGGGCTCCGACGGCGTCGTCATCAGCCTAGAGACGTCCATGTACCATCCCGATCGCTATCGGTTCCGGGCGGTCCTGCACAAGCGCGCCCGGCGATGAGCCGCTTCGCGAGAGGCCGGCCCCGCTGCGGGTTATTGAGCCTCCTTGCGGCACTGGTCATCGCGGGCCTCTCGACCGGGTGCGGGCCGGACAGGGCAGGGGATCGCGAGGGCGCGGCAGAAAATGGTCGCCGCACGCTCGAGGTCTGGACGCCCGAAAGCGGTTCCCGCCTTCAACTGGTTCAAAGACGCGCCGGCGAATTTTCCGCCGCGCATCCTGACGTCGCGGTCAACTTCACGGTCCGGGATTTCGGTTCCTATCCCGCGCAGCTGAAGCTCGCGCTCGCCTCGGACAGGCCGCCGGATGTCGCGATCGGCAATCTCGGATGGTCCCTCGACGGGCCACTGATCAAGGCGGGCCTTCTGCGCCCGCTCGACGCGTGGGCCGCGCGCTATGGCTGGGACAAGCGCTTCCCGGATGCCGCGCGGGCGCAGATGCGCTTCACCACGGACGGCCGGCAATTCGGCAGCGGCCCGATTTTCGGAATTCCATATGCCGCCGACGTCATCGGCTGGTTCTACAACGTGCGCAAGCTCGCCGCCCTCAGGGTGCCCGTGCCGGCGACGCTGGCCGAGCTGGAGTCGAGCTTCGAGTCTGCGAGGCGAGCGGGTGAGATCCCGATCATGCTGGGGAACAAGGCCCAGTGGCCCGGACTGCACCTCTTCTATCTCGTCAGCGCTGACCTGGCGTCCGACCAGGAGATCAATGGCATCGTGTTCGGCAATCGGTCAGTCAAGTGGACAGCGCCGGGCTTCGTTCAGAGCGCGCGCCGGCTGGCCCTGTGGAATGCGAAAGGGTTCATCGAGGCCGGGGCCAACGGCCTGTCGCCGGCGGACGCACTCGCGAAATTCACCCTTGGCTCTGGCGTATTCCTGCCGGCGGGCTCGTGGAACGTCGCGGAGCTCTCGGCTGCCATGGGCGACAACGTCGCGTTCTTCCTCACGCCCCCCATTCGCGCGGGAGACCCGCGGCGGGCGACCGGCAGCGTCGGTTACGGCTGGCACATCACGGCGGCGAGCCGGCAGCCGGACCTCGCGGCGGAATTCATCGACTACATGACCCGCGACGAGTTTGCGATCGAGCTCGTGGCGGGCGGCGACATCACGCCGCTCGACCTCGGCGAGCGCACGCCCCAGCTGCCTTCCCGGCTGGCCGGCGACGTCTATGCGGCCTGGCAAAGCGTCGTCTCGAACGGAACCCTGCTGCCGTATCTCGAATTTGCCGCGCCGAACGGCGCAGAAGTGCTCTACCCGACGATGCAGTCGATGATCGCGGGTCATGAAACGCCCGAGCAGGGGCTCGCCCGCATCGAACAGTCGCGCGAAGAATTCCTGGACTCGTTGCAATGAGGCGGGGCAGCGGCCGGGCACTGCCATACCTGTACGTGCTTCCGGCGTTCCTCTTCTTCGTGCCTTTCGTCCTCGTGCCGTTCGCGCACACCGTTGGCCTGTCCTTCTACGACTGGGACGGGCTCACGCGGGCTGCGTTCGCCGGGTTCGACAACTATCGCGAGGCGCTCGGCAGCGCCCTGGTGCGGTCGGCGTTCACGCACGCTCTCGTCCTGATCCTTTTCTTCGGCGTGCTTCCGGTCGTATTGGCATTGCCGCTCGCGGCGATGAGCGCGCGGGAAAGCGCACCGGCCGGAAACGCGCTACGCACGCTGATCTTCCTGCCGCAGGCGATCTCGACGGTCGTGGTGGGCGTCAGCTGGGGCTGGATCCTCGCGCTCGACGGACCGCTCAACACCGGGCTGCGCGCGCTGGGCCTCGACCGGGCTGCGATCGACTGGCTCGGCAGCTTCGCCTGGGCGCTGCCGAGCCTCGGCATGGTCGGCGCGTGGACCCTGCTCGGACTGTGCGTCGCCCTGTTCTTTGCGGGGCTGCAACAGATTCCGGAGTCGCTCTACGACGCGGCGGCAGTCGACGGCGCGGGGCGTTGGCGAACATTCCGGGCGGTCACCTTGCCGGGGCTGAAGGGGCCTGTCGCCGTCGCGCTGACCGTCACCGTCGTCTCGGCGCTGCGGGCCTTCGACCTCGTATTCGTGACGACGCGCGGCGGGCCGGGGACGGAAACCGTGGTGCCGGGCATCCTGATTTACCGGCGCGCCTTCGAGGACGCGCGGCTAGGCTCCGCGGCGGCGATCGCCGTGATCCTCGCCGTCGTCGTCTTTGCCGCGACCTGGGTCATCAATCGCATCGCGGACCGGAAGCCGTCGTGATCGCGGCGACCAGGGCGGAAAGGACCTGGAGCGTCGTGATCCTGCTCGTGTTCGCGGCGGCGACGGTGCTGCCGATCCTCGGCATCGTGCTCCTCAGCCTGCAGCCCGAGCAGGCGCAGCTGTCGGGATTCGCGTGGCCTGACCGTCTGGACTTCGGCAACTACGCGCGCGCGTTCGAAGTGGCGCACTTCGGAAGCTACCTGAAGTCGAGTCTGGTCGTGAGCATCGCGGTGGCCGCGGGCACCGTCGTCGTGTCCACGCTCGCCGGCTACGCCTTCGGCACAATGCGCTTTGCCGGGGAGAATTTTCTCTTTTATCTCCTGCTGACCGGCCTCGTCATACCGTTCGAGGCCGTCATCGTGCCGCTGTACGTCGAGCTCCAGGCCGCCCGGCTCACGAACTCCTATGCATCGGTGATCCTCCCGCTCGTCGGCGTGAACGCCGCGTTCGGCACGTTCTGGATGCGCGCGTACTTCCGCGCCGTGCCGCGCGAGCTGATCGAGGCGGCGAGCCTCGACGGCGCAAGGTCGCTGCGCATCCTCTGGAAGGTGCTGCTTCCGGGGGCGCGACCGGCGCTCCTGACGCTCGTGGTACTCGCATTCATGTGGTCGTGGAACGAGTTCCTGCTGCCGCTCGTCATGCTCTCGCGCGAGGACCTCCGGACGGCTCCGCTCGGCCTCGCCTTCTTCGCCGGCCGCTACACCACCGACCGCGTGGGCATGGCAGCCGCGGCGGTGATGGTGGCGCTGCCGGTCGTCGCGCTTTTCGTCGCCACGCACCGGCGCTTCGTGCACGGCATGTGGGCGGGAGCCCTGAAGCAGTGAACGCACGGAACGAGCCATTGCCGCTTCGGCTGACGGACGCGGACGTCGGCGCGTTCCGGCGCGACGGCTTCCTGCGCCTCGAGGCGATCACCGACGGCGCGGAGATCGCGATCCTTCGCGGGCTGTTCGACGAGCTGTTCCGGCGGGACGGCGGGTTCGCCGACGGCGATCGCATCGAATTGAATGCCGACGTGGCCCGCGCGCCGCTCACGCAGGTCGTCAACCCCGAACGCTATGCGCCGCGGCTCGTCGAGGGCCTCGCGTACCGCAATGCCCGAGCGATCGCGACGCAGCTCCTCGGCCCCAGCTGTGCGCCGACCGGGAATCACGCCGTCCTGAAGCCGGCCGACATCGGCGGCGACACGCCCTGGCACCAGGACGAGGCGTACTGGGACCCGCGGTATGCCCACCGCGCGGTGAGCGTGTGGATCGCGCTGCAGCCGGCGACGCTCGCGAACGGCTGCATGCGGTTCATCCGCGGAAGCCATCGCATGTCGGTGCTGCCGCACGAATTGGTTTCGCCCGACGCACATGGGCTGCGACTCCGCGGAGCGGCGCCCGTGGGCCCGCAGTCCGCCTGCGAGCTGCCCGCCGCCGGCGCAACCGTGCACGACGGGCGAACGATCCACGGCGCCGGCGCCAACACATCCGGGCAGCCGCGCCGCGCGCTCGTCTTCGGGTTCGGGCTTGCGCCCGTTCTACTCGACACGCCCCACCACTATCCTTGGCAACGGCCGGAATGGTCGAAGCCGGCTCCATAAGGACACGGACACGCATGCTCGGAATCGGAGTACTCGGCCTCGGCAGCGTCTTCCTCGGCCCCTACCGTCGGGCAATCCTCCAGCTCGAACAGGCGGGAACGGCGCGGCTCGTTGCCGCATTCGACATCGACCGCGAGAAGGCAAAAGCCGTCGCCGCCATGCACCCATCGATCACGACGACCGCCACCGCGCCGGCGCTCATAGAGCGCGACGACGTCGACGTGGTGCTCGTGCTGACCAGCATGAACGAGCACGCCGCGCTCGCGGAGGCCTCGCTCCGCGCGGGCAAGCATGTGCTGGTGGAAAAGCCGATGGCGACTCGTCTCGATGCGGCGCAGGCGCTGCTCGAGCTCAGCCTGTCGGCAAAAGGCCTCTTGGTCTGCGCTCCGCACATCGTGTTGTCGCCTACCTACCGGGCGATGCATGCCGACGTGATGGCCGGAAGGATTGGCCGTGTGCTGCTGGCCCGCGCCCGGTACGGATGGTCCGGGCCCTGGTGGGGCCAGTGGTTCTATCGCCCGGGCGGAGGGGCGTTGTTCGATCTCGGCGTCTACAACCTCACGAGTCTCTGCGGGTTCATCGGGCCCGTGCGACGGGTGTGCGCGATGGTCGGCACCGCGATCCCGAAGCGCCTGTCCGAGGGCGCCGAGATCGACGTCCAGGCGGACGACAACGCGCAGGTGCTGCTCGATTTCGGCGAGAGCCGGTTCGCGTGCATCACGACCGGCTTCACGATGCAGAAGTACCGCAGCCCGGCAATCGAGCTCTACGGAAGCGAGGGCGTCCTGCAGATGCAGGGCGACGACTGGGCGCCGCAGGGATTCGAGCGCTGGACGCGGGAGCGCGGGACCTGGGAAATCCTCGAGGACAGCGAGCCCCAATGGCCGTGGACCGCGGGCCTCCGGCACCTCGTCGAATGCGCCGCCGCCGGCACGCGGCCGGTCAACCGGCCCGAGCATGCGCTGCACTGCCTGGAAGTCATGCTGGCTGCCCAGGCATCGGCGCGGGAAGGCCGCTACGTGCAGATCGAGTCCGGCTTTCCGGCGCTCGACTTCCGCCAAATGCCCGAGAGCGCCATGGACGCCCAGCGGCGCCGGCACGACCCGAGATCCACCTAGGAACCGCGGGCCGCGATGGCATCGATATCGGTCGAAAGCGCCTGTCGCACGTTCACCGACGGAACACGCGCGCTGGATGGCGTGAACCTCGGCGTCGCGGACGGCGAGTTCCTGGTGCTCGTCGGCCCATCCGGTTGCGGCAAGTCAACGCTGTTGCGGGCAGTGGCAGGTCTCGAGACTCTGGACGGCGGCCGGGTCCTCATCGGCGATGCGGACGTCACGGCGAGGCCGGCGGGAGAACGCGACATCGCGATGGTGTTCCAGAGCTACGCGCTGTACCCGCAGATGACGGTTCGCGACAACATCGAGTTCGGCCTCAAGTCGCGCGGCATGCGCGCATCCGAGCGGCAGGAACGCGTCGCCGACGTGGCCGCTTTGCTCGGGCTCGCATCGCTGCTGTCGCGCCGGCCGGCGGAGCTGTCCGGCGGGCAGCTGCAGCGCGTCGCCATGGGCCGCGCGATCGCGCGCCGACCCCAGGCGTTCCTGATGGACGAGCCGCTTTCAAACCTGGATGCGCAGCTGCGCTCGTCCATGCGCGCCGAGCTCGTCCGCATGCGCGAGCGGCTCAAGGTCACGACGATCTACGTCACGCACGACCAGGTCGAGGCGATGACGCTGGGCGAACGGGTAGCCGTGATGCGGGCGGGCACGATCCAGCAATGCGACACGCCGCGCAAGCTCTTCGACCGGCCCTGCAACGTATTCGTGGCGACGTTCATGGGTTCGCCGCCGATGAACCTGCTGAAGGCGAACGTAACCGCCGGAGGACTCCGCTTCGGCAGGTACGAGCTGCCGCTCGAAAGCGGCATCAGGATCCCGGACGCCTTCCCTTCGACATTGCTCATGGGCCTGCGGCCCGGTGACCTGGCGCTCGATCGCAGCGCACCCGGCCATTGGCCGCGTATTGAGGTGGTGCCGCATGCCATAGAGGAATACGGTCACGAGCGGATCGTTCGCTTTCGCTGCGATGCCCCGTCCGACACGTCCACCGACATTGAGGTCAGCGCGCTGTTGAGCGGCCGCGATGCCATCACGGTCGGCGAGCGGCTGCGCCTCGGCGTCGACCCTGCGCACCTGCATTTCTTCGATCCGAATAGCGGCAATGCCGTGACGTGAAACCTTCGTTCCCGGAGACTGAATCTTCGTTTGGAGGAACCCGATGTCCCGATTCGCGAAGCTGCTTTTCATCGCGTTCGCCGTTTCAGGCGCATCGGCCGCATGGGCGGCGAAAACGCAGAACGTCATCCTGGTAATCGCCGACGGCGTGCGCTGGCAGGAGGTATTCACGGGCGTCGATGCGTCGCTCCTCACCGACGCCGGCGGCAACTGGATTGCGGGGGATGAGCTCAAGCGCAAGTACTGGAATGCAGACCCGCGCGTTCGGCGCCGGCTGTTGTTCCCCTTCCTGTGGGAGACCGTAGCAACGCAAGGTCAGTTGTTCGGCAACCAGCAGTCCGGGAGCGTCGCGCACGTCGCGAACCCGTACTGGTTCTCCTACCCCGGCTACAACGAGATGGCGACCGGGGTGGCCGACAAGCGGATCGATTCCAACGAATACGGCCCGAATCCCAACATTACGGTGTTCGAGTGGCTCAACGGCAGACCGGGATTCGCCGGCAAGGTCGAAATTTTCGCCACCTGGGCGGCATTCGCCGACATCTTCAACGGCAAGCGCAGCGGCCTCCCCATCCGCGCGGGCGGGAGCCTCATCGATGCAAGCGACAAGAGCCCGCGGGGCGAGCTGTTGAACGAGCTCTATCGCACGACCACGAGGTTCGAGGGTTCGGACCCCTTCGACTCATTCCTGCACGTGGTGGTACGGGAACACCTGAGCACCCACACGCCGCGCGTCATGTTCATCGGCTACGGCGACACGGACACCTGGCAGCACATGGGGCGTTACGACAACTTTCTCGAGACCGCGCACTCATTCGACGGGTTCATGGCCGAACTGTGGCGGCAGATCCAGTCGAGCGCGGATTACAAGGACCGGACGACGCTGATCATTTCGACGGATCACGGGCGGGGCAGCGGGCCTGTCGAATGGCAGGACCACGGAACCGGACAGAAAGGCTCGGACAACATCTGGATCGCGGTGATCGGGCCGGACACGCCGCCGCTCGGCGAGCGAGCTGCGGTGCCCGCGGTTACCCAGTCGCAGATCGCCGCCACCGTGGCGGAACTGGTCGGCGAGGACTTTCGCGCCTTTAACCCCGCCGCCGCGCCGTCGCTCCTTGAGGCGATGCGCAAGCGCTAGGCACTCGCGAGACACCGCCAAGGGACCGAAACATGACCGCAATGATGCGAAAACTGTGCGCCTCTGTTGCTGTTTCCGCCGTGTTGATCTGCCACGGCACGGAATCACGGTCGGAGGCTCCGATCTCAGCGATCGATGTCCGCACGGGCATTTATGACCCCGGTCTCGACGCGCGCGTGGAAAGCCTGCTGGGCAAGATGACGCTCGAGGAAAAGGTCGGCCAGCTGGTCCAGTACTCGGCGGGTCAGCCGACGGGTCCCGGAACCGGGCGCACGGACTACGAGGACATGATCGCCAAGGGGCAAATCGGCGCCCTGTTCAACATCGCGACGGCGAAGGAAACCAACGCATACCAGCGGATTGCGATGGAGAAATCGCGCCTGCGCATTCCGATCGTCTTCGGACTCGATGTCATTCACGGCTTCCGTACCGTGTTTCCGGTCCCCTTGGCACTGGCGTCGACCTGGGATCCCGCGCTCGTCGAGCAGGCAGCGCGGGTGGCGGCGCGCGAGGCCTCGGCCACAGGAATTCGCTGGACGTTCTCGCCCATGGTCGACATCGCCCGCGATGCCCGTTGGGGACGCATGACGGAAGGCGCCGGTGAGGATCCGTTTCTCGGCTCGCAGATGGCGGCCGCCTACGTGCGCGGCTACCAGGGTGCGCGGCTGGACGCGCCGGACAGCATCGCCGCCTGCGCCAAGCACTACGTCGGATACGGGGCCGCCGAGGGCGGACGCGACTACAACACCACCGAGATTTCAGAGCACACGCTGCGCGAGGTCTACCTGCCGCCGTTCCGCGCAGCGGTCGACTCCGGAGCCGCGACGATCATGTCCGCCTTCAACGCGATCAACGGAGTGCCAGCGTCCGCCAATCCGTTTACGCTGCGCCAGGTCCTGCGCAAGGAATGGGGATTTCGCGGCATCGTCGACAGCGACTGGGAATCGGTGCGCGAGCTGATCCAGCACGGCATCGCGAACGACCGGGCTACCGCAGCCCTCAAGGGTTTCCTGGGCGGCGTCGACATGGACATGGCGAGCAGCGTCTATCACGACCACCTGGCGCAATGGGTGAGCGCCGGCTCGATTCCCGAGGAGCGCCTCGACGAAGCGGTGCGAAACGTCCTGCGCGTGAAGTTCGCGCTGGGCCTGTTCGAGCGCCCCTACGCCGACGAAGCGCGCGAAGGCGCCGCGATGCTGCGTCCGGAAGGCGTGGCGCTTTCGCTGAGGGCGGCCGAGCGCTCGTTCGTGTTGCTGAAGAATTCGCCAGGACCCGGCAAGGCGCCGCTCCTTCCTCTCTCGAATGGCGCGCAACGCATCGCGCTGATCGGTCCGCTCGCCGACGACCTTCCGAGCGCATTGGGATCCTGGGCCGGACTCGGCAAGAGCGAGGATGTCGTCTCCTTCCGCGCCGCGCTCGCGAAGCGCGTGGGCGAGAAGAACCTGGTCCACGTCAAGGGCGTCGGCACGACGGGCGGGTCCGACGAAGAGCTGGCGGCCGCCGTCGCTGCGGCCGCGAAAGCGGATGTCGTCATCCTCACGCTGGGGGAGGCAGGCGGCGAGATGACGGGTGAGGCGACGTCGCGGGCGTCCCTCGGATTACCGGGGCGGCAGCAGGAATTGCTCGAAAAAATCGTCGCGACCGGAAAGCCGGTGGTGCTCATCCTCTTTAGCGGACGTCCGCTGACGCTGCCCTGGGCGTTCGAGCATGTGTCGACTGTGCTGGCCGCGTGGCTCCCGGGCATCCAGGCGGGGCCCGCGCTCGTGCGCACGTTGTTCGGCGACTCGAGTCCGAGCGGGAAACTGGTTGTCAGCTGGCCCCGCAGCGTCGGGCAGTTGCCGCTCTACTACAACGCACTCAATACGGGGCGTCCAGCCGACAAGAGCGACCTGACGAATCCGCCTGGCGATAGCACCGATACCTACGTTTCGCGCTACATCGACGAGCGGAATGATCCGCAATTTCCGTTCGGGCACGGCCTTTCGTACACATCGTTCCGCTACGGGCCGACCGAGCTCGGCATGGGCCCGCTCAAGTCCGCCGAGCTGACCGCTGCCCTGCGGGACGGCGCGCTGCGAATCAAGGGCGTGCTGACGGCGAGCGCCGACGTCACGAACACCGGCTCGCGCGCGGGCGAAGAGGTTGTTCAACTGTATGTCCGGCTCATGGGAACCAGCGTGGCCCAGCCGGTGCGCGCCCTGAAGGGGTTTCAGCGGGTGTCGCTGGCCCCGGGCGAAACGAAAAAGGTGGATTTCGATCTCGTGCCGGAGTCCTTCGCGCTGTGGAACGACCGCAACGACTGGGTCGTCGAGCCGGCGAAAGTGGCAGTGTGGATCAGTCCCGATTCGGCGCATGGCGCGGCCGCCACCGTCCAGATCCAGCCGTAACCGGCGATGACGCGCCTGTGGATCGCGGCATGCCTGCTCGGAATCGCGGGGCTGCAGGCCGCCGCATGCGCCGAGACGATCCTGTTCGTCGGCAACAGCTTCACGGCCGGCGCGGGGTCCGAGGTCGAGCATTTTCAGCCCGGCACCGTGACGGATCTCAACCGCGAAGGCGTCGGCGGCGTGCCGGCGCTGTTCGAGGCCTTCGCCCGCCAGTCGGGACTCCCGTATGAGGTCCATCTCGAAGTCGCCGGGGGCATGAACCTGGATTTTCACTACGAGCAGAAGGCGGCGCTCATCTTGCGGGCCTGGGACCACGTCGTCCTGCAGGGCTACAGCACGCTCGACGCAGAGGCGCCCGGCGATGCGACGAAGATCATCGAATTCTCGGACCGGATCGCGCAACGGTTGCACGCCCAGAATCCAAGGGTCGACGTGCGCCTGCTCGCCACCTGGTCGCGCGCCGACCAGACCTATGTTGCCTCTGGCCACTGGTTTGGAAAGCCCGTCGAAACCATGGCGATCGACGTACGCGCCGCGTACGACCGGGCGGCCAAGCGTTCCTCATTCATTCAGGCGGTGATACCGGTTGGCCAGGCCTGGAACCGGGCCATCGCGGAGGGAATCGCTGCGCGCGATCCATATAAAGGTGTCGGCGCCGGCCAGGTCAATCTCTGGGGCGTCGACGGCTACCATGCGAGCGTGCATGGCTATTATCTCGAGGCGCTCGTCATCTTCGGCAGCGTCACCGGCCGCGATCCGCGCGATCTGGGGGGCAAGGAACAGGCCGCAGCTCAGCTGGGGATTCCACCCGCCGAGGCGCAAGCGCTTCAGCGCATCGCTTTCGAGACGCTCGCGCAAGAGCGAAAGCCATGAGCAAGGCCCGATCGATCCTCGGGCTCCTCATCATGTCCGGTGCCGCAGCCGCGGCCATCGCGCAATCGCCGCCGGAAATCGACATCGTGCCGCGACCGGAGTCGCTTGAAATGTCCGCCGGCAGGTTCGTGCTCGACCCTGAAACGCGAATCGTGGCGGACGACGAAGAGTCGCGCCGCATCGCGCGCCTGTTCAACGATTATCTGCTGGCGCAGCACGGCCTGCGTCTCAAGATGAGCGCGACGCGGGCGGGCCGACGAAACACCATTTCGTTCAGCCAGAGCGGCAGCCGCGAATTTCCGGAGGAAGGCTACCTGCTGCGCATCGGGCCCGAGGGCATTCGCGTGACCGGCCGGCATGCCGGGCTGTTTTATGGCATGCAGACGCTGACCCAACTGTTGCCGCTGGAGCTCGAGCCGACGATCGAGCTGCCGGCCCTCGAGATCGCCGACCATCCGCGCTTCGGCTATCGCGGGCTGCTGCTCGACGTCGGCCGGCACTTCTTTACGGTCGAGTACGTCAAGAAGCTGCTCGACCTCGCGGCGCAATACAAGATCAACCGGTTCCACTGGCACCTCACCGACGACCAGGGCTGGCGTATCGAGATCAAGCGCTATCCGAAGCTGACGCAGGGGAAATCGCTGAACCCGGACGACCCGGCACATGTCGCCCACTACACGCAGGACCAGATCAAGGACATCGTCGCGTACGCGCAGGAGCGTTACATCACGATCGTTCCCGAGATCGAGATGCCGGGGCACTCGGGCGCGGCGCTCGCCGCGTATCCGGAACTCGGCTGCGCGCCGGTGGAGAGCGCCGTTGCCTTCTGTCCCAAGGCGGAGACGTTCGAGTTTCTCGAGAACGTGCTGAGCGAGGTCGTCGATTTGTTCCCGGGCCCGTACGTCCACATCGGCGGTGACGAAGTCGAGAAGGAAGCCTGGCGTCAGAGCCCCGAAGCGCAGGCCATCCTGCAGCGCGAAGGCTTGAAAGACGAGGATGAGCTCCAGAGCTACTTGATCCGGCGGATCGAGCGCTTCCTGACATCGAAGAATCGACGCATGATCGGCTGGGACGAGATCCTGCAAGGCGGCCTCGCCCCGCACGCGATCGTAATGTCCTGGCGCGGAGAGGCGGGCGGCATCGAGGCCGCGCGGATGAAGCATTCCGCGATCATGTCGCCGACCGACTACTGCTATTTCGACTACAGCCAGGGCGATCGGAAGCGCGAGCCCGTCAACATCGGCGGCTACATCCCGCTGGCCAAGGCGTACCGCTACGAGCCGGTTCCAAAGGAATTGAGCGCGGAGGAGGCGGATTACATCCTGGGCGCGCAGGCGAATCTCTGGACCGAGTACATCGCGGATCCCGACTACGCCGAGTACATGCTGTTTCCGCGCCTGCTGGCATTCTCCGAGTCGGTATGGTCACCGGCAGCCGGCAAGGACTACGCGGATTTCATGCGCCGGCTGCCCTATCAGCTCGGGCGGCTCGACAAGCAGGCCGTGCGCTACCGGATCCCGGAACCCCGTGGCCTCGAGGATTTCTACACGACGACCGAGGATCACGCCGTCGTCGAACTGCAATCCTTGGTCGCGGGGAGCAGGATCCATTACACGCTCGATGGGAGCGATCCGACCGACGCCTCGCCGCGCTACGCGACGCCGCTGCAGATTGCGCTGCCAGCGGATCAGACGACGACGCTGAACGTCCTCGTCACCGCGCCGGTCGGCCGGAGGAGCGTCGTCTATGGTGCAAATTTCCTGCGTCGCGATTATCTGGATGCGATCCCAGAAATCGTTCCGCAACCGGGGCTGTCGTTCGCGCTGTTCGAGGGGACATTCACCACGGTGCAGGAGATCGAGGGCGGCATTCCGGCGGCAACCGGAATTTCCAGCTCGCTCGACCTCGGGCAATTCGGCCGGGCGATGAAATTCGGCGTGCGGTTCGAGGGCTACATCGAAGCGGAGGCGGATGGCTTCTACCGGTTCGCCGTCGAATCGGACGACGGAGCGGTCCTCAGGATCGACGACGAGGTGGTGGTCGACAACGACGGCAACCACGGCCCACAGTCGGTCATCGGCCACATCCCCCTGCGTCGCGGACTCCACAAGTTCAGCCTGCGGTACTACCAGTCGGAAGGCGGGGCAGCGCTCAGCGTCGGTTGGGCCGATGAGGATGGCGAGCTGCAGCCGCTCGCCGGCCCGGCGCTTTTCCACTAGCCAGACACGCCTACGCCGAGTCGCTGCTGACCCCGAGTTCGCGAAGAATCGCGACCTTGAGCTCCTGCACCGCAGGGCTCGAAAGCCTGCGTGGGTGAAGGAGCGGCACGTCGAAGACTGCCTGCAGGATTGCCGGACGAGGCGACAGCACCAGGATCCGGTCAGCGAGATGAATGGCCTCCTCGACGTCGTGGGTCACGAGCACGACGGTATGGCGCTCTTCCGACAGGATCCTGAGCAGCTCGTTGCGCATGCGCAGGTTCAAGAGCGCGTCCAGGGCGGAGAACGGCTCGTCCATGTAGAGAATTTCGGGTTTCACCACGAGTGCGCGTGCGAGCTCCGCTCTTTTCAGCATTCCTCCAGACAGCTCGTGCGGATAGCTCGATTCGAAACCCTTCAGTCCGACCATCGCCGCATAGTGACCGGCGAGTGTCTCACGGTCGCTGTACACGTGGCCGTTGAGCCCGAACATCAGGTTCTGCTGAACCGTGAGCCAGGGAAATACCGAGCCATGCTGGGAGATCAGGATGCCCTGTGCGCTGGGCCTGACTTGCTCCGTGCCATCGATCGTGACGAGTCCATGGTCCGGGCGCTCGAATCCCGCAATGACATTGAGCAACGTCGATTTTCCGCAGCCGGAAGGACCGACGACCGCGACCAGCTCGCCGTCGCCCACGCTGAAGCTGACCCGCTCCAGCACCGGCAGCGGACCCTTGTCCGAGCTGAACGTCTTTCTGATGTCCTGGACGACGATCTTAGCGGGCATAGCGCCACTGCACTGCCTTCAGCCCTTCCAGCAGCCGCATCAAGCCATCGAGGAGCAGCCCGATCAGCCCGATGATGATCATGGCGGCGATCACGAGATCATAGCGGTTGCCGGCGTTGCGCGAATCGATGATGAGATAACCGAGCCCGGACCTGAGCGCGACCATCTCGGCGGCGACCACGACGAGCCAGGCGACGCCGAGGCCGATCCGCATCCCCACGATGACCTGGGGCAGTGCGGCGGGGATCACCACCCGGCGAAACAGGGTCGCGCGCGAAACGCCGAAATTCCCCGCGGCGCGCAGGTACCGCCTCTCGATCGTGTGCACGCCGGACGTGGTCTGCACGACCATCGGAAACACCGACGAGATGAAGATCAGGAAGATCGGCGAGGCATCGCCGACGCCGAACCAGAGTATGGCGATGGGGATCCAGGCGATGGGAGATATGGGGCGCAACATCTGGAAGATCGGATTGAATGTCGCGAATGCCCCGCGCACCCATCCCATCCACAGCCCGAGCGGAACGGCGAATGCGACGGCGAGCAGGAATCCGCTGCCCACCCGGAACAGGGATGCGCCGATGTGTTCCCACAGCACGCCGTTCTGCACCAGCTCGCTGGCGCCGGTCACGACCTGCCAGGGCGTCGGGAAGATGACGCTGCGCGCCTCTACGACGATCAGCCACCACGCGCCGATCAGCAGCGCCATCACCGCCAGGGACGGCAACAGGTTCTTCAGCCTTTCCATTTCGATTCCTCGGCTTCTCGCTTCGTTTTCGCAGTCAGCAGTTCACGCGCGCGCCATCGAATCCGGGCCCACGGAGACGCAGGCCAGGGGTCCACGACGATGGTCATCTGTCCGCTCAGGTGCGCCGTGCAGGCAAAGGTGTAGCTCGAGGCGACCGCGAAGGGCAGCCGGAGGCTTTGACCGGGCATCATCAGCGTTGGCCCGAATATCTGCGGTACCTTGTCCAGGTTCCGCAGGACGAGAATGTCCCTGAGTCCGAGCGTCAGCCGGATTTCCGCAGGCAGGATCTCGGTCTTGCTCCCCGACATCCGCCGCGCCCAGGTGCCCGGCGGAATCTCGAACAGCGCCTCTCTCGATGGTGGCTCGATCGGGGCGAAGCCCGCCCATGCCGCCGCGCCAAGGACGAAAGCGGCCATCACGCAGAGGAGCCAATGCCGGCGCAACGCGTTCACGGCTATTCCGCCATCAGGATTCTGAGGTCGTGCACGTAGTCGTCGGCGGAGTGCCCGTACGGCATCAGCGCACGCAGCTTGCCCTCGCGATCGATCAGGTAGGTGAACGACGAATGTGCGTACACATAGCTGGCGCCCAGGGCATGCCGGGTGGCGATGATCCCGTATTCCTTCTGCACGGCACCGAGCCGCTCGGCGGTGCCCGTGCCCCCGATGAATGTCGAGTCAAACGCAGCCAGATAGGTTCGCATGCGCCCGGCATCGTCGCGTTCGGGATCGACGGTGACGTATACGACCTGCACCTCATCGCCTTCGGTGCCCAGCTTCTTGCGCGCTTGCGCCAGGGTTGCCAGCGTGATCGGACAGACATCGGGGCAGGACGTGAAGCCGAACGCCAGCACCACCACCTTTCCGCGGTAGCTTCGCAGTTTCAATTCCGAGCCGTTCGATCCGCTGAGGGAGAAATCGGGCGCCAGCCTGGGCGGGCTGAAAACGCCCGCCACGAGGGCCGCGTCGTCAGTCGCGCTCGCCGCAGCCACAAACAGGAGCGGGAGTACGAGCCGTAGCGCCGGATGCATGAGCCTCTCTCTTCTCACAGCGCAATTACGGTCGGCGTGGAGTCGCGCGCAAAGCTGTCGTCCACGTAGGTCTCATACGGAATCGGGCGCCTGATTGTGCCGGCCGCGAGCGACAGCTCCATCAATTCCTCGAACTCCTTCCGGACCATTCGCAAGTCGCCGTAGGTCACCCGGTCCGTCGGATTTTCCATGACGAACCGCAGGATATTCGGGTCCTGATTGAAGAACTCGCGTCCGGCGGCGATCGCGACTGCCTTGTCGCGATTCGCCTGCTGCGCGTCCAGCCATACGCCGGCGCCCAGCACCTCGTTGACGAGATCCTGCACCAGCGCCCGGTTTTCCTCGATGAGCTCCTCGCGTACGGTCAGGACGCAACAGATGTACTTGCGCCATTCGTCGCGGGTCATGCGCAGCGGCCTCGCGTAGCCTGCGCGCTGCGCTGCCGCGCCGAATGGCTCCCCGGTGCAGTAAGCGTCCACTGCGTTCGCGTAGAGAGCGGCGGGCATGTCGGGAGGCGGCATTTCCACGACCTGGATGTCGGCGGGCGTCATCCCTTCGCGCGCGAGCATCTTTCTCAGGAAGAGAAAATCGACCGCAAAACGGCTTGGAATGGCGATTCGCTTGCCTGCCAGCTGCCGGAAATGCTGGTATGGAGAATCGCTTCGCACCATGATCACGGCGCCCGATCGATGGCCGAGCGAGACGATCTTGACCGGGATTTTCCTGTCGGCCAGGTCCATCACCAGCGGCGCCAGCATGTAGGCCGCCTGGATTCTCCCGGCCATCAGCGATTCCTTGATCTCGGGCCAGCCGCTGTACTTGCTGAACTCGTATTCCATTCGCCGGCCGCCGGCTGGAATTTTCCGATTGCTCGCGGCCTTCGCCACACAAGCCACCGGGAGCGTGAGGTTACAGGTGACGGGCAAGCCGCCCACCTGTAACGGCCCCATTTTCTCGACCGTGCAATAGGTCGTGCCCCACGGCACGGCGGCTGCCAGTAGACCCTGCAGCAATTGTCTGCGCTGAATCGGACCTGCCGTCACCGATGCTCCTCCGTTCCCGGGATATTGAAGGATCCCGCCTGCCGCAATTCAATACGGCCGGGCTGAGCTTCAGAAACCTGGCCGCGGGGTGTAGGACGCCGACCGGTTAGCCGCTGCTGTCGTCCAGGAAGACTTCCAGGTCGTGGTGCAGCCAAAGGAGGGTGGCGGGCAGGTCCGTGGTCACGGTTCCGTCAAGAAACCTCGCGATGACACGCTTTTTCCCCTCACCGGTGACCAGCAGCACGATCTTCCGGGACTGCAGGATGTCGCCGATGCCGAGCGTCAATCCGTGTGCGGGCTTCGACTCCTTGGAACTCATCATCGAGTGCCGAAGCGTTTCCTCGGACAGCTTCGCGACGTGGCAATGGGGATGCAGGGAGGGGCCCGGTTCGTTCAAACCGACGTGCCCGTTCTTCCCGAGCCCGAGAATGCACAGATCGATCGGCCCCTGGCGCTCCAGCTCGCCCTGCACGTCGGCGCATTCCCGCTGCGGATCCGCCGTTTCCGGATCGAAACCGATGTAGCGCTCCGCCGTGACCACAAGCGGGTCGAGGAGGCGGCTCCTGAGGAAATGCTCGCAGCTTGCGGCGTCGCTCGCCGGCACGCCCAGCCACTCGTCGAGCTTGACGACTCGCAGGCTGCGGAAGAGATCCGGATTTCTCGCTGCTTCGCCCGCCAGTTCCCGATACAGCCCTGCCGGCGAGTTTCCGGCCGGAGCGCACAGCAGAGAATTGCCCTTTGCCGTCGCCGCCGCGATGACGCGCGCCGCGGCTTCACGGCTCAGCTCCCGATAGTCCCGGCAATGGTGGACCCTGGCCATGCGAGCGTCCGTGGGCAGGGGCCGCCTATTGCTTCTTCCACAGGTCGTAGGGCTTGTCCGCCCTCGCCGGGGACGGCAACACGATCTTGCGGCCCGAGCCCGCGGATTCATAGGCCGCGAACAGGATCTCGAGAACCGCCTTGCCATCCTCTCCGGCGACCAGCGGCTGCCGGTCGTGCCTGACACAATCGACGAAATGCTGGAACTCCTGCGGAAAGCCGTAGTTCCAGATCTCCTCATACATCACGAAACTCCACCCGATCGTGCTGCCGGCCTTCTCCACCGCGTAGCCCACGCCCTTCGCGGAATAGGTCGGGATGGCATTGCCGTGCAGCAGGTCAGCGTAGGCCACGCCTTCCGAGCCATGGATCTCGGCGCGATCGTCCATGCCGCCGGCCTTGGTCCAGCTTTCCTCGGCCAGCGCGACGACGCCGTTCTCGAACTCGAGAATGATGATCGCGTTGTCCTCGCCGCTCGTCCTGGCGGCGTGGACGCTGGTGTTCATCTGCGCGTACACGCTCTTCACGGGATTGCCGGCGTTCAGCCAACGGAAGAACTGGATGGCATGGCACCCCATGTCCATGGCGACGCCGCCGCCCGAGCGATCGACGTCCCAGAAGTGCGCCGCATGCGGACCATCGTGCTTCTCGGACTGCTTGAAAAGCACCGGATGGCCCAGCACCCCGTCGTCCAGCAGCTGCTTCAGCCTGACGTACTTGGGCGTGAAGCAAAGCTCCTCAGCGTACATCAGCTTGACGCCGGCTTCCGCGCACGCCGCAATCATGCGGTCCGCCTCCGCCAGATTGAGGCACAGCGGCTTTTCTACGACGACATGCTTGCCGGCCGCGGCCGCCTTGACGGTGATGTCGCAGTGCGCAAAGTTCGGTGCGCCGACGACCACCATGTCGATCTCGTCCATCCCGAGCATTGCATCCAGTTCGCTGAAGTGGTGCGCGATGCCGAATTTCGATGCGAAGTCGCGCGCGTGCCCCTCGGTGGGCGACATCACGGCCAGCACTTCGGCTTGCGGCACCATTCGCAAGGCTTCTGCGTGGATCGTGCTGATGAACTGTGAGCCGACCAGGCCGACCCCTACCTTGTCGTCCGTCATGTCAGCCGAGCTCCATGCCGCCGGTCAGTTGCCCTTCGATGCCGCCCATGCGCGCGAGGCTCGAGATCCCGCAGCGCGTGCCGAGCTCGACACATCGGTCGAGTGGAGCGCCCTTCAGCCAGGCGAACAGGAATCCGGCGTCGAAACTGTCGCCGGCGCCCGTCGTATCCACGATGCACTGCTCATCGAGCGCTGCGCCCGCGAGTTCGAAACGATCTCCCGAAGCGCCGTCGAAAGCGACGGCTCCACGCGCTCCCCGCTTGATCACCGTCAACCTCGCCTTCTGGCTCAGCCATTTACCGGCGTCCTCGACGTCGTCCATGCCGGAGATATGCAAGGCTTCCGCTTCGTTGGGCGCGAACACGTCCACGTAACCGAGAATTTCCCGCACGGCCTCCCAGTCGCCTGCGGCCGACCAGTTGGTATCGAGTGACACGGTCATGCCCCGCTGCCTGAGGCTGGGCAGCACCCTGGGCCAGTGCGGCCGCAGGGCTTCGAGCAGGAAGTAGCTCGCGACGTGAAGGTGAGGGGCTTGCGCCAGCAAGCCCGACGCCTCGACGGAATCGAGCGTGATCTCCGGCAGACATCCGCGATAGGTAAACATTGCCCGGTCATCCGGCCTGATCAGGCCCAGCCCGACCGGTGTCCCGAGCCGCTCCGACGTGAACACGCGTTCCGTTGGAATTCCAAGGCCCGCGATCCGGTCGCGCAGATACTGACCGAACAGGTCATTGCCCACCTTGCCGTACAAGCCGACTTTTCCGCCGAGCCGCGCGAACTGCGAAGCGAAAATCCCGGCGGATCCGCCGAGCTCGAGGCAGCAGTCGTCGACGAACTTCTCCGCCTGGCCCCAGACGGGTACGACATCTCCCTTGACCAGGATGTCGACGCACAGGTCGGCGATCACGACAACGTCGAACTGCATTTCGGCGGATGGGGCAACCGTTTCATGAATGAAGGATACTTGATTCAGGCATCACTCCCGCGCATTCGCAACGGCCAGGAGCGCTGAATGCACTTCGCCTCCATCGACTGGCTCATCGTCGTCGTCTACCTCATCGCGTCCGTCGCGGTCGGGCTCCTCGGCAAGAAATACATCGGCAGCGTCTCCCACTACCTCGTCGCGGGCAGGGAGCTCGGGACGTACGCGGGCATTGCGACGCTTGCGGCCACCGAAATCGGCACGATCACGTTCATGTACAACGCCGAGCTGGGCTACCGGTATGGATTCGCCGCGTTCGCTGCGGCGCTGATTTCCGGGCTCGTCATGATCGTCGTCGGACGGACCGGCCTTGTCATCGGGCGTTTTCGCGCGTTGAGGCTGATGACCGTGCCGGAGTACTTCGAGCGCAAGTACAGCCGCGGACTGCGCCTCCTCGCCGGGATCCTGGTCGCGGTCGGGGGCATTCTCAACATGGGCGTGTTCCTGAAGATCGAAGGCGAATTCCTGACCATCGTCAGCGGCATCGACAGCCACTATCTCGTTGCGGTCATGACCGCAATTCTGCTGCTGGAACTCGTCTACACGGTCGTGGGCGGGATGATGGCCGTGGTCATCACGGATTTCATTCAATATGTCCTCTTGTCGGTGGCCACGATCCTGGTGTCGATTTACGCGGTCTTCCACGCCGGTTGGGACGACATCGTCGCCAAGGTTTCGAGCACGATGGGGAGCGCCGGCTTTGATCCCATCGAGAATCCCAAATTCGGCGTCACTTTCCTGGTCTGGCAGGTCCTGCTCTGGTTTGCAATCCACACCTGCTGGCAGACCACCGCCATGCGGGTGTTCTCGACCAGGACTCCCGAGATTTCAAAACGAGTGATGACCTGGACAGGATTCATCTACCTTGGCCGGGGAATGCTGCCGATGCTCTGGGGAGCGGCTGCGCTCACGCTGTTCGGCCTCGGCGCGGTCGACAATGGAGTGCCTCTGCCGGTGGTCAATGGCCAGACGCTTGCCCCGATCGACGCCATGCCGGCCATGCTAGCGAGCATCCTGGGCCCGGGCGTCAAAGGAATCGTGGTTGCCGGCATGCTGGCCGCGACGATGTCGGTCAACAGCTCCTACCTTCTCGGCTGGAGCGCCGTCATTTCTCAGGACGTCATCCTGCCCATCCGTGAACAGATGGGTAAGCCGGCTCTCAGCTCGCGCAGCCAGATCCTCGTCAATCGCCTCGCCAACCTGTTCGTCGGCTTGTTCCTGATGTTCTGGGGCCTGTATTACACGCCACCGGGCGCCGTCTATCTCTACCTGAACATCACCGGGACGATCTACCTGGCCGGCACGTTCATTTGCGTGATCGGCGGTCTGTACTGGAAACGCGCGAACACGTCAGGTGGCTACCTGGCGATGCTGATGGGTGCTGCGGGAGCCATCATCCCGTTCTTCTTCCTGCATTGGAGCGAGAACGTCACCGGCTTCTGCGCATTTGGCCTGGCCGCCCTTGGACTCGTCCTCGGTTCCCTGATGGGGAAGCGCGCTCCGACGTCCCTGGCCGCCGCGAGACCTTAAGCTGAGCATTGGAGGAGACGCAATGAACCACTGGCTGGCCTTCTGGACCGTCTGGCTGGTGATTGCCGCAGTCTCGTTTGCGGTGATCACCGCGATCGTAATGGTGAAGGGTTACCGCGACCTGCGATCGATGTTCAGCCGGCTGGCGGAACAGAGGACGCACGATCGTGGGTGAGCCGGGCACGCGCGATGACAAGTTCATCGCGATGGTGACCGCGAAGTCGGAGGTCGATCTTCGCCTCAGTGATTTTCAACCGCGCTCGATGCTCGACACTCCGGTCCACGACCCGAAGCGGGCGAAGTTCCCGGCCATCGATTACCACAACCATCTCGACGCACAGGACCCGGCTGCCGTCCTCGAGGTGATGGACGAGTGCGGGATCGAGCGCATCGTCAATATCACGATGAGAGTGGGGAATGAAGCCCTTGCGGTCATCAGGCGCTTTCATTCATTTGCTCCCGGCCGGTTCGCTACCTATGCATGGATGGACTGGACCGACCTGCACAGGCCCGATTTCTTCAGCCATTGCGCCGACCGGCTCGAGCAAATGGTGGAGCACGGCGCCTGCGGCCTGAAACTCTGGAAGGATCTGGGCACGAGCCTCAGGGATCCGGCCGGCGATCTGCTGCGGGTCGATGACGAGCGGCTCGCGCCGATGTTCGAGAAAGCGGCAGAGCTCGGCGTGCCGGTCATGTTTCACACCGCGGATCCGGACGCGTTCTTCCTGCCGGTCGACGAGCGGAACGAGCGCTTTGAAGAGCTGGCGGCGCATCCGGACTGGAGCTTCTGCTCTGCGCACTTTGGCAAGCAGGAACTTCTGCAGCAGCGCGATCGCGTGTTCGCGCGCCATCCCCGCACGACGTTTGTCGCTGCACATGTCGCCGAGCGCGCGGAGAAGCTTTCCTATGTCAGCGCGTTGCTCGAGAAGCATCCGAATGTCCTCATGGACATCGGGGCTCGTACGGCGGAACTCGGGCGGCAGCCTTACACGGCGCGCGAATTTTTCCTGAAGCACAGCGACAGGATCCTGTTCGGCACGGACCTGGTTCCGGAGGTCGGCATGTATCGCCTGCATTTCAGGTTCCTGGAGACTGCCGACGAGTACTTCGAATACCCGTCGCATGCGTCGCGACAGGGGCGTTGGAACATCTATGGCCTGTTCCTGCCGGACGACGTCCTGAGGCGTGTCTATCGGGAGAATGCGCTGCGGCTATTGCCTCGATGAGTCGGGCGGGCCCTCAGCCATTCACCTCGGTTTCACGATAGGCCCCGAATTCCGCCAGGTCGTCTTCCCCCAGCCAGGAATGGCAGTCAGAGGGCTCCAGGCCGAGATCGGATTCGGCCTGTCTCCACAGGCGAGTCCGTTCGTATCGCTGATGGACCAATTGGAAGCGTGTATTCCTGAGCAAGTCGAGAGCGGCTTGGGCATCTCCGCAGTCGATCAGGAGCCCGGCTCGCCGCTCGGCCAGCCATTCGTCGTCGAGAGCCGAAACGGCGTCGAGCCAGCGCCGACGTTCGCCAAAGGTTTCCGGCCCGAGCGTGGCAAGCGCCTTGTCCCTTTCGATCACCACCTGGGGGTGAAGCGAGATTGCCTCCGACTCGATGGCTCGAAAGCTGTCGACCGCGGCGTGCACGTTCCGCGCCTGCGCCAGCCAAAGTCGCCCGGCCAATGCTCGCGCACGATCGTCGCCCGACTGCGTCAGCGTCTCCAGCGCAGGTCCTGTTTCGCCGCGAGCTGCGAGCCAGGCACCGCGCTGAAATAACCACCGGTCCCGCTCGCTTCCCCGCGTTGAAGAAGCTGCCCAGGAAATGGCGTCATCCAGGTCGGTCATCCCGCTGATCGCCCAGCAGTTGCTGTCGAGCCCGGGTGCCGCTGGAATCCGGCTGATGAGGCCGGATTTCCACGCGGACGCGAGACTCAGCCAGAAGCCCGCATCGTTGCTCGTGCCCCAGTCGAATAGGGGAACGGCTTCCACGGCCCTCAAGGCGGGGCGGGGAAGCGGAACCTCCCGAATGTCGCGGCGCGTAGCCGAGGGAATCCAGAATTCGACGTGGCTTCGCAGCTGACCGGGCTGAAGGACGCCCTTCACGGACTGATCGACCAGCGGACCGGCCTGGATCTCCAGGCATTGCTCGCCATTCAGGGTGTATTGGGACACCCAGGCTTCGTCTCGTCCTGTGCCATCCGTCCACAGCTTGATCCCGGGTACCTGCGAGGTATCGGCCACGTGATAGAGACCCGCGCCCAAACTCGGGGTGAAGGCGCCAAACGCGGCACAGTCCGGTTTCCTCCAGAAGTATCCGGTCATCCTGTGCACGTCCGACTGACGCCGGGGACCCTCCGTGTTCCAGTCGATGGTCCGAAGATCGCGACCGTGAACGAGCACGGGACCACCCGGGAATTGGAACTCGGTGTCGGGCCGCGCGGGCACACCGGCATTGGACCAGGACATCCAGGGATGAGCTTCATGATCTGCATTGAAGAAGATCGTCCGCTGGGTCAGATAAGCATCGCACTCGCCGAGTGAATACTCGACGGTCCAGTTCATTCCAAACCTGAGCTCTCGCTCGCCGCAACAGACATAGATTCTTTCCTGACCGCGTGTCACCTCATGGCGCACCGGAACGATCTGAACCGGGCTGTGCGAAATCGGAAAGCTCAATTCGATTCCGCCGCCGGTGAATGACTGCCGGGGAAGGATACGGACGGGTCGTACGACGCGGGGATCAAAGAGTGTCTCGGTCGCGGCCTGCTTGAGAAAGATCGAACAGACGCGCCCGCCCAGGTCCGGGCAGATCTTCACGCGAATGTGGTCGTTTTCCACGGAAACCATTCGGTAGTTCCTCAGGACGGGCCGATGGCTCGTCTCGCAGAAACTCTCGTACGGATAGAATCCGTCCGGATCGTTCGCCGTGGGTATCGGGCCTGCTGGCAGGAGCGGGTGCGTCAGCAGCAGCTCCGTCGTCTCCGTCGATTCAAGCATGGTCGGTCCGAGTCGAATCGTCCGCTGCGCGAAGCCTAGCATCGGACTCGCGCGCTCCCCCTGGCTT
>Ga0075418_10001073_pt1 | contig 30422 bp, 27 predicted proteins | sample SoiMetdeltSBSDD2_FD_81776 | JGI IMG/M metagenome (GOLD analysis project Ga0075418, IMG submission 81776) | Bulk soil microbial communities from a Populus tree surrounding site in Tennessee, USA - Soil MetaG P. deltoides SBSDD2 | ecosystem: Environmental > Terrestrial > Soil > Tree plantation... | reverse complement strand
AGTTGTCGCCGTCGAAGTCGGCAGCCGCAACCGAGACCCCGTTCGGGAGGCGGCCGCCGATCGTCCCCCTGATCTCGGTGACGGGGGTCCCGTTCGGCTTGAAGACTCGCACGAGGCTCGGCCCTGGGCCGACCCGCCCGGCGATGATTTCGCCGATTCCCTGATCGTTGACGTTGCCGACTGCGACGCTCACGCCGACGCGCTCGTTGCCGAACGGCCGGAAGTGTGCGATCCGGTCGAGCGATTGCCCGTCGTACACCGAGATGAAGGGCGCGGAGCCGGACCTGGTTGGAGCGGCGACGATGTCCTCCGTCAGGTCATCGGTCAGCTGCCCGGTGATGGTGGAGACGCCGCGGGTGGACTTGCGTCCGAACGGATAGACGCGACCGGCCGTCCGCCCGTTGCCGTCCTTCACGAGTACGAGCGTCGGCTGCCCAGGGAGTGAGCCGAGCGCGATGCGGCGCTGCGGCACGTCTGGGAGCGCGAGGACGCCCATCATCATCCCGCCGTCCTCGTGGGGGAGTATGTGGCAGTGGAAAAAGTACTTGCCGAGCTCCGGGCTGACGCGGAAACGGATGATCACGGACTGGCCGGGCGGGATGTCGACTGAGTCGCGTAACGACGTGTAGTAGTAGGGGTTCGCGCTGGTGGTCCTCGGGCCCGTCTGGATCTGGTTCGAGCCGACGCGGATGACCGCGAAGTCGGTCTGGTGGAGGTGGAATACGTGGTCGATGGTCGAGTTGTTCACCAGGAGCCACTCCTCGACCTGGCCGACCTGGATGGGAACCAGCGGCGAGTCCGGGAAGAGGTAGCCGTTGATCGGGAACGACGCGCGTCCCTGGGCGTCGTCCACGATCCTCCAGTCAAACGTGCGGTGCTGGTCGGGCACCTTCGTGTAAATGTCGGGGACCGGCCCGTTCGGCGTCAGGCTGGGCGCCGGCTCGGTCGCGGGAGTGCCGGTGACGTTGATCGTCGCCAGTGCCCAGAACTGCGGCATCGGCCTCAGCCGCTGGTGCATGTTGTCGACGATGTAGTATGTGCCGGGCTTCGCCGGAGCCGTGACCGCCATCGTGATGCGCGCGCCGTCCTCGAGAACCGTCGGCCCGTTGAAGACGAAGGGCACCGGTGGCGCGAGTGTCGTCTCCCGGGGGAAGACGTTGTTCGTGTTCCCGTCGTAGGAGAAGATCGTCGCCTGCCACGGGTTCTCGCCGTTGCCGTCGGTGACTCCGAGGTTGAAGTCGCCGTTTCGCTCCATGCCGACGAACGTCCAGATCTGGGTCTCGCCCGGCCGGATCGTCAGCGTCGGGTTGAACTGGCCGTTGACGTATTTCCTCCAGGTTGTGCCGTACGGCTCCAGGTTGGCGTTGGTGCCCGGATCAGGATCTTTCAGGACGCGGTCGCCGGTCTTCGGGTCGGTCGCGATCATGCCCAGCGTCAGCGCGAACACTCGCTCCGCGTACTTCCCCTTGTACTGTGGCCACGGGTCGAGTGGGTCACCGATCTGGAGGGTTCCGGCAAGGCCTCCGTAGACCTGGTCGGCCGCGTACCCGTGGCGGTGGGCGTGGTACCAGTCCACCCCGGGCTGGTGGTCCGAAGGAATCACGACACGGCTTCGGTACGTCCCGTTCGGCAGGATCGTTCGGTACGCGTTGTCGCCCTCGTCGAGCGGGCTGACGATCAGGCCGTGAGTATGCAGATTGGTGAGGAGGGCTCCTTGCGGAAGCTCGGGGCCGGGTGCGTCGCCAAGCTGGTTGTGCCAGGTGAGGTCGACCGTGTCTCCTGGCTGGACCTGCAATGTCGGCGCCGGGAACTGCGCCGGGTATGACCTGCCGTCCGGTGTCGTGAACTCGTAGCCGGCCGCGAAGTTGAGCGGGAACTTCGGTGGGTTGGCCCGTCCGATCGGGGACGCCGGCGGGAGCGTCGGATTCGAGTAGAGCGGCAATCCGCCAAACAGCGTGGGGGCTTTCGATCCGGGCGGCCCCGCCCGCCTGAGCGTAACGCTCGCCTGGAGCACGCCGTTGTGGCTCGAGATCACAGGCGGCTCGAGTAGCGCACCGGCCGACTCCTGCGGGACGATGATCGGCGCGGGTTCCGCGGCCGGAGCGCCGCTGGCGACCGAGAGTACAAGCAGTGCCAGAGCCAGCAACGCGACGATGGTCGAGCGCACGCCCACTTTTGTCAACTGTCCCACATCTGCGGTTCAAAGGGAAGTGCCGCCCGGCTGCTGGGCTATCCTCAGGGTCGGGAGAGCGCCAAAGAAGCGCTCTCGTTCTTTACCCCCGTGCGAACCACGCTCAAAAGAGGAATCGGCCGCGGCGCAGCGGTGAACGGGAATGGTCGGGCGGTTCTGCCTCCTGGGCCGTTCACGCCGGTCCGGCTCTACCGCCAGCCCCAGCCGGAACACGGAAGCTTGCGGGTGCTGGGCCGCGTTCTCGGCTGGCTGTTCGCGGTCATCGTCCTGTTCGCGGGAGCGATTGCCGGCGGCGCCTACCTCTTCTTCCACCACAGCGTCGCCGCCGTTGCGCCGCAGACCAGGGCGGACAAGGCGGCCACGAAGCAGCTCGCCGCGGCGACCGATCCGAGCAAGCCCGCGATCGCACTCGTGATTGGCTACGACCGTCGCTACGGCGAGACGGGACACTCGCGCTCGGACACGATCATGCTCGTGCGCACCCAGCCGAATCCGCCGGCGATCTCGATCCTCTCGTTCCCGCGCGACCTAGCGGTCGACGTCAAGTGCCCTGACGGGGACCACGGCGTCGACAAGATCAATGCCGCCTACGCCTACTGCGGGTCGCCTGGCTCGATGTCGACGATCCGCGCGCTGACCGGATTGCCGATCAACTACCTGGTCACGGTGAACTTCCGCGGCTTCACGCAGGTGGTGGACAAGCTCGGCGGCATCTGGATCGACGTCGACCGCCGCTATTTCCACTCGAACGCGGGCACGTCACCCGGATCGTTCGACCGGTACTCGGAGATCAACCTGTTCCCGGGCTACCAGCGGCTCAACGGCGCGCAGGCGCTCGCGTTCGTGCGTTTCCGCCACACCGACGACGACATCTACCGCAACGCGCGCCAGCAGCTTTTCCTCAAGGCCGTCCGGCAGCAGGTAGGGAAGGCGAGCCTGACCGACTATCCGCGGATCCTGCACGCGATCGTCAGCAACCTGGTGATCGGCCGGCAGGGCGGAGGCGCTCCCTCCGAGAGCACGATCTTCAACTACGCCCAGTGGCTGTACGGCCTGCCGAAGGGGAACATCTTCCAGACGAAGTTGACCGGCATCGAGAACGGCTATTCCAGCACCCTGGGCTCGGTGGTGAACTACGACTCTGCCGGAATGGCGGCGGCGATCCGCGACTTCCAGCATCCGGATGTCGCCGCGCCGGAGGCCACGGCGTCATCCGTTCTGCACAAGAAGATCGGGAAGGCGAGAGCGCCGCGGCCGTCGCTCACGACGGTGAGCGTGATGAACGCGAACGGGATCGCGGGCTCGGCCACCCTGGCGGTCAACGGGCTGGACAAGATCGGGTACCGGATTCTCTTCCCGCCGAACCAGACTCCGGCCGATGCGCCTCCGCACGCGGGCGGGGCGTGCCCGAGCGTCCACTGCTTCTTCACGAAAGTGTTCTGGAATCCGGCCAAGAAACGTTCGCAGCCGGCGGCCAAGAAGATCGCCGCCCTGTTCGGGCAGGCGGACGTGCAGAAGCTGCCGCCGAAGCTCAAGCCCTACACGAATGGCTCGATGGTCCTCATCGCCGTCGGCACGACCTTCCACGGCTCCCTCGCACCGGCGCCGGTCGACCGGACGCCGCCGAAGCAGCCTGCGGCCGTGACCTACGACCCGGGCACGACGAGGGGACTCCTCCAGAAAGCACAGCGCAAGGTGCCGTTCAAGCTCGAGGTGCCGACGCTGCTCGCCTCGGGCTCGGAGCCCGACACCTCGGGGATGCCGATCCGCACGTACAAGATCGACGGCGACAACCGCGCGGTTCGCCTCAGTTTCACGTACCCGAGCGGGGGCTACACCGAGTACTGGGGAGTGGAGGAGACGGACTGGGCTGATGCGCCGGTACTCTCGGATGCGAATTTCGACCACGTCGTGAAGGGGCGGAAGTACTCCTTCTACTGGAACGGTCCTGACCTGCACATGATCGCCCTGCACGAGAACGGCGCCACCTACTGGGTCGTGAACACGCTGCTCGACACGCTCTCGCCGCCGACGATGGTGGCGATCGCAAAAGGCCTCAAGCCGCTCGGCTCGGTGAAGAAGTGAGCGAAGCGCGCATCGCAGTCTTCGGAGCCGGCTACGCCGGCCTCGTCACCGGGGCGTGCTTCGCGGAGCTGGGCCACACCGTCGCCGTCCGGGACATCGTCCCCGCGAAGATCTCGGTGCTCAACGCAGGCGATATGCCGATCTTCGAGCCGGGCTTGGAGGAGTTGATCGAGCGTAACCGCGAGCGGCTGCGCTTCACCCTCGACGCGGCAGAGGCCCTCGAAGGAGCGCAGTTCGTGTTCATTTGCGTGGACACGCCGCCGACCTACGCGGGCGATGCCGACCTCTCGCGCGTGTGGACGGTGATCGAGGAGCTCCCGGCCACGTCCGACCGGATGATCCTGGTCATGAAGAGCACGGTGCCGGTCGGCACCGGTGAGACGGTGAGGGCGAACCTCGACGCCCGGGGGATGGACGCGACCGGCTACGTCTCGAACCCCGAGTTCCTCGCCGAGGGGACGGCGGTCAGGGACTTCCTCGAGCCCGATCGCATCGTCGTCGGCGCTTTCGACGAGAGCGACGCGGAGGCCGTGGAGCAGCTCCACGCCGGGGTGGACGCTCCTATCGTGCGCACCGACGTCGCCTCGGCGGAGATGGTCAAGCTGGCCTCCAACGCGTTTCTCGGCACGCGCATCAGCTTCATCAACGAGATCGCCAACGTATGCGAGCTCGTAGGGGCGGACGTGAACGACGTCGCGCGCGGCATGGGGCTCGACTCGAGGATCGGCACGCGCTACCTCAAGCCGGGAATAGGTTTCGGCGGCTCGTGCTTCCCCAAGGACATCTCCTTCCTGAAGCTGCTGGCGGGCAACTCCGGCTACCACTTCCAGCTCCTCAATTCGGTTATCGAGGTCAACGAGCTGCAGAAGCGACGGGTGATCGGAAAGCTGCAAAAGCACCTCGGCTCGTTGCGGGGGAGCTGCATCGCCCTGCTCGGCCTCGCCTTCAAGGCGCACACCGACGATCTCCGGGAAGCGCCGAGCATCGTGCTCGCATCGCGGCTGCTCGCGGAGGGGGCAGATGTGCGCGCCTGGGATCCGGTGGCCGATGCAAGCCAGGTGCTGAAGGGCGTAAGCGTCGTGTCGAGCATCGACGAGGCCGTGGCGGGTGCAGACGCGGCGGTGATCGTGACCGAGTGGGACGAGCTGCGCATGCTCGCATCTCCGGAGACGCTGGCGGCCATGCGCCGGCCGCTCATCATCGACGGCAGGAACCTCCTCGACCCCGACGAGGTCCGAGCCGCGGGCTTCGCCTACGAGGGAATCGGGCGACCGACCTCTCCGCTGGACATGCTTCCGGAGACGCCGGAGCGCGATCTTCCTGCCACCGCGAGGGACGAATAGGTGGCGATCACGCGGGAAGGGCTCGAGGCGTTCGCCTTCGACGCCAAGCGCGTCGAGAAGCCGTGGGGATACGAGCTGATCTGGGCCCATAGCGAGCACTACTGCGGCAAGCTCCTGTTTATCCGCCGTGGCGAGCAGCTGAGCCTGCAATTCCACGAGCGGAAAGACGAGACGGTCTACGTCCACGCGGGGCGAATCGAGATCGAGCTCGGAAAGGGCGCCGAGCCCGAGATCGTGGAAGCGGGTGCCGCGTTTCGTATCCGCCCGGGGACCGTGCACCGCTGGCGCGCGCTCGAGGACTCGCTCGTGCTCGAGGCGTCCACGCCCGAGCTGGACGACGTCGTCCGGCTCGAAGATCGGTACGGCCGCGCCGGCACGTGAGCTTCACCGACCAGGCGTATCTCCGCGAGGAGCAGTACCGCGACGACGCGAACCTCCGGGCCCGCCTGGAGCTTCACCGACGCTTCTCGACCAGCTCGCAGCCGTGGCATCGCTGGGTCTTCGAGCAGCTCGAGCTCCCGTACCAGGCCGAGATTCTCGAGGTCGGCTGCGGCCCGGGAGAGTTGTGGCTGCAGAACCTGGATCGCATCCCGCCGGGCTGGCGCCTCACGCTCGCCGATCTGTCGCCCGGGATGCTCGGGGCCGCCCGGAAGGCGCTCGACGATCGCGCCGAGTACCGCGTGGCGGACGCGCAGCAACTGCCCTTCGCGGACGAGGCGTTCGATGCTGTGATCGCGAACCACATGCTGTACCACGTGGCCGACCGGCCGCGTGCGTTCGCGGAGATCGCCCGCGTTCTCCGTCCCGGGAGCGTCTTCTATGCCTCCACGAACGGCCGCGACCACCTCAAGGAGATCAAGGAGCTCTACGTCCGGAACGAGCGGTGGGAGTTCCGCCTGGAGGAGGCCGGCGAGGAGCTGCGCGCAGTCTTTACCGACGTGGGGCTTACGCTCTTCCCTGACAGCCTGGAGGTGACCGAGGTGACGCCGCTCGTCGAGTTCGTCCGCAGCATCGACGTGGGGCGGTCCGGGTTCGAGGAGGTCATCCGTTCGCGAATCGAGACGGAAGGATCGTTTCACGTGACCAAGGTGGGCGGGCTGTTCTCCTGTCGCAAACCTTGACACATTTGTGTTAGGGTTCTCCTCGTGGAGCCTCTGACCGTGGGAGACGCGGCTGCCGCCACCGGCTGGTCGCCGCGCATGTTGCGCTATCTCGAGCAGACACGGCTCGTCGTCCCGCCGCGCACCGCGAAGGGCTATCGCCTGTACGGGCTGCGCGAGCTGAACGTCCTCCGCTCGCTCCACGAGCTCCGCAGCGCCTTTGCCGTCGAGCTTTCCGACGTCGCCTTCGCCGCCAGGCTGCGAAGCGAGCATGATCTGAGAGCCGCGGTGGAGACCTGGCTCGCCGGCGCGACCGGGACCGCTCCGGCTTACCTCGAATGGGAACAGCGGAAGCAGGAGCGCCTGCTCGCCGCCTGATGGTGGAAACCACTGACCGAAAGGAACGCATGGCCACGACCAAGAGACACGACGTCAAGGATCTGGCGCTCGCGCCGGAGGGCGTCGCCCGGATCGAGTGGGCGGACTGGCAGATGCCCGTGCTCGCCGCGATCCGGGGGCGCTTTGCCGAAGAGCAGCCGCTCGCCGGCTACCGCATCTCCGCCTGCCTGCATGTCACCAGCGAGACGGCGAACCTGATGCGGACGCTGAAGGCGGGCGGCGCCGACATCGTCCTCTGCGCGTCCAACCCGCTGTCGACCCAGGACGACGTCGCCGCGGCACTCGTGGAGGAGTACGACGTCGCCGTCTATGCCATCAAGGGCGAGGACAACGACACGTACTACCGGCACATCGAGGCGGCCGTCGACCACAAGCCCCAGCTGACGATGGACGACGGCGCCGACGTGATCGGCGTCCTCCACTCGGCACGCCGCGAGCAACTCGGCGACATCCTCGGCGCGACCGAGGAGACGACCACCGGCGTCATCCGCCTGAAGGCGCTCGAGCGTGACGGCGCGCTCGGTTTCCCCGTGATCGCGGTCAACGACGCGGACACGAAGCACCTGTTCGACAACCGCTACGGCACCGGGCAGTCCTCGATCGACGGCATCCTCCGCGCGACGAACGTCCTGCTCGCGGGCCGCAAGTTCGTCGTCGCCGGCTACGGCATGTGCGGTCGCGGCGTCGCCCTGCGGGCGAAGGGGATGGGCGCGCACGTGATCGTCACCGAGGTCGACCCGCTGCGGGCACTCGAATCCGTCATGGACGGTTTCGAGGTGTTGCCGATGGAGCGCGCCGCCGAGATCGGCGACATCTTCATCACCGCGACCGGCGACAAGAGCGTTATTCGGCGTGAGCACATGGAGCTGATGAAGGACGGGGCGATTCTCGCCAACACCGGCCATTTCAACGTCGAGATCGAGATCCCCGCGCTCCGGCAGATGGCGGTCGAGAGCCGGGCGGCGCGGCCGTTCGTGGAGGAGTTCCGGCTCGAGAGCGGGCGGCGCCTGTTCCTGCTCGCGGACGGGCGCCTGATCAACCTCGCGGCGGCCGAGGGGCATCCAGCCCAAGTGATGGACATGTCCTTCGCCAACCAGGCGCTTGCAGCCGAGTTCGTCGTCCAGAACGCGGGCACGCTCGACCGGAAGGTCTATCCCGTGCCGGAGGAGATCGACCGGGAGATCGCGCGCCTGAAGCTCGCCACCATGGGCGTCGAGATCGACCACCTCACCGAGGAGCAGGCCAAGTACCTCGAGTCCTGGGACGAAGGAACTTAGGGAACTGCCGTATCCATTGCAGCTCGAGCTCTCGCTCGCCGGTCTCGCCCTCGTGAGGAACTGGCTGGTCGGCGAGCGAGAGACGGTCAATCCGATCCTGGACGAGCTCGAGCGGCTCGCCGCCGCGCCGCGGGGCGAGTGGATCGACGTCCCGCTGCGCGACAGCGCCGAGGGCTACACGGCCTGGGCCGAGACCTATGACGTCCGCGCGAATCCGATCGTGCACCTGGAAGGGCCGTTCATGGCCGCGCTGTTCGCCCGGCTCGACCCCGGACGTGCACTCGACGCGGCGTGCGGGACGGGCCGGCACACGGAGGTACTGGCCGGGCTGGGGCACGACGTTGTCGGCGTGGACGCGAGCCCGGCGATGCTCGGGCGCGCTCGCGAGCGACTTCCCGAGGCCGACTTTCGGGAGGGGCAGCTGGACGCGCTACCGCTCGACGACGGCTCAGTTGACCTTGCGGTCTGCTCGCTCGCGCTGACGCATCTGGACGATCCCGGGCCGGCGATCGCGGAGCTCGCGCGCGTCGTGCGGCCCGGCGGCCGGATCGTGCTCAGCGACGTCCATCCCGCCTGGATCGCGCTCGGCGCCCAGGCGGCCTTCCGCGACGCGGACGAGCGCCGCGGCTACATCCGCAACCACATCCACTGGGTCAGCGCCTACCTACGCGTATTCCGAGCGGCGGGGCTCACCGTGCTCGACTCTCACGAGCTTCTCTACGGCCGCGAGGAGGCCGATCTCTGGATCGACGCGCAGGAGATCGACGTCGACGTCGCGTACGAGGCGCTGGTCGGCATGCCGGCCGTCCTCGTCTGGGAACTTGCCAAAACCTGACAACTCTCGACCACCCTCACGGGTGCCTGGCAGCGGTTTGGCGCCCGAGCGGGTCGTCCGGCTCGAGGCCGATCGGGTCGTTCTCCTCGACCAGCGGCGGCTGCCTGCGGAAGAGGTCGAGCTCGAGTGCCGCTCTGCCGCGGAGGTGGCGGAAGCGATCCGAACGCTCGCGATCCGCGGCGCGCCGGCGATCGGGGTCGCAGCCGCGTACGGCTACGCGCTCTCGGCGCAGCGTGGGGAGGACCTGGACGAGGCCGAGCGCGTCCTGCGCCAATCCAGGCCGACGGCCGTCAACCTCGGCTGGGCACTCGACCGGATGCGGTCCGACCCGAGGGCGGCGAACGCGCGAGGAATTCACGAGGAGGAGGTCGAGCGCTGCCGCCGGATGGCCGCGCATGCCGCTGCGCTGCTCGAGCCGGGCACGCGCGCCCTCACGCACTGCAACACGGGCGCCCTCGCGGCCGGGGGGTACGGGACTGCGCTAGGCGCGCTGCGAAGCGCCTGGGAGCGAGGCGTTCTCGAGCACGTCCTGGTCGGAGAGACGCGGCCGCTGCTCCAGGGGGCCCGCCTCACCGCCTGGGAGCTCGAAGCCGAGGGGATTCCCTTCAGCGTGATCGCGGACTCCGCGGCTGGGCGAGCGATGGCCGCCGGTGAGGTCGACGCCATTCTCACCGGAGCCGACCGGATCGCCGCGAACGGCGACACGGCAAACAAGATCGGGACGTACTCCCTGGCCGTCCTCGCGTCGCACCATGAGATCCCGTTCTACGTCGTCGCCCCGACCTCCACGGTCGATCCGGCGACGCCGACGGGTGACCGGATCCCGATCGAGGAGCGCGACCCAGCGGAGGTCACCGGTCGCTTTGCCGCGCGCAACCCCGCCTTCGACGTCACGCCCGCCGTACTCATCACGGCCATCGTGACGGAGCGGGGAGTCCACCGCCCGCCGTTCACGGACCTGGCACGAAGTCGAGGCTGAACCGCCCGAGCCTTCCGCCTAGCGTGCCAGGGTGGATCTCCTCGGGCTGCTCCTACCGCAGCGCTGCGCGGTTTGCTCGTGCCACGGCCGGCCGCTTTGCATGCCGTGCCGAGCGGAGCTGAGGCGGCTGCAGGCGCCGATCTGCGCACGCTGCGGCGCGCCGACCGCGTGGCCGGTCGAGCGTTGTCGCGAGTGCAGCGGCCGGCGACTCGCCTTCGCCAGCGCCCGCGCTGCCGTCCTCTACGACCGGGCCGCCCGCTCGCTCGTCGCGGCGTGGAAGGAACATGCCATCCGTGTGTTGGCCGAGTCTGCTGCCGACCTGATCTGCGAGACGGTTCCGGTACCGCCCGTGGACGGGCTGGTCTTCGTCCCGCCGGACGGCGAGCGGCTGCTCCGGCGCGGCCACAATCCGTCGCGCGAGCTTGCACTCGAGCTCGGGTGCCGCTGGGGACTGCCAGTCGGAGACGTGCTCCTTCGCGGCCGGCGCGCCGCCGTGAGGCAGCGCGGCCTAACCCGGGCCGAGCGCACGAGGAATGTCGCCGGGGCCTTCCGCGCCCGCCGCGGGCCGCTTCCCGCGAAGCTCCTCGTCGTCGACGACGTCTATACGACGGGCGCGACCGCCTCGGCCGTCGCCTCGGCGCTCAGGGCGGCCGGCGCGCGCGAGATCCACGTGGTCACGCTCGCCCGGACGGTGCGCACCGCCTCGTAGAATGGAGGACCCCGCTCGACCGAGGAGGGCAGATGCAACTCGAGGTGAAGGGCAAGAACGTCGAGGTCAGCGATTCGATCCGCAGCTACGCCGAGGCGAAGTTGCGGAAGCTGGAGCGGCAGCTGAGCGATCCGACGCGAGTCGAGCTCGAGCTGGCCGTGGAGCGGAATCCTTCGATCGCGCAGAGCCAGGTGGCTGAGGCGACGATCTGGACGAAGGGTCCTGTCCTCCGCGCGCGCGAGTCGTCGGAAGACATGAAGGCGTCGATCGACCAGCTCGCCGACAAGCTCGCCCGGCAGGTGAAGCGCTACAAGGAGAAGCGGCGCAGGCGTCACGTTCGGGCCGAACTGCCCGAGCTGCCGATCGAAGTCGGGGACGGCTCGGAGCCGCTAATCGTCAAGTCGAAGCAGTTCCCGGTCAAGCCGATGAGCCCGGACGAGGCCGTGCTCCAGCTCGAGCTCGTCGGGCACGACTTCTTCGTCTTCCAGAACGCCGAGTCGGGCCTCGTGAACGTCGTCTACCGGCGACGCGACGCGACCTTCGGCCTGATCGAGCCCCAGTTGTAGTTGGGGCTGTTCCGGCGCGAGCGGTTGCACGAGCGGCTTGCCCGTGAAGGCGGGCTGACCGAGCATGCTCCCGAGCCGATCGACGTGGGTCCGCCCCCACCGGGCGTTCCCGGCTTTCACGGCCTCCAGCGGCCCCGCCGCTGGGACGCGGTCGTGATGGTGGAGGCACCGGAGCTGCCCGGGCACGAGACTTCCTTTGTCGTGCTGGGGGACGGTTCCGTCGTCCTCGACCAGGAGCTGCCTGAGCCGGCGGTCGAGCCGATCGCGGAAGTGCTCGACCAGGTAGTCGACGCCCCCTACCGCGTCGAGGCGGTGCGCAGACACGATGACGTCTGGGCCGCGGCGGCGCGCCGCATCGAGCTGCTCGAGTTACCCGGCGCAGCAGGAGACGAGCTGACGCTGACGATGCAGGCCGGAACGAAGTCGTTATCGGCGGACGGCCATCCGGAGTTCGGCACGGTGGCGGACTTGGAGCGGTACGCCTCGGAGCGCTATGAGTCATACGTCGCCGAAGCCAAGCGGCTCGACGGCGAGCTCTTCGAAGTTCGCGTCAGCCCGCTCTGATCCCGGCGGCGCATCCCGTCTCGACCCCTAGCTCGGCGACGAACAAGCTACCCTTGCATCGTGCCTCAACTGGGCTCCTTTGAAAAGGCTCTGCGGGTCGGAGAAGGACGTCGTCTCAAGCGGCTGCGCGAACAGGCGGACTACATCACATCGCTCGAGCCCGAGTGGGAGAAGCTCTCCGACGAGGAGCTGGCGGCCAAGACGGTCGAGTTCAAGCAGCGCATCGAGAACGGAGAGGACGTCGACGAGCTCGTTTTCGAGGCGTACGCGACGGTGCGCGAAGCGTTCAAGCGAACGATTGGAGTGCGCCTCTTCGACGTCCAGCTGATGGGCGGGATCGTCTTGCACGAGGGAGACATCGCGGAGATGAAGACGGGCGAGGGCAAGACGTTCGTCGCGACGCAGCCGCTGTACCTGAACGCGCTCACCGGCAACAACGTCCACCTCGTCACCGTCAACGACTACCTGGCCAAGCGCGACGCGAACTGGGTCGGGCCTGTGTACGAGGCCCTGGGGATGCGCGCCGGTTACATCGAGAACATGATGGCCGCGGACGCGCGCGACGCCGCCTACGCCGCCGACATCACGTACGGGACGAACTCCGAGTTCGGCTTCGACTACCTGCGCGACAACATGGCCGTCTCGCTCGAGGGCACCGTCCAGCGCGGTCACTTCTACGCGATCGTCGACGAGGTCGACTCGATTCTGGTCGACGAGGCGCGGACGCCGCTGATCATCTCCGGCGAGCCCGAGGTCGCGGCGGAGGTCTACTACGACTTCGCTCGCGTCGTCCGCCAGATGGACGGCGTGCCGTACAAGGCGCCCTCCAAGCTCGACCGCGGAGAGAGTCAGGAGCCCGACGCCGACTACACGTTCGACGAGAAGTTCAAGACGGTCTCACCCCTCCCGCGCGGCATCGAGAAGGTCGAGCGCGCCCTCAAGATCGACAACCTCTACGACCCGCGCAACGTCCAGCTCGTCAACCATTTGACCCAGGCGATCAAGGGGCAGGCGCTCTATCACCGCGACCGCGACTACGTCATCCAGGACGGCGAGGTCAAGATCGTGGACGAGTTCACCGGCCGCATCATGGAGGGCCGCCGCTGGTCGGAGGGCCTGCACCAGGCCGTCGAGGCGAAGGAGGGCGTACGTATTCAGGAGGAGCACGTCACCCTCGCGACCATCACGCTCCAGAACTACTTCCGGCTGTACGAGAAGCTCGCCGGCATGACCGGGACGGCCAAGACCGAGGAGAAGGAGTTCGTCGAGATCTACGACCTGCACGTGGTCGAGATCCCGACCAACGTCGCAGTCGCCCGCGCCGATGAGAACGACCTGATCTTCAAGACCAAAGAGGAAAAGTTCCACGCCGTCGTCGACGACATCCGCGAGCGCCACAAGAAGGGGCAGCCCGTCCTTGTCGGCACGATCGCGGTGGAGACGTCGGAATATCTGTCCGCGCTGCTCGAGCGCCAGGGCATCCCGCACAGCGTCCTGAACGCCAAGCAGCACGAGAAGGAGGCGGACATCATCAAGGACGCCGGCCAGCAACAGGCGGTCACGATCGCGACCAACATGGCCGGCCGCGGGGTCGACATCAAGCTCGGTGAAGGCGTGCTCGAGCGCGGCGGACTGTACGTCCTCGGCACCGAACGGCACGAGGCGCGGCGGATCGACAACCAGCTGCGCGGCCGCTCAGGCCGCCAGGGCGATCCCGGGGAGTCGCGGTTCTACCTCTCCGGCCAGGACGATCTCGTCCGCCTGTTCGCCGGCGATCGCATCTTCAAGATCATGGACCGCTTCAAGATCCCCGAGGGCGAGCCGATGGAGGCAGGGATCCTCTCCCGCCAGATCGAGAACGCGCAGAAGAAGGTCGAGGAGCAGAACTTCGTCATGCGCAAGAACGTCCTCAAATACGACGACGTCCTCAACAAGCAGCGGACGGTCATCTACGCGCAGAGGCGGCAGGTGCTCGAGGGCGAGGACCTGTCGGACGAGGTGCGCGAGTGGATCCGGGAAGTGGTCCCGCGGGTGGTCGACCAGTTCGCGTCGACCGAAGAGGAGGAGATCGACCTCGATGCGCTCGTGCAGGCGATGAAGGACCTGTACGCGACGGAGATCACCGTCGAGGAGCTGCGCGAGGAAGTAGGCGTCGAGCGCGACTCGCTCGTGGACGAATTCATCGAGGACGCCCTGGACGAGTACGCGGCCAAGGAGGAGAGCTTCGGCGAGGACCCGGAGTCGCAGCAGCCGCTCATGCGCCAGCTGGAGCGCTTCGTGATCCTCCAGGTCGTCGACACCCGCTGGCGCGAGCACCTCGAGAACATGGACTACCTGCGCGAGGGCGTCCACCTGCGGGCGATGGCGCAGAAGGACCCGCTGGTCGAGTACACGTCCGAGGGACACGGGATGTTCGAGGAGCTGAATGCGGCCATTCGCGAGGAGGTCGTCTTCACGCTCTTCCATGCCGAGCTCGCTCCCGAGGACGCCGAGCTCCTGGCCATGCAGGACGGCCAGGGGAACGGCACCGCGCTCGACTACCAGCACCAGTCCCTCGCCGGAGCCGACGCGATCGCCGCGGCCGGGATGGCAGGCGGCGAGGTGGCCGGCTCGGTCTCCACCGCTGGGGCGACCATGGCGCCCGCCGGCGGCTCCGTCATCACGGGGCAGCGCGTGGTGGCCGATAGGGACAAGATCGGCCGCAACGACCCCTGCTGGTGCGGCTCGGGCAAGAAGTTCAAGAAGTGCCACGGCGCTTAGGCGCGCTCGCCTCGCTCCTCCTCAACCGGATTGCTCGCGGGCCAGGCGCAGGCGGGCGTCTCTCCGGTCGAGTTCGTCGACCTGAAGCCGCCGAAGGGGACGCTCAGCTACGCGTTCGACGTGAACCTGTCCGGACAGGCGACGGGCGTGATGACGGACCAGTCTGGCTTTCGCGCCCGTCGACCGCGGTTTTTCCTACGACCCCGACTCCGGACTCGTCGCTGCGCGACCTCGGCGTGGGCGTCTTCCCAAGCGACATCAGCGAGGCGGGAAACCTGGTGCGGCGGCTGTCGCCGAGCAACAACGCGTTCTTCTGGAGGGACGTGGGCGGGTTCAAGGACCTCGGCCCCGGCACCGCGAACGCCTTCGACCGGAGCGGGGGCATCTACGGCTCGCACGACGGAATGCCGGGTATGTGGAGCCCCTCGGGCGGCTTCACGCCCTTCTCCGCCCCTCCGGCGCCTTACACGAAGGGAGACGCGCTCGCCGGCAACATCTTCGGCCAGGCGACCGGCCGCTTCACCGGCGGCGACGGTGATGCCTCCTTCGCTTGGACGGGAACGGACTACCAGTTCCCGGCGCTTCACCTCTTCCCCGCGCCGCCTGGCATCGAGTCCTCATCCGGACAGGCGATCAACGACGCCGGCGTGATCGCTGTGCACGGAATCGACGCCGACGGCAACGACCTTCCGGTGCTCTTCCACGCGCCGTACGACCTGGCGAGCGGAAACCTGGACGGGCAGTCGGAGTTCGTGAAGATCCGGCCAGCGCCCTCGCGACCGTTCTCGAGGCCGGCGAATGCGCCAACGCCCTCCCGATCGCCCCGACCAGCCTGCCGCACATCTTCAGTCGGAAGAACGAGCGTCTCCAGCTTTCGGTGCGCACATCCCGTCGCAAGAGGGTGAGCGTCTTCGTCCATGACCCGCCCGGCGCCAACGTCGTCGCGGTGAACGTGCCGAAGAAAAAGGTGAAGGGCACCGTCCGCATCACGATCGTCGTGCGGAAGCTGCTCCACGGCGGCCCGACGCCCGTCGCCGTCGAAGTGAGATAGCCAGCTACCCTCTCGCCATGCCAGACGTCCAGGAGCAACTCCAGGAAATCGGGGCCCAGCTCGACTGGGTCCGTGATTACCTTTGACCCGGATGAGCTGAGGAAGCGAGCGGCCGAGCTCGAGCGGCAGATGTCCGAGCCCGGCTTCTGGGACGATCAGCAGCAGGCAGCGCAGATCTCCGCCGACCAGGCGCGGGTGACGCGCCGGATCGAGCGGTACGAGCGGCTGACGCAGGAGTACGAGGACGCCCGCGAGCTGCTGTCGATGGACGGCGAGATGGCCGACGAGATCGCCGCCTCACTCGAGCCGCTCCAACGCGAGCTCTCCCGTCTGCAGGAGGACGCGCTCTTCTCCGGCGAGTACGACTCCGGCGATGCGTTGGTCACCATCCACGCTGGAACAGGAGGGACGGACGCCCAGGACTGGGCCGAGATCCTCCTGCGCATGTACCTGCGCTGGGCCGACCGGCGCGGCTTCGAGACGGAGGTGGTCGAGGCGAGCCCCGGGGAGGAGGCGGGGCTCAAGTCCGCCACCTTCACTGTCAAGGGCGAGAACGCCTACGGGATCCTCAAGGCCGAGCGCGGCGTCCACCGCCTCGTCCGGCTCTCGCCCTTCGACCAGGCGCACCGTCGCCACACGTCCTTTGCCCAGGTGATCGTCGCCCCGCTGCTGCCGGAGAACGTCGATGTCGAGATCGACGAGGCCGACCTGCGCATCGACACCTACCGTGCGAGCGGCGCCGGCGGGCAGCACGTGAACAAGACCGATTCCGCCGTCCGAATCACCCACATCCCGACCGGGATCGTCGTCCAGTGCCAGAACGAACGTTCCCAGGCGTCGAACAAGCAGACGGCCCTCCGGCTGCTCAAATCGAGGCTCGTCGAGCTCGAGCAGGAGCGCCGCGAAGAGGAGCTGGCGAAAGAGCGTGGGGCCGCGCAGGACATCGGGTTCGGAAGTCAAATTCGCAGCTATGTGCTCCAGCCGTACCAACTCGTCAAGGATCACCGGACCGAGTACGAGACAGGAAATACGCAGGCAGTCCTTGACGGTGACCTGGACGAGCTCATCCGCGCATACCTGCTGGCCAAAGCTGCTGGAACCGTCGTATAGCAGGGGCTTTAGGTACACTCAGCCGCTGCGCGGACTCCCGGCCGAGAGGCCTAACTACCTTCATGCAGGAATTCGATCTCCAAACAGAGACGCCTGTGGCCGTAGCTGAGCGAGAGCGCACCGCCTCGCCGGCACCGAGCCCGTCGTCGATGATCGTCTTCGAGAACGTCTCGAAGATCTATCCGCCGAACGTCGCCGCCCTCCGTCACATCACCTTCGTGGTGGAGAAGGGCGAGTTCGTCTTCGTCGTCGGCCCTTCCGGCTCGGGGAAGTCGACGATCGTCCGGCTCCTGCTCAAGGAGCTCGAACCGACCGGCGGGAGGATCATCGTCGGCGGTCGCGACCTCGGCCGGCTGCGCCGTTCACGCGTGCCGCGCCTGCGCCGCAACATCGGTTGCGTCTTCCAGGACTTCAAGCTGCTTCCGAACCGCACCGCGGCCGAGAACGTCGCGTACGCGCTGAAGGTCGTGGGCGAGAACCGCAACGCGATCCGCAAGAAGGTTCCGGAAGTGCTCAACCTCGTCGGCCTTTCGACGAAGATGGACTCCTATCCCGATCAGCTTTCGGGCGGCGAGCAGCAGCGCGTCTCGATCGCGCGCGCCGTCGTCAACCACCCGCCGCTGCTCGTCTGCGACGAGCCGACGGGAAACCTCGACCCTGACACGTCCGTCGGGATCATGCAGTTGCTGTACCGCATCAACCGCGCCGGCACGACGGTTCTGATGGCGACGCACGACCGTGAGATGGTCGACAAGATGCGCCGCCGCGTGCTCGCGCTCGAGGACGGCGCGCTCGCCCGTGACGAGCGCCGCGGAGGGTACGCCTCGGAGTGATCCGTCCGGCGGGCATGGGGATGGTCCGGCGCGCGAAAACCGCGCCCGGCAAGGACACAGGGAGCGTGCGCATGCGAAGCAATACGGACGCGACCGAGGACGCCTCCCGGCGGGGCTTTGCAGCCGCCGGAGCGCGCCATGGGCGTCGGGCGGGTCACTCATCATGAGGGCGAAGATGCTCCTCTCGGAGGCGTGGCGCTCCCTCACCGCCAACCTCTCGACCACATTCGCAGCCGCCATCACCGTCCTCATCGGGATGGCGCTCGTCGGCATGCTCGTCGGCTTCGGGACGTACGCACGGTCGTGGACCGACAAGACGAAGAAGGAGCTCGTCGTGCACGTGTACTTCTGCACCGCGGCGGATGCGACCGACACGGGGCAGTCGAAGCAGTGCCGCGGGCGGGACGCGACCCAGAAGCAGATCAACGCGGTGGCGCGAAACCTCCAGCAGAACCCGCTCGCCGGCTCGATTCGCTTCATCTCGAAGGAACAGGCGCTCAAGCAGCAGGTGAAGCTTCACCCCGACGCGGGATACGACCTCCTGCCCAGCAACCCGCTGCCCGACGCACTCGAGGTGAGGCCGGTCAAGGGCGAGAAGGTCGACGCGCTGGCGCGTTCGCTGCGGCCGTTACCGGCCGGCGTCGGCGTCGTTACGTTCGGCAAGAAGACGGCGCACAAGATCCTCGACGTCGCGCACTTGATCGAGGTCCTTTTCCTGGTCGCGGTGCTCATCCTGCTTATTGCGTCGACGCTCCTGATCGCGAACACGATCCGCTTGTCGATCTTCGCGCGGCGTCGGGAGATCGAAGTCATGAAGCTGGTCGGCGCCTCCAACTGGTTCATCCGTGGCCCGTTCATGCTCGAGGGGCTGCTCACCGGGTTCATCGGCGCCATCCTGGCGGTGATCGTCCTCTTCATCGGGAAGGAGACGGTCGTCTCCTCGATCTGGTTCAAGGACGAGGGCGTGCACGCGCTCGCCTTCCCTCTGAACGGCCTGATCCTCATCGCACTCGGGCTGCTGCTCGGTGCGGCGGCGTCGTTGCTGACGCTGCGTCGCTTCCTCAAGGTCTGACCTGAACGATCGAGTAGTCGTCGAGCTGGCTCGGCGGGGGAAGCATGTCGTGGGCGAGCCGGTCTTCACGCCTGGTGTCCCGCTGCTCGTCGACCGCAAGGGCCTCGGCGATGCGGATCCCGGCGATCTCGTCGTCCTCCGCCGCGGCCGCGGACGCGCCCAGCTCGAGCGGGTCCTCGGACGCGTCGACGACATCGAGAGCGTGCTCGAGGGCGTGCTGGTCGAGCGGGGGCTGCGGGAGGAATTCGAGCCGTATGACGCGCCGGAGCCCTCGCTCGAGGGACGGGTCGATCTGCGCGACCTCGTCTCCTTCACCATCGATCCTGAGACGGCGAAGGACTTCGACGACGCCATCTCGGTGCGGGAAGAGGCGGACGGGCTGCGGGCCTGGGTGCACATCGCCGACGTCTCCCACTTCGTCGCGGCCGGGTCGCCGCTCGACCGTGGCGCCGCCATGCGTGCGTTCTCGACTTACGTGCCCGGGCGCGTCGCGCCCATGCTCCCGCACGAGTTGGCGGACGACCTGTGCAGCCTCCGCCCGCACCTCGACCGCCTGTGCGTCACGGTCGAGTTTCCACCCACCGGTGACCCGCTCTTCTACCGCTCGGTCATTCGCAGCCGCGCGCGCCTCACCTACGCCCAAGCGGAGCGGGGCGAAGCGGAGCCGGACGTGGCCGAAGCGCTGCGGCTGCTGACCCGGCTCGCGCAGGATCTCAGGCGGAAGCGGTTTGCGCGCGGAGCTCTGCGGATCGAGACGGGGGAGATCCAGTTCGCCTTCGACGGCCGCGGGGGCGTCGAGCGCGCCTGGCGGGAGAGCGAACCGCACGCGCATATGCTCGTCGAGGAACTGATGATCCTCGCCAACGAGGCGGTGGCCGGGCTGCTTGCCGGCCGCGACCGGGAGGCCGTGTACCGCGTCCACGAGCGTCCCGATCCGCAGTCGATCGCGAGCCTGCTCTCGAAGCTGGCCGATCTGGACGTCCCGACCCCACCCGAGCCGGAGCACATGGGCTCGGCGGGGGCCGAGCGCGTCGCGGCTGCCGCCAGCGAGCTGGTCACGCGCTACGTCGGTCAGACTGGACGTGGGAGGGAGGCTTTCCCGGCGCTCGTCCTGCGTGCCCTCAAGCAGGCACGCTACGACGCGCGCAACCTCGGCCATTCGGGGCTCGCGAGCCCCTCGTACTGCCACTTCACGTCGCCGATTCGCCGCTATCCCGATCTGGTCACCCACCGTGTCCTGCTGCGGGAGCTCGGCCAGCGTGACGACGCGCCCCAGGGGGACTTCGGGGAGGTCGCCGAGCATGCGTCCACGCAAGAACGGGCGCTTGCGGAGATCGAGTACCTGACGGACGAGATCTGCCTGGCATGGCTCCTCGACAAGCAGTTGTTCGAGCTCGGCTGGGAGCACGCGTTCGAGGGCGAAATCACGGGCGTGATCGGCTCGGGCGTCTTCGTCCGCTTCGGTGAGGTGTTCGAGGGCTACCTCCCCGCCCGCCGGCTCCGGGGGGACTACTTCGAGCTGAACGCGCTCGGGACGGCGCTCGTCGGCCGACGTGGCGGCGGAACGTACCGGCTCGGCGACCCGATCCGAGTTCTCGTCGAGAAGATCCGGCGCTACGAGGGCAAGGTCGAGCTGGCTCTCGTAATAACTTGACAGTTATATAACCAAGAGGTTATGATCGCGTGGATGGAGGTCTTCGAGGCACTCGCCGACCCCACGAGGCGGAGGATCGTGGAGCTGCTCGCGCGCCGAGAGCGATCGGCGGGCGAGCTCACGCGCCAGTTCGAGATCAGCCAACCGGCGGTCTCCAAGCACCTGCGCGTCCTGCGCGAAGCGGGCGTCGTGGATGTGCGCGGGGTCGCGCAGCGCCGCCTGTATCGCCTAGACCCCGCGACGCTCGGCCGGGCCGAGGCCTGGATTGCGCGGCACAGGCGGTTCTGGGAGGCGCGTCTCGACGCACTCGAAGAACACGTACAGAGGGAGGATTAAAGATGGACGAGTTCTGCACGATGGGCGCTGCCGAGGTTCTCTTCGAGCGGCGCCTGAAGGCACCTAGAGAGCGCGTGTGGCGGGCCCTCACGGATCCGGAGGAGCTCGGCGGCTGGCTCGCGCCGGCCGAAATTGAACTACGGGTCGGTGGCTCGGTTGTCCTGAAGTTCGACGAAGGCGACGAGCAGGGGACCATCACGGAGTTGCGTGAGCCCGAGGTTCTCGCGTACACGTGGAACGAGGGCAAGACCGATTCCCTCGTGCGCTTCCAGCTCGAGGAGGACGGAGACGGCACGCGGCTGCTGCTTCATCACACGTTCGAGGGCGAGGTTGACCTTGCGAGCTATGGCGGCGGTTGGCACCACCATCTCGAGCAGCTCATGGCGCAGGTCGCGGGCAATCCGATCGCCTGGGACACGAATCGGTATCGCGAGCTCCGAGCGGAGTACGAGCGGCGCGCCCAGCAGCGGCGCGAAGCCGAGCTCGCGAAGAGCTAGGCCGGCGCGGGGCGGAGCTCGGACTGGAGCTTCGCCCCGAGCTCACTCGCGACATCGAGGACCAGGTCGAGATCCTCGGCCTCGGTGCGGAAGTTCACGATGCAGGTGCGCAGGCAGAAGCGGCCGTTCAGGATCGCGTTCGAGGGATAGACGCGCCCGTCCAGTTGCAGCTCGCTCAACAAGCGCTCGTTGAGGGCGTCCAGTTGCTCGTCGTCGTCCAGTCCCGCCGGCCGGTAGCGGAAGCAGCAAATCGAGAGGCCGCTCGAGAGAAGCTCGAAGTCGGGATGCGCCTCTACGCGGGCGGACAGGTACCGCGTCAGCTCGACGTCGTGCTCGATCCGCCTGGCATACGCGCTGCGTCCATGCGCGAGCAGCGAGACCCAGACCTTGAGCGCGTCGAAGCCGCGGCTGAACTGCGGGCCCATGAACCCGAGGTTGCCGCCGCGGTCGAGCCCCTCGTCCTCGTGGACATAGCTGGCGTAGACGCCGAAACTGTCCCAGAGGGACTGGAGGTCGCGGACGACGATGCAGCCGCTGCCGAGCGGGGTTGACAGCCACTTGTGCGGGTCGAGGGTCACCGAGTCCGCCCGTTCAATGCCGCGCAGGAGCGGGCGGAGCTCGTCGGAGAGCGCGAGCGCGCCGCCGTACGCCGCGTCGACGTGGAACCACAGGCCGTGGCGGGACGCGATCTCGGCGAGGTCCTCGAGCGGCTCGACGTAACCGGTGGAAGTCGTACCGGCGGTGCCGACGACGATCGCCGGCCGGATCCCGGCGTCCACGTCGTCCTGGATCGCCCGCTCGAGCTCGTCGGCGTCCACGTGACGAACGGCGTCGGTGCCGAGGCCGAGCATGTCCGCCGCCCGGTCGATCGTGACGTGGGCCTCCTCGGAGCAGTAGATCGCCAGCGGCTCCGAGATACCGGCCCGGCGCGTCTCCAGCCCCGCGATCGCGTCACGCCCCGTCTTGAGCGCGATGAAGTTCGCCACGCCGCCGCCGGCGACGATCATCCCTCCGGCGGTTTTCGGCAGACCCAGTAGGCTCGCGAGCCAGCTCGTGAGGCGCAGCTCGATCTCCGTTGCGGCGGGGGAGAGGAGCCAGCCGCCGACGTTGGCGTTCAAGCCAGAAGCGAGCAGATCGGCCGCCGCTCCCGGAACGGTGCCGGTGCCGGTGATATAGGCGAGGTGGGCAGGATGGCCGGACCTCAGCGAGTGATCGAGCACATCGCGCAGATGGGCGACGAGATCGTCCACCGACATGGGATCGTCCGGAACCTCGACCGCGACGGCTTCGAGCACGGCGCTTCTGGTCAGGTGCGACGGCACGACCGGGCCCTCGCGCAGCGAGGCGAGGAACTCCGTCCAGAGCCCGACGATCTCGTCCGCGAACGCGTGCGCGCGGTCCGGATCCCAGTCGAGGTCGCGCACCGGCGCGGGTCGTTCCACATTCGTAGCCTAGTCTTGCGCCATGGCCGAGAAGCCGATCGCAGAGAACCGCCGGGCGCGGCACGAGTACAACCTCCTCGAGCGGGTGGAGGCGGGACTGGTGCTGACCGGAACCGAGGTCAAGTCCCTCCGCGAGGGCGGGGCTCAGCTGCGCCGTGCCTACGGGGACATCCGCGACGGCGAGATCTGGCTGGTGGGCGCCCACATCGCGCCGTACGAGCAGGGATCGATGGACCGGCACGACCCCGATCGCGACCGCAAGCTCCTACTGCACCGGCGCGAGATCGACTCGATGATCGGGAAGGTGCAGGAGAAGGGGTTGACGCTCGTCCCCACCCGGCTCTACTTCAAGAACGGCCGGGCCAAGGTCGAGCTCGCGGTGGCGCGCGGGAAGGACGTGCGGGACAAGCGGCGCGACATCGCGAAGCGCGAGGCCGACCGGCAGATCGAGCGCGCCCTCAAGAACCGGAGCCGCTGATCGGCCCACGGAAGAACATGCGGATCCCGGACGGTACGTAGCCGAACTCGGCGTTCAGCTTGCGGATGGGCGCGTTCCGCTCCTCGTTCTGCGTCCTCAGCTCCTCGTAGCCGTTGTTCTTCGCCCACGCGATCTGCGCCTGTTTGAGCGCGCGGGCGACGCCCCGTCCCCGCCAGGCGCGTTTGACGCCGGTGATGTCGTGATGGGCGACGCTCGGCTGGGCGTCGGAGAGGGAGAACTTCGAGTAGCCGACCACCTCGTCGCCCGCGAGCGCAACGAACGTCGCCTCGGGGCGATCGCCGGGGCCGGCCTGCATGTCGTGCGCGAGCCAGTCCTCGAACGGCTCGACTCGTTCCTCTTCTTGGCCGGGAATGTCCGGGAAGGCCTGGACCGCGACCTCGTACATGCCGCGGATCGACTCCGGCCGGTCCGCCCAGGTCACGATGGTGACGCCGCGGGGCGCGTTCACCTCGGGCGCCACGACTTCGGTCAGGTCGAGGCTCACCCGGATCTCGCGGCCGATCTCGGTAAAGCCCCGCGTTGTGACGAAGGCCTCTCCGTCCGGATCGGAGTCTTCGACCGGCACTTCGAACTGATCCTTTCCCCAGCCGGCCACCTGGGCCGAGACGGTCTCGTAGAGCGCCGAGCCGATCCCGCGCCGGCGTTCCTCATTCAGTACCCAGCCCTCGGCGTGAGGATCCGGGCGCTGGGCAACGAGCGCGACGCTGCCCGCCCCGACCGGTCGGCTTCCTTCCCAGGCGACGAACATCGCCAGCTCCTTCACCTGCGATTCCCAGGAGCGCATCTCGGTCAGCCCAAGGCGATCGTGCGCGTGGACCGTGTTGTGGACGGAGAGGAGCGCTTCAACTTCGTCGTCGGTCGTCGCCCGCCTGATCTCCATCGGCTTATTCTTGCGTGCCATGGCTTCGCTTCCCGGCGGAACGGTCACCTTTCTGTTCAGCGACATCGAGGGCTCGACGCGTCTCCTCCAGGAACTGGGCGACGAGTACGCGGGCGTGGTCGACGATCACCGTCGAATCATGCGCGGCGCGATGGAGGCGCACAGCGGGACCGAGATCGACACGCAGGGTGACGCGTTCTTCTTCTCGTTCACGCGTGCGAAGGACGCGGCCGACGCCGCCGTCGAGGCCCAGCGGGCGCTCGGCGGGCACGAGTGGCCGTCCGGCGCCGACGTCCGGGTGCGGATGGGACTGCACACGGGGGAGCCGCAGATCGGCGAGCACGGCTACCTCGGGATCGACGTCGTCCGCGCGGCGCGCATCTGCTCGGCCGGCCACGGCGCCCAGATACTTCTCTCCGAGACCACGCGCGCCTTGCTCGGGAACGCGTTGCCGCCGGGGGCGAGCGTCCTCGATCTCGGGCAACAGAACCTGAAGGACATCCAGCACGAGCGGATCTTCCAGCTCGCGCTCGACGAGCAGCCCGTGGAGTCGCGCCCGCTGAAGACAAGCGGCGAGGCGCAGAGCTCCCTCGAGCAGCGGATCTCGAACTACGTCGAGCGGCAGATCGAGGATGCGATGAGCAAGATCGAGATCGACGTCGGCGACCAGCCTGCCCGGGCTCCCCGGCGCCGCTGGTGGCGGCGGTCGCGCTGACCGACACCCCTCTTGACAAAAGTCTCAAAGTGGTATCTGATTGGTCAAGAGCATGGAGGAAGGGAGGTGCTCGAACGAGTGCCGTTCGGCCGACGAAGCCGTGTGCGCCGTGGATCCGAACTCGCTGTGGAAGGTGAGGTAGGGAAGCCAGACCCCTCCCCAGGGCATGGGGCGGGGATGCTCGGGCGCATGGGTGGCGTCGTCGAGGGTGTGCGCGGCTCCGCCGGCCGAAATCGGCTAATGAGGCGATGAAGGAGAGGCTGACCAGGGGAGGATTCGTGGCGCGCGGCGCCGTCGTGGTCGGCGGTGTCGCCGTCCCCGGGCTTGCCCGCGTCGGGCGGGCAGCCGCGGCGCCGGGGACCAGGACGGTCTACGGACTCGATCCTGACGGGAACTGCGCGGGCAACGACGACGGCTTCTGCCAGGCTTGCGCCAACCATGCGGCAAACTCAATTTTCCCGACCGCGAAGGCGGCGGACGGGAATCGCGCGCACATCGGCTGCAACTGTTGTGTCGTCGAGGGCAAGCTCGAGGAGTTCAGGTTCCTGAAGCTGTTCGGGAATCCGAATCGCCCGCTTACGTACCGCGCAGACGTGCGCTCGAAGAACGTGAAGTTGATCCTCGGGAATCAACGGCCCTTCGGCTAGGGCCTGGCCGGCAGCCGCCTGGCTAGAATTTGCACACAAACATACGGGGGCGACCAGGTTTCGACGTGGTCGGTTCTCCGGCAGAGTTGCAGGTCGAGGTCCCCGGTCGGCCTCGTAAAACAACCGGGACCAATGCAAGTGCGAAGAACGAACTCGCACTCGCCGCCTAAGACCTAGGCGACGCGTCGCTCCGGACTCGGCCCGTGGTTCGGGTAGCGGCGTCAGAAAACGGGCTCGGCGCCAAGGGAGAGCCAATCGCCTGAGGCGCGACACCCAAGGATGGCTAGCCCGGCGGTAGGCGGCTCACGCACCGGCCGTCCGGGCGAAACTCAAAGCGTGAGCTAAACCTGTAGACGCTCTGACCGGTGCGCCCACGGACGGGGGTTCGATTCCCCCCGCCTCCACTGGCTCGACGTAACGCCCTCGCTGCATCTTGGCGTTGCGTTACTCGCTGTGGGAACATCCCCTTGATGTCAGAGCCGGGCGGAGAAACGTCCTCATCGTTGGCCGACGTCGGCCTCAACGAGATCCCGCGGCGTATCTAGCGATGGCGATCTGTCCGAGCTGCGGACAGGCAAATCCGCCGAACGCGCACTTCTGTCTCGCGTGCGGCGCAGCGCTCGCCGAGGCTGAGTCCGGCGAGTCCGAGGAGCGCAAGCTCGTGTCCGTCCTGTTTTGCGACCTGGTCGGCCACACCGAGGCCTCCGACCGCGCCGACCCTGAGGACGTGCGTGCCCGGCTGCGCCCCTACCACCAGCTGCTCAAGCGCGAGATCGAGCGCTTCGGCGGCACGGTCGAGAAGTTCATCGGCGACGCGGTCATGGGCGTCTTCGGCGCTCCGGCCTCCCATGAGGACGACGCGGAGCGCGCCGTCCGCTCCGCCTTCAGCATCCTCGAGGCTGTCGAGGAACTCGAGCTCGACGTGAGGGCCGCGGTCGCAACCGGCGAGGCAGTTGTTTCACTCCACGCGCGCCCCGAGCGAGGTGAGGCGATCGTCGCCGGCGACGTGGTGAACACTGCCTCGCGCCTGCAGCGCGAGGCGGCTCCCGGCTCGATCGTCGTCGGCGAGGTCACGTATCGGTCGACGAGCTCTGAGATCGACTACGAGCAGCTCGACCCCGTGCAGGTCAAGGGCAAAGCCCAGCCGCTGGCTCTCTGGCGCGCCTTGCGGCCGCGCGCCCGCTTCGGCGTCGATGCCGACGGTGGGTCGCGGACGCCCTTCATCGGTCGCGAGCACGACCTCCGCCTGCTCACCGACACGTTCGAACGCGTCGTCAGCGAGCGGTCGGTCCAGCTCGTGACCGTCGTCGGGGAACCGGGAGTCGGCAAGACGCGGGTCCTCGCCGAGCTCGGCCGGTTCGTCGACGAGCGAACTGAGCTCGTCAGCTGGCGCCAGGGTCGGTGCCTCCCGTATGGGGAGGGAATCACGTTCTGGGCGCTCGGCGAAATCGTCAAGGCAGAAGCCGGGATCCGCGAGTCCGACTCGCAGGAGGAGGCCGGGTCGAAGCTCGTGCGCACGATCGCGCATGTCGTGGGCGACCCCGACGAGCACTCCTGGTTCGCGGCCAGGCTTGGGCCGCTCGTCGGCGCCGAGAGCCCCGTCGGAGTCACCGTGATCGAGCGCGACGAGTCGTTCACGGCGTGGCGACGGTTCCTCGAGGACCTGGCCGATCGACGGCCCACCGTACTTCTGATCGAGGATCTGCACTGGGCCGACGACGCGCTCCTGGATTTCGTCGAACACCTCGTCGGCTGGGGTACCGCGGTGCCGCTCATGGTCGTTTGCACCGCCCGGCCAGAGCTCTACGACCGCCGGCCGGAATGGGGCGGAGGAAGGCGGAACTCGGCGACCATCGCGCTTTCGCCCCTCTCGGACGAAGACACGGCGAGGCTGATCGCCGCGCTGCTGTCCCAGGCGGTGCTTCCAGCGGAGACGCAGGCGGTGCTGCTCGAGCGCTGCGGCGGTAACCCGCTCTATGCCGAGGAATTCGTGCGGATGCTGGGCGACCGCGGAATTCTGCTTCGGCGCGGCGCCGCGGTCGAGCTGGCAACGGAGGACGAGATCCCCGTGCCGGAGACGGTCCAGTCGGTGATCGCCGCCCGACTGGACACGCTCTCCGCTTCGCGCAAGGCGCTCGTCCACGGAGCATCTGTGATGGGAAAGGTGTTCTGGGTCGGGGCCGCGGCCGCGACCGGAGGGATCGGCGAAGGAGAAGCCCGCGACGGGCTCCGGGAGCTCGTCGAGCGCGGATTCGTCCGGCCGGCGCGAACGTCATCTCTGGAGGGTCAGGGCGAGTATTCGTTCTGGCACGTTCTCATCCGGGACGTCGCCTACGAGCAGATTCCGCGCCGCGCGCGTCTCCAGAAGCACCGAGCTGCGGCCGCCTGGATCGAGGAGATCTCCGGAGAGCGGATCACCGACCACGCCGAGTTCCTCGCCCACCACCACGGGCAGGCACTCGAGCTTGCCCGGGCCGTCGGCGCTGAAGAGCAGACTGCCGAGCTCGAAGATCGAGCACGGCTCTTCCTTCGGCTGGCGGGCGACCGTGCGCTCCGGCTCGACATCGGCGCTGCCCAGGCGTACTACCGACGGGCGCTCGAGCTCTCGCGCCCGGGTGATCGGGGACGGGGGGAGCTCCTCCTCAAATCCGGCGAGGCTGCTTATCAGGCGGGCGACCTCGAGGAGGCAGACCATCTTTGCCGAGACGCTGTGAGCGAAGCCCGCGCACGCGGCGACCGGCTGCTCGAAGGCGAAGCCGGGGTAAGTCTGGCGAATCTCTTCTGGTTTCGTGGAGACCGCGAGCGAGCCTGGTCTGCGATCGTCGCCGCAGTCGAGCTGCTCGAACGGGAGCCGCCGGGGCCCGAGCTCGCCCGGGCACATGCGCAGATGGGACGCGATCTGATGCTGGCCGACCGTTCTCGCGAGGCCGTGCAGGCGGCGCAAAAGTCGCTCGAGATCGCGCAGCCGGCCGGTCTGGACGAACTTGTTGCGCTCTCACTCCAGGTGCGGGGTTCTTCGCGCTGCGCTTTGGATGACCTTGACGGGTTGGACGACCTTCGCGAGGCCCGCCGCATGGCGCTCGAGCTCGAGCTCGGCCAAGAGATCGTTCGGTCTCACAACAACCTCGGGAGCTACGTCTGGCCGCTGGAGGGCCCGGCCGCAGCCCACGAGCTCTTCGCGGCCGGTATCGAGCTCGGCGAGCGCCGCGGCTTGACCTCGTGGACCAGGGGAGCGAAGGCGCACACGCTTTGGACGCTCTTCGATCTCGGCCGTTGGGATGAGGTGCTCAGGACTGCTGACGAGCTCGTCTCGTGGGATAGGGCCCACGGGCGAACCTACTGGGGGCCATGGGGCCTCGTGTATCGGGCGCTCGTCCTCGTTCGGCGCGGTCAGACGGCCGAGGCCGCCGGGCTGGAGGACGAGCTTCTCGCTCGCTCACGCGAGATCGGCGATCCTCAGGTTCTCGAGCCTGCGGTGATCACGGCTGCGCTGATCGAGCAAGCGCGCGGAGCGCTGGATGCAGCCGTACGGCTGGCGATGGAGGTTCAGCAGCCACTGCCGAATGGCGCGTACCTCGCGGACGCCGTACGCGTCTGCGTGGCGGGGGGAGCGATGGAGGAGGGAAGGAGGCTGGTCTCGGCAGAGGCGCTCAGCGCCTCCCGGCCACGCTTCGTCGTCCTGACGGCGCGTGCGGTCCTCGCGGAGGGCTCGGGGAATCACGAGGAAGCCCTGCAGCTGTATGCGGAGGCAGCTAAGCGCTGGGCGGAGTTCGGCTACGTTCTCGAGGAAGCCCAGACGTTGCTCGGCAAGGGCCGGTGCCTGATCGCGCTCGGGCGAGAGAGCGACGCCCAGGACCCCGGTCGCCGGGCTCGGGCGTTGCTCACGGGGCTCGGTGCCGTGCCGCTCGAAGCCGAAGCCGAGGGTCTCATCGGCGCGGCAGCCTAGATACCTCATCCCGTCTCCACCGAGTACAGCTGCCACTCGCCCGGCACGCCCTTCAGCTGAGCGGCGCCGCACTCCCGGAACTGCAACGCCGAGCCGGCGACGAGATCCTTGACGGTCGACGAGACGAGTACCTCGCCCGGCCCCGCGAGCGCGGAGACACGATGCGCGATCGTCACTGCCGTCCTGCGCAGGTCGTCTCCGGCAAGCTCGCACTCCCCCGGTATGAAGACCCTGTCGCACCGATATGTCGAGCTCCTCGACACCGCGTGAGACCGCGAGTGCGCACTGGATGCCGCGCGCCGGGCCGTCGAACGTCGCCATGAAGCCGTCGCCCATCGCGTTAGAGCCAATCGCCTGAGACGCGACACCCAAGGATGGCTAGCCCGGCGGTAGGCGGCTCTCGCACCGGCCGTCCGGGCGAAACTCGAGGCGTGAGCTAAACCTGTAGACGCTCTGACCGGTGCGCCCACGGACGGGGGTTCGATTCCCCCCGCCTCCATCTTCCGCCGAAAATCTCGCGCCGCTCCGCGGCGCTCCAATTTCGGCGGCGGCTACTCAGGGTCGGACAGGACGAGCGGAGGCGGGCGAAGCCCGCCTCCGCGCAGGTGCTGTCGCAATAATCACAACGTGCGCGTCCGCCGCCGCGTCCTCTACTCGTTGCTAGGACTTGCCGCGTTGGGCTCGCTGGCGCTAGCCTCGTTCGCGCTTGGCGGGCCTCCGCTCCAGAAGAAAACCGTCACCTGCAGCGAGCGAGTCACGTTCCGAGATTGGTGGCGCTGGAAACCGCCGAAGGCCGAGCGGATCATCCTTGGTCGAATCGCACTACGACCGGAGGACGAGACATACGCCGTCCAGGGTGACTTTGACGGCTCCGTTCGCAAGTACGCGAAGTTTGGGATGGCCGTTCGCAGTGCCAAAGGCAGCGTCGTACT